>Ga0315286_10006273_pt1 | contig 11561 bp, 18 predicted proteins | sample YL17G10_0_MG_FD_205038 | JGI IMG/M metagenome (GOLD analysis project Ga0315286, IMG submission 205038) | Sediment microbial communities from Yellowstone Lake, YNP, Wyoming, USA - YL17G10_0 | ecosystem: Environmental > Aquatic > Freshwater > Lake > Sediment | place: USA: Wyoming | collected... | reverse complement strand
TCTACCTTCCGGGGCGCAAGGGGACCGAAGAGTTGATCGAGGCGTGGGGCATCGTGCGCGGAGAGCTTCCGGCAGCACGGCTCATCGTCCACGCGCCATCTGGAATCTCGACGCACATCCACTACGGGCTGTCCGATCAGGAAGCCGCCGACGGGCTGGGATACGGGCGCTTCCGGCTCACAGAGCCACCGCGACGGGGCACCGAAGAGGCCGACTTGGCGCGGCTGCTTCTCTCCGCTGACGCCGTGGTGCTGCCTTCGCGCTGCGAAGGGTTCGGCATGGTGATCTTGGCCGCGCTCGTGCTCGGCGTGCCGCTTGTGACAACGAACGTGACGGGGCAAAAGGATTTTCTCGGGGACTTCCCCGGCTGCTTCGTGGAGGCTCCCACGGGCGGCACAGGGCCGCTTGTCGGCGAGGACGGGCAAGCCCCCTTGGTGGACGTCGAAGGGCTGGCAGACGCGATGGTGCGGCTGCACAAGTCCTACGACACCGTGTTCGACGCGGCGCAAAGGGTGCCGCAAGAGACGCGGCGCAAGTGGACGTGGTCTGAATCAATGAAAGGCTGGGCCGACAAGCTCAGTGCATGGGAGGCACAACGATGACGCTCGGAATCGCACTGCGACAGATCGGCACCGGACCCGTCGTGGTCCTGCTCCGCGAAAAGACTTCGGACATCAAAACCGCCGTGGTCCCCAAGGGGCCGCGAGAGGGCGACGGGGTGCAAGTGGTGAGCGTTTCGGGCGAAGACCCGATCCGCTTGCGCGCCGTGTCATTCCGCGAAATGGACGCGAATTCCGACGTGTGGGAGTTCCGCGTGCTGGAGCGTCACCCGGAGACGCAGAGCGACGTGCAAACGATCTGGTACGTCTGCGGCAAGGACATTCTCTGCATCATGGCGCAGGCGAAAGTCGTCTGAAATGGCCGACGCGGACGAAGACCTCGACGCGAGGGTGTCTTTTCGGACGTCCTCTGCGACCGTCAAGGCGGTCGAGGATGGTGTCGTCACGCGACGAAGCAAGCGGCCGAATCTCTCTCGAATGATCAACAGCATTTTGGACCGCTGGCGGCGCGACCGCGCCTCCGACTCGGAAAAGGGGTGACGTATGGACGATCGATTCAAGAACGATGCGCCGACGACCGGCATCGTGATTCGCAACAAAGAGGAGGCCCGTGCGCTCGCGCGCAGCCTGTTCGGGGACACGCCGCCCAACCGGATGCGGTTCGTCTGCGTGTCGTGCGGGTGGGACAAGACGCTCGAATTCGAGGACGCGGAGGTGGCCGCGCTCGGCGGCGACGTCTCCGAATACTCGGGTCCGTGCGCAAACTGCAAAACGATGATGCTCGTGCCGCACGGCTCGGTGCTCGCCGGGACGAACATCGAAGAGATGGCGCAAAAGAACTTCTACAAACAGGTGGACGAGGCGAGCGACATGGTGCTCGACAAGGTCGAGCAACGCATTACCGATCTGATGGGCGGAGGCAGCGCGGCGAGCGCCCCGCGCCCGAAAGCACCCTCGGGCAAGCCGTCCGTTGACGATCTGCCCGACGAGAAGGACGTACAGCTTGGGGGCAAAAAGTGAATGACCCGCGCGAAGAGCGTGAGGGGGAGCGCGACGCATGGGACGAAATCCTTGAACGGGATCGTCTCAATGAGGGCGGCGTGCTGCTCTGCTACGCCGACGCGCTGCGGCGGCTCGGGTTGATCGATCCGCGCGAACAGAAGCTCGGCCGGGGCGCGTTCGGGCACGCCTATCGGCTCGGGCCGAAGGATGCGCCGACAGGCGTCGTCAAGATCACGCGCGACGTCTTCGACGCGGTGGCCTCGATGTCGATCATGGGCAAGCATTTCACGCATCTGCCGCGGACGAAAGGCGTTTGGGCGCTGGCGGAGACGTTCTATCAGGACTGGTCGGGCTGGTACGCCATCGAGCGCGAATACCTCCACCCCGTCTCCGCGGCGGATCACGCGCTGCTGGAAGTGCTGTTTCAAATTTACGACAACGACCGCATCACGGACTTGCGCATCCCCAAGCGGCACAACCGCGCGATGCGCGACAAGTGGCGCGTGTACGCGCGCGAACTGCTCGGGCAGGACGGCGCTCCCGGCGTCGCGCACCTCCCTCGGGCGATGGAACTGCTCGCAGAGATCGGCGAGGGCGTCCAAGAGCTTGCCAGCGTCGGCATCGACTGGTCCGACATGAGTCCCGAAAACATCATGCGCACAAACGACGGCACGTTGAAAATCGCGGACGTCGGGTTTTGCGAATTGCGATTCGACGTGGATAATGTCATCGTGCCAGAGATGACCGCGAGCGCGGTCCACCTACCTCGACTTGCGGGCAAGTAGCGTCGCAGGGGTGTTTCCTCCCCCTTTCACCCTAGCGACGCTCCGCCCGTAGCGTAGACCCCGCCCCCGTGTACCGCGATCGGCCTCGGCCGAAAACTGGGGGGCACTTTTTCAGGGCCACGGATACCCGCGCAGCAGGATGTCGCGCGCACGAGGGTTGTTCGGGCGGTCCAGATCCGTTGGCAGCGTGCGCGTGCTCTTTGGCGGCGTCTGGGAGGGCTGCTTGCGGACGTAGGTAGCCTCAAACACGCGAGGGACGGTCGCGCCCTTGTACGGGCGCACAGCCGCGAAGTTGTTGCCGTGGACGTGGACGTGGACGAGGTCGTGCGTCTTGCGCAGCTTGACGAGAAGGTGCCCGCTCGCGTCGTAAGGGTCGTGAAACTCCACCACGATCTGCTTGAAGCGGCTCAGGTGCGTCTCGTCCATCACCTCAAACTGCCAGACCTCGCCGCCTTCGATGTCGATTTTCAGAAATGCGTCGGTCGCCTCGCCTAGCGCGTCGCGCAGATCCGCGCCGTTCGGCCCGATGTACTGCTTTCGGAATTCAAGCCGCGCATGGCCGCCGTTCGGCAAGCCCGGAACGCTTCCGTCGAACGCGATGCCGCGTAGTTGGGGATGTAAGTCGAGTAGCTGCTGCTCGAAAGAAATGTCCCTCTCGACACCGCCCGAGAGCAACAGATCGTAGTCTCCGATCCCGTCCACGATGACGTATCCGCCGTCGTGCGCGCTGCCGACTCGACGGAACGTCCCCTCGTGCGGCTGGACCGTTTCGAGCGCCGCGAGCACGGTGCTGCGGCGCAGTTCGTACATCCGCTTGGTCGCCCAAGCGAAAAGCGGCTTGCCTTCGTAGTTGGCAAACGGGAGTTTATCGCCGTCGAGTGGCGAGAAGCCGCCGTTCACAAGGTTGCGACTCGCAGGCTGACCCGCGCAATTGACCACGAGCAACCGCGCGTCGGGGCAGGCTGCGAAAAACCGCTGGAGCCAATCCGTCACCGTCGGCGTCGGCCAGTGCTGGAGCACGTCCTTGATGAAATACACGTCGGCGTCCGGGTAGGACGTCATCTGCGAAACGTCTGCGTGCTGGAATTCGTAGCGGTCGTCCCCCGCACGCTCTTTCGTGTGATGCTCGATGAGATCCGGCACGCAATCGACGCCGACGTAGCGGACGCCCGTGCGCTCGACCACGGACGGCATCCATTGGAGGTCGCCGCAGCCAAGGTCGCAAAGGCTCCGGGCACCTTCCAGATTGAGCCATTCGGAGAGGAAATTCGCGAGAGGCGCGCAGTACGAAAGCGCCGATCCCGGCCCGCTCCCCCCGCCCCACCGATCGCGGGCGTAAATGTCCGCGTAGACCTTTTCCATGTCCCCGACCTTTTGCAAGTAGTTACGCAGTTGCGGCTTCCAGCCGACGTATCCGGGGACGTTCCCCCACGAGTCGCCCCCGTGATGGTGGTGCGAAACGCCAGTGCGAAAGTGCTGCGGACTGTACACATGGACGCCGTGCTCACGCAAACGCCCCGCATCGCGGGTGTAACGCACGTCGCTTTCGCGCAGCATCTCCGAAAAATAGGAAGTGAGCGCGTCCGTCCAAAGCGACGGTCCCGTGTAGTGGTGAACAGCGCCGGAATTCATGCGTAAAATTCCGCTGGTGCGCTCAACGAAGAGCCGCAGCACGCGCTCCATCGCGGGGTGCCGCGCCTCGGAGGCAAACGTCCACTGGCAGAGATTATTGGCAACCTCGTTCGCGACAACGAAGTTCGCCTCGGGTGGGAGCCACGAAGCGATAGGCGCGTTGCAGGAAGTGTCGATGTCCGTGTAAAAGCCGCCCCGGAGATACACGACCGCGTACCGCCACACGTCCGCTTTCATCACAGGCAGCGGCAGCTTGTCGTAGCCCGTGAGAAGGTCGAAATCACCAAAGGATTTCACCGCCTCGCGACATTCTTCGTCGTCCATGAAGACGACTTGATAGTCGGGGTTGCGGTCAATCCACGTCTGACGACACCACGCGGGCTTGTCGGGAAGGTTGTGGCTTTTCCACGTCTGCCAAATGATTTTCGGAATCACTCGCGGTACACCGACATCTGCGTTTCGTGCAGGAAGTACCCGATCGCGCCGCCCATGAGCGCGCCGAGCAGCGGGCGACCGATGATCGCTCCGAGCACGCCTGCTGCGACCGCGGCCCCGGTAGAGACTGCCGTCGAGTCGCGCAGGATTGACTTGTTCCGGTCACGCCACAGCCTCGCGACTTGCGTGTCCGAGCACAGGTACTCCGTCACCGCGCCCACGCCGAGCAACGGCTGGCTCGCGTAGCGGTGGCCCGAAAAGACGTAGTTGCCTTGACGATAGTCGGTTCTCATGCGTTGCCCTTCCGACGCATCAGGAACACTCCAAGGCCGACGAGCGCCAGCGTGCCGACGCCAATGCCGACGTACAGCATCGTGCGGTTGGGCGAAGCAGCTTGCACGGGCGCGGCGGCAGGCTCCACAAGCTCCGCAGCGGGCGTGCGGCGCTGATTGCGCATGGGCAGCGCGGCGGGGCGCGGGCCGATCGAGGGCGCGATCGAAAGAATCCGATCGAAAGGCAGCGTCGCGAAAAATGGCTTTTGCGCGTTCGTCGGGTCGGTACTCGCGTCGGGGTCCACAGGGCCGGACGGCTCAAACGCTTGCGTTTTACCGCCCGATGCAGCCGACGCCCCCCCGATGGCGGCAGCGAGCGCCGCAGGGACGATCACGTTGCGGTTGTTGACGAGCTTGTAGCGCGCCGTGTTGAATGCCGGGAGCGCCACGCCTTGCGCCCGTGCGAAGGCTTCCAGCGCGGTGCGCGTGCGATTACCCCACAACCCTTCCGTAGTGAGGCCCGCCCCGCCCTGATTCAAGCGATTTTGCACGCTCGCGACGGACACTGTCACGCTCTCGGCGGCAGTGTTTCCGAGACCATTGAGCGTAACGTAGTTTCCGTACATACCCATCACTCCTCGATAGGGGTCGCGACCATAGAACATGATGTCCGGCTGGCCCGTCTCCCACGAACCGTGCTCGATGTAGGGAGCGATCGGTAAGCCCGCCCGTTGCAGCGCACCGACGTCGAAAGGTGCCGTCTGCCCCGGAGGCAGCGCGAGATAGTTCAATTGTCCGGGGACGAGCTTCACGGAAAGACCTCAAAAGTAAGAGCGCAGCCGCGCATCGAACTCCAAAGCGGATCGGTCAGGACGCATTGAAAGCGCATTCGGCGATCCGCTTTCGACATAAGTTTGGAGCAGCTTCACGTCCCTGCGCCAACGCGAGGCCCAGCCCACGACCATGCCGACGCCGAGGCCCGCTGCGAAAAAACCGAGAGTCTTCACAGCGCACCGACCTTGTCCGCGGCCTTGTAGCTGTAGAACGCGCCCACGCCTGCGAGAACGTAAAGCACTGTCATCGCGGGGAGTGCGTACTTGAGAATGTAAGGTGCGAGGGCTTTGGCTGTCGAATCGACCATCGGTCCCAGCAAATACGTCTCGGCCGCCGCGACGATGCGGGGGCCGTTTCGGCGAAGGTATGCGTCGGGGTCGCGCGTGATCTGCACGACCGCATCGACCGCGTCCGTCGTCTGCTGCGCCGTCAGCCCGAGACCCCCCATGCCTCCAAGGTTGATCGGCTGATCGCTCCAGTCGAGGTGCGCCACGTCGAAGCCCGCGCCCGGAATCGGCGTCACGACCTGTCGCGGATACTGCCGGAAGCGGCTCTGCGACTGGTAGGAATAAATCTGCGGCTGGTAGGGCTTGGTGTAGCTCATGGCGCTCCCGTGAAAGTCTAGCACGCTCACCGGAGCGGCGGAAGGGGCCGTTTTTTCAGGCTCGCGGTCCAGAGCGGATACGCCTCCGAGGCGTCGCTTGAAATGTACCACCGATGCGCCGGATGCAGGAACGTATGGGGTGCCCACCACGAAGGGGTCACGAGAAAAACCTTGTCGGCGACGCGCCGCCATTCGAGGATGGCGAAATCGGGCTGGTCGAGGTGCTCCAACACATGCGAAGCGAAAACCGCCCCAAAATACTTGTCCGGCCACGGTAGCGAGCGCGCATCACCGTAGCTCACCCGATCGGGTCCATGCGGCACATCACGCGGCGCGTCGATGTCGAGGTTCACGTCCCCGACAAGCTGCGGGCCGAACACGAGCGTTCGCAAGCTGGATGAAACGGTGCCCGCGCCCACGTTCAGAAGAGGCTTGCCGACGCGGTTGCAGTAGGACCGCGCGAGCTTTGCCACGGTTTCCGGTCGCGCCACGACGTCCTTGTGGTATGCGAGCGCCGCGTAGCTCACCGCGGTTTTGAGCGCCCAGCGCATCATGGCAGCGCGACCTTGCGCAAAAGCTGCTCGGCGAGCGGATTGATCGCGAGATACCCGCGTCCCGGCACGATCGGGAATGATTCATAGGGGCCGCGCAGCACTTGGAATTCGCGCACGGGGCCAGCCGCGCGAGGCATCACGCGCAGGAGCGCATCGCTCGGGATGCAAACGTGGTAGGTCACGGCTACTTTTTACCCCCCGTCGCGACAAGCACCGCTCCGACGACCACCGCGAATACGCCCCCGCCGATGGCGAGATTGCGAATGAGGCGCTTGCGCAGCCGCGCCTTGCCTTCCGCTTCCGTGGTGACAGCTTCGGCCTGCACGGAGGAGCTTTCCGCGGCGACGGCCGCCTCACGGCTTGTGCGCTCGGCTTCGGCCTGCTGCGTCGTCGCCTGCGCGCGAGCTTGCGCAGCGCGGGTGCGGCGGCGCTTTTGCGGGCCGCCCGCACCGGCATCGATCAGCTTGGCGGGGCCGCTGATGATTTTGTCGATAAAGCCTAATGGATGGTAGGTCATCGCAGCAGAATCAGGGCCGTGAGCGCCACGACGCCCAGCCCCGCCGCGCCTGCGAGGATGAACTTTTGTTGCTTCTCTTGCGCCTCGATCGCGGCTTGCGCCGACGCGCGGGTCGCCGCGGTTCGCAGCCGCGCCGCCTCACGCGCACTCGTCGTAGCCTGACGCTCGGCTTGGAGCGCCAGTTGCGCCGCTTGCACTTGCCGATTCGCGGCACGCTCGCCTTTTTTCGCAGCGCCCGACGCCACGGCAGCGGTCGCCGACGCAGCTTGCATAACGGCGTCCGCGCCATACGCGATGACGGTGACAAGGTTGCCCATCCCTGTCGAGTGTGCGCGGGCGCAGGAATAGGACACGGGGACGTCCGCCTACTTTCGGAGCAGCACCATGGCTGCAAGGCCCAGCACCGCGAGCGCCCCGGTGCCGATGAGCGCGATCTTGAGCGTGCCTTGGCGTCCCTTGGCCGCTTCACGCGCAGCTTCGGCTGCGGCTGCGGCTTGAATGCGTGCCGCCTCGACTGCGGAGGCTGCGCCCTGCGTCGTGGCCTGCGCTTGCAGACGCGCCGCCTCCAGCGTGCGCCGCGAAGCGCGCTCTGCCTTTTGCGGGCCGCCCGATGCGATGTTCGCAAACGTAGAAGCCGTTTGCATCGTTGAAGCGGCTGCGTTGGCGATGGCCGCGACGGTGTCGGCTTTCCCTAATCCTGCATGGTACGTCATGGGCTTCCTTCTGACGGTGCGCGACGCACACTTAGCATAGCGTCCCGCGCCTTGGTCGCCTCGTCAATGCGTGACTGACCTTCTGCCCGACTCTCGGGCGGCAAGCGATCGGGGTGCCACTGCATCACTATTTTCCGATAGGCCCTCTTGATCTCGTCCTCGGTCACATCCTGCCCAACGCCCAGCACTTCCCAAGGGGGTGTGACAGGGGGCGCGGCGGCGCGGCGGGGTCCGGCTCCCGACGCGCCGCGCTCAGTCGCCGCAGCCGCAGCGCGCTCGGCCGTCTTTTTCGCTAAAAAGCGGACCTTTTCGACGCCTGCATTGAACATGAATCCAAAGCAAGACGTGCAGATGCACTTGCCTTCCGCAGCGCGCAGAAATTCGATCTGCGCGCCTTGGACGGAGCTGCCACAACCGATGCAGCCGAACGACTGCGCGGTGGGGAGGTTCTGGACCTGTTTACGGGACTGTGCCGTGAAGCTATCGCGGATGCGGTCGGCGATCGTGTCCACCGCCGCTTCCGCCAGCCCGTCTACCAGATCCCCGAGTCCTGCTTTCCGTTTCTTCGGCATCGATCACCCCTTCGGGGTGCTTTTAGCACGAAATCAGCCCAAGTAGGCCGAGAGCGTCGCAAAGTAGAGTTGACGATCGCCCGACTCCCGCGCCGCCATGCCACGGAAATAGTTGGCGAGAGGACGGTGCGACCCGCGCTGCACGCCATGCGCACGAAGTCGCGCCACGATGTCGCGAAGATCGTGGTGCATCGCGCCGCTCGCGATCTGTCCCCGAATCGCCACGATCATCGCGTCACTCTTGCGCGTATTCGCCCCGGCGTTGATCGCGCTCGTCGCCAGATTGGCGACGTTCACGAACGGTGCCGCAGGAGGCGGCATCGCGACGACCGTGCCGCGAGGCGTCACGACCACGCCGCTCGGCCTGACGATGACGCTCGTGGGCGGTGCCGGGGGCGGCGCGACAACGACCGTACCGCGAGCCGGGGGCGGCGCGACGAAAACGGTGTCACGACGCGCTGCTGCGCGGGCAGCCGCTCTCTTGGCCGCTGCGACAGCCTCGGCTGCCGCCTTGGTGGCAGCCGCGCGCCGCTGGGCAGCGCGCCTCTCGGCCGCGGCGAGCGTCGCGAGTCTGATAGCTGCGGCACGGCGAGCCGCTTCTGCGGCCCGCGCTGCGGCGCGGCGCTCTTCAGCCTGCCGCAGCGCAAACCGGCGTTGTGCCTCCTGCGCAGCGAGGCGGGCGCGTTCGAGGTTGCGGCGCTCGGCGACACTTTGCGCGACGCCTGCGGCAGCGCGAGCGACTGTCACTTGCGTCGCCACGCGCTGCGCGGCGGCTGCGCGCTCGGCGGCTCGACGTGCGGCTGCTTGCTGGAGCACGAAAGTTGCCTGCCGCGCAAGGGCTGCGGCCTGCTCGGCCTCGCGGCGCTCGGCCTCGGCCTTTGCGGCCTGCTCGCGAATGCGGGCGCGCTCGGCGGGCGGACGGCTCATCAGATCGTAGGCCACCTGTGCGCGGGTGTCGGCTTGCGCGGCGGTCGCGGCGACATTGGCTTCCGTTTGCACGGCAACGGCTTCGGCGTCGTCGCGATCGGCCTGCGCTTGCGCACGAAGCAACCCCTCCGAATAGGACGGGCCGAAAGACACCGCGCCCATCACCTCGTCATCCGACTCGTAAGCCGAAAGTCCGCGGCCCGATCTCGCCGCGGCAAGTGCGCGTGCATCGTTGACGGCCTTTTTCTGCCAGCGATACCGCGTCGCGGCGAAGCTCTCGCCGAGAAGCCCCCAATCGCGCCGAAGTTGATTCATTTGCGCGATTTTCTCACGAGATTTCGGCCGATTGTGAGCGTGCTTGAGCGCCGCTGCCACACGCGCCGACTGCGCTGCGACCGCCGCAAGTCTCTGGAGGCGCGCTGCCGCCATCCGGCTCTGAGGTCCGCCGCGCGTTGCGGCGACGATTCTCGCCGCACGCGACGCGACTTTGCGGGCGCTCGGGGCGTCCTTGCGGGCGCGCACGCTGCGCATCATTTCGCGCGTCGCCGCGAGTGTCATCATAGGCGGGACCGCGCTCAGGACCGCGTCTTCCGTGGCTTCGTAGTAGTTCGACATGGGGGGGTAACTTCCTTTTCCTTCTCGCCGGTCTCAAAGCACGGCCACCACGACACCCAGCCCGCTCAGTCTATCATACGTTCCGGGGCGCACGGGGACCGAATAATAGCCCGCGTGGTGCGTGTAGCTCATCGGCATCCCGACGAACGTGCCCGGACCCCACCCATACGGGCCGTAGACGCCTCCGGGTGGAGCCGAGCGCATCGCGTAGGGATCGACGCTCTGCGTGTACGCCGAGGTTGGGATAGGGCTGGGCGGCATGCCCATTCCGTGATGGTAGGTCATGGACGTGCGCCTCTCAAAACATCGTGCGTCGGCGGCGACTGCGACGGCGACTGCGCTGGCGGCGACTGCGGCTCGCAGGACGCGGGGTGAGCGTGAGCGGCGGCAGCGTGCGAAGCGGTGCCAGCGGAGCGCGCATCGGCAGCGCCAGCGGCGGCAGCGTGCGAATCGGTGCCAGCGGAGCGCGCATCGGCAGCGCCAGCGGCGGCAGCGTGCGAAGCGGGCGATACGGCGAGACCGGGAACGTCGGCAGCGGCGGCAGCGTGCGAAGCGTCGTCGGGCGCGGCGTGCCGGGGCGGTAAAGCGTTGCGCGCTCGGGGCGCGACATCAGCGCCGTCGGGCGCGGAGGTGGCGTGCGCATCGCGCCCGCAGTCGCGCGGGAGAATTGCACCGGGGCCGTCGGCATCGCAGCGCGGGTCTCGGTCGGAGCGCGCTGTGCGAGGGGGGCCACGCGCACGGGGACGCTCACCGTTCCGGCCGAAGCGCGGAACAGCGGCGTCGCCCCGACAGCGTGACCGTGGTAGGTCATCAAGCCGCCTTCCAGCCCCACTTGAACTTCTTGCCGTACTTCTCAGCAGCGTAGGCGAGCAGCTTGGCCGACGAGCGGAACTTGCGCGCGATCGTCTTGCCCTTGACGGTGATGCGCCAGTGGCCCTTCGGCGCGGCGGCCTTGCGGGCGCTCGCGGCGCGGCGAGCGTTGGAGTGCATACGACGGGAGGTGCGGCGACGGGAGGTCATGGCGAAAATCCTTTTCAGCGGAAACCGCAGATCAATCGACGTGGACTTTGCCGCGGCTGACGTAGACGTAGCTTCCGCCAAACGACTCGGACACCTTGGTCAAAAGCTGCGCGGCGGCTTTCGGCCAGTCGCCGTCCCAGAAGCCCGAGCCGTGGTCGTTGCGCGTGAACCAGAAATCGCGCCCTGCCTCTAGCTCGCGGCCCTCGATGGCTTCCGCGACTCCGGGCATGCGCAGGAAGGCTTGACACTGCGCCGCCATGCGGCGAAGCGAGTCCGTGGTGATGTCGCTGTCGGTGTAGTTCGCATCGAGCGGGCTGCCGCCCGACTCGTCGGCCTCATCCGTAGACGAGAAGAGCATCGCCTCGACGTAGCCAGCGAGAAAATCGTCATCGTGCAAAGACGGACGCTTCTTCGCTGCGTTGGCATGCAGACGGCGGGAGGTGGGGCGAGCGTTGGAGTGCATACGACGGGAGGTGCGGCGGCGAGAGGTCATAAGCGTTGCTCCTCGATGGCGATCTG
>Ga0315286_10006271_pt1 | contig 11564 bp, 11 predicted proteins | sample YL17G10_0_MG_FD_205038 | JGI IMG/M metagenome (GOLD analysis project Ga0315286, IMG submission 205038) | Sediment microbial communities from Yellowstone Lake, YNP, Wyoming, USA - YL17G10_0 | ecosystem: Environmental > Aquatic > Freshwater > Lake > Sediment | place: USA: Wyoming | collected... | reverse complement strand
AAAGGGAGGGTGAGAGGATGCGTCCAGTGGGCCCCTTCTCCCCAGAGCAGTCCAAGGCCCAGGCCTAATATGAGGATAAAATCGCGATTCCGCAACTGACGTTTCATCCAATCCATTTCCCCTCCATTTTTAAATCGACCGCCATCCGAAGCCTTGAAGAGCGGTTTACCCATGGCCGTTTCTGCAACTATAAGGTTAATCTTACACCCTCATGGGGCAAAATCGCAAGGCGTGACCAGGAACGGTTAGGTCCGAGAGGTAGAAATCTTAAATTGACACTTCATCTCAACGAATATTATAATGATTTCCATTAGTAATGCGAAAGGTTTTCGGGAAGGATGTACGAAGAGCGGACCTATCGGAATACCGTCCGGACGGATGATCTCACCAATTTCGAGGTGATCGTCAAGGAGACTGACCTTCTTGTTCGGGCAGAAAGGGATCTTTCAAGAGAAACCCGGGGATCCATTTTGAAGTACCGCCATCAACTTGAAACCTATATCGCCGTGCACCCTGAATTTGTAAGAAGCCTCGTGCCCTTAAACGAAGATCCCTATGCCCCGGAACTGGTCAAAGAGATGATCCGTGTTTCAACGCTTGCCAACGTCGGCCCCATGGCCTCCGTTGCCGGAGCGATGGCGGAGTCCGTTTCAAAAGACCTCCTCGAGATGTCGAAGGAGGTGATCGTTGAGAACGGAGGAGACATCTATCTCGCCACCTCCAGGGAGAGAACGATCGGGATCTATGCCGGATCCTCCCCTCTCAGCTTTAAATTGGGAATCGCAATTTCTCCTGAAGACTCTCCCCTTGGAATCTGCACCTCTTCAGGAACGGTGGGCCCCTCCTTGAGCTTTGGAAAGGCGGATGCGGTCTGTATCCTTTCAAAGTCTGCTGCCCTCGCCGATGCAGCCGCCACAGCGGTTGGAAATGTAGTCCGCGTGGGAAAGGATGTCGAGAGGGGTTTAGAGAAAGGGAGTGAGATTGAGGGGGTCCTCGGAACGCTGATCATCATCGGAGAGCAGATGGGCGCTTGGGGGAAGATCCGATTGGTTCGACTATGAAAACAGTCTCGATCGCCACCCTTGGGTGTAAGGTCAACCAAGTCGAATCGGAGGCTCTTTTGGAGGCTCTCGAAAGGGAAGGGTACCGGAGTATTCCCTTTGGTGAAAAGTCCGATATCACGATTATCAACACCTGCACGGTGACTCACCGGGCTGACTTTCAGTCGAGGCAGATGGTCCGGAGGGCCCACCGATCAAACTCCGATACGCTGCTCATTGTCACGGGGTGTTATGCACAGGTCGATCCAGAGGGACTCTCAAAGATCGAAGGGGTAAAATACCTTCTCGGAAATCAGGAAAAGAACCGGATGGTCGACTTTCTTCCCCTCATGGAGAGAGGGGAGCTTCCCAAGGTTCAGGCGGATGATATTCAAAACGAGGCCTCCTTTACGGACATTTCTGTTCTTTCCTTCCATCACCACACACGGGCTTTTCTGAAGATCCAGGATGGATGTAACGGCCGTTGTTCCTATTGTATCGTCCCCGATGCGAGAGGAAGATCGAGAAGCCTCCTCCCGGAAAAGGTCCTTCAGCATCTGCAGGCATTGAAACAGAAGGGATATAAAGAGGTTGTGCTGACGGGGATTCACCTCGGCGCCTATGGGCTTGACCTTGTCCCTCTGGTTACTTTGGAAAGGCTCCTTGAGCAGGTGGAAGGGGATGAGACCCCCTCACGGATTCGGCTGACCTCGATCGAGCCCGCGGATTTTTCTCCGGGCCTGATCGACCTCCTTTCCCGGTCAAGCAAGATCTGCCCTCATCTCCATATTCCCATCCAGAGCGGGGACAATGAGATCCTGAAGAGGATGAACCGGGATTATGACCGTTCCTTTCTTTCAGATCTGATTCAGGGACTCCATGAGAGAATTCGAACGCTTTCCATTGGGGCAGATATGATCGTAGGGTTTCCAGGTGAAACGGAGGAAAGATTCCAAAACACGCTGGAACTGATTTCATCTCTTCCCCTGACCTACCTCCATGTCTTTCCCTTTTCCCGAAGGAAGGGAACGCCGGCAGCTCAATTTTTTCCGGGGGTGGAAGAAGCAAAGATTAAGGAAAGGGCTGGACACTTGAGGGCATTGGGTCATAAGAAACGACAGGTTTTTTATCAAAACTATCTGGGGAAGAGGTTGGATGTCCTGGTCGAAGGGCGGCAAAAAGACGGAGAGGACTGGAAGGGGCTTTCCAGAAACTACATCCCCGTTTTCATAAAGGACGAGTATGGGTCTGAAGGAATGGATTGGGCGAATCAGGAAGTCTGTGCGGAGATGGTCGGATTGGGAAAAAAGGGTGTCATCGGGAAGCGGGTCTGGCCCGGGGGACATAGATGAGGGCCGGTTGGCCTCCCTGAGAAGGCTGGAGGCCCATCTCGGCCACCGGTTTCATCGGATCCAATGGCTCGATCTGGCCCTGACTCACAAATCATTCACCCATGAATCGTCTCCAACCCAGATGGAACCTCTGGGGGGAAATGGAAACGAAGTCCTGGAGTTTCTGGGCGACGCCGTTCTGAATCTTGCCGTCACGGCCCTCCTCCTCCAGGAATTCCCGGAGGCCCATGAGGGAACTCTGTCCAAAAGAAGATCCCATCTCGTCAAGAGAAAATTTTTAGCCCATCTCTCGAGGGAACTTCGACTGGAAGAGCATCTTCTCCTTGGAAAAGGTGAGATCAAGGATGGGGGGAGAAAAAAGGCTTCGATACTTTCAAATACTTATGAGGCCGTGATAGGAGCCCTCTATCTTGATTCAGGATATGATTCGTCCCTCGAGATCATTCGGGATCATTTCAGACACTATCTAAACTCCGAGAAACCCCTCGGTCTTTTTGACGATTTTAAGAGCCTCCTTCAGGAACACGCCCAGCAGTATTACCGAGTCTCCCCCAAATATCAGGTGGTTGAAGAAGCCGGGCCTGATCATGACAAGCGCTTTCAGGCAACGGTGCTGATCGGTCAAGAGATCAGGGGAGAGGGATGGGGAAAGAGTAAAAAGGAGGCGGAACAGGAGGCGGCGAAAAAGGCCCTCGAAGAAATAAGCAATAACCAAGCACCCATCATCAAATAATAATCCATCTCCAAATTCCAATAGTCAAACCTATTTGATTATTGGACGATACGCCGGGATCAGCAAGGAAATTGAGTTCCTATCCATAATTGAGTCTGTCATTCCCGTGAAAACGGGAATCCAGGAAAGAAATTTCGTGACAGTTTAGCCAAATAACGGTTTTTTCTACGGGCATAAAGCCCTACACTACCGGTTGTTCTGGTTAGACTTTTTAGAATGGCTGAACTGTTACAGAAATTGGTTTTTGGAATTTCATACCTCTCTAATTCTGTAAAAGCTGAGGCTGGAAATATGGCTCCGAATCCATTAATTATTCCAATCTTCCTACCCAATCTGGGATGCCAGGAGCGCTGCCTCTTCTGTAATCAGAGGGCCATGGCCCCAGGAGTTCCATCTCCTGCCGATGTCAGGACCTTCGTTGAGGCCTCTCTGGGTCCATTTGCCTCAGGTCAAACAAGAAGGAGACAGGTCGCCTTCTATGGTGGAAGTTTTACGGCGATTCCGAGAAGGGACCAGATTGCCTATCTGAGAGCGCTCGATCTCTTTCTTTCTTCCGACAGGATCGACTCGATCCGTGTTTCGACACGACCGGATGCCCTGGATGAGGAGGAACTCTCCCTGCTCAAAGCCTATGGAGTAAAGACCGTGGAGATTGGGACTCAATCCATGGTTGACGAAGTCCTCGATCTCTCCCGTCGGGGGCACACCGCAGAGGAGACCCTCTCAGCAGTCACCCGACTAAAGCGTTGGGGTTTTGAAGTGGGGATCCATCTCATGATCGGCCTGCCCGGGGATTCCATCGATCGGTTTCTCCAAACCCTCGATCAGGTGATTCAGCTCAAACCTGATTTTCTTAGGATCCACCCAACCCTGGTGCTTAAAGGGGCACCGCTTGAAGTCCTCTGGCGAGAGGGGAAGTATTCTCCTATGACCTTGGAAGAGGCGATTCAATGGATCAAGAGAGGATTACTGAAATTGGAGAAGGCCTCTATTCCGATTGCCCGGATGGGCCTTCAGTCCACAAAGGAATTGGAGGCTTCTTATCTTGCAGGTCCCTATCATCCTGCCTTGCATCAACTGGTTAAATCAGAGGTCTTTTTCGATAGGGCGGTGAATCTTTTTAGAACTCACCCGATCGAGTTAGAGCCCATTTTTTTATGCCATCCCAGAGAGGTTTCGAATGTGAGGGGCCAGAAGAATACAAACCTTGACAGACTCATCGCGCTTTTTGGACTAAAATCCATTTCCATTCAGGGAAGGGAGGATGTTCCAAAAGGCGCCCTCGTCCTCCAATGCCAAGTCGGGGAGGTCTCATGTTGAGGGAAAGATCTATATGAAAAGGGTTAGGAAAGATTATCTGCGGAGATGTTCTTTTGGAAACGAAGGGAGGCTGAAGTCTCCCCTGCCCATTTTTTTCGTTCTCTTTTTTCTATTATTCTCCTGTCTGCCCAAACGCCAAATTGTATATGAAAGGAGGATTCCTCCTTCCGAAAAGAGAGAGATAAAGAAAGAGGTGATTCGGGAGGAAAGACCGGTCATTGCTAAGACTGACATCGATCGGGTGGAGAAACGGGAAACCCGGGGGGTCCAATACGGGATCGCTTCCTGGTATGGACCGGATTTTCACGGGAAACCCACCTCAAGCGGCGAAATCTATGACATGTACCAGCTCACCTGTGCCCACAATACCCTTGCCCTGGGGACGACGGTCATTGTCACCAATCTGGAGAATGGGAAATCCCTTGAGATGAAAGTCAATGATCGCGGGCCCTTTGTGAAAGAGAGAATCATCGATCTTTCTTATTCAGCCGCTAAGATTCTTGGAATCTGGGAGAAAGGGACAGCCTTTGTGAAGGTGGAAACGATTGGCCCCTGGATCGAAGAGATTCCACGGATCACCCTTCAGGTAGGATCTTTTACGGAAGAGGCCAAGGCGCAGAGACTGGCTGAACAGTTAAGAGAAGGCTTTAAAAATGTTCACGTCACCCGTATGGAGACGTCCGTTCAAACCTATTACCGGGTCAGAATCGGACCCTTCGAGACAAAGGAATCCGCCCGAAGGGTGGCAGAACAACTCTCTCAAACGGGTTATCAGGTCCTGGTGACCAGCCGATAAAAGAATTCCGATTGTGGATTGTGGACTGCGGACTGTAACGGAAGAAGATGTTTTTGTAACTCCCCGCCTCACAAAGTTGAGAAAGAATAATTTATTCTATATAATTGAATTGTATATTCCTTTTGAAAGGAAACCTTCCTGAGGACCAAAACCCTTCTTCTCATTTCTCCCATCCTCTTTCTCATCCTTCTCGGGATCAATCTCGTTTTTGTGGGCTCCCGGCCGCCCATGAAGGTCAATCAGCTGATCGAGAGTTCGATTGGAGATGCATCCTATCTCAATCCGATTCTCTCCCAGGATTCGGCATCCAGTGATATCGTAGGTCTTGTTTTCAACGGCCTGATCAAATACGACAGAAATCTCGAGAAGTTCGTCGGAGTTCTGGCGGAATCCTGGAAGATCAAGTCAGGGCCTGAACCGGAGATCACGTTCTTTCTGCGGAAGGGAGTCCTCTGGCACGATGGCAAGGAGTTTACGGCTGAAGATGTGAAGTTCACCTATGACAAGATTATGGATGAAAAAACCAACACGGTCCGCCGGAGTGACTATGAACTGGTGAAAAAGGCGGAGGTCCTCGATCCGTATACCTTTAAGGTCACTTACAGCCAGCCTTTTTCTCCTGGTCTCGGGACCTGGAGCATGGGTATCATCCCAAAACATATTCTCGAAAAGCAGGATATTAACACCACCCCGTTTAACCGGAAGCCCATTGGAACAGGCCCTTTCCGGTTTGTAGAGTGGGTCTCGGATGAGAAGATCGTGGTTGAGGCCAATCCCAACTACTTTGAGGGAAGGCCCAAACTGGACAGAATCATTTACCGAATTATTCCTGATACCTCGCTAAGCGAGATGGAACTCCTCACCAAAGGGATTGACTATTACGGAGTCCAACCTTTTGAGTTCCAGAGGATGAAAGAGACTCCTTTCTTGAGGGTCTATTCCCAACCCGCCCTTGCCTATACTTACATCGGATACAATTTTCAGAATCCTCTTTTTCAGGATAAGCGGGTCCGTCAGGCGATGACCTGCGCGATCAACCGGGAAGAGATTGTCCAGTATGTGCTCTACGGCCTGGGAACAGCGGCCAATGGCCCTTTCCCTCCCCATCTCTGGTACTCCAACCCTCACGTGAAACCTCTGCCCTATGATCCTGCGAAGGCCCGCCAGTTGCTGGCGGAAGCAGGATGGAAAGATACAGACGGTGACGGTATCCTGGAAAAAGATGGAAAGCCTTTTCATTTCAAGCTGATTACGAACAGTGGCAATGAAACCCGGAGGGACGTGGGCGTTCTGGTCCAGAGGGCACTCAAGGAAATAGGGATCGATGTAAGATTCGAATTCTATGAATGGAGTGTTTTTCTCAAAAACTTCATCAATCCAAAAGCGTTTGATGCCTGTATCCTGGGGTGGAGCCTTTCTCCGGACCCGGATGACTACCAGATCTGGCACTCGAGTCAGATTGAGAAAGGATTCAACTTCATCTCCTACCGAAATCCGGAAGTGGACCGACTGTGGGAGGAGGGGAGGCGAGAATACGATGTCGAAAAAAGAAAAGCGATTTACTGGCGGATCAATGAGTTGATGGCTGAGGATCAGCCTTACACCTTTCTTTATGTTCCCCTGGGTATTTCTGCACTTCAGAAGAAATTTGTACTGGTCGAAAAGGATTCGGTTGGGAAGGAACTTTTTCAACCGGTGAAGATGGAAAAAGCGGGTTTGACGTACGACCTCATCAAGTGGTATGTGCCGGGAGCGCCTGCTCTGGAGAAATAGGGTATGGCTTCTTTTATTCTTCGACGTTTGGGCCAAATGCTGATTACCCTGGTGGGCATCAGCATCATCTCCTGGGTGGTCATCACCCAGGCCCCAGGAAGTCCCATCGCTCTGACCATGGATCCCAAGGCTTCTCCCAAGGTGATCGAGCAGATGATGAAGAACTACGACCTCGATAAGCCTATTTACCAGCAATACTTCCTGTGGCTCAAAAAACTTTTTACGGGCCGGCTTTACTCCTTTAAAGACGGAAGACCGGTGTTGGAAAAAATTGAGGAGAGGATCTGGAACACACTTCTCCTCAATCTGGTTGCGACGATTATTACCTTTTCCCTTGCCATACCCCTCGGCATCTTTTCGGCAAGGCGACAGTACAGTTTTCTTGACCATCTGGGCACGTTTGGAGCTTACCTCGGGATTTCGGCCCCGACCTTCTGGCTGGCCTATCTTCTCATCCTGGGAACCGTCGAGCTTTTCGGCTATCCGGTACTCGGCATGCGGTCTTTTGTGACGGAAGATTTTACAACGACGGAACTGGTTCTGGACCGGATCTGGCATCTGATGCTCCCGTCGATCATTCTGGCAATCCATTCAATCGCCGGCATCTCACGGTACACACGGTCCAGCATGCTGGAAGTGATCCGCCAGGACTATGTCCGGACAGCCAGGGCCAAAGGCATTCCGGAGGAAGAGGTCTATTATAAGCACGCCCTACGGAATGCCCTGCTTCCCATCATCACGATATTCGGGTTTCTTATTCCGGACCTGATTGGCGGGGCCATCATCATGGAGACCATCTTTGCCTGGCCCGGAATCGGACGACTCAGTTACCAGGCCGTTCTTGCCAGGGATTACCCCGTGGTGATGACCATTCTGACGATCTCGGCCGTGCTCACACTCATCGGAAATTTTATAGCTGATCTTCTTTACGGGATCGCCGATCCACGGATCCGATATCGATAATTAGAAGATCGCATAGTGCAGAGCGCATGGCGCATAGCGTAAAGAATAGATGAGATCGCGACGATGCCCTGGTTCCCGGTAAGCGGTATATATTAATGGAAAAACAGCAGTCTAAAGTCTTTTGGCGATATTTCAAGAAGAACCGGTTGGCCGTGGGAGGATTGATCCTGGGGATCCTCATCTTCCTGATTGCCATCTTCGCCGGCCTGCTCTCCCCATATGATCCCGGCAAAACCGATGTTTCCCTGAAGCTGAAACCTCCTTCCGCCCGCAACCTTCTGGGGACGGATCAACTGGGAAGGGACGTTTTCAGCCGGATGCTCCATGGCTCCAGAATCTCCTTGACGGTTGGATTTATTGCCGTCGGGATCTCTATCTTCATTGGGATCTTTGTGGGAGCGACGGCGGGGTACTACAGTTCATGGATGGACTCATTGCTCATGCGTTTCGTTGACACCATGCTTTGCTTCCCTTCCTTCTTCCTTATCCTAACGGTCGTGGCCATCATGGGCCCCAGTCTGATTAATATTATGGTTGTTATCGGGATTACCTCCTGGATGGGAACCGCGCGGTTCGTCAGGGCCGAATTTCTTTCTCTGCGAGAAAGGGACTTTGTCCAGGCAGCAAGATCCCTCGGGGTCAAGGATCTCAGAATCATCTTTCGACATATCTTGCCTAATGCGCTGGCTCCTGTTTTTGTTACCGCTACACTCAGTGTGGCTTCAGCCATTCTGGTGGAAGCTGGCTTGAGTTTCCTGGGTTTCGGCGTTCAGCCCCCTGCCCCGAGTTGGGGCAATATATTAACCGAGGGTAGAACGTATATCTTCGATGCCTGGTGGCTGACCATTTTCCCCGGGTTGGCCATCCTCATCACGGTCCTCTCCTTTAACCTCGTTGGAGAAGGGCTTCGCGATGCCCTCGATCCAAGGCTCCGGGGAAGACGGTAGGGGAAAAATCATTGCAAAATGCAAATTGCAAAATAGAAAGATTGTATATCGTAAAAGAATCGAAAGATAGAGAAAATGTCATGCTTGATTCAGCATTTAAAAAATAAGAGACATACGAGACCCTGAAATCCCGCCTTTGGCGGGATTCAGGGTGACAGATTAGGATTTACGAGACCCTCACATTTTGAAATGTTAATTTTCCATTTTGCACTGAGGAAATGTTTCTTATGCGTAGTCCTCTCTTAGAGGTTCGTTCCCTTTCCGTTCAGTTTCAGACGGATGAAGGATTGGTCAGAGCCGTTGAAGAGGTGAGCTTCGAGGTCTATCCGGGAGAAATCCTCAGCCTTGTGGGAGAATCCGGATGTGGAAAGAGCGTGACCGCCCTCTCCATCTTAAGGCTTATTCCGACTCCACCTGGAAAGATCGCCGGGGGCGAGGTCCTCTTCAACGGGAGGAATCTGCTTTCCTTGAGAGAAGAGGAGATGGAGAAGGTGAGGGGAAATGAGATCTCTATGATCTTCCAGGAGCCCATGACCTCCCTTAACCCGGTCTTTACCATCGGGGACCAGATCATGGAGGCCTTGATCCTTCACCAGGGACTCGATAAAAAGGAGGCCAGAAAAAAAGCCATTGAGATGTTGGATCGCGTGAAAATCCCTTCTCCTGAGATGAGGGTCGATGCCTATCCTCACCAGCTCAGCGGGGGGATGAGGCAGAGGGCCATGATTGCGATAGCCCTTTCCTGTCAACCCGATCTCCTCATTGCCGATGAGCCTACGACGGCTCTCGATGTGACGATTCAGGCGCAGGTTCTCCGGTTACTGAAAGAGATTCAGAAAGAGATGGGAATGGCCGTCATTCTGATCACTCATGATTTTGGGGTGGTTTCGGAGATTGCGGATCGGGTGGCGGTCATGTATGCAGGAAGGATCATGGAGCAGGGTTCCATCGAAGCGATCTTTGAGGAGGTGCGGCATCCCTACACCCAGGGGCTTTTGAATTCCCTCCCCCAATTGGAAGAGAAGAAAAGGAGGCTCTATGCGATTCCGGGTCAGGTCCCGGACGCCACGGATTTGCCCGGAGGATGCAAATTTCATCCCCGGTGTTATCTGATGATCGAAGATTGCAAGAAGGAGGACCCCCCTCTGTTTCAGGTCGATGGAGGACACTATAGCCGCTGTATTCGATGGAAGGACTGCTGTTAATTGCGGATTACGGATTGCGGATTGCGGAATTAAAACAAGGAAAAGGCATCGGGCAGGGGAAGCGTTGGCCTCCCTTTGGGGCGATGAACGTCGCCTTTGCCCTATAAGAAGAACAAGCGCAATGGAAAATCAATTCCTGCTCCAGGTTCAGGATCTGAAGAAATACTACTACAGAGAGCAATTTCTCTCTTCGGACAAGAAACCGATCCGTGCTGTGGACGGGGTCTCATTTTCCATTCGCAAGGGAGAGACTCTGGGATTGGTTGGAGAGAGTGGCTGCGGAAAGACCACGGTTGGGAAGTCCGTCCTGAGGCTTGTGGAGCCGACCTCCGGTCAAATCTCTTTTAAGGAGCAGGATATCCTCCATCTCCACAGGGAAGAGATGAGAAAACTTCGGCCCCATTTGCAATTTATCTTTCAGGATCCCTACGAGTCACTCAACCCGAGGATGAAGATAGGAGAGATCGTGGGAGAGGGGCTTCGGGTCCATGGGATCGCATCGGGGAAGGAGATGGAACAGAGGGTCCTGGAGATCCTTGAAAAGGTCGGGCTTCACCGTCAGGATGCCCTTCGTTATCCTCACGAGTTCAGCGGGGGACAGCGTCAGAGGATAGGAATTGCCAGGGCCATCTCCCTCAACCCCGAACTGGTCGTGGCGGATGAGCCTGTCTCTGCGCTGGATGTTTCGATCCAGGCCCAGATTCTCAATCTCTTGATGGATCTGCGGGATCAGTTAGGACTCACTTATCTTTTTATCTCTCATGATCTTCGGGTCGTCAAACACATTAGCGACCGGATTGCTGTCATGTATCTCGGGAAGATTGTAGAGATGGCCGGTGGAGAGGAACTCTTTCGCCAGCCCCTGCACCCGTATACGGGGTTATTGCTTGCTTCTATCCCCCATTTGGATGCGTTTAAGGACAGAAAAAAAGAGACCGCTAAAGGGGAAGATCGTTTCGAAGCTTTGGGGCAGGGTTGTTCTTTTCAACCTCGTTGTCCCCACGCAAGAGAAAGATGCCGGATCGAAGAACCTCTTCTTTTAAACGTTGGAGAAGACCATCGGGTCGCCTGCCATTTTAGCGCCCTCTAATCCGCCCTTCGATATCACTCAAGACTGGACCCTTTGACCCGGCCTCAGGCGGACCTTGGCAATCATGCCCGCAGGGAATAGCAGGGTTGACTTTGTTTGAAATAATATATTACTTTTAAACGATAAGACATCGGGGGTGATTAATTGGAGGCAGGAGTATTTCAATGAACCAGGAAAAGCTTCTCTATTTTAAAGGATTGCTCGAAGGCAGGCTCCACGCCCTGATCGAAGAAGCCGGAAAGACGATGACCGATATGGTCGGAGACAAAAAAGGCGGGTTCCCCGATCCGACGGATCGGGCTTCTTTTGAGTCAGACCGCAATTTTATGCTTCGGATCAAGGACC
>Ga0315286_10006270_pt1 | contig 11565 bp, 12 predicted proteins | sample YL17G10_0_MG_FD_205038 | JGI IMG/M metagenome (GOLD analysis project Ga0315286, IMG submission 205038) | Sediment microbial communities from Yellowstone Lake, YNP, Wyoming, USA - YL17G10_0 | ecosystem: Environmental > Aquatic > Freshwater > Lake > Sediment | place: USA: Wyoming | collected... | reverse complement strand
TCCACAGGGTCTGAATCCTGTATTTCTGCGCAACAGCTGGGTTGGGAAGGTGTGTTATTACCATCTGAAGCAAAACGTCCTCCAGAGGGCCTTTCTCAACTAAGGATTTATGGTCCTCGATGCTGCAGAACTTGTATATATCCTTGAAATTCATCTTTGTTTTCTGCATGAACGAGTAGCTCAAGCCCCATTTGTTGTAAGCAGAGCCGAATGCAACATTGCCCTTCTCAACTTTAATGAGCCACTCCTCCTTGAACTCTTTCGAACCATAGCGGGTTATCAAATCGTTCACGGATTTTATTATCTTCACAAGCCTGTCCTGCATATCCTCAGGTCCCAGCTTCAGCTCATTTATCAGCCTGTCAATCTTATTTATGAACAGAACCGGTCTTGCCTTCTCCTTCAGAGCCTGCCTAAGAACGGTTTCGGTCTGCGGCATGACTCCCTCAACTGAATCAATGACAAGTATAACTCCGTCTATTGCCCTCATTGCCCTCGTGACGTGTCCTCCAAAATCTATGTGCCCGGGGGTGTCTATGAGGTTCACAAGGTAATCTTTCCCGTCGTAGTGGAAACCAAGGGAAATATCTGACGCTTTTATGGTCATGCTTCTCTGCTGTTCTATCTCCTCGGAGTCCATCACCTTGAGCTCTCCTGCCAGATCCTTCGATATTAAGCCTGCTCCCGCAAGAAGCGAGTCAGTCAAAGTTGTCTTGCCATGGTCCACATGGGCTATTATTGCAACATTCCTTATTCTCTCTGGCTGGAACATAAGTTTCTGAATTTCATCTACAACAAACTCCTTTCTAACCATAAGATCACCAAAACGGACTACCTTGCGCTTCTGGCCATTCTCTCGGTCTCATCCCTCTTCTTTATGCCATAGCTGTTCTGGTCGTTCTTTGCAGCAAGCGTAAGTTCGTCTGCAAGCGCCTGCGCGAGGGTCTTCTTCTTATCAAAAGCACCTATAATGGCAGCCAGAGTGAGGTTCCTCAGCGCCATGTCAAGCCTCCTGCTGGATGAAACATCAACCGCGACCTGGTATGAAACTCCTCCGTACTGCACCCTTGTTGTATCCTCTCTCGGGGCAGTGTTCTGAACTGCGTCAACAAGAATCTGCACAGGATTTGACTTCGTATCCTTTGCTATTGAATCGAAAGCAGTCTCCACAATTTTCATTGCTCTGAACTTCTTGCCCTGCAGCCTTCCGTGGGTTCTTATCACTTTTCCAGAGGTCTTCTCACCAGTCCCTCCTCTCATGAGCTTGTTTACAAGCCTCTCAACCACATTCACCCTCATCTTCTCGAACTGCTTGTCTCCATGCCTTCCGTGCGAGTGAGGTATTGAAACAGGAGTCAGGTCTAGGTATTTCTTCAGGCTCGGGTCATTGACCTTGACTTCAGATGTATCATATTTTCCGAAAATCTTTTCCATTGAAACTACCTCTTTGGCTTCTCCTTCTTCCCGACTCTCACATCTTCAAGCGGAACCCCGTTGACTGCAACTACCTTGTGTCTCACTCCGGGTATGGAACCCATCTGCCCCCTCTGGGAGCCTCCAAGTCCCTCCACGGTTACCTCATCGTGCTCGTCTATGAAGCTGATTGCACCGTCTTTTGGAGCAAAGGCAGTGATTATCTTGCCGCTCCGTATTAGCTGAACCTTCACGCATTTTATCAAGCCCGAATGTGGCTGCTTCTGCTCAAGAGCCTTCTTCTCGAGAACAACTCCCTTAGCCTGGGGAGAGCCCTCAAGCGGGTCAAACTTGTCCTTGAGCCTGAGCTTTTTCCTCTTCCATGGTTTCTTCAACCATCGCATCTTCTTTCTTCTCCTCTGCATATCCCTTCCTGCGAATTCTCCTCTTCCCATACAAGCACCTTAGAACAATTTTAAATCCATGTCGAAGTATCTCTGCATCAGCATCCTTGCGAGCTTCACTCTTTCTCCATTTCTCCCGATTGCGGCACCCCTGTCACGGGGGTCAACAGTCACGTATGCGACCTTGCCGCCGCCTGTTTCCTCAATTTTGAGGTTTTTTATTTCGACACTGGAGAATATATTCCTTACGAATCTCTCCGGGTCTTCAGCATGCTCTACGACATCAATCTTTCTTCTGAATGCATCCTTCACGCGCATTATTGCGCTTCCTCCCTTCCCGATTGCTCTTCCGAGCTCTCCTTCACTTACGATGAAGACTGCGCTGTCCTTGTTTATCACGCAATCCCGCACTGAGGCACCAGTGAGCTGCTGGAAAAGCGAGATGCACTTTATATCGTCATTGTTCAACGTTACCAAGCAATCACTTCATCAGTTCTAGTATGTTTGAATTTCCTGGGTCATGTATGCTCAATGCAGAAATCGGGAATGGCTTTCCGCATAAGGAGCCTAACTCCAGAGAAGTCCCGCTGAAACCATAAACAGTTGTTTTGGACAACTTAGAATAATATGTAATATCTTCTTTAAATTTCTTTGGGCAGTTGCTGGAAATGACTATCAACCTAGCCTCACCGCTTGAAGCGAGGCGCAGGGCGCTATTCACCCCGAATTCCACTTTTCCCGTATCCACGGCCATTCTTATTGCTTTGTCTATATCAGCCATTTTATCACTTCTTTCCAAGTTTCATCATGAGCTTTACCGTCCCAGTACCGACTGGGACCTCTTGACCGACTATGACGTTTTCAGTGACGCCCGTCAGCCTGTCTTCGTCAGACTTCACTGCTGCGGTTATGAGGTGCTTTATCGTCTCCTCAAAGGCTGCCCTTGCAAGTATGCTTGCCTTCTCGCCGCTCAGCCCGTGCCTTCCGACAGGCTTTATCTCTCCGTTCATGGTCATTGCATCGGCAAGAAGCATTATGTGTCTGGAGTCAACGTCAAGCTTCTGCATGTCCAATACCTGCTTGGCCTCTCGTATTATTGCATTCCTAGCAGCCTCTATGCCGAGCACCTTCTCAACTTCCTTTATGTTGTTAGTGTATGAGCGCACAGAGTCGACCCCCTCCCACTTGAGAACTTCCTCGAAGTTTGAGCCGCCTGTCCTGAGGAAGGACTCACCGTCTCCCTTCATCACGACGACTCTTGATATGCCGTTTATTCCCTTTATGTGGAGCGATTTAATCCTGTTGGTTGCCCTTCTCACGGAGCGCAGGAGAGTTGTTTTCGGCTTTAGGATTATTGAATTGCCCTCCTGTCTTATTGCGCCGCTCACCGCCTTCTTTATCTTCTTTGTTATTTCCCCGATGGTAACTCCCTGCTCCTTCATGTCCTCTTCAGAGGGCGTTATCTCTATCTCCTTATTCACGAAGTTCTCCTTTATCTCGGCTATCTTTCTAAGATCAACTTCCTCAATCCCCTCAGCCATCTTCCTTGCGCTCTCCTCATCCTTTGCGTACTGCTTTGTAAGGTAAATATCCATCGTAGGCTTCTTGGGACTTCTCCTAACATCGACTATCTCTATGAGCCTCGGCAGACCCGTAGGAACCTGCTCGGCAACTCCCGCATAGTGGAAGGTTCTCATTGTCATCTGGGTTCCTGGCTCCCCTATTGATTGCGCAGCAAGAACTCCGACTGCCTCTCCGGGATCTATAGATCTCTTTCCAGCCATATCACTCCCTCTCAGGCCCTGTCATGGCCTCTCCTCCCTTGGTAATCTTCTTGGGGTCATTTCCATCCCCACCGTATATGAACTGAACTATCATCCCTCCTGAATCCCTAACAGTTCCATCTGAGCGAACAACCAAATCCTGCAGGGCGTTTATGAGTCTTCTCTGCATGTAACCTGAACGTGCTGTCCTAATTGCAGTGTTGACAAGTGATTCCCTTCCCCCCATCGAGTGGAAGAAAAACTCCTTGGGGTTCAGGCCTTTCCTGAATGAGGATGTGACAAACCCCTTTGCGTCAGCTCCGAGGTCCCCTTTTCTGAAATGAATCAACACTCTCCCTTTGTACCCTCTGCTCATTCTCTTTCCTCTCACGGCCTGCTGTCCGAGCATGGCTGACATCTGGATTGCGTTGAGTATGCTCCCTCTTGAGCCTATCCTTGCCATGAGTATTGAAGTGTTCTCTGCCCCTAGATATTCCTGCACAATACTCTCGCAGTTGTTTCTCGCCTTGGAGAGCGCCATCATTATTCTCTCCTCAAGAGTTTCCCTGAGAGTCCTGCCAGGCAGCCTTGGAAGAGTCTTGTTCCTGAACTGAACAACAAGCGAATCTACTTCCCTCTTTGCATTTTCATTTATCTCCTCGATCTGCCTCGTTCCCTCCTCAGGAATTGTGTAGTTTGCAAGATCAACAGAAAAGCCCTGCTTGGATATCACGTACAGAGCCATGCGCGTTGCATGGTCTATGAAATCACGCGCAACATCCGAACCATAATCCCGCACTATTTTCTCTATCAGCTCGCTCTCAAACCCTTTGCTTTCGATTGCACCCGAGATGAGCTTGCCGTTCTTTATAACTACATAGCCGTCATCCTTGCACTGCTCCTTCTTGCATGTTGGCTCCAGGCAAAGCTTGGAAACATAGGCAAGGTTGAAATCCTTTGGCAGCAACTGCGAGAAAAGAAGCCTTCCGGAATATTTTTCTCCCTTGTCAGGCTTTGGCAGCTGGTATATGCCTGCTATGCCGAGTATCTTGCATGCTTCCGCCTTGTCAAATTCAGCGTTCTTTCTTGTAAGGAAATAAGCACCTGAAACATGGTCCTCCTGCCCCTTTATTATCGCCCTACCGTGCCTTGGGGATATAATCTGGTCCTGCACTTTCATGAGCACATCTGCCTCGACTCTTGCCTCCTCAGTCTGCGGAACATGGAGGTTCATCTCGTCTCCATCGAAATCAGCGTTGTATGGTGGGCATACCGCAAGGTTAAGCCTGAAGGACTTGCCCGGCAGCACCTTGACAGTGTGGCACATTATGGACATCCTGTGAAGCGAGGGCTGCCTGTTGAAAAGCACTGTATCGCCGTTCTGCAGCTGTCTCTCAACTATGCACCCCACCTCAAGCGTGGTTGCGAGCTCCTCTCTGCTCTTGTCAGTCGCCTTTTTCCTCTTTCCGTCAGGCCTTATGACATAGTTCACAAGCGGGTACTCATTCCTCAGTATCATCTTCTTGCATTCCTCAAGGTTCCATTCCGTGACTTTCACAGGAACAGTAAGCTCCTCGGCTATCTGCAGAGGCACTCCGACTTCGTTTATGCTTATGTTCGGGTCTGGGGATATGACTGTTCTCGCAGAGAAGTTAACCCTCTTGCCGCTCAGGTTGTACCTGAACCTCCCCTCCTTGCCCTTCAGCCTCTGGGAGAGAGTTTTAAGCGGCCTTCCGCTCCTGTGCCTTGCAGGAGGGATTCCTGCTGTTTCATTGTTGAAGTATGTTGTAACGTGATACTGCAGCAACTCCCACAAATCTTCTATAATCAGCTGGGGGGCTCCTGCATTGATGTTCGCCTCAAGTCTCTGGTTTATCCTCATTATGTCGACAAGCTTGTGCGTAAGGTCATCCTCGCTTCTCTCACCGGTCTCAAGCGTTATTGAAGGTCTAACTGTGACTGGAGGAACGAGCAGGACGGTGAGCACCATCCATTCTGGTCTGGAATATTCCGGGTCGACTCCAAGAAGCTTCAAATCATCATTCGGTATTGCCGCAAGCGCATCCCTCACCTCGGTGGGAAGCAGCATCTTGTCACCGCGGTTGAAGGTTGTCGGTTTCTCCAGCTTCACATCCTCTTGCCTTGCGCCGCAATAGGGGCATTTGGAGAGCTTCTTTATGCTCGCTATCATGTTCTCTGCTATATCCTCCTCTTTCAGAGCTATCCTGAAGTCGTCAATCTGCTTCTTTGCCACAAGCACTCTGTGGCACGACTGACATGTTGCTTTGAGCAGAATAAATATCACCTTTGCAAATTCCGGATGTATTACGGGTCTGACAAGCTCTATATGACCGAAGTGCCCTGAGCAGCTTCTTATCTTCCCTCCGCATGTCTTGCAGCGCAAGCCCGGGTCTATGACTCCCAGCCTCTGGTCGACAAGCCCGCCGTCTATCGGATAGCCGTCCTCATTGTAGGTATCCGGCACAGTTATTTTCGCCCCTGAAATTTTCCTCACCATCTCGGGAGAGAAAAGCGAAAATTTTATTCTGTCAACAACTTTCTCAACAACCATTTTATCACGCCTTGTCCTTCAGCATAATTCTCGGGAACACTCCAATTGCCTTTATCTCGTCCAGCAGAAGCTTGAATGCGTAGCTTATCTCAATAGGGTAGAGCTCATTTGATTCAGCGCAAAGCGGGCAGTAACTCTTGTTCCTTATGTAATCCGTGACTGCAACAGAGCCGCACTTGGCACATATTAGCTCTGTGGTCTTGTCTGATTCTTCCAGCATCCTCTCTTTTAGAAGCATGCTTGCACCGTGCCCTATGAGGCAGTCCCTTTCCATCTCACCGAACCTGAGACCTCCCTCCCTTGCCCTGCCCTCAGTTGGCTGGTGGGTGAGAAGCTGGACAGGCCCTCTGCTCCTCACATGCATCTTGTTTGAAACAAGGTGGTGCAGCTTCTGGTAATAGACAACTCCTATGAATATTTCAGCGTTTATCGCCTCTCCGCTTATTCCGTCATACAGCCTCTCCTCTCCGTCCTTCTTGAATCCCTAGCTTTCGAGTACCTTTGAGAAAGTCTCCTCCTTGTCACCGTTGAATGCTGTTGCGTCCATTATCTTTCCGTTCATGCAGGCGGCCTTTCCTCCCAGCATCTCGAGTATGTGACCTGCCGTCATTCTTGAAGGAATTGCATGTGGGTTTATTATAAGGTCAGGCACCACACCCTGTTCTGTGAAAGGCATGTCCTCCTGGTTTGCGAGAAGACCTATCACTCCCTTCTGCCCGTGCCTTGAAGCTAGCTTGTCTCCGGGCTCAGGCACTTTCACGCTTCTCACTTTCACCTTTACCAGCTTGTTTCCAGATGGACTCTCTGTGAGCAGCACAGCATCAACAAAGCCCTCCTCCCCCTCTTTCACAACTGCGGAGTTCTCCCTCTTCTTCTCCTCTGCAATTCCGAACCCGCTGACTTCCTCCAGGAATCTTGGCGGAGAAGTCTTTCCTACAAGCACGTCCCTTGCCTTCACTTCCGCCTCTGGGAATATTATCCCGTCCTCCCCAAGCTTGGAGTACATTGCCTCCTCTCTGTAGCCTGCAACCGTTGGCTGTGGAATCTCGAACTTGTCCTTCTGGCCTCCGGGGTATCTCCTCTCTTCAGTCTCATATGTTTTGTAGAAGACAGACCTTGCCAATGCCCTGTCGACTGAATTCCTATTTATTACAACTCCGTCTCCCATGTTGTATCCGTAATAAGTGGCAACCGCAACTACGAAGTTCTGGCCAGCCGGTCTTTTTGAGAACTTTAGCGTCCTGTAAGGCCTTGACTGGACAAGAGGCGCCTGGGGGTAATACATGAAATGCGCCCTTGAATCCATCCTAAGGTTGAAATTGCTTGCATACAACCCAAGCGACTGCTTGCTCATTGCGCAAGCCATTGTAATCCTTGGTGATGAATTATACTCTGGGAATGGCAATTGCGCAACTGTGACTCCGACTATTGAAACAGGGTCTATCTCGAGGTGGGTGTGCTCTTCTGTGAGCTCCTCCTCCTTTGTTGCGACATAGGCGTTCTCTTCCTCCTCAGCATCAAGATATTCTATAATTCCATTGCTCACAAAATATTCCCAACTGACCTCTTTCTTCCCAAGTTTTTCAGCGATTTCGGGGGTAAGCTTGCTCTTTCCATTCTCGACAATTAGGTAAGGCCTTCTCGCTCTTCCGCTGTCTGTGTTTATGTACAGGGCTTTCTCCTTTGGGAAGAATGCGAAATTTATCTGCTTGTTCACTATGCCTGCTCTCCTCTTCTCCCTGAGTGAATTTACAAGTTCGCTTCCCTTCTCATGGAATCCAACAAGCCTGCCGTTCAGATACACTGCGGTCTTCGCCTTAGGTTTTTCCATAGGATCACTCAATTTTCACGTTCATTTTCTTCAGCATTGCCTCGATGGTCGTTTCATTCTCACCGGTGGATATATCGCAGAGCAGGGACATATTCTTGACAAGCGCGCATGATGGACCTTCGGGTGATTCGTTGGGACATAGTTTTCCCCAGTGGGTCCCATGCAGGTCTCTTGCCTTGAAATGCGGGTGTCTCCTGCTCAATGGTGAAATTATCCTTCTCAAGTGCGAGACTGTCGAGAGATAGTTTGTTCTGTCGAGCAGCTGTGAGACTCCCGTCTGCCCGGCAATCCAGTTGCCTGTAGCCATTGAGTATCTTATCCTCTCCGTAAGAGCATCGGGCCTCACAAGAGTCTGTATCACGAGCTTCCTGCCTCTTGCAGATGCCCTCTCAACTTGGTAAGCAATGTCTTTAATCAGGAACTGGAAAGCGTACCTAAAAAGCTCCTCCATCAGATTTCCTGCGAGTTTTATCCTCTTGTTCGCGTAATGGTCCTTGTCATCAGATATGGCATCGTCGTATGCCACTTCTATTGCCTTCTCAGTCATCTTGCACAGGTAGTATGCCTTGTTAAGCCTCAGACTTGTGTCAACACCGATGTGGGGCAGCAGGTAGTTATCTAGGAGTATTTCAGCCCTCTTAAGCTGGTATACCTTTGCCTGCCCAACAGCAGCCTTCTTTCCAATTGCCTCAAGCGCATTTTGGGTTCCTGTCGTCTGATCAACTTCCATATTCAGCAGTATGTCGTTCTGCACTTCGAAATCATCGCTGAATGCATTGAGTATATTCTGATTCGGATGCAAGCCAAGGGCTCTCAGCACAGTTATTAGATTCAAATCCTTTGGAGCTGCAGGGAAAACCACTGAAAGCTCACCATTTGTGCTCCTCTCCACAACGCACCTTGCCCTGAAACCGAATCTTGTTGAGAAAACTTTTGAAGTAATAAGTGCCCCATCCTTCTCCTTTGAAACCATTATCCTGTTTGGAGCCAAGTCCTCTATGCTTACAAGGACTCTCTCGCTCCCGTTTATTATGAAATAACCGCCCGGGTCGTTTGGGTCCTCCCCGGATTCAATCAATTCATCTTCAGTCATGTTGTCCAGATGACACAGCTTTGATTTGAGCATGACAGGCAATTCGCCAATGAATACCTCCTGCGGGTATCTCCTCTCTATCCCTCCGATTATCTGTATGAATTCAAGGAAGACAGGAGCTGCATAAGTGAGGTTTCTCATCCTCGCCTCGGCAGGAAGTATCTGTCTCCTTGAGCCGTCGGCTTCAACTATGGTGGGCTTGTCCAGCCTGACCTTGCCGAATTTCAGCTTGTAGTTCTCCACATTCGGCTCTATTGCGCTTATATTGTCAATTATGTTCTGGATTCCGAATTCGACAAATTTGGTGTATGAGTCAAGATGCTGTATGACAAGTTTATTGTCTCTGAAATACTCGTCTACCAAATCCCATTTCATATTCTCACTTCAAAAATTTACTTCACAACTAGGCGGTAGTAAATATTCTCCTTTGTAGGGTCTGCCCTAGTTATCTTGATTATGTCGCCTTCCTTTGCCCCTAGAAGCTTAACCTGCGGATCGTTAAGTTTTATTTTGGGAAATTTCTGCTCGTCTACTCCAAGTGAAGAAAGTAACTCTTGGTGTTTTGACTTTGCAAGGATTTCATGTTTAGGAACGAGAAAATGAGATAGATGAAAGTCGACAGAACCCAAACTACCACCTAGACAGATGTAACTAATTATTTAGGTTGGCAAAGCTTTTAAAGTTATCGTTAGAAAAGCTACGCTAATAGCAGTCTATACAACCCGAACAATTTTTCTAAACAAACTTCAACCTTTTGTTTGGAGTTTAAGTTACTCCTTGTATGTGACACGCCCGCTTTTGGCAGGCTTCCTGCTTCATTGATGGTGCTTCCGCATCATCTCTCTCCATTGCGGAATTGCAGGCGTTACTTCCCGAGTGCCCCTCGGTAGCAATTGGTATTTAGCCGAAGATATATTTAAAGATAACTACGTTATGCGACGAGCAACAGCATAAATTGGGAATCTATGATTCCATAAGCAGCTTCATCGCCTTGCCAGCCTTCTCAAACGGCACGAACAAGTGGTCGTGGTAGTAGGCGGAAACTACATTGGTGCTTATCCCAGCGCTGGCAAGCTTGCTGGTCACTGCAGCCAAGAAGCCTACTGCTGCAAGGTCTGAATGAACTCCTAGCGTAACCAGAGCCCACGTACAAGAGTAGGACAATGAGTTTTCATCAGCAATTTTCCTTTCAAGAATAAGCGTGATTCCCTCATCTTCCCTGAATACGAGCAGGGGCAGGATTTTCATCCTAGAAAAAAAATCTTCTGAAACTGTGCAGAACACGAATTCCTTCTCAATCAGCTTGGGCTGCATTGATTTCAACAATTCTTTCAAATCGCGTATTCCCGCCATTTCATCTCCTCAGCTTCTTTTGAACCGCATCGCTTGTCAATTCCCTTAGTGCATCGGCAGCAATCCACTTGGCACTCTTGGAATCAACTTTCTGAATTTCTCTTGCGGTTTTAATTGCAGCCAGATTAAGATTGCGGTTTCTTTTTCCAATCTGTCTCAGAGCCCAGTTGACAGCTTTCCTCACGAAGTTTCTTTCATCAACAGACTTTTCCTTTATGAGCGGTAGAAATTTCACGAACTCTTCATCCTTCGCCTCCTTGTCATGAACCGCCAGCACTGCCATCATCACGAAACCCGCCCTTTTCACAAATTCCTCTTCCTTTGAGCTCCATTCAAACGCTTTTTTGTAGGCGAATTCAGTCTCTCCGAAAAGATTGCTGCAGCACTGGTCGCACACATCCCACGAGTCAAAATCCCTCACCCAGCTATCCATCTGTTTGTTTGCCACCATTTCAGGGTCGTCTACCATCCCCGCGAGTATTCTTGCTTCGTGAATTCCAGAATTCCATAGCTCCTGCGCAAGCTCATGGTTTTTTCCAACTCTTTTTGCAATTGCTCTAATTTGGGGTATGGAAACTCCGTAAGTATTGTTCGGGTTGATTCCAAAGCTAGCCATTCCCTCAACTGCCTTGGGATCTGAGAGGGACTTCAGCTCTTTGAGAATTTCTTTGCAAAATATTTTTTCAGTCATGCTCCGCCTCTCGTAATAAAAAGAGCGCCAGGGGCGGGATTCGAACCCGCGAAGGCCTTTTGGACCAAACAGCTTAGCAGGCTGCCGCCCTTTAGAGCCTCGCCTCTCTTTTGAGAAGCTCAGGAACCACTAGGCGACCCCGGCTCGCGTATATTATTGGTGCATTGTATTTAAATAAAATTATGTGCATAAATTAGCGGGAGGGATGACAATGGCAACAGGTCTGATGGAATCTGAGAATTTCAAGATTGAAAATAGGGTACTAGATCCTAAAAAAGATAATTATAGAGTATTCGAGCTCAGAAAAGACCTGGACCTTAGTGAAAAAGCCTACAGTGACATAATCAAAGGCATGGGTGGGCTCGTTAGTGAAAAACGTGTCAAAGCTGGTGTAGCGATTAATTTCGTTGCTGGAGTGAAGGATGGCAGACCGTTCGCCGGCGTA
>Ga0315286_10006268_pt1 | contig 11568 bp, 15 predicted proteins | sample YL17G10_0_MG_FD_205038 | JGI IMG/M metagenome (GOLD analysis project Ga0315286, IMG submission 205038) | Sediment microbial communities from Yellowstone Lake, YNP, Wyoming, USA - YL17G10_0 | ecosystem: Environmental > Aquatic > Freshwater > Lake > Sediment | place: USA: Wyoming | collected... | reverse complement strand
AATCTTCCCTGTCACGACTCATTTGGCTGCTGCACCTGGCTCTACCGTAGAACCCGTCACGTCCGGGAAGAGTGCGCGTGCCGGTTTCAGCGGATGAAAGAATCATCCTGTCAAAAGCCCTCTGAGGGCATGCCTTTCGACAGAATCCCTCACAATCGCTGCATGGGTCAAAATCGATGGGGCCGGTCGGGGCCAATTCCGCTTCCAGCAGCACGGCGCGAAGACGCACCCTGGGTCCGAGCTCTGGGGTGATCAGGATATTGTTTCTACCGATGCAGCCAAGTCCGGCCAATACAGCCGCGTCCTTGAGGTATATCCCGCCTTCCTCGACCCAATAAGGCATTCTGTGGCTCTTGATCCCCAACGTTGCCTCAATCCACGCAGACAGTTCCCGGCTGATACTTACCAGGAACCGACTTCCTGGGGTGTTTCCAGATGCATTAGACCAATCAAGTTCCGGTTCGCTCTGCGGATGGGATAGGGCGAGAACCAGAGCTGACCCGGCATTGGCAGGCCACTTGATCTCATGACGGTCTTTTGTCGGGTCAAAGGAGTAGACCCCATCGATTTCCGTACCGAACTCGCTGAGAATCCTGTGCGAGGGCGATTCCTTGAGGAGTTCCACGCTCGCGATACCTGCCACGGTAGCGCCCATCCCTTTGGCCTTTTCGATAATCCGTGCTCTATTGTCCGATGTCACCTGTGATTCTCCTGCGTCTCCGGCCCGCTGATGCCGGGCACGCGGGTCGGGGTCCATCCGGCGCACACGATACGCCGGAAATCCAAGAACCCACCACACCTTCCCGTTCGCCCCCGAGCGCTCGAGAACGCGCTCCGCGGCTCAACCGAGAGCCCTGACGGCAGGTGGGTTCTGTACTAGTGGGGGGTATGCAGTGGCGATGACTAGTAAGGCACACCTACCGCCTCGGACATCTGCCATCCCCTGCGTCGCTGCAAGGAATGGTAACGCAGCAGCAGCGGCTCACGCATCTGATCATACTGTACAGCGATTTCGAGGATTTGTCAACAGCCCGATTTGACTCACAAAGAATGTGACCGAAAGGCATTCGTTGACTCGAATTGCCTCATGGATATTCTCACTTACCACTTCTTCCGGAAGTTGTCGGTCTGACGTTAGTGTGAGGACACCAAGGAAACGTGGGAAATGGGAAAGCCGAACACGTTGCGCGCGTTTCCTGTTGCCACATCACCGGAGAGCGCCAGGGTGCTGCCTCGATCCCGCTTTGGCCACGGCGAGCTGTCAATCCAGGCAGGGCTGCACGCTCTCCACGTCAATGCATCGGCGGAATCTCCCACGTGATGCCACAGAGGGAGCGATCCCCGTCGCTCCCGTATGGACATAATGGACCTGGCCCTCGAGAGAGGGCCATTTTCGTGTACAGAACTGGCCTGAACGGCTGGGACTTCCGTGTTAGCCTCACTGCGGCGGGCGTGTAACGCAGGCTCGCGAATCTCCACTCCTGAAGTCTGCTCCGTCAGGGTTTACCTTCTCCTTGGCGGGACCACAGATCTTGAGCGCAATAGCGCAACAGGCCGCCGACATGGGCCGGCGCTTTCGCTCCTATGCTCTCTTGTGGTACAATAGGTCTTGGAGAGAGGAGTCTGGAAAGAGAGGCAGATGGTGATGTCATCCATGAGGACGGTTACGATTCCCGAGGTTGAGTTGACGTTGGATCAGCTCGTGACAGCTATTCGCCAGCTTGAGCCTGCCGCGCGCTCGGAGATTGCCAAGGCCTTGATGGAAGCGGAGCTGGATGCGCGCATGGCTGAGCTGATCGGGAGCCTGAGCGGTAGACCATCTGCGGATGATATTAAGGATGTTGACATCGTGGCTCAGGTCAATGCCGTCCGGAGGAAAAAGCGTCGATGATGTTGAGGATAGTCGTCGACACGAACCTCTGGATTCGCGCTTTGCTTGGCGGGCGAGTCGCACTTCCCGTCTTGGAGGCATGGCGGGCCGGCCAGTTCACGCTCGTGGTAAGCCAGCCCCTGATTGACGAACTGACCGATGTGTGGCAGCGCCCACGGCTGCGTGCTCGGATCAAGGCAGAGGATGCCGAACGACTGATTGAGCAGTTGCGCCTTCGAGGCGAGATGGTCGAGCCTGTTACTGTACCGCCTCGTTGCCGCGACCCCAGAGATCACCCAGTATTGGCTGCAGCAATTGACGGGCAGGCTGACGCTATCGTCACCGGTGATGCGGATCTGCGGGCAGACGATGAGCTACGCTGGGCAATGGAAGAGCACGGAGTAGCGCTTTGGGGTGTGGATAGACTACTGGAGAGATTGCGAATCGACTAGGGCTGCGTGCCCTCACGTCAATCCAACGGTGGGAGCTCGATCTCGATGTCACAGAGGGAGCGATCCCCGTCGCTCCCGTTTGGACATAACGTGTCTGGCCCTCGAAAGAGGGCCGTTTTCGTTAGAGTAGTCCTAGTCTTCGAGGTTGCTGCCCAGCGTGGCCAGGATGCCCGGCCTGCCGCCCCTGTCGGCGTTGTAGAACCCATCGCTCCGAAAAAACCTGACAGGTCTCCCAGACCTGTCAGGTCTGCACTACTCAGCGCCCGCCAGTGGCGATCGGCGTCCGGCCTGGATGGCTGGTCTGCCGTATCCATCAGCCAATGTTGGGCAACAGTCGCACTGTCCAATCCCGCGCTGTTCGCCGGGCGCGGCTCTTGCTCCAGAGCCTGCAAAGCGCGCCATACCCGCTGGCGCACATGGCCGGGCAGGCTGCGCAGCTCCTTTTTCGCATCAGGCTGGACTCGGACGCTATAGGAGCCCATCGGCTGCCAGTTCTGCTCGCACTTGGTCCAGCATCGGCCAGCCCGCCCGCAGCTCTGGGCTTGCCCACCGCTCACGGATCACGGACAGGTCCTCGAGGTCCTCTAGCTGGCCCACCAGTGTTTCCCACGCTCCGAGTGATAACACCACGTCCGTGCGTTTTCCCTGGGCGTCCACAATGAACCGCGCTGAGGTCAAAGCATCTATCACCGTCATCGTGCACCTCCTGCAGCTTCCTGCATCGACTATACGCGAAATGGTGCATCTGGGCAAGTTCGCAGGTGAGGATCCTCCGCTCGCCTCGGTCAGCAAGAGACATGAGTCATCCCTCATTTTCAGAACAGCGAGAGTGAGGGAGGTGGGAAAGCAAGCCATAGGCGGCCGAGATCCATTCTCAGGCGATAGAGCGGCATCGACACCCGTGGCTCCAGTATGGACATAGCGAAGTTGCCCCTCGACAGAGGACCATTCTCATTCGAAGGTACCCGGCGGCAGAGGGCTGCACTGCTCTCAGCCGGCCTGCCACGTACGTCGCTCATGCAAGAGCCTGCTGGTCGAGTTATTTCCGGGCGGAGGCTAGCTCTCTCAACAGGTCCCGCTTGATTTCCTCGACAACGAGCGGGAGATTGGGTTCGGTGAAGCTGAGGTTGGCTGCCGGCAGCCGATTGTGCTTGATGTCGGGCGGCACGTGCTTGTGGTGGGGATGTGTCGTCGCCAAGGCTGGGTCGCCCGGATGGGGCTGGGAATCATACCAGTACAGCTTCTCGCTGCCACGCTATGCTTCGTAGCTATACTGGAGGAGGCGCGGTGGCCGAAGATCGAATCGGAGGTACTCGCGCACCCCCAGGCGCACACCCTTTTCAAACTCGGCATCGCCGGAGACCTCGGCGACGCCCCGGCCACGCGGGATTACGACCAACGCCGCGCGAAGGATGGCCGGGAAACGAGCTGCCAGGGAATAGACGAGCGCCTCGTCGTCTGTTAGAGTGGTCAGGCCCGTCATGCTGGTGCCGCGACTCGGATCAGTTGCGATAGACTGGCCGGGCGCTCGCGCAACCTGCGGACCGCGGCCCGGTACTCTCGTTGGCGATCCAGCCAGGTCTGATAAGTCCCAGCCCAAATCGCGAAATCGGGCACCCAAACATCGTCGTCGGGTTCCTCGCCTCCCATGTAGGCCTCGAAGAACGTCTCGGACAGGACCCCGTACTTGCTCTCGTAGGTTTGCAGTTCGGTCGCAAGCGCGTGGATGTCCTCCAGGATTTCACTCAGGATTGCATCAGCCATCGTACAGTCTCCTTGGTTGGCCGCACAGCTATGGCGCCAACCGAGTCAAGTATACCATGAAGAGGCGGCTTGGTCAGAAAAACGCAGAACACACCACCCACCGACGGATCAGACGGGCTGCCAGGCCCACCACTTGGACCGGAGGTGCTCCCTATCGTGGTGTGAGCGTACGCGGTGTGCGCCGCTCGCTGCGAGCCTTGTACCTGGGCTCCGGAGACCGGTCAGACCGAGCCATGCGCCTTCTTGACGATAGCTTGCCGTCGGCGGCGAAGGCAGCGATGGAACCACGACCTCTACTGCCTGAGGGGAAGTTGACACTGCCGCTGTTCGAACTGCGCTGGGAGCTCCTGTTCTCGCCAGGCCCGGTAAGGCCGCATGCTCTCCATCTCAATCCAGCGGTGGAAGCTCCAGCCCGATGTCACAGAGGGAGCGATCCCCGTCGCTCCCGTCTCGACATAACGCAAAGGGCTCTCGAGAGAGGGCCGTTTTCGTGAGAAGGAGGTTCATCATCGCCAGCGCGCAGGGCGTGACTAGTGGAGCGAGGCTGAGCATGGGCAGTGGGCCAGGCCCAGCTATGTGCTAAGGATACCGGCTCTCGGGTTCTTGACATCCTCAGTGCTTCGTGCTAAGATGGTGGCATGATGGAAACGCAGACGACAGTAGAGCTTGCAGGCTACCGGCTGCCGGTGGTGATCGAGCGAGTGGATGACTGCTTCCAGGCCACCAGTCCGGCGTTGGCTGGTTTCCTCGTTCTGGCAGATAGCCTGGATGAGGTACTGGCCCTGGCTCCCGGTGTGGCCCGTGCATTGCTTGAGGCGATGCACTCCAAGGGTGTGACACTACCACTCCGCGTCGAGCAGGTGCGTTTTCCCGCCGAGATTGATGTCTTGATTCCTGCGTGAGTTAGCTCTGATTACCGCTTCGACCCTTCATGAACTACAGGAAGCTGATCCGACGGCTGCGCGAACTGGGATGCGAGTTTGTGCGCCAATCGCCGGGGTCCCACGAGATCTGGTGGAACCCATCGAACGAGCGGTTCAGCGTGATTTCCCGCCACGGTGGCCGGGATCTCCCTCATGGTACGCTTCGAGCGATTCTGCGCCAGCTGGGCATTGACCCTTCCGTGTTCTACGAGGGGCGCGACGAACCGCAGTGAGCCCTCGAGCGTAACTCGAGTTGCAGGCGCTTCACATCAGCCGAGTGGCGGAAACTCGAGCTGGATGTCGCAAAGGAAGCGAATCCCGTCGCTCCCGTATCGACATAATGCAACGGCCCTCGAGAGAGGGCCATCTTCTTTTCGGGGGATCTGTCCTGGCCGAGTGTGCCATTCTGTCCCTGCCAAGAGGACACACCTTTTCCAGGCGGATCAGGTCATGTGACTGGCGCCCTATTGGGCCGCCCCGACCGCCTTGCACCAAGAGTCCCTCTGCTGGCTGGGCTCGCAACTGAAGGGTCCACGCCCTCGTTTGCTGTTTGTCATCCAGCCCGGGCTGTGCTATAATCGTGACATCTCTCTTGGAGAGGGGTGGCAAAATGACCCTGTACGAACTGATTGAGGACTTGCAAGCTCTGCGCGTTCGTACCCAAGCCTACGAGCGCAAGTACGGTGTAACCTCTAAGGACTTGTACTCGTTTTACCAACAGGGTCTTCTGGACGACGAAGGCTTTGAGCAGTCCACCGAGTTTGTGCGCTGGGCCAGCGCGTACGAAATGCAGTTGGACCGCGAGGCCGAGTTTGAGGCTCGCAGCCGTTCTTTCGTGTCTGAGCTCAAGCTGGGTCCTGGAGAGCCGACCATCCAGTTGAGGCCCAATCCGGAGCTCGTGCGCGCCTGATGCTGCCACCGCTGTCGGAATACGAATCGCTGATCTACAGCCTGCCGGATCGATATCCTTCGATCCGGCTTTCTACGTTGGTAGTGGTCCGGCATGGTCCGACCTTTGCCGAGGTCTCCGGGACGATCTAGTTTGAGGGAGGCGGTACACTGAGCGTCTGGGAAGGCCTCGATTTCGCGCGTGGCATGATCCGGGGTTACAGCTACTCCGTCAGCCGCGCAGGGGAACGGTTGTACTGGTATGACTCTCAACCACAGCCCAACGATCCGTCGCTGGCGAGCACATTCCCTCACCGTCGCCACATCCCTCCAGACATCAAGCGCCATCGCGTGCCTGCACGCGGCATTGGCTTTGACCAACCCAATGTGCCCGTGCTGATCCGGGAGATCGAACGAGACCTGCTCCCCAACCGACCCTGACGTCAATCCAATGGTGGCAGTTCCCAGGTGATGTCACGGGGGGAACGATCCCCGTCGCTCCCGCTCGACATAATGAAGATGGCCCTCATGAGAGGGCCATTCTCGTGAGAAGGTAGTATTTCCTTGCCATCTCGATCGACGTGATGGTAAAGCGAGGCCGGGCCCGATTACTGGGTTCGGCCTTGCCCAATTCCAGGCGGATAGGAGCGAGCGGGACCGTATGAATCTTGCCTTCCAGCATATGCGATGATATAATCCCACTGTGCAATAGAGGAGATGGCATGGATAGAGTACGACAACTGACCGCTGTGATCGAGCGTGAAGGAGATGGCTACGTAGCGACCTGCCCAGAGCTGGACGTTGTCAGCCAGGGAAGAACGGTCGAGGAAGCGCGGATGAATCTGGTCGAGGCGGTGGAGGGATTCTTTGAGGTTGCGTCGCCGTCGGAGATTCGACGCAGGTTGAAGACGGAAACCTATGTCATGCCCATAATGCCGACGGTTCCATCCAGGCGACCCAAGCAAGTGGTGAGGCCACAAGGTGGCTAAGCTACGGGTCCTGTCTGGCAGGGACGTGTGCAAGATCATGGACAACCATGGGTTTGAGCAAGTACGCCAGAGGGCAGCCATCTCATCATGCATAAGAAGGAAGGCAATACCACCATCACTGTGCCCGTGCCGGATCACGACGAGCTGAGGATGGGTACGCTGTTGGGAATCATCAGGCAGTCCGGTCTAACTCGGTCGCTATTCGAAGTTGAGTGATCGGGCTGGTGGACCGGGCCCTCGGTGAGCGCCTCTGTCGCCGGCCAAGGCACAGTATCAGTTGCCTTGCGTTGCCAGTTGGGGTCTTTTGTTCTCGCGGGGCCGACAGAGGCTGAAGGCCCTTCATGTCAGTCCAACGGTGGGAGCTCGATCTCGATGTCACAGAGGGAGCGAATCCCGTCGCTCTCGCTCGACATAACGGAAATGGCCCTCGAAAGAGGGCCGTTTTCAAATCGAACCGCATCCGCCTCGTTCGGAGCTGCTGATTCTTGCTCAGGGCCATGTCAAAGTCGCGTGGGGCCCCTGCTTCTGCTCGGCGCAGATCCGTGATCTGCGGCTCTGGTCCGGCGAAGAGGGCGCTGGGTCGCGGACCCGGCGCGAGCGAGAGGCAAGCGCTTGACTTTGACGTGGCCCTGGATCGCTGCTGCCTCCGTGTTGACGCGCGCGCTCTGCTGCTGTACTGCATGAGACTGGAATCGAGCCAAGTTACTCGACCGTGGGCATGGTTCAAAGGAAGTGAGCGTTGCGCAAGTACCGCGAATTGGGCGAAGTGATTCGCACCCTGCCGCCTGTCGGCCTGAGAGAGCCGGCGAACTTTGGCTATCTCCAGTACACGCACCGCCTCGAACTGTCTGGGCCTGTGGTCAAACTCGGCGGCCTGTGGGCCGACATAGACTTTGACGTGACGGACGAGGATGTACGCAACCTGCGCCAGCACGTGAGTCGCCAGTTGGCTGACAGGGTGTAGACGGTGGACTACTTGGCCGATACCGTCGCGATTGTGCGCCATCTTCGGGCGCACCCAGCACTGGGCAAAGAAGCAGCCCGTGTTCTGCACGAAGCCGATGCTGGTCAGCACCGCGTCTACCTGTCAGCCATCACATTGATGGAGGTGCTGTACGTGTCCGAGGCTGGGCGGATAGGCCTGCCTTTGTCTGAACTTGTAGACAAGGTCACCCGTGGGCGCAACTACGAGATTGTCCCTGTGGACACAGACGTCGTTCTGGCGGCCGTTGGTGTTGATGATGCGCCTGATCTGCACGATCGGATCACCGTCGGCACTGCCCAGTACCTGGGTGTTCCCATCCTGACCGGCGATCGAGTTATTGCGGCTTCGCAGTATGCCCAAACCCTTTGGTGATCACTGGAGATGGCAGCGGTGCCACCCATGAGCCTTAGGGCAGCCGCCGTGCAGGTCAATCTAAGGGTGTCAGCTCCCAGCTCGATGTCACAGAGGGAGCGATCCCCGTCGCTGCCTCTGTGACATAATGGACTTGACCCTCGAGAGAGGGCCGTTTTCTTGAGACGGTACGAAGCAGGAGAGGACTGCACGTCTTTCTGCCTCTGCTGCACGACTCCATCTAACGCAAGGGCTTGCTGGACGAGCGCCTTTTGTTTCAGCTCACTCGGTGTCCCGAGATCCTCAGCCTGGGCCTTCAAGGCATTGGCCTCTGCGAAGCAGTGCGGAAAGCGCGCCGATGTCACTCGGGTTCTGGAATGCGGCTTGCCTCTGACAACGATACGACTCAGCGAATGCCTTTAGGATGGTGGCAAGGATTCGTATTCCCCCGGGGGCACTCCGAGAAAGGACTGTCTGGGGAGCGTGAGGCATAGCCTTCCCCCGTCGTTTGTAGCGTCCACCTTCTTCACAACCCTGCCCAGGGTGTCGCGTACTGTCGCCTGGTCGTCCAGTAACCCCCTGCGAAGCTCATGCGCAAGGATGTCCAGGGTTGCTTCGTCGATCTATGTGCACTGGCAGTAGCTGCGGTTGGCCTTGTTTCTCCGCAAGCTGCTTCTCCAGTTGTTCGGCGGAGAAGGAAGCCCGAACCTGTTCCAGCATCGCACGGATCGTGTACTTGATGCGCAAGCGGCAGGAACCATACCCAGACCCAGGGGCAGACCATGACGATCAGCAGCACCAGGCCCTAGCCCTACGCCAACCAACGCACAGAGCGGCCAGTCTAGGCATCAAGTTAGAGCCCCTAGCGGGTCACCGAGCTTCTTGGTAGAATTGCTGGACGGACTCCTTGTTTGTTTGACGCGCCCCTTGCGCCATGCTATAATAGTTGCCTGTGGCAGACTGCTGCTTGCCTGACGAACGACAATGTCTGAGCTAAATGATAGCCGTGTCCTACATGACCAGCCACCAGGGCGTGCCTTGGCACTGGTGCCTGTACGGCCCATACGCCGGCTGAGGCTTTCGATGCGAGCCAGGCTGATGTTGGGTGTGCTGGTGGCCTCGCTGCCCCTATTCGCATCGGCAGCTTGGCTGGCGTGGCGTACCCCTTACTTGTGGGTACTGTGCGCCTGCGGCTTGTTTGCACTTGCCCTGGGCCTGGCCGTGATCACCTGGGCCCACCGACCCCTATCGCACCAGGTAGAACGGGCACGCAAACTCGCCGGGCTGACGGGCAATAGCTCACGCCTTTGGGCCCTGATCCGCACGGACGCCCCGGGAGACGAAGCAATCTCTTCTGCCCTGGACAAAATCGAACAAAGCCTGGAAGAACTCAGAGCCTTGAACGAGATTGGCCAGCTGCTGGCCTGCGAAGAGGATCTAAAGTGCATCCTGAGCGCCATCGTCGGCCAGGCCGTGGCACTCCTCCACGCCGACGCGGGGATCATCGGCTCCTGGGATCCAGAGGGAGAGGTCTTTCGTGACGTTGCCGCGTCCAACCTGCCTATCATCTTCCCCGGCAGGAGTTTCGGCGCGGGCGAGAGCCTGTCCAGCCAGGTAGCCAAGTCGGGACAGGCGGTGTTTGTCGATGACTACCAGAATTACCCCTATCGGATTCCGGAGTTGGACCCACTGAGGCTGCACGCCGGCCTGGGCGTGCCCCTGATGGTGGGCAGCCAATGCCGGGGTGCGTTGGTCGTGCACAGTATCGATCCTGCACGCCGTTTCACCGCGCGCGATGGAGAGCTCCTGGCCACATTTGCCCGCCAGGCCGGCACTGCCTTTGAAAAGGCCCGCCTATACCAGCTTGCGCTGGACCAACTCAAGGAGCTGACCCATGCCCGCGAACAACTGGCCCGCGAAGGCCAGGAGCTAGAGAGAGCGTTGTCCAACATGGTGCGGCTCCAGGAGGAGGAGCGCTCCCGCATCGCTGCCGACGTGCACGACGGCGTGGTGCAGATGATGGTGGGCAGCCTCTTTGAATTGCAGGCTGCCATGGCATATTTCCCCGGCGAGCCAGACATGGTCAAGACCAAGCAGGAAAAAGCTCGATCGCTGATCCGGGATTCGATCACTGAGCTGCGCCGGGTCATCTTTGACCTGCGGCCCACCGTGCTTGATGCGGCCGGCCTGGTCCCGGCCGTAGAGCGGCTGGTGGAGGATCTCCAGCAGAGCTCGCCGGCGCATTTGGACGTCGTGGTGGATGGCACGCCCGCCCGCCTCCCGGCCGAGGTGGAGATTGGGGCGTACCGGATCGTCCAAGAAGCGCTCAACAATGCGATCAAGCACTCGCAGGCCAGGTCGGTGCAGGTCTCGATGCGGTTCGGCGGCGAGGACCTGGCCGTGACTGTGAGTGACGACGGCAAGGGCTTTTCGACAAACGAGGCGACGTCGATCGATGGGAAGACAGCCGGCCTGATAGGCATGCGAGAGCGCGCGCGCAGCCTGAAAGGCAAGCTGTTGCTCGCCTCGTCTAAAGAGCGGGGTACGGCTGTCACAGCCACCATCCCTTGCAGAGCCATCAGACACAGCGCGGCACCTGACCTCGCCGTAGAAGCGCCAACGTTCGAGCCTGCGGCGGGTTGGCCCCAGCCTGCGGCTGAGAGCAAGGTCGCCCCATGACCCGCAAGCTCAAGATCCGGGTGATGGTCATCGACGACCATCAGGTGGTCCGCCAGGGCGTGGTCAGCATGCTGCGCATCGCCGGCGAGATCGAAGTAGTCGGGCAGGCCGCCAATGCCCCCGAGGCGATCCGCAAGGCAAAGGAGCTGGCACCCGACGTCGTCCTGCTCGACATCCGGCTGCCTGGCGCGGATGGCTGGGATGTGTGCCGGACCCTAACCACACTGCTGCCAGACACGCACGTCATCATGCTCACCAGCTTTGAGGACGAAGACTATCTGTTCAAGGCGCTGCGGGCCGGAGCGCGGGGCTATCTTCTGAAAACGGCCAGCCACGAGGAAATCATAGAGGCCATCCGCGCTGTGACCGTGGGCAAGCGATCGCTAAGCGCTCCGCTGGTTGACAAGCTGGTGGCACAATTTTCCGACATGGCCCGCAAGATGGAACGGTTGGAGTCGGGCCTGGATGAAGAGGAGGTTGGCATCCTCAGGCTGCTGGCAGAAGGGGCGACCAACAAAGAGATTGCAGGCAAGGCCCATTGGAGCGAGGTGTCGGTCAAACGTAAGCTGCAGGCGATCTTTGACAAGCTGGGCGTCCAGGACCGCACCAGCGCGGTGGTGGAGGCCATGCGCCGTGGCCTCATCTAGGGATGGCTGCCAGGCAGACG
>Ga0315286_10006267_pt1 | contig 11569 bp, 10 predicted proteins | sample YL17G10_0_MG_FD_205038 | JGI IMG/M metagenome (GOLD analysis project Ga0315286, IMG submission 205038) | Sediment microbial communities from Yellowstone Lake, YNP, Wyoming, USA - YL17G10_0 | ecosystem: Environmental > Aquatic > Freshwater > Lake > Sediment | place: USA: Wyoming | collected... | reverse complement strand
AACCTCCATGCTCGCCCCCCGTCGCGGCACACATACTACCGGGAGGCGCGGCGATTCGCAACTGGCGCGTGTCACAATGCAGCATCAACTCTTACGCAACTGCCGCACGAGATCGCCGGGTTCAGCATCACTTCCCGGGCCTGGACGACTTCGGGGCCTCCGTGCCGGCGAATCGTCACGGCTTTCATGGGGCGTCTCTTTCAGCGTAATCCGGTAGTGCCGCCGGGCAGGCCGAAGAGTTCGACGGTCTCGGGCTGCTGCGGCAGGGGCGTATCGCCGGCGAGCGCCTGGCCCAGTCGGAATGCCTCTTTCATCGCCTGCGGATGCGTGCGGACCTCGCCGCGCTGGTCCACCTGGTTGACGAAGAGGTTGGCGAAGTACGCGCAGTCGAGGGCGTCGAACCAGTACTTCATCGTCATGCGGACGCAATCGAACATCTTCTTGCTCCTGGAGCCGCCGACAGCGATCACCAGGGCCCGGCGATCGGGCGGGCCGCCGGGCGCGATCGGCTGCTTCAGCAGGTACTTGCGCGCCCAGAGGCACTGGCACCGGTCGATGAGCAACTTGGCCTGGGCGCACGGCCCCATGAAAAACACGGGGGTCGCAAAGACCAGGCGGTCGGCCTCAAGGATTTTACTGAGGACCGCGTGGTACTCATCCTGGATGCGGCAGACGCCCGTGCGGGCGCAGGCGTAGCACTCCGAGCACGGCGCGATGGAAAGCGCCCGCAAGGAGAGATACTCGGCCTGTGCCCCTGCCGCCGCGGCGCCGGCCAGCGCTTCACGCAGGAGAATATCGGTGTTGCCGCCCTCGCGAGGGCTGGTCGAGATGCCGAGGACTTTCAGTGGCATTGCCTCTCCGCGTATGCTGGTCTCAAAATCATTGCGCGACGGGTCTCCTGACCCGCCGCGCCAGAGGCCGCGGGGTGGTAAGAGCCTATCCGGATAGGCTCTAAACGGCAAGAGGCAAAAGGCAATGTCTAATCAAGAGGCAAACGGAGAAACGGCAATGGGCCGTCGCGGGCCGGGTCTTGTCCTTTTGCCTCTTGTCGTTTGATTAGTCATTGCTGTTTGTCGTTTGCCTCTTTGTCCCGGCCCTCGTGATTCGCCGGCAGGCACCCGAGACCCGCCGCGCCAATACGCAATCTTAAAACGCTCTAGCCTTCAGCGCGGGGCCAGGCCGCCGACAAGCGGTTCCGTCATCGACATTTCCTTTTCGCACGGCCATGCCGGCGGTAGACTGGAGCCGTCAAATCGTACAAAAAGCAGGGGAACCAACGGGAGGCAAGCCATGCAGAAGAACATTCTGGCGGCGGCAACGGTGGCGGCATTGATCCTGGGCGGGTTGGCCGCCGGCGGATGTGGAGAGGCAGCGCCCAAGATCGACACCTACACGAGCACCCAGGAAGGCTTCTCGCTCACCTTCCCATCCGACTGGAGAAAATCGACGAGCGGCTACGGAATGAACCTGGAGATCCAGCCGCCCGGCCAGACCGACCCGAACGTCTTCCGCGATGACATCTTCGTCCGCGTCGAGAACACGGCCGAGGCCATGTCGGTCGAGGATTACTTCACCGTCAAGATCGCCAAGGGCGCCAAAAACATGCCCGACTACAAGGAGATCGCCAAGGGCGCCGTCAATGTCAGCGGCCATGACGGACGGTACCTCATCTATTCCTACACCAACTGGAATTATGACGTCCAGGTGACCTCGATCACGTACTTCCTCACGAGCGGGACGCGCGGCTACATGGTGGCCGCCAACGCAGCTGCCTACCGGTTCCACGAACGGAAGGCCCCGTTCGTGGAGATCATGGAGACGTTCAAACTGCTCGGGGCGCCCATCGCCCCCGCCGCGGTGCCTGCGCCCGCGCCCGAAACCCCTGCGCCGGCCCCTGCCGCGACCCGGTAGGCAACCGGAGGAAAACGGGCTTACTCCACTTCCATCTTCAGCCGCACCGTGGAGATGTTGCCGCCACGGTCGATGAGCGAGACCACCAGTTCGAACGTTCCCTTTTCCAGCGGCGGGACGATCAGGACCTCGCTCAGGCGGACCTGGCGGCCATCGAGGTCCAGTCCGCCGACGACCCAGTCGAGTTTCGGGGAGAAAAACTGGACCGCCGCCAGGTTCTTGTCATCCGTCAGGTCGCCGCCCAGCAGGATGGTCGTGGCGCCGGCCCGGAGTTTCGTCGGGTGCACGATGCGTGCGGCGGGGGGCTGGTTGTCCGTAAGGTCGACATCCGGGGCGATGAAACGCGACCAGCGGAGCATCCGGGCGTTTTCCATCAGGAACCCCGCCTTGGGGCCAGGCGTGTCCAGGTAGTTGTTCCGCAGATTGCGGAAGCCGTTGCCCATGATGTCCACGTCGTCGGCGCGGCGGTCGTGCGGCAGGCCGAAGGCGTGGCCGAGTTCGTGGGCGACGGCCCCGAACCCGTCCTCGATAAACTCGAAGCGCGGCGAATCGGGCTTCATCCGGTGCAGGGCCGTGCGGCCGGGGATCGGCGTTTCGTCGGCCAGATGCCGCAACTGCCCATCGACGGTGGTGGCGCAGAACTCGTCGCGCAGGACCCAGGCGGAAAACATTCCCACGCCGCCGTTGGACGAGAAGCGGGCCCCGAGGGCGAGGCCCCCGGCCCACTCGAACTTTGTCGGGCCGTCGGCGTAAGTCTCGACAAAGATCACGTAGAGGTTCTCGCCGGCCTTGCCGAGCGCGGCCTCGACCTCAGGCAGGATCCGCCGCCACTGCCGCTGCACGTCGAAATTCGGATCGCCGTTGTACTCGGCGGCCGTATCCTTGCCGGAGACCAGCCGCACGACGGGCCGGGAGCCCTGAAACTCAAAATCCAGGCCGACCGACCCGTAGCCCTTCGATCGCAGGTCCCGCACGTACAGGTCGTTGACGAAGGTCATCAGGACGGCGATCTTCTCGGCGTAGTTGGCCGTGGGCCGGCGGTCTTTCGGAACGAAGTAAACCAGATGCACCTTGTGCTGACGCCCGAGGTCCTTGAGGACTTCAGGCTGCACGACCGTCTGCGGGGCCTGCGTGCCGCCGGCCTTCGCGGGCTTCTGCGCCGCCCGCGCGCCTGCGGCCACGAGCGCCGCCAGGGCCAGGCACGCCAGTGCCCGGACCGCTGCTCCACGAATGCCGCATCCACGCCGCCTCGTGCGTATCACGCTTCCGCGCCTCCTGCCTGGTTTCGTTGCACCCCCAGAGTTTAGACGCGGCGGCGAGAACCTTCACCATAATTCGCGCCGGAAAGGAACCTCTTAGCCCTACATCGCCACTTTGCGCGGCGGGTCTCCCGACCCGCCGCGCATGCCTCGTTTTCTGTGCCAAGAACCGCCCTTTCGAGCGCGGCGGGTCCGGAGACCCGCCGCGCAAAGTTGCGTTGTAGTATTAGCCCTTCTGTGATTTTTCTTGAAAGTCTGGCGCATTTTTCGTCTTGTATCCAACGGAATTCAGGCGGCACAATCACAATGACACAACTGGCAGGAACCGAACCCGGCGGCGCGTCTGCGGCAGACTCCGAGCAAGGGCTGGCGGCCTACCAGGCCCGCGCGTCCGCCCTCTACGAGGTTCGTGAGGCCCTCGATGCCTCCGACAGGTGGGACACTTTCCTGGAGAACCTCCAGCGCCGTGGCATGCCCGAGGCCCGCGTGCGGCAGATCGTCGAAGTGCCGGTCCCGATGGACCTGCACCTGCACTCGACGTATTCCGACGGACAGATCCCCGCCCAGAAACTCGCGTGGCTCGCGCGGGTCATCGGCCTGCGGTACATCGCGCTGGCGGACCACGACAGCGTCTCCGGCACGCGAGAACTGTACGGTGAAGCGATGCTCCTGGGCCTGGCGGCCATGCCGGCCGTCGAACTCTCCACCGGCCTGAACGGCCTGGAGATCCTCCTCTACTTCCCCGATGCCGGCCGCTTCTTCGATTTCCTGACGACGCGGCGCGGCAACCGTTTCACCAAGTACCTTGCGGAGAAACAAGAGGCCGTCCACGAGGCGACCCTGAAGATCATTGCCTCCGTGAACCGGTGGCTGAAGCGCCAGGGCGTCCCGACGGAGCGCCACATCACCGTCGAGGAACTGGACGCCTGGTTCGGCGGCCGGAAACCGTATTACCCGGGAACACTGGCCGTGCTGGGCCTCAAGCGCCTGGACGAGAAGCAGCGAACCGCCTTGAAGATCCATGACCCCCGGATGTTCAACACGAAGGTCGTCACGCCGGCGCTGAAGCGAATGGCGGACGCACCGGCCGAACAGCCGCACGTCGGCCGCGCGACGGATTCCGTCCGCCGGCAACTGACCTCGCTGCGGCAGTCGCGGGCGGGGACCGTCGCCATCCTCAGCCATCCGAAAGAACTCGTCACCAAGGGCAAGATGAGCATCGGCCAGGTGGCCAAGACGATCGAGTACCTCGTGGAGAAGGGCGGGCTGGATGGGATCGAGATCGGCTGCGCCCGCGACACGCCGTCCGACGTCCAGGTCTGGCGTGAGATCGTCGAGGACATCAACGGGAAGATCGCCTGCGGAAAACTTTCGGCCCCCGGGCCGCTGCTGATATCGAGTTACACGTCGGACTTCCACGTCCTGGCGCCGGGCGCCGCAACGGGCGAGATTACCCTTGGGTTCGGCCTGCTGGATGAGCGGCCGGAGCACCGACGCGGAAACCTCCGTCCCCAGACCTCGCCGGAAGAACTGCTGGAAGCCATGCGCCACCGCGCCGCCCTGCGGCGGCGCGAGTAACTGCCTTTCGAGCCCGCCGCTTTTCGAGCCCGCGGCGGGAGCCGCGGGGTATCCCAAAACCTCCACCTGCGCCCCGCCCAGCGCGTACTACCTTACCTCGGCACCCGCCAATTCACCGAAGGCGCCCATTTCGGCGGGCGACGCCTGGGGGGCTCCTTCGCCTGCGATTCTTCGTCCCGCTGCCGGCGCAACTGCTCCGTGGTCACCGTGAATCCGCACTCGGTGCACAGTAGAACGTAAACATTCTCGCCGGTACGCTCGTGGCGGATCTTGCCCAGACGCTTCAGGGGCGCCCGTTCGTGGCGGCAACCTTCGGCGGGTTCGTCGGTAAAAGGCATGGGGCCGGCTCCTTGCACTCTGTCCACAGCAGGGGTGGCCAAGGTGGGTGCAAGGCGACGTCATGACCGGCCGTCAATAATATCGACCGGCATCCGCCGGGGGCTTCAAGGAATCGGGCCTTTAAAGATACGTCAGGACAAGAAAAATCACCGTGGGCACCGTTACGCCCGCCCCGAGCGTCGAAAGGAAGACCGCGCTGGAGGCAAAGTCGGGCCGCCGGTTCTTGAATTCAATCGCCACGACCACCGAGGCCACCGCGCTGGGGCCCGACACGCCGATAATCAGCACCTGCGCCAGCAGCCCCTCCAGCCCCAGCGCCTTGACGAGCGCAAAGCCCACCAGCGGCCCCGCCACCAGACGCAGCGCCAGCGACAGCACCAGGTCCACCGGCGCTCGCAGCAAACGCACGCAGGCTATTTGCGCCCCGAGCGTCATCAGCGCCACCGGCACGTACGCCCCGCAGATCAGGGTAATCGGCTTCCATAGGACCGTCACCTTCTCGAGCGTCCTGGCATCCACCCCGAACTGAAGAAAGACCATCGCCACCGCCAGGGCGTAGATCAGCGGCAGCCGAAACACCTTCACCATGGTGTGGCGGATGGGCCCCGACCCGCCGGCGGCAATCAGCGCCCCAAGCGTGTATGCCGCAAACCCCTGGCACGCCGCCACGATGACCTGGATGGCCACCGCGTGCGCCTCCGTGGCCGGGTCGAAACTGCTGAACGCCAGCGCCATGACTGGGACGGCAAAGTTGGCACTGTTGTACAGGATCGTGGCGTTGACAAAGGAGCCACGCAGGGCCGGCTCGTGACCGCGGAGCCGGCTCACCGCCCACGCCGCCGCCAAGAGGATCGCCAGGGCCAGGGCCGAGAAAAGAACGATCAGGCCGCACTCGCGCCCCCCGAGCGGCGAGAGCATGATGTTCTGGAACACAAAGAGCGGGATCAGCAGGTACAGCATAATCTTCGCCAGGACCTCGGCGGCGGCCGGCACGCGGCGCCCCACGAGGTACCCCGCGCCCACAAGAACCACGATCGGGCCGATGACCGTGTAGGCGATCCGGGCCAGCATGCTCAGGGCGTCCATCGACCCTCCGAAGGTTGCACCCGCCTACCGGGCCGGCGGCGGAAAGAACATCGCCTCGGCGAAGCGTGCCTGGAAGTTCGGCCGCTGCGAGAGTTCCACGTGCTCCACGCCGCGCGCCACGTCGTCGGCCGCGCGGCGAAGGTCGCGGTTCAACAGGAGCATCCGCGCCCCTGCCCCAGCGGCGTTGCCGACGAACTTGACCCGCTCCACCGGCAGCGGCGGGATGAGGCCGATCGCCTGGGCCCGGTCGGGCCGGATGAAGTTGCCGAACGCCCCGGCCAACAGGACTTCCTCGACGTCCTCGGCACTCGCGCCGAACTCGTCCAGGAGCATCTGGATCCCTGCGGCCATCGCACCCTTCGCCAGTTGCACTTCGCGGATGTCGCGCTGCGTGAGGAGTATGGGATGCCCCGTCCCGGTCTCTCCCTTGTCGGCGAGCACGAAGCCCGTGTCGCCGTCGGTGCCCGTGATCCGCCGCGCGAGCGCCGGCCGGATCGGAGTATCGCCGGAGGCCCGCATCAGGCCGGTCGTCGAGACGACGCCGGCCTCGACGAGGGCCGCCACGGCGTCAATAAGGCCCGTTCCGCAGAGGCCGACCGCCGGCGCTTCGTCGATCGTGTGCAGTACGAGGCGGTCGCCCTTCAGGTCCACGCGGTCGATGGCCCCGGTGGCGGCCCGCATGCCGTAACGAATGCGTGCGCCCTCGAAGGCCGGCCCGGCCGCCGTCGAGCACGCCAGCAGTCGCTCGCGCGTTCCGAGGACGATCTCGCCGTTGGTGCCGATGTCGATCGCCAGCCGCAGGCGGTCGCTCTCGTGCATGCCGGTCGCCAGGATCACGCCGACCGTATCGGCGCCCACAAACCCGGCGACAAGCGGCGCCGTGTACACGCGGCCCCGCGAGTGGATCTTCAGGCCCAGATCCTTCGCGCTCGTCTCGTGGGCCGACGCCGACGCCGCCACAAACGGCGCCCGCGCAATCGAGGCCGTCGGCAGCCGCAGGAGCAGGTGATTCATCGTCGTGTTGCCGACGACCGTCGCTTCGTACACGGCCGACGCCTTGATGGCGGCCTTGCGGCAGGCCTCGGTCACGATCCCGTTGAGGGCGTCGACGACCAGGCTCTGCAGCATCCGCGCGCCGTCTTTCTCGCGGCCGCAGAACTCGATCCTCGCGATGACGTCATCGCCATAGGCCGCCTGCGGGTTCGCGCGGCTGGCCACGGCCACCTGCCGGCCCGTCACGAGGTCCACGAGGTACCCGACCAGCGTTGTCGTGCCGACGTCAAACGCCACGCCGTAGCAGGCCTCGACGGTCGAAGGCTTGTCGAGCCAGACCACGTCGTGCCCGATGACCACGGCGGCCACGCTAAACTCAAGTTCCCTCAGCCGCTCCGGAATCTCGCGGACCACCTTGATGTCGACCACCAGGCCCGAGAGCCCCTCGTCGGCCAGGCCGTCGAGAAGCCGGTCGGCGTCGCTGCGCTGGTCCTGGACGGTGGGCGGCGGAAGATGGACGGCCACCTTGCGGACGTTCGGCGCCAGGGGCACCGACCGCCCCACGCCGTCCGTCAGGATCTTCTGATCGCCCAGGCGGGTCTCTTCGGGAATGACGACCCGCATATCTCGCTCGACGCGGGTCTGGCACGCCAGCCGCAGGTTGCGGCCGATCTCTTCGCCCGTCAGTTCGCGGCGGCACGCTTCGGACGGCGGCGGCGGATCATGCGGAATGATGACGCGGCAGCCGGAGCATGTGCCCGTGCCGCCGCACGGAGCGTTGATGTGGACGCCGGCCTGCTGGGCGGCCGCGAGAAGCGTCTGCCCGTGGGGAACGTAAAGCGTCCGCCCGTCAGGCTCGAAGACCACACGATGATTTTTTTCGGCCAAGCGTACCCCGTCTTCTGTAAGTGCGAAGCGGCATGATATTCCCGCTGCGCCGTCAAGTCAACGACGAGACGATTGCGACGAGACGATTGCAGCACGGCCGCCGCAGTTTATAATCAACGAACGATTAAGGAGCCGCCCTTGGCCACCTCCGAGTTTCGCACACCCGGCAAGATCGTCTTCGGCGTTGGGACGCTAAAGACCCTCGGCGAAGAGGCCCGCCGCCTGGGCGCGCGGGCGCTGCTCGTCACCGGCCGGCGCGCGATGGCCGAGGCCGGAGTAACGGCGCGGTGCCTCTCGATCCTGGCGGCCGCGGGCGTCGACACGCAACTGTTCGACGACGTCGAGCCGGAGCCGGACATCACGACCGTCGACCGCTGCCGCCGGGCGATTCGTGAACACGGGGCCGATCTGGCCATCGGCCTGGGCGGCGGAAGCGCCATGGACGTCGCCAAGGTCGCCGCAGGGCTGGCCCGGGAAACCGAGCCGACCCGCGCGTTCCACCAGGGCCGCAAGATCGAGCGGCGAGGCCTGCCGAACATCGCCGTCCCATCCACCAGCGGCACGGGCAGCGAGATGACCAACAACGGCGTCGTCTCGGACCGCGAGCGGCAGCTGAAGGCCAGCATCCGCGACGAATCGCTGATTCCGGCGGTTGCCCTGGTGGATCCCGCGGTCACCGTTTCTTCGCCGCCAGAAGTCACGGCCGCCAGCGGCGTCGACGCGCTGGTGCAGGCGGTCGAGTCGTATCTGTCGCGGTTCGCCACACCTATGACAGAAGCGATCTCGCTCCGCGCCGCCGAAGAAATGGTGCGGGCGCTGCCGGCCGTGGTCACGCACGGCAACGACCTGGACCTCAGGACGCGCGCGGCATGGGGCAGCGCGATGGCGGGCCTGGGGCTCTCCAACGCGCGGCTGGGCGTGATTCACGGGATCGCCCACCCGGTCGGTGTGAGGTTCAACGTGCCGCACGGGCTGGTGTGCGGGGTGCTCCTGCCGGCGGCGCTGGAGTTCAACCGGCCGGCCGCACCCGAAAAATATGCGGTCCTCGCGCGGCTGTTCGGCCAGGACCCGGCGGCGTACGCGCGGCGGCTCTTGGAGGCATGCGGCCTGCCCGCGCGGCTCACGAAGTACGGCCTCTCGGCCGATGCGTTCGACGCCATTGCCGACGAGAGCCTACCGAGCGGCTCGACAAAGGCCAACCCGCGAGCGGTGACAAAGGCCGACATCGTTGCCATGCTTGGCGTAATTATGTAAAACGACAGCGCAGGACTGCGATTTGCGCGGCGGGTCTCCTGACCCGCCGCGGAAGCAGCGGGTGGTTTGCGAACAGGGGAATCACTTATGACCGAACAGGTTTACGCCACACGCGAAGAGGTCCGTGCGTTCGACCGGTACTGCATCGAGAAACTCGGCATCCCCGGCATCGTGCTCATGGAGAACGCCGGCCGGCAGATCGCCGACGTGGCCCGCGCCATGCTCGACCGCGCCGAGTTCCGCCACTGCCTCGTCCTGGCGGGTCGCGGCAACAACGGCGGCGATGCGTTTGTCGTCGCGCGGCACCTGGCGATTCGCGGCTACATGAGCGAGGTCATACTCATCGGCGATCGCAACGAGGTCCAGGGCGACGCCGCAACGAACCTGGACGCCTTCCAGGCGATGGGCGGTTACATCCGCGGGCTCGACGCAGCGGCGGGCGAAATCCTCCGGGAACTGGCGCCCACGTTCTGCGGCGCCGACCTCGTCATCGACGGCCTCCTCGGCACGGGCACGCAAGGCGAAATACGCGAGCCGTTCGCCAGCGTCATCACGGCGATCAACGCCACCGGCAGCCCGGTGGTGGCCATCGACATCCCCAGCGGCCTGGATTGCGACACGGGCCGCCCCCTGGGGCCGACGATCCGCGCCACCAAGACCGTGACGATGGCGGCCCGGAAGATCGGTTTCCGGAACCCTGAATCGCGCGAGTACACGGGCGAGGTGATCCTGGCAGACATCGGTGCGCCGTATAAGCCCCGGTTGTGACTGGTTTTCCTGGCACGCACCGGTGCTGTCATTTCGAGCGAGGCCGCCTTGGCGGCCGAGTCGAGAAATCTCGCTGTGCCGGCGCCACAACGCCAACGACCACAGCGAGATTTCTCGACTCGCTTCGCTCGCTCGAAATGACAGGCTTTTCTGGCCTGCCAGAAACTTCGGTCACACCCTAAATCCCTGAGCAGGTAAACGCTTTGTTGTCAGCGCGGCGGGCTTGCGCTATAATCGGCCGCGAAAGGATTGTCCGTGGCCGAGACGAAGCGACTCCTGGTCCTGACGCGCGACCGCGCAGGCGCGGCGTTCAGGCAACGCATTGAGCCGTACCTGGAGCCGCTGGCCGCGCGGGGCATCCAGACCGAGGTCGTAAAAATCGCCAACTGCCTCTGGACGCGACGGGGCCAACTGCTGCGGGCCGGCCGGTTCGACGGCGTACTCCTGCACCGCAAGACCCTCTCGTGGCTGGATGCGCGAACCTTGGGCCACACCCGCCGGCTCATCTACGATTTCGACGACGCGGTCATGTTCCAGGCGCGGGCGCCCGAGCGGCCGCACGGCGGGCGACAGCGGCGGTTCACGCGGACGGTCCGCCTGGCGGACCTCGTGATCGCCGGAAGCCCGATCCTCGCGGCCCACGCCGACATGGCCGGCGCCTGGGAATCGGAGGTCGTGCCGACGGGCCTCGATGCGCAGCGGTTCGCGCCAAGGCAGGACTACGGCAAGGCCGGCGCGGCGCGCCTCGTCTGGATCGGCAGCGCGAGTACCCTGAAGCAACTCGAGCCTTTCCGCCCGGCGCTGGAGGCCGTCGGCCGCGCGGTCCCCGGCGCGGCCCTTCGCGTCATCGCCGACGCGGATCTTTACCTCGACGGGCTGCGCGTCGAGAACGTTCCGTGGAGTTACGAGGCCGAGGGGCGGCTGCTGGCGGAGTGCGACATCGGAATCGCCCCCCTGCCCGACACGCCGTACACGCGCGGCAAGTGCGGCTTCAAGGTGCTCCAGTACATGGCGGCAGGGCTGCCGGTGGTCACGAGCCCCGTGGGCGTCAACGCCGACTACGTGCGGCCCGAGAAAACGGGCCTGTACGCTGCGACGGCCGAAGAGTGGGTCGCGGCGGTCAAACGCCTGGCGGCCGACCCGGCGCTGCGCGAGCGCATGGGCCGCGCGGCACGGGCGCGGATCGTGCAAGAGTTCGACTTTGCGGTCCTGGCGCCCGAAGTGTGCGGCCTGATTGAGCGTGCGCTGATATAAAACGTTTAGCCGCGAGTCGAAGACGAGCGCTCGTCTTCGACTCGCGGCTAAGCATTAACGGGCATAACTGTTTTCGTGCCGGCGACGGCTTAACGCTACACTTTCAAAAACTTCTCCAGCCGGTCGAGGCCCTTCTCAATCTGCTGCATGCTGGTGGCGAACGAGAGGCGGACGCAGTTGTCGTCGCCGAACGCGCCGCCGGGGACCACCGCCACGTTGGCCTTCTCCAGCACCTGCTC
>Ga0315286_10006266_pt1 | contig 11570 bp, 9 predicted proteins | sample YL17G10_0_MG_FD_205038 | JGI IMG/M metagenome (GOLD analysis project Ga0315286, IMG submission 205038) | Sediment microbial communities from Yellowstone Lake, YNP, Wyoming, USA - YL17G10_0 | ecosystem: Environmental > Aquatic > Freshwater > Lake > Sediment | place: USA: Wyoming | collected... | reverse complement strand
AGGGCATGTCCCTGTCCATATGTGCGCCCACAGGTGTAGTGGTACCCAACCCGGCGGTGCGGCTAACAGATGGCGTACAGCGCATTCAATTAGAACCTGCGGATGTCGCTAAGCGTATGCGCGTCCAAGGGTTTGCGCTTACGGCCACCGCGCTGGCGGCAGGCTCTCCCCTGGTCCCTGGCAAATCTAGTGTAGAACTAGATTGGCCCGAGACCATCGATTTTCAAGGCCTGGATGGTATCTGGGCTAGCAATTTTTCTGCCTCTGACTACATGGAAATGTTTGCTGTACTGGAGGCGGGTCTAGATCAACCAACCTTCGAAGCCGTGACAGGACAGCCGTGGCCTTTCGGCGGGCTTACAACGACGCCCGTAGATATAGACCTGTTCCAATTCGGAGTGTCCGTGTATTTGCCGCCAGACGGCAAGATACCCACGTTGGTAGCGGACGGGTCTTTCACCGTGCCTCCGTTCATAAAACTACGCCTTGACTACTACAACTACTCTACCAGCGTCACCCCCTATATTACGGGCCTAGCTCGAATATGGGTAACTACTTGAGGACCCCGTGCGTGCATTAGTACTTAGCGGCGGCGGTGCCAAAGGCGCATATCAAGTCGGCGCTCTCCAGCATTTGGTGGGCGAACTTCAGATAAAATATGACGCGTACTGCGGTACTAGTGTCGGCGCAATCAATGCTGCGCACCTTGCACAGTATGGGGCCGGAGAAGAGTTCCTCGGCGCAGCAACGCTTACCAAACTCTGGGAGGCGCTAGAGACCAAGCGCGTTTACCGCAAATGGTATCACGGGCTACTTTGGCTGCTACCCGCGCTCTGGCGCCCCAGCATATATTCAACGCAGCCCCTGCGGGACATGTTAAAGGCGGGCATCGACCCGTTGAAGTTACGGGGCAGCGGTAAGAAGCTGCGGGTCGGCGCGATCAACCTGAACACCATGGGACGCTACGTCTGGACTGAAGATAGCCCCGTCATCCATCAAGCCATAGAAGCGTCGGCGTCCATGCCCGTGTTCTTTGAACCGGTACACCTGCAGGGGGCTATATGGACCGACGGCGGTCTCCGCGAGGGCACCCCCCTGCAAGACGCGCTTTCGATGGGCGCCACCGAGATAGACGTGATCGTAGTGGACCAAGAAGCCCCTGAAGGCGCCTTCACAGGTACACCCACCGCCCTAGACGTAGCGAGTCGCACCGTAGACACGATGCTGCACGAAATAACCCTCTGGGACCTAAAAGGCGCTGCGCTGTACAATCAACTAGCTGCGGCGGGGCTATCATCCAAGCGCCTAGTAACGATCCGCGTACTGCGCCCTAGCCGCCCCGTCGGTGACGCGCGCAATTTCTCCTCCGCCAATAACAAAGCGGCCATGAAACAGGGATACGAAGATGCTAAAGCCATGAAGTGGTAGCCCTCGGGGCGCGTTTCTTGTAGTCCCGGCCCCTCCCCCTATAATTACCGTGAATTCCTTGCCGTTTGCGCCCTAGTCGGCAGCCGGAGTACCTACCATGGTTCGACCCATCGTCCTAGTTTTCCAAGAGTTCGCGCAGACGACGGTGGTCCCCACGACCCCTGATCTGAACTGTCTCATCATCGGGCCGGCGTACCAGATCGAGGATTACCCCGACGATAAGCTCGCTATTGAGGTCTCCAGCTACGGAACTCTCAACGCGGACTGTCCGTACATACCACCGGTCGCGTTTACTCCCGCCATCACGCTAGCCGCGCCTCCGGCTATTGTCGCAGGCGCGTGGGTTGACCCGGCGTCTGTTCGGGTGTTCTTCGACGACCTTAGGGTCGAGCTCGAGAGCGGTGCCGATGGTACGACCGTCCTCACGGCTCCGAACGAGAATACCTTCACATCACTGTCCGCCCTTTTCGTTACCAACGGCGTACAAGCGGGCGACATCCTCATCGTCGATAACCCCGCGGGCCCGCTGACGCCCAACCTCAAACTCACTATTTCTAGTGTAACAAGCGAGACGGTTCTACGCGTCACCACGAACTTCGCGGCGGCAGTTGCGGGCACGCTCAACTACCGCGTTGAGCGCCTGCTTGATGACAAGGAGATCAGCGCCTCCTTTGTCACTACCCCTGTATTCGGCACCTCTAACCAGGTGCAGATTCTTGGCGGCGTTACGGTCGTGGTAGGTACGACAGCCCGCGTTGTTAACTTCGCGCGGGTCTACGTAGGCTACCGTGCGTATCGTACCGATCTTCAAGGAATCGATACCGTGGCTTCGGTCACGGAAATCCAGACCAAGATCGGTAAGATTGACGCCCGCAACCCGCTAGCTGCAGCGTGTTTCGTAGCGCGTCAGAACGCGGGCCAGGCGCCCATCCAGTTCTACGGTGTAGAGACCAATGACCTCGTGGGCTACAACAAGGCCAAGGACGTTATTTCGCCGGACAGCACGGTATACGCAATCGTCCCTCTGACCAGTGATATCAATGTCACCGCGTCGTTCAAGAACGATAACGTCAGCCTTGCCGATCCGAATATCGCGCTAGCTAACGGAATTCCGCAGAAGTTCCGTGTTGTCATTGGGTCGGGTGATCTGCCCGTCTCTGAGGACATCGTTGACGAGAAGCTTACAGCAACGACCGAAGCCCTCGTGGGTGCGGTACCGCCGGGCATCAAGCGGATTACACTCGCGTCGCTAAATACGACGACCTTCAATCTTCGCCCGGGGGACTCCCTTGTCCTAACGGCTAGCGAAAACGTAGCACCTCTCGACGGCACGTACGCCATCGCGCATATCAACACGCTCGGTGCAGGTGCGACTCTAGAGCTTGACACCGCGCTGCCTGTGACCGTAGGCGTCGCCGAAGGCATCAACTACCGGATCACGCGGCCCTCTACGGGCGGCACAATCGTTCCTCTCGTAGACAATCGCGCACGTCTTACGACCGAGGGAGTGCAGTACACCAGCCGCGTTGCGGGCATCACTCCGGGTGCGCGCACCATCACCAAGTTCCAAGATGCGACCACCCCGGGTGGCATCAACAGTATCGTAGAGGTGTTCGGCGTCTCTACGATCATCAACGGTGACTGGGCCGCGGCAACGTTGCTGGCCTCAAACGTCGTAGCTGCGCTAACTACCGGCTCGGGTGTGACGGTGCCGTTCTCAGGGTCAGTTAACATTGCTGCGACAGCTACCGCGCCCGCCACCGTACAGACAGCCCTTGCAGCCGCCGCCCTTTCTAGCGGTATTGCGGGCATAGACGACCTGACGTCTACGGCCGTGCTCGACACGGCGTTCATCCGCCTCTTCGACTCCACGTCTGCCTTCATCACGGATGGCGTGCTTCCAGGCGATATCATCGAAATCCCCCAGAATCCAAACGGGGTATTCGGGGTAGTCGGCACCAAGCGCTTCGTTGTTAACACGATAGTCAGCGAGCAGCGTCTAGAGATTGTAAACATCTCGGTGGGCGTCTATCAGAATAACACTTCGACCATCGAGCACGAGCTGCCCCACTTCGACAACCGACTCGGCACGAGCACGGCGGTCGTACAGGGCACCATGCGCTACAAGGTTATCCGCGAACTCAGCAAGACTCAGCAAGTAACATCGCTTGTCTCGGTCTCGCAGAGTCTCAACTCGCGCCGCGCAGTGCTTGCGTGGCCGGACGTGATAACGGTCGCGGGCCTCACCGATAACTCCAAGCCGAAGAACCCGGATGGTTCCGCCGCACCGGCTGATCCGCAGCCCGGGTACTTCATGAGTGCCGTGGTAGGCGGCATGACCGCAGGCCTTCCCAGCCATCAGGGCTTTAGTCGCCTTGGTGGCGCGGGTATCAGCCGCCTGCGTCACTCGAGCGACTACTTCAGCGAACAGCAGCTTACCGATCTGTCTGACGGCGGTTGGTATGTGTTCGTACAGAACTCGCCGGTGGCTCTCCCGTACAGCATTCACCAGCTCACCACGGATCCCTCCACGCTAGAGTCAGGCGAGTACTCGATCGTCAAGAACTTCGACTTCGTGTCGCTGTTCTTCATCGATATCCTCGAGCCCTTCCTCGGCATTTGGAACATCAACAACGACACGCTCGGCTTCATCCGCCAAGCACTCAATACGGGTATCGAAAACCTTAAGCTGCGCCGCGTAGCTAAGATCGGCGCCCCCATCAATGATGCCAGCATTACTTCGATAGAGGTCTCTACCGCGTCTGCGGACCGCGTAGAAGTCTTCATGGAAGTAGACCTTCCGAAGCCGCTGAATGTCATTGGACTACACCTCGTAGCCTGATAAGGTTGCGGGAGTGCGGGCATTCTACGAAAGTGGCCTGGAAGACGCCGCGGGCTTGCTTGGGTTGACCAAGCAAGCCTTTGCGGGCGCTTTAATGAGCGGGGCGCGTAGCCTGCTAGGCCAAGCAGGCATGCAGATGGCTAAATCTACGGCCATAGGTGCTGGCATAGGCGGCGTAGGTCAGGGGGCCATCTCCGCGTACCAAGCAGACCCCGGAAATCGTGGTGAAGCGTTCCTTCATGGCGCGGGTCAGGGCGCCTTGGCCGGCGGTGCCGTAGGTCTAGGCACGGGGGCTCTGCAAGCCGGAGGGCGCCAGTTAGCAGTTCGCGCGGAGCGCGGAATTGGCAATGCCATAAATGCTAACCTAAAACCCCAGGCAGCCAACGTCGCGCGGCAAATGGTTAAAGGGGTTCCCCGACAGATCGCATCTGATGCCGCCATGGGCGCGGGTTTCGGAGCCCTGACCCAGGGGGCTATGGAAGCTAACTCCGCCCCTGAGGGGCAAGGGGCTAGCGCATTCATGTCAGGTGCCGCTAAGGGGGCTCTGACCGGCGGGGGTGCGGGTGCCATCATGGGCGCCACCGGACGCACAGTGCGCAACGCTACGGGTGCGGGTATGAAAGCCCTAGCAGCACGGCCTGGCATGGGCGGAGAAGCTGCACTTAAAGCAACACAGGCCCGCGGTCTAGGCGCAACCCTTAGAGATGTCGCACAGCCTGGCCGAGCCGGTAGCGTGGCGCCCATGGGTCGAGGCGGCGCTGTTGCCGAACTGGGCGCTCGTGCAGGTAACGTGGCGGGTGAGTGGGTTCTGCCTAACTACCTAACCCCTGCGGCGCTAACGGGCGGCACCGCCGTGGCCGCTGCGGGTGCCGCAGGCACTGCAGCACAGCCTGACCAGTATAAGGCGGCAGAAGAGTTCAAAGCCCACAAACACCCTGCTATGCCAGACCCCGTCACTCTAGCAACTATGGCGGGCAGTGGGCTGGGCGCGGGTACCACGGGGTTCATGGGTGACCTGGCCGAGGGTCTCATAAAGAACGAAACCGGCCATAAGGCGCTTCGTCGGTTCAGCACAGTTCCCGGCGCCGTGGCCGGTGCAGCCCTGGGTCACTACCTCGGCAAGTCTTACTTGACCCCAGACATGCCTTTTGTAAACATCAAGCCTCTCTCTGATCTCGAACTAACTGAGCTTCGAGACTATAATCCCCCCAGGAGTTAAGCCATGCCGCTTGGAATCACACGCAATCTCGAGTCATGGCGTTTCCAGGACCAGTACGTCGAACGGGCCATGGACAACGCAGCGTACACCAGTGCGCATCCGGATGACACGCTCGTGCTTGCGGGCCCCGCGCGCCTTGACACGGTAAACGTGTCAAACACCGCGGGCACCAGCATTCAAAGCCTTCTCGCCATTGGCATGCTGCAGAACGTCCAGTTCAGCCAGCAGAAGCAGACCCAGCCGGTGCAGGCTATTGGCTCAGGCCGTTCGTTCTTCGTCAGCGGTAAGGCGCAGGGCTCGGGCAGCATGCAGCGCCTTTTCGTAAATGGGCGGAATTTGCTACGCGTCCTATACCACAACGCGCGTGCTGTCTCGCTACCCGTCGAAAAACTTGACGACCCGGCCGCACGCTCCGTGCAGTCGAAGTTTTTCATTAACCTCGACTCAGAGCTGTACCTGGTACCGTTTGGCCTAGGGACTGTTTTCCGCACCAAGGCGCACGACTTCGTGGGTGGGTTCTACTCAGAGCTCACGATGATCACGACCTACTCGGTGAGCTTCCAAGCGGGTATGAATCAGATCGCTGAGCAGGTACAGTTCCTGTTCGATCGTTTGATGCCGTTCGGCGAAGACACGCTCGTTCGTACAAACGTATCTCGAGCCACGCTAGATACCGTGATCGGGTTCATCGACGCCGTGGACGCCGACGTTCAGGCCGAGGCCATTGGCAGCTCCACCGTCGCCAGCACGGTCTGATAGCTAAAATGAACGGCGCCCACTACTATGGCGGCGCTGTAGACGCGGCTGCATACCTAGGCGTAAAAGAGGCCGGGTTATTCTCGCGTGGCGCTGCCGCGTTGAGGGATATGTGGCATGGCGCGGCTCCGGCTGCTGAGCAGGCGACTGCTCAACTGGCACATGGCGCCACGCCCCAAGCCTCACAAGCAGCCCAAGCGTCCCATGTGATGTTCCCGGGCTCTCCCAATTACCCGTCTGCAGACCAGATGGCACAATTGCGGAATATGAAACCGCCGGCTGCTGCAGTACCCGCGGCGGGCAAGCCATATTTAGGGGCAGCGGCGGCCCCCGCCGGGCGCCCCTATTTAGGTGCGGCAGCGTCCCCGGCCCCACGATCTAACCCCGCTAACAACGTCATGTTTCCGGGGTCAGCCAATCAACCGACTCCAGAACAGATGGCCCAGCTGCGCGCCATGAAGATCGGTATGGCCGTGCCGCCACCCCCGTCCGCAGCGCGGGGCCTACTGCACGATCTGGCCACCCCCGCACTAGGTGGGGCCGTGCTAGGTGGCACCGCAGGCGCAATTGCAGCTGACGAAGGGCAACGCACGCGTGGCGCGCTCTACGGGGCGGGCTTAGGTGCAGTAGGCGCGGCCGGTGGCACCTTAGCGGGTAAAGCGTATAATGCGTCCCAGATAGCAAAGCCGACGGGGGCGTACGAAGCCGCGCTTCGTAAGGCTATTGCACCTGCAGCAGGGGAAGCTGCGCATGACGTAGACCCTGCGCTACTTCAGCTAGCTCGAGGAGACAAAGCGCGCGACTTCGCCGCGTCTCCTGAAGGGTCTAAGCTCTGGGACGCTGTGAAAAGCATGCAGGAAGAAGCGCCAACACACGAACGCGGCGCGGGCATGCTAGGTGGCGTACTAGGCACCGGGGCAGGCATGGCGCTTACACCCCCAGGGCAGCGACCAGCGCCCTCTAAGCCCGAAGCCATGTCCTATTTCGAAGATCCTTATCAGTATCAGTTCAGCCAGTAGCTAGCCCCGCTAGAATGGTCTATAGTGTCACGCGATGAGCCATAGACATCGCGGACCTAGTGCCACTGCGCAAGACCCTGTAAGCCACTCAGCTGGAAGTCGTTTCGGCGGCACTGGGGGCAGCGGGCGCCGAGGCGAATACGCCACTGTAATTAGCTACCAGTCCGACCGGTACACGGCAACCGTGCGTACCGAGCGCGGACGTACAATAACAATCCCTCAATTACGCGCCACTTCGGGCCAGGTGTACGCGTTAACCGCGGGCACTCAAGTGCTTGTTTGCTACGATTACGGCCAACCTTTTATCCTGGGCATTCTCAACATGCCTGCTAGCGGTAATGAGGGCTCTGCAACGCCGTCTATCACCGAGATAAGTGGCTTTGGCGGAGACGGTTTCAACCAAACGCAAGTAACGACTAACGGTAACTATCGCGGTGCGTCTGAGCCCCGCGACTTAGTGCCGGGAGACTGGGCACAAACTAGCTCTGAAGGAGCGATGTTTGCGCTGTTAACTGGCGGTGTAGCGCAGATGAAAGCCGGGATGCTTTCGCAAATACGTGCGCACCTGCTTACCGATTTGGTAGAGATAATTTCACGTAACTTTCGGCATGTCACTGACATGGGAGAGTTCACCATCACCAACAACGAGGGGCGTATCAACATGCGCTTTAGAGGAGCCAGCGATCAGCGATCTGAGGCTGGCCCCGATGAAGAGCGTTGGACGATCCTGATGGATTTGGGGTCGGATGGCGACCTATTCAACTTCGAGCTCTGCACCACAGAAGGACAAACGCTATTCCGTTTCCATGTGGACTCATCGGGGCACTGCGAGATCTTTGGCGTGAACGGCGTGACAACCGCGTCTGGCTCGAGATCCGATGGCGGCCACGCTGAAGAGCACAACGGAGACAGTGCAAGTACCGTGGGGGGTGACCGCGATGCAGTAACGCGCGGTAGCACCACACACGAGATCGGGGGCAGCGCCGCTACCTCCACCGGCGGAGATCACACGACTGCAGCTGGCAACGACTTGCAATTACAGGCGGTGCGGGACCTATCCCTAAGCGCTGGCCGCAATATGTTCGTTAGCGCGCAAGGCGGGGATGGAGACAACGCGCTAACCGCCAACATCGACGGGGGCAACGTCCTCGTAGAGATAGGCAGTGAAACTAGCCCGAATCATGGCTTTGAGATGGATACGTTTGCCGGGGCCATGCGCCTAAAGTCCACGCAGGGCGGCGATATCGAACTGCAAACTGACTTGGGGTCCATCAAGGCGACTGCGCAAAGCATAAAGCTCATAACGTCACAGCTAGACTCCGTGGTCTTAGGCGGCGACACGTTAGCGAGTCACATAGCTAAATTTGAAGAGCTAAAACAATTGTTACAGCAGCTGCTAGCTGCTCTCGACACGCACACGCACACCTTTGCAGGGGGCGCGGTTGGCGCGCCTACCGTTCCCATAGGAGCTCCTCTACTGGGGAGCCTAGACTCGTTCAAAAGTCTAAAAGCGGGAGTGAGCAGCTGAGGGACGCGCTTATCTGCGCGGCTCTCGTGGCTCTAATTAACGCGTGGTCAGGTACTCTAGTAACTGCTTAGTGCGCGCGTTTTTGTAATCGCGAACTGTCAGCACTTCTCGGTTAACTAACATGCGAAGCAGCTCATCTTTGGGCCAGTTGCTTCTAATGTAGTAATCATGCATCGCGTGTACTTGGAACGTCTTCAGACGCTCCTGATACATTATGCTCATGATGTCGGGCGCGGGGTCTACATCCAAGAGCCGCCCAATGATCTGAAAATCAAACTCGCGAGGCGTGCGCACCTGAATTGACAAACCTCTAGGCATAGGCGTGTACAGCACGTCAGAGTGCAGACCAATCGCGCATCGACCCGTGTTTACTTCTACTATAGGGCCGTGGGTAGACCCGAACCACCATCCGTTACGCGTAGCGCACGGCGCAACTAATGGCGGATTAGTATATGAGTATCCCGTTGCCAGTCGATCAGATAACCGCGCGTTGATTTGCTCAACCATGTAGTTGCTAAGAACCTCTGCAAGCCCATACTCTACCGTAGCTGCGTTACTGTGCATGTGCTTAGGTTGTAAAAACGGTGCTAGCGCAGCGCCCCACTCGCACAGTCGTTGAAAAGTAAGCCCCGAGACTATCGCGGTAACGCAGTCATATACCTGCCCAGGCCCCTTGGCGACGTTCTCATACCAATCCCGCACTGCGCTGGCGTCCCTAGCCAAGTAAATAGACGGCTTCTCGAGAAGATGCCACAAATCCTCTACTATTATCTCTATCGCAGAATAGTAGGTGTCCACGTGTAAAACTTGGGGTTCACTCATCGTAGACTTCTATGTAATCGATTTCAGTGATGTCTACGGCGGCTAGATCGTTGGGTTTAGGAACATCCTCAGGGAATTCGAAGGCCCCGGGGTTATCCGCGGAGCGGGTCTGCTTACGAACGTCTAGGTAAACAATCAGCAGTTCCGTGTCCATTTCCACTATGCGGCCCGCAGTGCCTTTACCGCCAGTAGCATAGAATGCGACCCAGGTACCCCGTCGCTTAGCTAAAGCAGCTATACGAACAGACGCGAGCTCTTTGATACGTGACTGGTAGGCGTGTGACTCTCGCGCGCTTTGCCACGCGAAAAGTCCCATGCCTACCAGCCACGTACCCAGAGCCGCCCCTGCCAGGATCAGAGGCGGCACCCCTCAGCCTTCCTTGGCCTCGGGGCCGACTGCCCGGATGCGGGCAGGCGCTTCGATCCGACGCGCCTCCTTGCGGGCGGGAGCCTCGGACTCGGCCTCGGCCTCGGCCTCGACCTTGGCGTCCTTCGCCTTGGCGATGCTCGCAGCGAGCTCGGCCTTGGCCGCCGCCGACTGCACCTGCGGCAGTAGGTGCTTCATCAGAATGACAGCGTGCCTGTCACCCTTCACGATGTCGTTCTCGAAGAGGTAGGCCTCGAGCCCGTCCTTCCCACCTTTCTGGAACGCGTCGAGTAGCGCAGCACTGAGCTGCGCCTTCTTGCGCTCCGTCCACTTGCGGCCCATCCACGTGGCCGCGAACCAGGTCCCGGTCCCGCCTGCCACGACACCGGAACCACCCAAGAGCCACGCCCAGATGGACGCGCCCAGAACAAGAATCGGCATGTCTTTCTCCTTTGCAACATTCAACCCTCGTAATGAAGGTTGTCTATATACTTATACCAGTGCTACCCTAGTATTTATGAGCAACGGTCACTGGGGACTACCCCCCGTTTTGGAAGCGAGTCTCCGCATGCAGCGGTTGCTGCTAGAGTTGCAGAAGAAAGATGTAGAGACGCGGCTATCTCGTCTTAACAAACTACTCCAAGCACAGGTACGAAAAATCCATGTCCAATTGGGCAACATTCAAAATAGACCAGCTATTTCCGAAGGAAATAAAGCAGGCCAGTGACGCAGTCGGTACGGTAATAACTACCGTATCTAGTTACCTGGATTTGATTCGCCAGGCGCTTGCAGCAGCTGCGACAGTAACGTCTGGCGCTGCAACAAATCCTGTTGAATCCGCGATCAACACTGCGATCAATCAGGTACAAGCCCTAGTAAACGGCGTTGTTAGTGGCAGCACCGTGCACGCCATCGCCATACCCATTCAAAAGCAATATTACGGATACGGGGTACGTGCTTTAGTAGAAGACCGTTTGCGCGAGGTAACCCCTACTCACGCGCAAATGATAGAAGATGGCGCCTACCCCAACCTAGACCCCAATAGCCTGCCTGCCACGCTGGTTAGTTTTGTCAATACAGCCATAACTGCCGTGGGCGGTAATCAGGGGTTCTGGCGTGCGCTGTCGCTATCTACGCAGGACCAGGGCGACATCCAGCGTCCTTTGTTCCCGTCTAACTTTGCCGTCGCGGGCGCTTGCATCATGTTCGGGGCTACGGACCTCGAGTCTATTCAACCTAATTTCAGCCTATTCAACAGCCTGGTAAACATAGGTGAACGTGCGGATCTAGCGGCGCATACACGTCCTGTTTTGAGGGGGCTTACCGGAGCAGTCATTGCTAATACGTTAACCACAGGGCGTTTAGTCATAGAACTAGCGTGGGTATCAGTACCTCCGGTGGTATCGTTCCCCTTATTTAGCAGTGAGCAATTCATAGTAACGGAGATTTTCGTTCTGCGGTCTACCGACAGTTCCCTTAGAGAGAAATTCGCGTGGGTAGATGTGTTCTCGCGGCAGCCACAAGACAGCCAAAGCGATCTGCAAGAGGAAAACGGGGTGACCGTTGTTGCCCGACTAACCAATGACGGA
>Ga0315286_10006265_pt1 | contig 11571 bp, 9 predicted proteins | sample YL17G10_0_MG_FD_205038 | JGI IMG/M metagenome (GOLD analysis project Ga0315286, IMG submission 205038) | Sediment microbial communities from Yellowstone Lake, YNP, Wyoming, USA - YL17G10_0 | ecosystem: Environmental > Aquatic > Freshwater > Lake > Sediment | place: USA: Wyoming | collected... | reverse complement strand
CCGAGATCACGGTGCTGCCGGCCCCGATTGTGCCACGACTGGTAATAACACCGCCGATGCGATCATGCTCGCGCACGAAGCCTGTGACCTCGCAGTTCTCGATGATGTCGACCCCGCAGTCGTCCGCAGCGCGCGCGTAACCCCATGCCACCGCATCGTGGCGCACGGTGCCGGCGCGGCGCTGCAGCAGGCCGCCATAAATCGGGAAGCGGGTGTCTGCGGAATAATCGAGGTAGGGCAGCAGTCGCATGAGCTCGCCGCGTTCGAGCAGCTCGGCGTCGATGCCATTGAGCCGCATGATGTTGCCACGGCGTGCCAGCACATCGAATTGCGACGGCCCGTGTGCGAGCACGATCTGGCCGCGTTGCGACACCATCACATTGAAATTGAGTTCGTGCGACAACCCTTCCCACAGCTTGAGCGAATGCTCGAAGAACTGGGTGTTGCCGGCCATCATGTAATTCGAGCGGATCAAGGTCGTATTACGACCGACGTTGCCGGAGCCGATGTAGGCGCGCTCGAGCACGGCGACCCGCTTGATGCCGTGGTTTGCCGCCAGATAGTAGGCCGTTGCCAGCCCATGCCCACCGCCGCCGATGATGACTACGTCGTAGTCGGCCCGGGGCGTCGCGGCTCGCCAGGCGCGGCTCCAGCGCCGCCCGGTCAGTGCGTGGCGCGCGAGCGCAACTGCGGAGTAGCGGTTCTTCATGGGTGCAGCTATGCCGCGGTGCCTGGCCGCACCGCCAGCGAATGCGAGGTGTCGACGGCAAACCAGGCGAGCGCCGCAAGCAGCGCGCAGATGAAGCCGATGAAGAACGCCGCATTCCAGGCACCGTGACCGGAGAGGTAGGCGACCACTGGAATGCCGAGCACCCCACCGAAGTTGCCGCCGGTATTCAGGACGCCGGTCGCCGCCATCGTGTCAGCCCTGGCAATCTGCATGGTTCCTGCCCAGTAGGCACCTTCAGTAATTTCCACCGCAGCAAAGGCGAGCGTCAAAGCCGCGACCGCGGTGTAGGCGCTGGAGATGTAAACGGCGACCAGCAACAACAACCCGGCTGTCGGCAGCGCCACCAGCGGAGCCAGGCGATAGCCCCATTTCGTACCAAAGCGTCGGGCCAATGCATCGGTGATGATTCCGCCGCTGCCGGCACCAATCGCTGCGCCGATCGGTGGCAGACTGGCAAGCCAGCCACCCTCCAGCGCCGTGAAATGGCGTTGCTGGATCAGATAAAGGAATGACCAGCTCGCCAGCAGATAAAAGACATAGTTCATGCAGATGTAGGAGCCGGTGAGCAACAGGATGCTGCGATTGCCGAGGATGTGGCGGATCCGATCGAGGCTGACGCCACTGTCGGAGCTCGGTATGACGGGGGTCCCAAGCTCGGCAAGTTCAGGCGCCGACACGGCCGCGTGTTCAACGGGGGTATTGCGCGCGTACCAGTACCAGACTGCGATCAGCGCCAGCGGCGGCAGTGCGGCCCAGAACAGCGCACGCTGCCAGCCAAATGCCTGCATCAGCATCACGAGTATCGGTGGCGCCAGGGCCGCGCCGATCTGCAAACCGCAGGTGTGTATGCCCTGCGCGAGTGCCCAGCGGCGCGAGGGCAACCAGGCCGCCATGACGCCGGAGCAAACCGGCATGAACGGCGCGTGCGCAACTCCGAGCAGCAACTGGGTGCCGAGGAGCACCGCGAACAGCGCCGTGCCCGTGAACAGTGTGGGCGCGAGCGGCACCAGCGCGGTGGCAAAAACCGCCACCAGCAGGATTGACGTGAGTGCTCGACGCGCGCCGATGCGCTGGCCAAAAACGCCGCCCGGAAACTGCAACAGGCCGTAGGTGAACACGAACGCCCACTGCAGCCAGCCGATCTGCATCTGGGTGAGCGACAGCTCGGGCATGATCCTTTCAGCCGCAATCGACACGCTGCGCTGCTGAAAGTAGACGATCATCGCGAACCCAACGATCAGGGAGAATATTCGCCAGCGGACGCGGACGCCGCGGATCTCTGCAGGTGCTTGCCTCAAAACTTCCCCCATCGCACTGGTCCGTAGGTCTATGCTACATTTTCGCCTTGGATACGTCGCCACTATGTTAGCGAAGCGCAGCCCCGGAATCGTGGCGATTCTCGCCAGCGTCATGCTGGTTGGCCCCGCGTTGGCGCATGACCCGGCGCATCATGCCAGCGAGAGCATCAAGGGCGGCCTGGGCGTCAGTCACTTTTCGACCTCGGGGTCCCCACAGGCGCAGCAACATTTCCTGCGTGGGCTGTTGCTGTTGCATAGCTTCGAGTACGCCGCGGCACGCAATGCCTTCCAGGCGGCCCAGCAAGCCGAGCCCGGATTCGCCATGGCCGTCTGGGGCGAGGCGCTCACCTACAACCACACCCTGTGGAACGAGCAGGACACCGCGGCCGCGCGTACCGCATTGGCCAGGCTGGGCGCGACGCCCGAGCAGCGACTATCCAGGGCACCTACGGCGCGCGAGCGCGACTACCTGGCATCAGTCGAACAGCTGTACGGCGTCGGCGACAAGCCGCAGCGCGACGCAAATTACAGCAGCGCGCTGGGAGCGCTCGCGCGCCGCTATCCCAATGACCTGGACGCGCGCGCGCTTTATGCGCTCTCCATAATCGGGCTCTCGGGTAGCACGCGCAACGTGGCCAACTACATGCGCGCGGCAGCCGAGGCCGAGGCGGTCTATGAGATCGACAGGCACCATCCGGGCGCACTGCACTACCTCATTCACGCCTATGACGACCCCATTCACGCACCGCTCGGCCTGAGGGCGGCGCGTCTCTATTCCAGGGTGGCACCGCAGGCTGAGCACGCGCAACACATGCCGTCGCATATTTTCTTCGCGCTGGGCCTGTGGGACGACGCCATCGAGGCGAACAGCGCGTCGCTGAAGATCTCGCGCGCCGAAGGCGAGGGTGGCTACCACGCGCTGCTCTGGCTCGAGTACGCCTACCTGCAGAAAAATATGCGCCCCGAGGCTGCAGAACTGGTGAGGTCAGTGGCACACGATGTCGAGGTCAACCCGACCAGGGAGAATCGCCTCCGTCTGGCGTTCGCGCGCGCAACCTGGCTGGTTGAGACACGCGCTGCCGCCGGTCCCGACGCGAACCTGGCCGTTGACAGCTCGGGCATCATTTCATTCGGATACTTTGCAGTGCACGACTTTGCCCGCGGCATCAGCGCCGCGGCGGCCGGCGATCTGGCTGGCGCGCGCTTTGCGCTGACGCAACTGCGCGCCCGCTGCGAAGTGGTTCCGACCGGCACGACGCCCGTCACTGCGGCGTGGTATGACGAAACGAGTGCCGGTGAATTGACCGAGGCGAAAGCCATGGCCGAGGCGCTCGAGGGTACAATTCAGTTTTACAGTGCTAACCACGCTGCCGGCCTGACGCAGGTACAGGCGGCGATCGCCGCGACAGCACGCATGGAGTTCGAGTACGGCCCGCCGTGGTCGGTGAAGCCACTCGATGAATTGCTGGGTGAGCTGTTGCTGGTGGACGGTCAGCGCGACGCCGCCGTGGGGGCCTTCCGCAAGACGCTGGCCAGTTACCCGGGCCGCCGCCTGGCCCTCGAAGGGCTTGCGGCGGCTAGCGCTGTGCCATGAAGACCTGGGCACCGGCGTTGCTGTGGGCGCTCGCGCTGCTGAGCGCGGCGCCCCGGCAGCTGGCCGCCGGGGAATCGAGCGCGGCAGTGCCTGCAGCGCGGCGCGATCTGATCGGCGCCTGGCGACTCGTCAGCATCGCCATCGAGGGGCCTGGTGGCAGCCGGGCAGATCCATTTTACAACAGCGTCGCATCGGGCCTGCTGATCTACGACGCTTCTGGATCAGTGAGCGTGCAGATTGTCGGAACACCTCGCCCCACGGTCGATGTCCCCGCATCGCGACCGCAGGTCGGCGACGACGCGCACGCTGCGCAGCTCAAGGCGATGCTGCTCGATACCTATTACGCCTACTTTGGAACCTGGGAGTACGATCCTTTGACCTCGACCGTTACGCATCGGGTCAGATCGTCTCTCTATCCGAGCGAGGCAGGCGTCAGTTACGCCCAGCACGTGCAGCTCTCTGGCTCGCGCCTGGTGTTTACCAGAACGCTGGAATCCGCCGCTGGCAATACCGTTCAAAAGAAGGTCTGGGAGCGGATCGATCCTGGGTCATTGCCGCTGAAGTAAGGCGTCGGCCCGCAGCAATTCCAGTCCCTCGGCGTAGTTGCGCTGGAAGCCCTTCCAGACCGTGATGTCACCGGTGCCTGGACTGATGGCATCCCAGGGCGTGCCTGGAGCCTGTTTCCAGACGCCACTGCTCGAGTCCGGCACCAACCCGTCCAGATACGACGCCTTGCTCGCTTCGCCCTTGACGTAGCGATCCAGGAAAGCCGTGATCATGTGCAGATTTATGTTGATGACGCGGTCCTGGCGCCACACCGGGTCTTCGAACCAGTCCAGATCCCAGAGACGATGGCGCATCTGCGCAGGGGTAGGGCCCAGCCCCAGGTGGTGCCCGCCGCCCTTGAAAGTAAGCAGATACCGCGGGGCGTTGACGGCGGAATCAAAGAACGCGCGCGCCCCGCTGGTGTAGTCGATCGTGTGATCATGGTCGCCGGAGATCAGCATCAACGGTGCGGTGATGGCACCGATGCCGGCCGCGCCCCACGCGGCGAGCGGCCCCCCGCCTGCGGGCGAGATCGCAACCACCGCCTTGAGATTGCGGACCTGCGTGTCCTTCTGCAATGGCCCGCCCTGGGCATAGGGCTTCAACAAACCGCCCGGAACCAGCGCGCAGGCGGGCCCATCTGGATCGAGCGCCGCGCCTGCGGCAGTGAGCACGCCATAGCCGCCCATCGAGTAACCGATCAGCGCCGTGCGGGTCGCATCGATGAGGCCCTCGGCCGACAGCGCGTCCTGCAGCGATTGCGCAACGAAACCGATATCGAGCGGCCGGCGCAGCAGGACTTCAGGGAATCCGGCGGGGTTGGAATAGGGGTCCAGGTGACGGATAGCGGCCACCACATAGCCTTTGGAAGCAAGGTTCTCGGTCAGCCAGCTCATGGCGACGGTGGCATTGCCGTGGCCGTGCGAGACGATGATCAGCGGAAAGCGGCCCGCAGCCGGCCTGGCGCCGCGAACCGCGATCCCCGGCAGCTCAAACGCGACTGGTTTGCCGTCCTGGCCAGAGAGCGAATCCCGGTAGATCTCGGCGCGCGCGCCCGCGGGCACGCTGGCCGGATACCACAGGTCAACGCCAAGAGTTCGATCATGACGCGGAGCCGTGCCATGCGCAGTATCGAAGCGCAGTACATCGACCACGTTCCGGTCGATGAGCGTGATGGTGCGTACGCCGACTGCGAACTCACCCGGGCGTGCGAGTTCCGGCGCGTCGATCGCGGTGCGGGCCAGGTTGGCGCTGGTGGCCAGAGCCGACGTCAACGCCAGCAGCAGTGTGCTGCTGATCTGCAGAAGTTTCGTGTTCACCGCAGTCCCCTGGTGGCAAGCCGCGCCGCAGCGGCGCGGATCAGGCTGGCATCTTAGCGGGCTTAAGGATTGGCCGCCTGCTGACCGGGTTCGGCGCGCAGATTGCGCATCGACTCATCGGCAAAGAAGCGCCGCATCATCATCGCCTGTTGCAGGCGGCCCTTGCGCACATAGACCTGATGCAGCAGATCCTTGATTACTTCGAGCAGCACCCCCGCCAGCTGGCCATCGATCATCGGTATGCTCGGATGCGGATCATTGTCGGTGCCGAAGATCACGCGCTTGACATCGATGAACGTGGGCGCGTCGATGTCCGCCATGGCGCGCACGTCGTTGAGCTGATCGAAGACCTTGAGCTTGCCGGCCTCACCGAGATCGGCAAAGGCCGTCTGCATGGTGCGCCGGCACAGGCTCGCAAAGGCGTTGTAGTGGGCGTTGGAAAAGCAGGCGAGGGCCTCGCGGAACAACGCCTCGACTTCTTCAGGCAGATAGGTGTAGCTGAATTTTTCCCGCGGCCGCTCGATCTCCGCATACTGCGAGCCGAGTTCCACGCGATTGTTGCCATACATGCGCACCGGGAAGCGCAGGAACACCGGCGCGTTGCACGAGTCGCAGCGAAACACCGTGCCGACGTGCCGGGGCCGGTGGGCGACCAGCTCATCGAAGCTCGGGATGGCGATGGGCGTAATGTGCGAGAGCACCTGACAGTGCGGGCAGGTGAGTGCGAGATTGGCCTCCTGCTCGTGATGCAGCCGGCCCGAAGCATCGATATAGCTCGACATAGGCGCCTTAGATCCGCGCGGTCCTTGATCCCCTGAACGCCGCTGCGGTTGCGCTCAGTGTAGCCTAATCACAGGCCTGCGCCAGTAGGGGAATTCCCTGTAGGTTCCGGGGGTTACATAATCTCGCTGAGGCGGAATCTCACCCGTGGGAACCTAGCCGGTGAGCCGTTTGTACCTGACCCGGTGGGGTTGCGTGGCCTCGTCACCGCGGCGCCGGCGCAGATCCTCCACGTAGTCCTGGTAATTGCCTTCAAACCAGATCACCTCGGAGTTGCCTTCGAAAGCCAGGATGTGGGTGGCGATGCGATCGAGGAACCAGCGATCGTGCGAGATGACGACCGCGCAACCCGGGAAACTCACCAGCGCGTCTTCAAGAGCGCGCAGGGTCTCGACATCCAGATCGTTGGTGGGCTCATCGAGCAGCAGGACATTGCCGCCCTGCTTGAGCACCTTGGCCAGATGCACGCGGTTGCGTTCACCACCGGAGAGTTCGCCGATCAGTTGTTGTTGCTGCGCACCCCTGAAGTTGAAGCGACCCACATAGGCGCGCGAGGGCGTCTCGTAGTTATCGACCTTGATGATATCAAGGCCGCCCGAGATTTCCGCCCAGACGCTCTTCTTGTCATCCAGCGTCTGGCGCGACTGATCGACGTAGGCCATTTTTACCGACGGGCCGATGCGAATTGCACCGGCATCGGGTTTTTCCACACCGGTGAGCATGCGAAACAGCGTGGTTTTGCCGGCGCCGTTCGGGCCAATGATGCCGACGATGCCGCCAGGAGGCAGGCGCAGCGTCAGATTGTCGAACAACAGTTTGTCGCCGAAAGCCTTGCGCAGCGCTTCGACTTCAATCACCAGCTCGCCAAGGCGCGGGCCCGGCGGAATATAGATTTCGTTGGTTTCATTGCGCTGCTGGAATTCTTTTGAGGCCAGCTCTTCGTAGCGTGCCAGGCGCGCCTTGCTCTTGGCCTGGCGCGCCTTCGGGTTGGTGCGCACCCATTCAAGCTCGCGCTGCAGTGTCTTGCGGAGCGTATCCTGTTCGCGCTCTTCGAGCGCCAGACGCTTTTCTTTCTGCTCCAGCCACGAAGAATAATTGCCTTCATAGGGAATGCCGTGGCCGCGATCGAGTTCGAGGATCCACTGCGCCACGTTGTCGAGAAAGTAGCGATCGTGCGTTACCGCGATGACAGTGCCGGGATATTCCTCGAGATAGCGCTCCAGCCAGGCCACCGATTCGGCGTCCAGATGGTTGGTGGGCTCATCGAGCAGCAGCATGTCCGGCTGCGAGAGCAGCAATCGGCACAGCGCCACGCGACGTTTCTCACCGCCCGAGAGCTGCGCAATCGGGGCTTCCCAGGGCGGCAGCCGCAACGCGTCGGCGGCGATTTCCAGTTTGCGCTCCAGTTCCCAGCCGCCAGCAGCGTCAATTCTATCCTGCAGTCTGGCCTGCTCTTCGAGCAGCTTGTTCATCTGCTCGTCGTCCATCGGCTCCGCGAATCTATCGCTGATCTCATTGAAGCGTTGCAACAGCCTGAAGGTCTCGCCAACGCCGGCCATGACCGCCTTGCGCACATCATGGCTGGGATCAAGTTCCGGCTCCTGGGTGAGAAAGCCGATGCGGATACCCGCCTGGGCGCGCGCCTCGCCGTCAATGTTGGTGTCGACGCCGGCCATGATCCGCAACAACGTTGACTTGCCCGAACCGTTGAGCCCGAGCACGCCAATCTTGGCGCCCGGAAAAAACGACAGGCTGATATCCCGAAGTATCGTGCGCTTGGGCGGCACGATCTTTGAGACCCGATTCATGGTGTAGATGTATTGCGCCATAGAGCGGCATTATCGTTGAAGCGAGGCAGATCGCGCCACGGCGGGTGCTCAGCCGGGCTGTGGTACGCTTCCCAATGGCCAACCCGTGGCCGCCACAGCGGGTCAAGGAATTGAGCGAGCAGGGTCCGCAAACTGCGGTCGCCATCGGCGAGCGCATCGCCAGATACGGTTTTCCGGGTGGCCACCCGTTTGGCCCGGACCGGCACGGCGCCTTTCAGCGGGAATTCGAGCTGCGTGGCCTGCCTGCGCGCGTCACGCTGCTCGAACCTGTACAGGCCAGCCTTGAAGATCTGCTGCTCTTTCATACGCCGGCCTATGTCGAGTTCGTGCAGCGCAGTTCCACGCAGGGCAGCGGGGCGCTCGATGGCGGCGATACGCCCAGTTACCGTGGTGTCTATGAGGCCGCCGCCTGTGTGGTGGGCACGAGTCTGGAGGCCGCCGAGTGGATCATGGCGGGGCCCAGACGCCGCGCCTTCGTGCCGATCGCCGGCCTGCACCACGCGGCGCGTGACAAAGCGGCTGGATTCTGCGTGTTCAACGATTGTGGCGTAGTGATCGAGGCATTGCGGCGACGCCACGGTCTGCGCCGCATCGCCTATATCGATATCGACGCCCATCATGGCGATGGGGTGTTCTACGCCTTCGAACACGACCCCGAACTCATCATCGCCGACCTGCACGAAAGTGCCGACACGCTCTATCCGGGCACCGGCCACGAACACGAAAGTGGCACCGGCGCCGCGCAGGGCACCAAACTCAATATGCCGTTACCGGCAGGGGCAGGCGATGCCGAGTTTGCGGCCGTCTGGCCCCTCATGCTTGAGCATGTGGCCCGCTACCAGCCCGAATTCCTGATCTTGCAGTGTGGCGCCGATAGCCTGGCCGGCGACCCCCTGGCCCATCTGCGTTTTTCCCCTGCCACGCATGCCCGTGCTGCCGCGGATCTGCGCGTGCTGGCCGATCGCCTGGGCCATGGACGTCTGCTGGCCCTGGGCGGCGGGGGGTACGATCGGGGCAATCTGGCCCAGGCCTGGGCCGGCGTTGTCGAAGCCCTTTTGGCGGACTGACTCCGGTACAATTCCGCTCCTTTTTCTCTCATCGAGGTGGCGTCTGCCATGTATTCCGCCAGTCTGGATATCGCCGGTTTTGATCCGCAGCTGCACGCAGCCATGGTCGGCGAACTGCGCCGCCAGGAAGAGCACATAGAACTGATTGCTTCCGAAAACTATACCAGCCCGCGCGTGCTGGCGGCCCAGGGTTCGGTGCTGACCAACAAGTACGCCGAAGGGTATCCCGGCCGTCGCTATTACGGTGGCTGCGAATTTGTCGACGTGGCCGAAAAGCTGGCCATTGAGCGCGCCTGCAGATTATTTGGCGCCGACTATGCCAACGTTCAGCCGCACTCGGGTTCACAGGCCAACGCTGCCGTGTATCTGGCCCTGCTCGCGCCTGGCGACACGATACTGGGCATGAGTCTTGACCATGGCGGGCACCTGACGCACGGCGCCAAAGTCAATTTTTCCGGCAAGCTGTTCAAGGCCGTGCAGTATGGCGTCGATATCGCCACCGGCCTGATCGACTACGCGCAGGTCGAGCGCCTGGCGCACGAGCATCGGCCGAAAATGATCGTCGCCGGCTTCTCGGCTTACTCCCGCGTGATTGACTGGGCGCGCTTTCGCGCCATTGCCGACGCGGTCGGTGCGCTGTTCTTCGTTGACATGGCTCATGTCGCAGGTCTGGTGGCAGCCGGGCAGTACCCGAGCCCGATTGCCATTGCCGATGTGGTGACCACCACCACGCACAAAACCCTGCGCGGTCCGCGTGGCGGCCTGATTCTGGCGCGCGCCAACGAGGCGATCACCAGGAAGCTCAATTCGATGGTGTTTCCCGGCACCCAGGGCGGCCCGCTGATGCACGTGATCGCGGCCAAGGCAGTGGCCTTTCTGGAAGCGTTGCAGCCGGAGTTCAGGATCTACCAGCAGCAGGTGCTCGCCAACGCGCGTGCCATGGGTGCGGCCCTGATGGCGCGCGGCCTGAATATCGTTTCCGGCGGCACCGACAATCATCTGCTGCTCGTCGATCTGGGTCCGCGTACGCTCACTGGCAAGGATGCCGATGCCGCGCTGGGTCGCGCCAATATCACGGTAAACAAGAACGCAGTGCCCAATGATCCGCGGCCGCCAATGATTACCAGTGGTCTGCGGGTTGGCACTCCGGCCGTGACCACGCGCGGCTTTCGCGAAGCAGAAGTACGACAGGTGGCCAACTGGATGGCCGATGTCATTGATGCCGAGGGTGCGGACGCTACGGTGCAGCGGGTGCGCGCGCAGGTGCTGGAGCTGTGTCGCCGCTTTCCGGTTTATGAGGCTGCGTGAAGGCGTTCGGATGAGCGATGCATTGCCCGTTCTGCAATCATGAAGACACGCGCGTCACCGATTCGCGCCTGGCAGGCGATGGCCGGCAGATTCGCCGCCGCCGTGAGTGTCTGAGTTGCGGCGAGCGCTTCACTACTTTCGAGAGTGCCGAATTGCTGATGCCACGCATCATCAAGAGCGACGGCAGCCGCGAGCCCTTCGATGAGCTCAAATTGAACGCCGGCATGGTCAAGGCACTCGAAAAGCGGCCGGTAAGCAGTGCCGCGATTGATGCCGCCACGGCCCGGGTCTGTCACAAACTGCGCGTGCTCGGTGAGCGTGAAGTGCCGGCACGGCAGGTCGGCGAGCTGGTCATGGAAGAACTGCGCCATCTGGATGAAGTGGCCTACGTGCGTTTTGCCTCCGTGTATCGCAGTTTTCAGGACGTCGAAGCGTTTCGTGACACGATTGATGGCCTGCGTAAACAGCAGCGGCGTCGCGCGCCCGCGCGCGATGACGGGCGTGAACAGCTACCGCTGCTGCCGGGCGATAAGCCATGAGCGAGTGGCACAGCGACGACGCCGAGCACATGCGTCATGCTCTGGGACTGGCGGCCCTGGGGCTCAATACGACTGATCCCAATCCACGCGTCGGCTGCGTGCTGGTGCGCGACCGGCGGGTGGTGGGCGAGGGTTGGCACGAGCGCGCTGGCGGGCCGCATGCCGAAGTGTGTGCATTGCAATCGGTCGGTGACTCGGCGCGCGGCGCTACCGCCTATGTCACGCTGGAACCCTGCGCTGCGCAGGGGCGTACGCCGCCATGCACCCAGGCGTTGCTGGCGGCTGGTGTACGACGCGTGGTGTATGCGGCGTCTGATCCGCACCCGCGCATGCAGGGTGGGGCGGCGCAGCTGCAGCAAGCCGGCGTCGAAGTGCTCGGTGGCCTGCTGGCCAACGAGGCGCGCGAGCTGAATATTGGTTTCTTCAGTCGCTTCGAGCGGCAACGGCCCTGGGTGCGCGTCAAGTTGGGCGCCAGCCTGGATGGTCGCACGGCGCTCGCCAATGGCGCGAGCCGTTGGATCACGGGCAAAGCGGCGCGCGCCGACGCGCAGCTCTACCGCG
>Ga0315286_10006264_pt1 | contig 11572 bp, 10 predicted proteins | sample YL17G10_0_MG_FD_205038 | JGI IMG/M metagenome (GOLD analysis project Ga0315286, IMG submission 205038) | Sediment microbial communities from Yellowstone Lake, YNP, Wyoming, USA - YL17G10_0 | ecosystem: Environmental > Aquatic > Freshwater > Lake > Sediment | place: USA: Wyoming | collected... | reverse complement strand
CGCCGAGCCGTGGGACGGCCGGCCGTGGACGACGACGTCGATCCAGCCGAAGCCCTGGTGCTCCACGATGGCACGCCCGGCGTCGTCGGGCTCGAGGACGATCGCGGCATCGGTGTGGTGGTGGCGTACGAAGTGCTCGCTGCCGATGGACGCGCCCTCCTCGTCCGCCGCGCAGAGGAGGACCAGGTCGCCGGCGCGACGGCGGCCGGCACCGGCGAGCTCGCGCATGGCGAGCAGCCCCACGGCCACGCCGGCCTTGTCGTCCGCGGCTCCGAGGCCGACGAGCTGGTCGCCGCGGCGCTCGGCCGTGAGAGCGCGGTCGCGCCAGCTCGCGTAGCCCACCGTGTCGGTGTGGGCGTTGAGGCAGAGGCTCGGGCCGCCGCCCGTCCCGCGCAGCGTGGCGATGAGGTTGGGCCGCCCCGGCTCCACCTCCTCGATGGCCACCTCCACCGGCAGGTCGGCGAGCCACTCGGCGATCCAGCGCGCGATCGCGCCCTCGCCGGCCCCGTCGGGGATGAGCCAGGGCGTGACGGACTCGATGGCGACGAGCCGGGTGAGCAGCTCCTGGGCGGCGACGATCGTGGTCACGGCGCGGGTTCCTCCTGGGACAACGGTTCGGTGGGCTGGGGGTCGGGCGCCCCGTCGGCGAAGTGGCAGGCGACGTCGTGGCCCGCGGCGGCCGGGACGAGCGTCGGGTCCTCAGTCGTGCACCGGTCGGGGTTGCCGAGCTGCTCGCGCAGCCAGCAGCGGGGGTGGAAACGGCATCCGGAGGGTATCGCGTCGGGCGGCGGCGTCTCCCCGGCAAGGACGATCTGGGCGCCAGCGGCGGCGGGGTCCGGCACGGGGATGACGCTGACGAGGGCCCGGGTGTACGGGTGGCGCGGCCGGCGGAGCACCTCGTCCGCCGGGCCGATCTCGACAATCCGGCCCAGGTAGACCACGGCGATGCGGTCGGCCACGACCCAGGCCAGCGAGAGGTCGTGGGTGATGAAGAGGCAGGCGAAGCCGCGGCCGTCCCGGAGATCGAGCATGAGCCGCAGGATCCCCGCCCGCAGGGAGACGTCGAGCATGGAGACGGGCTCGTCGGCGACCACGAGCTCGGGCTCGAGGGCCATGGCCGCGGCGAAGGCCACCCGCTGGCGCTGGCCGCCCGAGAGCTGGTGCGGGTAGCGCGCCGCGATCTCGCCCGCGGGCCGGAGCCCGGCCGCCTCGAGGGCCGCCAGCACCAGCCCGCGGCGCTCGGCCGCCGTGGCTCCCCGGCCGTGGATGACCAGCGGCTCGGCGACGATCTCCTCCACGGTCTGGCGGGGGTTGAGCGACTCGTAGGGGTCCTGGAAGACGATCTGGAACCTAGCCCGCAGGCGGCGCAGCTCGGCACCGCGCAGGGCGGTGATGTCGCGGCCGCGGTGGACGATCCGCCCCGCCGTGGGCTCGACGAGGCGCAGGACGGCTCGGGCGAGCGTGCTCTTGCCGCTCCCGGACTCCCCCACCATCGCGAGGATCTCGCCCGGGAAGAGGTCGAAGCTCATCCCGTCGACGGCACGCACGGGCCGCCCCCGGCCCAATCTGTCGCGGTGGGCCCGCGAGGGCGGGTAGTGAACGGCGAGGTCCCGGACCTGGAGGAGCGGTTCGCCGCTCACGCCAGCTCCTCGGCGCGATGGCAGGCGGCGAGGTGGCCCGGCTCCATGCTCCGAAGGGCCGGGTCCTCCCCCGCACAGCGGTCGACGGCGAGCGCACAGCGCTCGCGGAAGCGGCAGCCCACGAGGTTGCCGCGCAGGTCGGGCGGCGCCCCGGGGATCCCGTCGACGAAGCGGCGGTCGCCGCGGATGTCGGGGAAGGCCCCGATGAGGGCGCGCGTGTACGGGTGGAGCGGCCGACGGAAGACGGCGCCGACGGGGGCCTTCTCCACGACCCGACCGGCGTACATCACCACGAGGGCATCGCAGACCTCGGCGATCACCGAGAGGTCGTGGCTGATGAGGATCATCGCCAGGCCCAGGTCGTCGCGGAGGCGCCGCAGGAGCTGGAGGATCTGGGCCTGGACCATCACGTCGAGGGCGGTCACCGGCTCGTCCGCGATCAGGAGCTCGGGCCGGCAGGCAAGGGCCATGGCGATCATCGCCCGCTGGCGCATCCCTCCGGAGAACTCGTGGGGATACTCGCCCGCCCGGGAGGCCGCGATCCCGACCTGCTCGAGGAGCTCGGAGACGCGCGCCCGGGCCGCCGCGTCCGGCACGTCGGGCTCGTGGAGCCGGATCGGCTCGCGGATCTGGTCGCCGATCGACATCACGGGGTTGAGGGCGTTCATGGCGCCCTGGAAGACGACCGCGACGCGACGCCAGCGGATCCGGGCCATCTCCGCCTCCGGCGTCGCGAGGAGCTCGCGCTCGCCGAGGCGGATCGAGCCGCCGACCACGGCGTTGTCCGGCAGGAGGCGCGGGATCGCCAGGGCCGTCGTCGTCTTGCCGCAGCCGGACTCGCCGGCCAGGCCCAGCATCTGGCCCGGCTCGACGTCGAAGCTGACGCCGTCGACCGCGCACACGTCGCCGAGCTCGGTCGGGAAGCTGACCGCCAGGTCGCGGATCTCGAGAAGGGCCATCTCAGCGGCCCCGCAGCCGAGGGTTGAGGATCCGGTCCAGGGTGTGCCCGGCGAGGGTGAAGCCCAGGACCACCACGACGATCCCGATCCCCGGGGGCAGGATGTACCACCAGGCACCACGCCCCATCGCCCCCGACACGAAGGCGAAATGGAGCATCGTCCCCCACGAGACGTGGACCGGGTCGCCGAGGCCCAGGAACGCGAGGGTCGCCTCGGCCAGGATCGAGCCGGCGATGACGAGCACCGTGTTGGCGAAGATCAGCGGCAGGACATTGGGCAGGATGTGGCGGCCGACGATCCGCACGTCGGTGGCCCCGAGGGCGCGCACCCGGGTGACGAACTGGCGTTCCCGAAGGCTCAGGACCTGGGACCGCACGATGCGTGCCGTCGCCGGCCAGCTCGTGAGCCCGATCACGAGGACGATCACCCCCAGGCTCTGGCCCACGATGGCGGCGAGGGTGATCGTCAGGGGCAGGGTCGGCAGGACCAGGAAGAAGTCGGTCACGCGCATGAGAACCCGATCGACGAGGCCCAGGTAGAAGCCGGCGGACAGACCCACCAGGGTCCCCACGATGATCGAAACCGCCGTTGCGAGGAGCCCCACGAGGAGGGAGATCCGGGCTCCTTCGAGGGTCGCCCGGAAGACGTCCCGGCCGAGCTCGTCGGTGCCCAGCCAGTGTTCCGCGCTCGGCGGGGCCAGGATGTCCGCGGACGACGTCCCGACGCCCGAGGGGTCGAAGGGGAAGAGGATCGGCCCGAAGATCGCCACGACCACCGTCGCCGCGAGGAGCACGAGGCCGACCCGCCCGATCCGGTCGGACCAGACGAGGTGGAGCGTCCGGCGGGCGGCGCCTCGACCGACGGCGGCGGCGGCCGTCATGCCTCGCGCACCCGCGGGTCGAGGGCCTGGTACAGGAGGTCGCTCAGGAGGTTCGCCAGGATCACCGTGACGGCGAAGATGAAGAAGCTCGCCTCGAGGATCGGGTAGTCGCGGCGCAGCACGGCGTCGTACATGAGGCGGCCCATCCCCGGCCACGAGAAGACCGTCTCGACCTGGATCGCGCCGCCCACGATCAGGCTCACGTAGAGGGCCGTGGCCGTCACGATGGGGAGCAGCGCGTTGCGGACCCCGTGGCGCCAGACGACGGCCCGCCGGGAGAGGCCCTTGGCCCTGGCAGTGACGATGTAGTCCTCGGTCAGGACGTCCACGAGGGACGAGCGGGTGATGAGGATGAACTGTCCGATGTCGACGAGGGCCAGGGTGATCGTCGGCAGGACCAGGTGGCGGGCCACGTCGAGGGCCTTCTCGAGCGGCGAGGTGACGAAGAGCGACCCCGGGTCGGTCATCCCCGAGATCGGGAAGACCTGGAGCCAGACCCCGAAGATGAAGATGAGGATGAGCCCGGTCCAGAATGTGGGCAGGCTCCAGAAGACGAGCGACGTGACCACCGTCCCGGTGTCGGTCCGGGAGCCGCGCCGCGAGGCGGCGGCGACCCCGAGGGCGATCCCGGCGATGACGACGACGATCGTGGCCGCGGCGAGCAGGATCAGGGTGTTCGTGATCCGCTCGGCCAGGATGTCGACCACGGGCCGACGGTAGGTCAGCGACATCCCGAACTGCCCGGTGACGATGTTCTTCAGGTAGATGAGGTACTGCACCGGTAGCGGCTCGTCGAGGCCGAAGAGCTGGCGCAGCCGGGCGATCGCCTCGGGCGTCAGGTTGCCGGCGCGGGCCAGCAGCCGGATCGGGTCGCCGGGCAGGATCCGGAAGAGGAAGAAGTTGAAGGTGGCGACGGCGAGGAGGGTGGCCGCCAGCGCGGCCAACCTCCTGCCGAGGTACCCGATGCGGAACACGGCGCGGGAGTCGCTCCGCGCTCAGTTGGCCGGGACGATCCGGAGGTAGTTGTCGCGCGTGAAGTTGAAGACGAGGCCGCCGGGCAATTCCGTCCAGCCGGTCCAGGTGTCGGTGCGGTAGGCCTGGAGCTTGTCCTGGTACCACATGACGAGGTAGACGGCCTCCGCGTAGAAGCGGCGCTGCATCTCGTCCGTGATCTTCCTGCGGGCCGCAGGGTCGATCGTCGTCGCCTGCTCGTTGTAGAGGGCGTCGTACCCCTCGTTGCAGTAGAAGACGTCGTTGTTGCCGCCGATCTGGCTGCAGAGGGGCACGCCCATCATGTAGTCCGGGTCCGGGACGCCGGAGTCCCAGCCCCAGACGAAGATGTCCCAGTCGGGGGCATCGGTGTTGTAGACGGTGCTTCCAAGCGTGTTCTCGTCGAGGGTGGTGAGGTCGAGCTTGATGCCCACCGCGGCCGCCGTGTCGCGGAAGAGCTGGGCCGCGCGCACGTCGACGCCCGTGCTCTCGATCGCGATGAGGCGGAACTCGAGGGGCGCGCCGTCGGGTCCCTCCCGGACGCCGTCGCCGTTGCGGTCGGTGTAGCCGGCGGCGTCCAGGAGGGAAATCGCCTTCGCGGGGTTGCCGTTCATCGCCTCGGCCGCGGTGGGCTCGTAGTGCCAGTCGGTGAGGCCCAGGGGGATCAGCGTGCTGCCCGCCCTGCCGTGGCCGGCGAGGGCGATCTCCACGAGCTGCTCGCGGTCTAGGGCGTAGCTGAGGGCCTGGCGAACGACGGCGTCGCGGAGGAGCGGGTCGCCTTTCGACGTCGCCTCGGTCGAGACGTTGAAGCCGATGTGGTGGAAGGACCACGAGGGGAGCGAGACGCTCTTGACGTTCTCCGCGCCCTGGAGTCCGTCCCAGATGGTCGGCGGGACCTCCGTCAGGATGTCCACGTCGCCCCGCTTGAGCCCCTGGGCCATGACGTCCTCGTTGGCGTAGAGGACGTAGATGACGCCGGCGGGGGCCGGTGGCGGGCCCCAGAAGGTCGGGTTCCGCACGAGGGTCACCGACTCGCCGCGCTTCCATTCGGCGAAGGTGAAGGGGCCGGTGCCGACCGGCGTGTCGTTGGCGAACGCCTGGATCTCGTCGGACGACATCGAGCCCCAGATGTGCTGCGGCAGGATCGGGATCGTGAGCGCCGGGTTGAAGGCCTGCGGGACGTCGAAGACGAGGGTCACGGTCTGTGCGTTCGGCGCCTCGACCGACGTGAGGCCGGTGAGCCACTGGGCGTAGGCCCCCAGCGACTCCTTCTTGATGAGCTCGTACGTGTACTTGACGTCGGCCGAGGTGAACGGCTGGCCGTCCGACCAGGTCACCCCGGACCGCAGGGGGAAGGTGATCGACTTCCCGTCGGCGGAGTACGCGAAGTCCGTGGCGAGCTCCGGCTGCGGCTGGAGGTCCAGCCCGTAGCCCAGGAGGCGGTCGTAGACGAGGCTCTGGACCTCCAGGGCTTCCGTGCTGTACGACGTGAGCGGGTTGAGGGTGTCGGGCTCCGACGACCAGCCGACCCGGAGCGGTTTGTCGGACGGCGCCACGGCACTCGGCGCGGCCGAGGCGCTGGCCCGCGGCGAGGCGGAGCTGCTGCTCGTCGGTGCCGGAGAGGGTGAGGCCGTCGAGCCGCATGCAGCCGTGACGAGTGCCAGGCAGGTCGCCAGGACGCCGAGGCGCAGGCCCCGACGGTCTCGCTGGATGGTCATCGTTAGCCTCGCCTTCTCTCGTTGAACCCTACGCGTCGCGGCTCGTGAGGATCGGCCGGGTCGCGGCGACCGCATCCTCGAAGGCCTGGAGGGTAGCCTCGATGTCCGCGTCCGTGTGGACTGTAGAGACGAACCAGAGCTCGATGTTGCTGGGATGGACCATCACGCCCCGCTCGTGGAGGGCCCGCGCCAGGGCAGCGTACTTCGGTGAGTTCAGGTGGGCCGCGGCGTCGCGATAGTTGCGCACGGGCGTCTCGGCGAACCAGAACTGGAACATCGGGCCGACGCCCTGGACCTGCACGGGCGCTCCGGCGCGGCCCAGGATCTCGCCGAACCCGGCCATGAGGCGCTCGGCGAGGCGGAATAGCCGTTCGTGCGTCCCCGGCTGCGCCAGCACGTCGAGCGACGCGCTGGCGGCCGCCGTGGCGACGACGTTGGCGTTGTAGGTGCCGGCGTGGAGAACGGCGCCATCCGAGACCAGGTCCATGATCTCGCGCCTGCCCCCGATGGCAGCGACGGGGAAGCCGCCACCGAGGGCCTTGGCCATCGTGGTCAGGTCGGGAGTGACCCCGTAGAGGGCCTGGGCCCCGCCGGGGGCGACGCGGAAACCGGTGATGACCTCGTCGAAGATGAGGACGATCCCGTTGGCCGCGGTGATCTCGCGAAGGAACTGGAGGTAGCCCGGCTCCGGCGGGATGACCCCGGTGTTGCCCATGATCGGCTCGGTCAGGATCGCGGCGATCTCGCGGCCCCGCTCGGCGACGAGCTGCTCCACCGCCTCCCGGTCGTTCCAGGGCAGGACGGCCAGCGTCTGGCCGATGACGCCCGGGATGCCGGGCGTGCCGGGGAGCGCAATGGGCCGCAGGCGCGGGCCCGCCTTCGCCAGGTCGGGGTGATGGCTCCATTCGAGCTGGTCGGCCCATCCGTGGTACTGGCCCTCGAACCGGACGACGAGGTCGCGGCCCGTGTAGGCCCGGGCGAGGCGGGTCGCGTGGAGGACGACCTCCGTGCCGGAGTTGCCGAAGCGGACGAGCTCGACCGACGGGACCGTTTCCACGATCTTGCGAGCGGCTTCGGCCTCGCGCTCGTAGGGGAGCGCGAACATCGTTCCGATCTCGTGAATCGCCTTCGTCACGGCGTCGGTGACCGCCGGGTGGGCGTGGCCGTGGATCATCGGCCCAAGGGCCAGCAGGTAGTCGCAGTAGCGGTTGCCGTCCACGTCCCAGACGTAGGCGCCCTCGCCACGGGCGACGACCGGCGGGCCGGGCACCCAGCCAGCCTGGGGCCCGCGCGCGCCGCTGTTGACGCCGCCGGCGATGACCTCCTGGGCCGCGAGGTAGAGCTCCTCCGACCGGGTGGTCTGGTAAACAGCCATGGGTTCCTCCTGCAGGGCCCGCCGGGCGGCGGGGTTCAGACCAGTTGGAGCACGGTGCGCCGCCGGGCCCGACCCGGCGGCGCCTCGTGGGCTCCCGGCGCGCCCTGGAGGCGCGTCCGGGCGTGGGCGAGGGCGAGGGCGACGGCGCCGTGGACGACGGCGGCGCCCTCCAGGGCGGACGGTACGACGCGCGGCGGGAAGGGGACGGTGGCGGCGAGCCGCTCGGCCACCGCGTCGAGGATGACCGAACTGTTGGCGACCAGGCCGCCGCCGAGGACGATCACCGACGGGTCGACGATCGCCGCCACGTCGGTCGCCATCTCCGCGATCGCCGCGACGGCGTCGGCCACGAGGCCGCGGGCAATCGGCTCGCCGGCCTCCGCCCGTTCGAACACCGCGCGGGCGTCGAGGCCGGGCATCGTCGCTGCGACGTCGGGCCCCCGGCCGGCCCGGACGAGCGCGGCGATATACCGACCGGGGATCGCCCGGCCGGAGGCTCGCTCGTCGAGCTGCTGGGCGCCGAGGAACCCGACCGCCCCGGCGGCGTGCGAGGAGCCCCGCACGGGCCTCCCGTCGACGAGGATGCCGGCCCCCAGGCCGTAGCCCAGCGACAGGAAGACCACGTTGGTCGCGCCGCGCGCGGCGCCCGCCGCCGCCTCGCCGATCGCCGCGAGCAGGTCGTCGTTGTCGACCTCGACGGGGATTCCCAACGCCTCGGTGAGGCGCGCGGCCACGTCCACGCCGTCGAGGCCCGGCAGGTCCGGGGACATCCGCACCCGCCCGGCCGCGTGATCCACGATCCCCGAGAGGCCGGCGGCGGCGGCCCGGACGCGGCGGCTGTCGACGGAACCGATGGCATCGCGCGCGACCAGGGCCAGGTCCTCCAGGAGCCGCTCCGCGTCGCGCGGATCGCGGGCCGGCCGGGCCACCCGCCGCCGGATCGTCCCGTCGAGATCGGCGAGGACTCCCCGCAGCATCGAGCCGCCGGCGTCGATCCCGACGACGTGGGCGCCGTCCGGCCGCAGCGCGACGTGGCGCGCGGGTCGGCCCGGGCCGTCGCCGGGGACGGCGACCTCGCGAACGTAGCCCGACCGGCGAAGCGAGGCGAGGGCCCGGCTGACCGTCGCCGGCGACAGGCCCGACAGCGCGGCCAGGTCAGCGCGCGGGAGCGCGCCGCGCTCGTGCAACAGGTCCAGGATCGCCGTCCGATGATCCGGCTGGAGATTTCCTTTCATCCTGCACGAAACTATGCAGCCTCCACGGCAGTGCGTCAAGACCTAGAATCCACGGCAAACCGCGAGCGGAGGATGGAGATGAACGGCAGCCCGGTCGGCTGGGGCACGGGCGTTCGGTCGCGCCTGCGCGACGAGTACGGTGATTTCACGCCGGCCCAGCGCCGCCTCGCCGAGTTCCTGTTGGAGAACCTCGCGGTCGCCAGCGACTACACGATCACGGACCTGGCCGAGGTGGCCGGGGTGTCCATCGGGACGATCTCGCAGCTCTGCCGGCGGCTCGGCCTCAAGGGCTACCAGGACCTGCGCCTCGCGCTTGCTCGTGATGCTGTCGTCCTCGAAGCGAGTGTGACCGGCCAGCGGCTCGACCTTTCGGAAGGCCCGCCGGCGGTCCTCGAGGCCATCGCCCGGGTGTTCGGATCGAGCCAGGACGCGCTGACGGAAACCGCCTCCCGCCTGGAGCCCGCCGTCCTCGAGCGCGCGGTGGGCCTCCTTGCCGAGGCGCGCCGGATCGAGTGCATCGGAGTGGCAACCGCCGGCCTCGTCGCGGCGGAGGCGGCCCTCAAGTTGCGCAAGCTCGGGCTCGACGCGATCGCCCTGCCGGACACGCACCAGCAGGCGATGTCGGCGGCCCTGCTGGACGGCCGCGACGTGCTGCTGGCGATCTCTCACAGCGGGCGCACGATCGACACGCTCCGGGCGGCGCAGCTCGCCCGGGCCGGAGGGGCGCAGGTCGTCGTCATCAGCGGCCAGAGCCGCTCCCCGCTCGCTGACGCGGCCGACATCCTCCTCGTCACCGTCTCCTCCGACACCGGCTTCCAGGTCGAGCCGATGGCCTCGACCGTGGCGGCCATCGCCGTCATCCAGGTGCTCTTCGTGCTCCTGGTCGAGCGGGCGGCCGCGGCCCAGGACCAGCTCTCGATGACCCAGGCAGCGGTCGAGGATCGCCACATCACCGGTCGGAGCTGGTAGATCCCTCCGGCCCCGTGCTCAGACGCGTCGGCTCGCACCCTGCAGGAAGGGACGGCACCCGACGAGACCCGCGTCGTCCCCGAGCTCGGGCAGGACCAACTCCACCCGCGCCGCATGGACCACGAGCCCGGTCCGATCCGGGCTGCGCCGGGCCGCCCCGAACCAGCTCGGCGGATCCGCCAGGATGACCCCACCGCCGAGGACGACCCGCTCCGGGTTGAGCAGGTCCATCAGGCCGACCAGTGCGCGCGCGACGGCTGCCCGCGCCCGCGCGAGGATCGCGGAGGCGACCGCATCCCCAGCCCGGGCCGCCTCCGCGACGTCGCGACCGCTGAGGTGGCCGTCCGGCGCGGCCGCCATCCGGCGCGCGAGGTCTCCGGAGCGTCCGCTCCGCGCCGCGGCCTCGCCGGCCGCCGCGATGGCAGGCCCGCTCGCGACGGCCTCGAGATGGCCCCGCCCCCCGCAGCCGCACCGCGGCCCGCCGGCCATCACGGGCAGGTGGCCGACCTCGCCGGCGAGGCCTTCGGCGCCGACCACCAGCCGGCCTCCGGCGAGCATCGCGCCGCCAACGCCCGTGGAGACCGTCACGTACAGGGCGTCCCGGGAGCCCCGAAGGGCGCCCTGATCCAGCTCACCCAGCAGCGCCAGGTGCGTGTCGAGCCCCACCCGGACCTCGCGGCCGAGGCGACGTGCGACCTCCGCTCCCAGCGGGAACCCCCGGAACGCCGGACCCAGGTTCGAGGGTCGACGAGGCTGCCCGTGGAATCGATCGGCCCGGTCGCCGCGATCGCGGCCCCGGGCCCGACCGGCAGCCCCTGGCGCGCAGCCGCGTCGGCGACCTCGGCGAGCAGGTCGGCGACGTCGTCCGCCACTGGGTGCGGGCCGCGCTCGAACCGGGTCGGACGTTCGCAGCGGAGGGCCACCGTGCCGTCGGCGAGGATCGCGGCGGCGCGGAGGCGCGTCCCGCCCACGTCCGCAGCAAGGACCGCGGCGTCGTCCGGTGGTCCGGTCGCTGTGAAAATCCTGTGCATATGGTTCCGGTCATGATAATTTGATCGGCGTCCGCGTGCGTGCTGCATGCCAGGAGGGTCCGTGAGCGGTTTCATCGCCGACGTCGCTGCCCAGCCCGCCGTGGTCCGTCGGGTGCTGGCCGCTGCCGATGGATGGCTGAACCAGCGGACGAGATGGAGCTCCAGCTGCACGAGACCGATGGGGTGCGGGGCGCGCGGCACCTCGCGAGCTGTCCCGTGATCGTGGTCGTCGGGCGGGGGCCGAGCCTCGGGGCCGCCGACTATGCCGCGCTGACCATCAAGGAGACGGCCGCGATCCCGGCCGAGGCGATGAGCGGCGGCGCGTTCCGCCACGGGCCGCTGGAGCTCAGCGAGTCCGACCTCGGCGTCGTGGTCCTGGCGCCGGCCGGAGCAACGGCCGATCTGGGGGCCGGGATCGCCCGCGAGGTTGCCGCGCTGGGCCGGCCGACCTGGCTCCTGGCGGATGCCGCCCCGACGTCCCGTTCCGACGACCCGGCCGCCCTGCCGGTGACCGCGGTCCCCGACCTTCCCGAGCCCCTCGCCCAGCTCGCCTGCGCCGTGCCCCTCCGGGTGGCCGCGGCCGAGCTGACACGGTCCGCCGGCCGCCTTGCCGGCGTGACCGTCGTGGCGACCAAGGTGACGGACCGTGAATGACGGACCGGGCCACCGGTCCCGGACGAGGTGACGCGATGACCCAGCTCTTCAACACCGTCTACGGCCGCGGTCTGGTGGCCGAGCTGAAGAACTCGGTCCATCGACCGTACCTCGTCGTCAC
>Ga0315286_10006262_pt1 | contig 11574 bp, 10 predicted proteins | sample YL17G10_0_MG_FD_205038 | JGI IMG/M metagenome (GOLD analysis project Ga0315286, IMG submission 205038) | Sediment microbial communities from Yellowstone Lake, YNP, Wyoming, USA - YL17G10_0 | ecosystem: Environmental > Aquatic > Freshwater > Lake > Sediment | place: USA: Wyoming | collected... | reverse complement strand
GAATGTCTGCTGGCGGTCAGCCGGGACCGGCTGGTCGATCTGCCGGAGAAACGCCGCGTCCTTGGCGGCGCGCTCCTTCTGGAGCGTCGCGACGTAGACGGCATCCGGATCTGCAGGCGTGCTGGTACAGGCAGCGGCCCCCAGGGCCGCGAGGACGACCGCCACCACGGTAAGACTTCGACGCAGTCGCAATTCCTCGCTCCTCTGATTCTGGCGCCTCGTCGTAGCTCATGGCCTGCGGCCACCCGGCAGCTGAAGCTGCCGGGCTACGAGCTGCCGGGCTACGAGCTGCCGGGCTACGAGCTGCCGGGCTACGAGGGAACGAACCCCGAATCCCGTTCTCTGGCCGTGAACCCGCCCAGCAACTCCTCCACCGCCTCAGCCACCTCGGATGTCTTGCCGTCGAACAGGTGATCCGCGCCGTCGATGGTGACCAGTTCTTTCGGGCCCTGGACGCGCGCGTAGAACTCGCGCATTGCCTGATACGGACACAAGTCGTCGCGGTCGCCCTGGATGAAAAACTTCGGTTTCAGGCTCTCGAGCACCGCCGAGAAATCGTAGTGATCCACCGGCGGGGCGATGCCGATCAGGGCCGAGACACGAGCGTCCGTCGCGCCCACGGTCGTCGCGATCCAGGCCCCAAAGGAGAATCCCGCCGCCCAGATCTCGACGCCAGGATAGCGGCCGGCCATGAAATCGAGGGCGGCCCGATAGTCGGCCATCTCGCCGGGACCATCCTCGAAGGTGCCCTGACTGGTGCCGACGCCGCGGAAGTTGAAGCGCAGCACCGCAGCACCGGTCCGGCAGAACCCCTTGGCGATCTGGTACACCACCTTATTGTGCATCGTCCCGCCGCCGGTGGGCAGCGGGTGCGCCAGCACGACGGCCACACGCGGCTGCTCGTCGAGATACGCGCCGAGGCTGACGCGGGAGGTGTCCTCGCGGCGAACCGGCCCGATATGGCAGTCCCAGGCGGGATCATCGATCAACGCTTCGAGTCGCCCAGCGGGACCCTGGATGTCGAAAGCCATGGCTACCAGTGTACCGCGAGGAGGGTGCCGCGCCAGATCCAGCGTCGGGCCGGGCGCGGCGTGGCAGCGCTTCCCCCGGTCTTCCCTGTCCGAGGGCTCGGCGGCGCGGTATCCTAGCCGCGATCCCCGATCGGAGCCAGACAGTCGCAGCAAGACGTGACAGAGGCCGGGAACTCGGCCATCCTGATGTTGGAGTCAGAGAGTTCGCATCCTATGCTCACCCTCGAGCGATTCAACAACCGGCCGATCGACGTGCCGCCAAGCACAGTCTGGTACCTCGCAGATGTGGCCGAGGCGCGAGGAAAGCAGGAGCCGTGGTCTCGACAGTACCCTCAACGTCTCAAGACGCTCCGCGAACACGCCATGATCGAGAGCGCGGTGTCGTCGAACCGCATCGAAGGCGTAACGATCGACCAGGCGCGGGTCAAGAGCGTCGTGCTGGGAAACCAGCCGCTGCGAGACCGGAACGAGGCCGAGGTGCGGGGATACCGCAATGCGCTCAGGCTGATCCACGAGCGTGCGGCCGAACTGCCGGTCTCGGTGGACACGATTCGCCGCCTCCATGCAATCTCGCGGGCGGAGGAACCGGATGGAGGGCGCTACCGTGAGCACGCCATGGACATCATCGAGACACATGCGGACGGGAGTCGTCGCGTGCGCTTCAGCGCGATCGACGCCGCGCGGGTTCTTGCCGCCATGGAAGACCTCGTCCAGCAGTGGGACACGTGCCTCCGGGAGCGTTCGTGTCATCCGCTCGTGGCGCTCGCGGTCATGAACCTGGATTTCCTGTGCATTCACCCATTCCACGACGGCAATGGACGGGTGTCCCGGCTCCTGTGGCTGCTTCAATCAAGGATCTCGAGAAGCGAGTCGGCTCAACCAGTTCGCCGAGAGGCGAGAAGCGCAGCATCATCCTGGCGGCAATCGATCGTGCGACCGGTCCATTCTCGGCTTCGGGGCTGCAGGCGGAGTGTCCCGGTGTCGGCCTGGATTTCATCCGGAAGACGCTGGGAAGGCTCAGGGACGGTGGCCGCGTGGAGTGCATGGGACGGGGCCGGACGGCCCAGTGGCGCAGGACCGCACCTCTGAATTAGGTACTGTCCAATTAATTAGGCACTAAATTGGGTATTGTCTGGTGTTATCAGCTATCCCCATATTTTACAGTTGTTTACACGACATGTAGCGGAGCTGTCTACCGCCGCTGAGACCGGATGCGCCAGCTATGCCCGTCTCCCGCAGACTACCCGCCACCCCACCCCAAGCCCGTACGTCGCCGAGGCGCTCACAAGGCCAATGGTCGCCGGCGTCCAGATGCTCCCTGGCTGGTTGCCCACGGTCAACTGCACGATCAGCACCGCCGCCGCTCCGGCAAGAATCGACAGCATGACCTCGCGACGCCGGTTCACGCGGGCGTGCAGCGCGACGAGGATCGGCACGAACAGCGTCGCCCCGAGCATGGCGTAGAACACGCTCAACGCGCCGACGATGGTGGGCGTGACCAGGGCGATGAGGATGCCAAGCGCGCCTCCTGCAACAGCGGCCCAGCGTGCGACGCGCAGCACCTGGCCGTCCGACGCGGCCGGATTGACAAAGCGCCGGTACATGTCCTGCGAAAGGGACGTGGCCAGCATGAAGAGCACCGCATCCGCCGTGCTGACCTCGGCGGAAAAAATAGCCGCGAGCAGGATGCTCCCCAGGCCGACCGGCAAGTCGCCGATGAGCAGCGTCGGCAGCGCAAGTTCCTGCCGAAGCCCTGAATGGTGGGCCCGCGCGGCGAGACCGAGCAGCGCCGGCACCCACGCAAACGCGAACAGCACGATGGCATTGGCGCCGATCCCGCGCCGCACGGCCCGCTCGCTTGCAGCGCCGAAGGCCTTCTGCAGCAGTCCGGGCGACGTCATGAACGCCGGCACGAGCAGCACCAGGAACGACGCGGATGTCGAACCGTTCCAGAACGATCCAAACCCCGCATCCGGTGCGGCGTGCAGCACGGCGGAGAGCCCGCCGGCGTGGGACAGCACCGCGGGCAGCGTCATCGCGAACCCGCAAAGCAGCACGGCCAACTGCACGAGATTCACCCACGCCGACCCGAGCAGGCCGCCGGCGGCGAAGTACGTGGTCATCAGCCCGCCGCCGATGAGGCAGCCGGCCCACTTCGGCACTCCCGCCACGACGTTGAGAATCCACGCGATGCCAATGAGCTGCCCGGCAAGGATCGAAAGCGTCGCGAACCAGAGCATCGCCGCCACGAGGCCCCGTACCGGGCGCCCGAAGTGGTGCTCCAGCAGATCACCTGTCGTGAGAAAACCATGTGTGGACGCCTGGCGCCACACGCGCGGGCCAATCCAGAAGGCGAGCAGCAGCGAGCCGATCGCGGCGGATCCGTTCCACCACCAGGCGCTCAACCCGTCGCGATACCCGAGCCCGGTCGCGCCGACCGTCGAGCCGGCGCCGATGTTCGCCGCGAGGACCGTGGAGAAGATCAGGACCGCACTCAGTTGCCGGTTGGCGACGAAGAAGCTGCCGACGGTCTGCACGCGCCGGCCGACGGCCAGGCCCAGCGCGATCAGGGCCGCCGAGTAGCAGACAAGCAGCAGCAGGTGCAGGTTCACGTCAGCGCGGAGGAGACTGGAGGTCGCGGACCGCAGGCAGGCCAGGCAGACCTTTCGCCTCTCGCACGCCGCGCAACACGGCGTCGGCTACGGCCTCGGCGGCCAGCGCGCCCACCACGCTGACATCCGCGTCGATGGCGAGTGCGCCGGTGGCGAGGGCAAACAGGGTATCGCCGTCCGACTGTGTATGGATTGGCGTGATGGCGCGCGCAAGGCCGTCGTGCGCCATCTGCGCCACCTTAGTCGCCTGCGTCTTCGTCAATCGGGCGTTGGTGACCACGACACCGATGGTGGAGTTCTCACCGATGGGATTCTTCTGGAACGCGCCCGTGCGCAGGAGGACTCGCGCGTCGGCCAGGCCGCGGCCGTCCGCGGTGCGCACGCCGGCCACGACCCGGCCCGTCGCCGGGGCGATCACATCGCCGTAGGCATTCACCGCGACGAGCGCGGCAACCGTCAGCCCGTTTGGCAGCGTCAGCGCCGCCGTGCCGACGCCGCCCTTCATCGCGCGCTCCATGCCGCGCAGTTTTCCGACCGTTGCGCCGGCCCCCGCGCCCACGTTTCCCTCGGCAATCGGCCCAGACGAGGCAGACGAGGCCGCCGCGTAACCGCAGTCGGCACCCGGGCGCACCTTCGGATCGCCGACACCGAGATCGAACAGGACGGCCGCCGGGACGATGGGCACCACGCCGTAGGAGGTGGGGAATCCGATACCCCGCTCGTCGAGATAGCGCATCACGCCCGACGCGGCGTCGAGACCGAAGGCGCTGCCTCCCGCGAGCACGATCGCGTGCACCTTGTCCACCAGATTGAGCGGGTTGAGGAGGTCCGTCTCACGCGTGCCTGGCGCCGATCCGCGCACGTCCACGCCGGCGACCGCGCCGGCCTCGGCCAGGATCACCGTGCACCCTGTCGGCCGGGCGGCGAGCGTGTGGTGGCCGACCTTGATTCCTGCGATCGCGGTGACGCCGCCTGCGTCGGTGTTCGACATGGTATGGACCCCTGGCGACAGGGCGAAGATCGCGGCCAGAATGGCCGCTACGGACACGCAGCCGGGGCTGGAAACCGTTCGCATGAATGGCACCGCGCGGATCGTACCACACGGGCCGGGATTCGGGACGCGGAACGCCGGCGCAGGACGGTGCCGGGCGATCACCCGCGTATCTGCTCGATCAGTGCGCGCGCTTCGGTCGCTTCGTCGGTGGTGCCGTCAATGGCGACGAGTTTCTCCAGAGTCGCAAGGGCGGCCGCCCGATCGCCCTGCTCGTGCTGCGTGCGGCCGAGCTCGAGAAGCGCCTTCTGGTTCCTGGCGTCGCTCTTGAGGATCTCTCCGTAGGCGGCCGCCGCCGCGGCGTAGTCCTTCTTCATGCGCAGGGCCCGGCCGATGGCCAGGTTCACGGTGTCCAGCGGGGGCGCCATCGCGAGAATGGCTCTGTACTCGGCGATCGCATCGTCCCAGCGCTCTTGGGCCATCAGCGACTCCGCCGAACTCAGCGCCGTCTGCAGCCGCTTCGTGTCCACGCCCTCGAGAGGGCCCCTGGTCGCGGCGCCGACGAGGACGAACTGGATGGCGGGGTTCGGTTGCAGCATCGCCACGCGAACCGCGATCGTTGACGACTCAAAGCCCGGCGCGCTGGCCGAAACTTCCCACGTTCCCGAGCGCAGGCCGAGGATGGCCCACCGGCCTTTCTGGTCGCTGGTCGACGTGAACTCATCCTGGGTCGCGCCTGGGTTGACCGCGCGGATCGTAGCGCCCTTGATCACCTGCCCGCTGAGGTCCTTGACGGTGCCTGCCAGGCGGCCGACCGGCTGTTGCGTTGCGGCCGGCAACGCCAGGAAGACAACGAAAGACCAAGCGGCTGCGCACGCCAGGACAGGGTGGGGAACTCGGGTCACTCGAACTCCTTTCGGGGTCTGTGCTAGTTTACCATCCACAGCAGACCCCCTGGGAGGCCTACGTGCGCCGTTATCTTTCGACACTCGTCCTGGCTGGAGTGACCACCGCAGTCGCGATGGGGCAGACACCCGTCGGGCCGGCGGGCAAGTCCTCTGGCACAGAGGCGCCACCGCGCGCCGCGAACGTGGACGCTGCGCGCCTCGCAACCGTCGATGCCGTCATCGAGAAGGCCATTGCGGAAAAGCAGGTGCCTGGGGCCGTTCTGCTTGTCGGCCGCGGTTCCGAAATCCTCTACCGGAAGGCCTACGGCATGCGGGCCCTGGTGCCGCAGGCCGAGCCGATGACGCTGGACACGATATTCGACATGGCGTCGTTGACAAAGGTTGTAGCGACGACGACAGGCGTCATGATCCTCGTCGAGGAAGGGCGCATCCGGCTGAACGACCGCGTCGCCACCTTCATTCCCGACTTCGGACGGTACGGCAAGGGGGACATCACGATCCGGCACCTCCTGACGCACGTGTCCGGTTTGCGCCCGGATCTCGACCTCAGCGACGACTCGTGGAGAAGCTACGGCGAAGCCATCAGGCGCGCGTGCGAGGAAGTGCCCACCTCCGCCCCCGGCGAGCGCTTCGTCTACAGCGACATCAACTTCTTCCTGCTTGCCGAGGTCGTGGCGCGCGTCAGCGGCATGCCGTTCGACAGGTTCGTGCAGAATCGCGTCGCGCGGCCGCTCAGGATGAAGGACACGATGTTCAACCCGTCGCCGTCGCTTCGGGCGCGGATTGCGCCGACCGAGATGTGCACGCCGTACGGATGGCCGTGCGAGGGCCCGAATCAGGTCATGCTCCGGGGCATCGTGCACGACCCAACAGCGCGTCGCATGGGCGGTGTCGCGGGCCATGCAGGCCTGTTCAGCACCGCCACGGATCTCTCGCGCTTCTGCCGCATGATCCTCGGCGGCGGCGCGCTGGGCCGCGTCCGCGTCCTGTCGCCGCTCACCGTCGTGAAGATGAGCACGCCCGCCACCCCGGCGGGCGTGGCCAGCGTGCGCGGACTGGGCTGGGATCTCGACACCAGCTATTCGTCCAACCGCGGCGAACTGTTCCCGGTCGGGTCCTTCGGCCACACGGGCTTCACGGGTACCTCTCTCTGGCTGGACCCGGTCACGAAGACCTACGTGATCCTCCTGTCCAACCGCGTGCATCCCGATGGCAAGGGCGACGCCACGCCACTGCGCGCCCGCGTGGCCACGATCGTCGCCTCGGCGCTCCGCCAGCTGCCGGGCGAGTCCGCGCTTCGCAAGCAACGCTGGACGGGGACTGACTTCGGCGCCGCCGGCTCTGCCCCGCGCCGTTCGGACGACATGGATGGCCGCACGCTGACCGGCATCGACGTGCTGCGGGCCGACAGCTTCAAACTCCTCAAGGGCAAACGTGTCGGGCTCATCACGAATCACACGGGCCGCGCCCGCACCGGCGAAGCGACGATTGATCTCATCGCCGCGGCGAAGGACGTGACGCTCGTGGCGCTCTTCAGTCCCGAGCACGGCATCCGCGGCATCCTCGACGAGAAGGTGGAGTCGTCCCGGGACGAGAAAACGGGCCTGCCCATCTACTCGCTCTACGGCGCCACCACCAGGCCAACCGCCGAGATGCTGCAGGGCATCGATACGCTCGTGCTCGACCTGCAGGACATCGGCGCGCGTTTCTACACCTACACGACGACGATGGCGTACGTGATGGAGGAGGCGGCGAAACGCAAGATCGGGGTGATCGTGCTCGATCGGCCGAATCCCGTCACCGGCGTGCAGATCGAGGGCCCGACCGTCGATCAGCGCGAACTGGGTTTCACGGCGTATTATCCGATGCCGATCCGCCACGGGATGACGCTTGGTGAACTGGCGAAGCTGTTCAACGCGGAGAACAAGCTCGGTGCGGATCTGACCGTCGTCGAGATGAAGAACTGGAGCCGCGATGCCTGGTTCGATGCCACCGGGCTGACATGGGTGAATCCCTCGCCGAACATGCGCAACATGGTGGCGGCCAGCCTGTACACGGGGATTGGCGCCATCGAGGCGTCCAACGTGTCCGTCGGCCGCGGCACCGACTCGCCGTTCGAGCAACTGGGCGCGCCGTGGATTGACGGGCCGCGTCTTGCCGCCGAACTGAATCGCCGGAACCTTCCCGGCGTGCGGTTCTACCCGATTAGCTTTACACCCACCTCGAGCAGGTTCGCCAACGAGCTCTGCCACGGCGTCTTCGTCGTCGTCACCGATCGGGATCGCCTGCGTCCGGTTCGGGTGGGGCTCGAAGTCGCGTCGGCCCTCTATCGACTGTTTTCAACGCCGTTCGAAGTCGACAAGGTCGGTCGGCTGTTCGGGGCCGACACGGTCCGGCGCATCCGCGGCGGCGAGGAGACGGCAGCCATTGCCACAGCGTGGGTTCGCGCCGAGTCCCAGTGGCGGCTGCTCAGATCGAAGTACCTTTTGTACCGGTAGCGCCTGAGACGGATTCCGAAGCGCTCCGCGGCGGCATCCAGATTCCACCGCCGGAGAAGCAGTTCCCCGGCATCAGCTGGAAGTAGAAGCCGGCGCCGCCGCCGTGGCTCTCCTGCCCCACCTTGTGGCTGCCGTCGCGGTGGAAGAACCAGCAGCCGGCATTCGTCTTGTACGGCGACTTGTCCTCGGAGAAGCGGACGTCGCGGTAGATCCGGAAGAGGGACTTCTTCCGGTCGCCGACGATCTCCGGTGCGAGCGAAGCGAGCCGCACGTCCATTTCGTCCACGAAGTCGCGCATCGGACCCAGGATCAGCAGCTCGTAGTCGCGGCAGTGCGCCTGAAACCAGGGCCGCGCGTTGTTCCGGGCGAGGGCGCGCAGGAACCGCAGGCTCGCCGGCGTGAAGAGGGCGGCCATCTACCGGCCTGCCCGCGAAAGTGTGCTTGTCATCAGATGCCTCCAACGGAGGAGCGTGGCGGCCGCGGCATCGCGCCGGGCGCGTTGGTGAGGATGCCCGAGACGCCGCGGGCCCAGAGACTCGCGGCCTTGGCGGGATCGTCCACCGTCCACACGTGCACCGGCCGGCCGAGACGGCGCGCCGCGGCGAGGAATCGGTCGGTGGTGACGTGGATCTTCCCGTGTTGGACTGGAACGGCGAAGCAGCGGCAGTCGCGGGCCGCGGAGGCAAGGCCCACCTGGGATCCCAGCCAGAGCCGCGCGATGTCGCGCCTCGAGGCGCCCCGCAGGAACGGTGGCCGCCGGAAGGCGGCGATGGCCGCGTGCGGGATGGCGCAGACGACGCAGCGCGCCGTCGCGTCGTGACGGAGCAGGGCCTCGCGCACCGCGGTCTGCGCTTCGGGCACCTTCACCTCGAGGATCAGAAGCATCGCCGGGAAGGCGTCGAGGACCTCATCTAGCGTGGGTATGACGACGCCGCGCCCTCGCCACGGGAAGGTGCGGCCACCGTCAGCGGTGAAGCGAGCGCCGGCGTCGGCCTCGCGCAGGTGCGCGAGCGGGCTGGCCGCCACGATGTCGGCGCGGCCGGTGGTGCGCTCGAGCTGGGGGTCGTGGATGACGACCGCCACGCCGTCGGCGGTGACACGGACATCGAACTCGAAGCCGTCCACGCCGAGGTCCGCGGCGCGCCGGAATGCGGCCAGCGTGTTCTCGGGTGCCTCGGCGGAGGCGCCGCGGTGACCGATGACGAGCCGGGCGTCGGGGTCGAGGAGAGGCAGCGCTCTCGCGGTTGCGGTCATCCGGACAATCTAGAAGAAGGCGCTCAGGGCGATGTAGCCTGTCTGCGGGAGGCCGCCGAACTCGGAGCCGGTGCTCGTGAGGCCGGGGCTGCGGCCGACGCCGAGGTATGCGCCGGCGCGGAGGCCCACGGCGTCGGACACGGAGTAGCTGAAGGCGGGGCTGAGCAGCACGCTCCCGTCGTGCAAGTCAGCGAGGACGAGCAGCGCGGCGGAGACGAGCGGGTGGAGCTGATAGGTGGCCTGCATGGCCGCGACGTCGCGGCCGGCCACCTGCATCTCGCCGCGCAGGAACGGCAGCGAGACCCCTATCGCTGCCAGGTCGCTGGCGTCGGCGGCGCCGTAGCCGTCGTGCTGGTACTCCACGACGAGGTAGAGGTCGCGCCGGAGCACGCTCCAGCGCCGGTCGGCTCCCACGGCAAAGCGGGCGATCGTGCCGCCTCTCGCGTCCCTCCGCAGGGTGATCTCCCCGCGCAGGGCGGCGCCGGCGAGCGTCCGGGTCACGGCGGCGGCCGCCGCGGCGCGGTCGTGCAGTGCACCGGCCCAGGCGGACAGGTCCCATCCGCCTGCGCTGAGTTTGCCGCGCGCCAGCGCGGTCAGGGTATGGCCCACCGTCGTGCGCTCGGGTCGCACCACGAGTTCCGCCGCGCTGAAGGCGCTGGGGAAGAACTGGAGCCGCAGGGCGTCCACGCCGCCGCGGTACTCGCGGAACGGGTCGGACGGGTCGAAGGGGGAGAAGGGGTCGGCCGGCGTGAGGAACAGAGTGGTCGCCCAGGAGATCGCCTGCCGGCCCACGCGCAGCTCGGCGTTACCGACGGTAAGGGTCGCGTTCAGGCGGTCGAGGCGGTGCTGCCAGGCGAAGTGGTCGCCGAGGGAGACGCCGACGGGCCAGTCGAGTTCGAGCCAGTTGATGGATGACACCTGGCTGCCCGGCGTGAGAGCGCCGAGCGGTGCGCCCGCTTCCTGCGAGTACAGCAGGGTGTGCTCGTAGGCCACCTCGAGCCGGAGCGGCCCGGCTGCCGGGGAGGTCATCAGGCGCAGGCGCTGGAACTCCGAGGCGCCGCCGGCGCCGTATGCTCCATGCCCGCTGATGCTCGCCACGTTCAGGTAGTAGCCGCGGACGACCGGCTCCTGGGCGGAGGCGGCGTGGGTGGCGAGGGCTGGGGCGAGCAGCAGGCTGACCGCCGCGGCGCAGACGGCGGCGGACACGCGGACTGGTCTCGGGGACGCCGGGCGCGTCACGCCGATCCCGGCGCGCCGCTCGGGTGCGGGTCCTGGCGCACGTCGCTCTCGACGGCGCCGTCCACCAGGCGTATCAAACGGTGCGCGCGCTCCATCACGCGGGGGTCGTGCGTGGCGAAGATGAAGGTCGTCCCGTGCTCGTGGTTGAGCCGCTCCATCACCTCGAGAAGCGCCGCGCTGGCGGCGCTGTCCAGGTTGGCGGTGGGCTCGTCGGCGAGGACGAGCGCCGGCTCGCCCACGACCGCGCGCGCCACGGCGACCCGCTGCTGCTGGCCGCCGGAGAGCTTGCCGGGCCGGCGGTGCTCGAGGCCTTCGAGGCCGATCTCCCGGAACAGCGCCTCGACCCGCCGCCGCCGCTCCTCGGCGGGGACGCCCCGGAGCAGCAGGGTGAACTCGGCGTTCTCCAGCGCCGTCAGCACCGGCAGGAGGTTGTACGCCTGGAAGACGAAGCCGATGCGCTCGAGACGCAGCGTTGCCAGGGCGCGGTCGCCGAGTGCGGACAACTCGTGGCCGGCGACGGCGATACTCCCGCTGGTGGCGCGGGTCAGTCCGCCCAGCAGGTTGAGCAGGGTGGTCTTGCCCGAGCCGGAGGGGCCCAGCAGGGCCAGCAGCTCGCCGTCCTCGACGGTCAGGCTGATGTCCTTGAGGGCGGCGAAGGAGTTAAACGTCTTGCTGATATGTTCGAGTTGAATGCTCATTGGACGCTCTCTGCAACAAAGACTGAATATTCAACATTCAGTCTTCTGTTGGCGTATCTTCCATTCCAGCAGGGCCTTGGCCGCCAGCGTCACCAGGGCCAGCATCGCCAGCAGCGAGGCCACCGCGAAGGCGGCGACGAAGTTGTATTCGTTGTACAGGATCTCCACGTGGAGCGGGATCGTGTTGGTCTGCCCGCGGATGTGCCCGGAGACCACCGACACCGCCCCGAACTCGCCCATCGCCCGGGCGTTGCAGAGGATCACGCCGTAGAGCAGGCCCCACTTGATGTTCGGCAGGGTGACGCGGAAGAACGTCTGCCAACCGCCGGCCCCTAGCGAGATC
>Ga0315286_10006260_pt1 | contig 11575 bp, 9 predicted proteins | sample YL17G10_0_MG_FD_205038 | JGI IMG/M metagenome (GOLD analysis project Ga0315286, IMG submission 205038) | Sediment microbial communities from Yellowstone Lake, YNP, Wyoming, USA - YL17G10_0 | ecosystem: Environmental > Aquatic > Freshwater > Lake > Sediment | place: USA: Wyoming | collected... | reverse complement strand
ATTTTCTAACTAAAGATTGGGAGCCTCGATAATTTCTACCTTGAACTCTCTGGCCTGGTTCAAGGGGTCTCGGAAAATCACCATAAAAGGAGAGATCTTGCCCGAAGAGACGATTCCTTCTTTTTCGGTTTGAGGTTTGACGACCATCTCCCCTTTGAAGAAGGCGGGCGGCTGGCTTTTCAAATCTTGGCGGGAGAGGATGGGGCCACAAACCGCCTCTTTTTCTGCCATTTTGACCTTGTCTTGATCAAAGAGGACGACCTTTACCTTGATATGTTTTTTAGTGAAACGGGACTGATTGCTCACCTTCCCTTCGATGACGAAGAGGGAGGTGTCTCCCATCTTCTCTTCGTATCCCGTCAAATCGCCAACCTGTAGACCTTCCCTTTCTGTTCCCCAGACCCTTTGCCAAAGCGCTTCGATCTTTTGGATCGGGGTTTCGAGATAGGGAGAGATTTTTCCACCCGATCCCATCTCTGTCCAGAGGTAGAAGAGCCCGAAGATCAATAGAAGAAGGATGATGAGAATGGCAAGGAAGGGAGAAGGCCCTCTTCTCTCCCTCCTCCGAGCCTTTTCCTTTGGAAGAGGGGATTGTGCCTCGACTTTTCTCCCTTGTTCATAAAAGATCTCCTCTTTTTCTATCTCTTTGGGCGCCTTGTCCCTGAAGAGGAGGGCCTCATCCTCTTCCGCCTTTTCTTTTTCGGGTGCTGTCGTCTCTGAAGGCTTTAGTTTTTGGGGTTGCTCCTCTTCCCTCTTAGGGGGCGGAGGAGAGACCTTCTCTTGAACCGGTCCTTTTGCGGGCGTCTCACCGGGTACCATCAGATCTTCATGATATTTCGCAAAGGATTCGAAATTCTCCATCACCTCCTCCTTTGTCTCGGGAGGAGGAACGACATAGAAGACGTGTCTACATCGTGAACAACGAACCTTGACTCCCTTGGGAGGGATGTGGGAATCGTCTAGATTGAACTTGGTGAGACAGGAGGCACAGGTAATGACCATAAGGGACTCCTTTTCGCCGTCTATTAGCTATTATGGAGAAAGGAAAAGGAAAAATCAAGAATAAAATCAAACAGGGGTAACAAAAAGTGGAGGGGCGTTCCACAGAACGCCCCTCCACTTCTGCCACGGATGAGATAAAAAGGAGAAGAGGTTGTTACCTCCCTAACCGTTTTTTGAATTCCTCCGTCAGCAGAGGGAGGACCGTAAAGAGGTCCCCAATGATGCCGTAAGTGGCGATCTTAAAGATGGGGGCTTCAGGGTCTTTATTGATGGCGACGATGATGTCCGAGGTCTTCATTCCCGCCTGATGCTGAATGGCTCCTGAAATCCCTGCCGCAATGTAGATCTTGGGCCGGACCGTCCGACCCGTCTGTCCAACTTGATGCTCATAGGAGATCCAACCCGAGTCCACTGCGGCCCGAGAGGCGCCTACGGCTGCTCTCAAGGCATCGGCCAACCGTTTGATGACCTTAAAATTATCAGCATTGCCAACGCCTCTTCCTCCTGAGACAATGATCTCCGCGTCCACCAGGTTGATGGCTTCTGCCCCACGGATAAAATCCAGGACCTTTGTCCTCACCTGGTCCTCTGTCATGGGTAAAGAATCCCGAAGGACCTCTCCCTTTCTCGAGTCGTCTCTCGCAGGCATGGGGAATGCCTTAGGCCGCACCGTCGCCATTTGCGGTCTAAACTGGGGATAGTCCAGAATGACCGCCATGATGCTTCCGCCAAAAGCTGGGCGGGTCTGGCGGAGGAATTTCGTCTCCGGGTCAATATCGAGGCCCGTGCAGTCTGCGGTCAGACCGGCTCCCAGAGCGGTTGCAACGTTTCCGGCAAAATCGCGACCCTGAGTCGTCGCGCCAATGAGGACGATCTCCGGCTTGTATTTCTGGATGAGGGCAGTGGCCCCGCACGCAAAGGGATCGGTTCGATAGGTCTTAAGGAGAGGACTCTCCATGACATAGACTTTTTCGGCCCCATAGGCAAACCCTTCCTTGATGAACCCTTCTGTCTGTTCACTATCGCATAAAAGCAAGCCGCAGAGCTGATAGCCCAGGTCATTGGCCAGGTTTCTTCCCTGACCCAAGAGTTCGAAGGAAACGCTCGACACCTTTCCGAGATCATGTTCAATAAAGACCCAGACATTCTTGTAGGCGCTGGCGTCAACCCCGCCCGTCTTCTCGTCTTTTTCCAACAATAAGTTAGCCATTCCATCCTCCTCCATTCGGTTCGTGGTTCGCAGCGATCAAATTCCCCCCTTTCCCCTTCTTTCAAGGAAGGATGGGGGGATTATTTCTTATTTTATAAATTTCGATTCCATCATTTTTTCCACCAGAAGGGGAAGGACTTCACTTAATTCGCCCTTCAGTACCTCTCCCCCTCCCCGGCTCTCTGGACTGAATACCTTGCTGACCCACGTCGGAGACCCTTTCAATCCGGTCTTGTTCTCGTCCGCGCCGATATCCTTGGCAGTCAGCGTAGGGATCTGGGCCTTGGCCGCCTTCTTAATCCCCAGAAGGGACGGAAGTCTGGGTTCATTGATGTCCTTAATGACCGTGATCACCACGGGAAGTGAGGACTCCACGACTTCCCGCCCATTTTCTAAAAAGCGTTCGACCACGATCCTCTTCTTGGCAGCATCAATCTCCCGCACTTTGGACACATAGGTCAACTGGGAAATTCCGAGACGAGTGGCAATCCCGGGCCCCACCTGAGCCGTGTCTCCATCAATGGCCTGTTTTCCACAGATCACAAGATCGACATCTCCGATCTTCTCGATCATTTTGGATAGGGTATAGGCTGTCGCCAAGGTGTCCGCACCTGCAAAGGCGGCATCGGAGAGCAGATAGGCCTTATCCACACCCACAGCCAGTGCGTTTTTCAACACCTCGATGGCCTGTGGAGGGCCCATACTGATCACGTGGACTTCTCCGCCATGCTTCTCTCTGATGAGAAGAGCCTCTTCGACAGCGTACTCATCAAAGGGATTGGTAATGCTGGAGACACCCTCCCGGACCAATGTGTTCGTATTCGGATTGATCTTCACCTCTGTCGTCTCTGGAACCTGTTTGATGCATACCGCGATCTTCACCGTTTCCTCCTTATTTTCCTTTATAATTCGGCTTTCGCTTTTCCAGGAAAGCCGTCATTCCTTCCTTCTGGTCCTCGGTGGTAAACCCAAGGCTAAAGGCGTAGGATTCCAAAGAACAAGCCTCTGTCAGCTCCATATTGAAACCGGCATTGACCGCCATTTTGGCCAGCCTCACCGCAACGGCTCCATTGCCTGCGATTTGGGAAGCCACCTTTTTAGTTTCCTCCATCAGGGAGGATTGGGGAAAGACCCGGTTGGCAATCCCGAGCGCAAAGGCCTCCTGGCTGCTGATCATCTTTCCGGTCATGATCAACTCTTTGGCCTTTCCTTTGCCAATCAGTCGAGGAAGCCTCTGGGTCCCGCCAAAACCTGGAAAGATACCGAGCGTAACTTCAGGCAGTCCAAACTTTGCATTTTCTGAAGCATAAATGAAATCGCAGGCAAGGGCCAGTTCAGTACCCCCTCCCAAGGCAAACCCATTGACCGCTGCAAGGACCGGCCGATCCAGATCCTCAATCATCTTTAGGGTCAGATGGCCCAATTTCGAAAAGTTGAGGGCCTCAATAGAGTTCATCCCCCTCATCTCTGAGATGTCAGCCCCCGCAATGAAAGCCTTCTCCCCTGCTCCTGTGATGATCAGGACTTTAACGTCAGAGTGGTTCTTTACCTCCTGGATCCCCATCTGGATCTCCCGGAGGGTCTCCATGTTCAAGGCATTCAGCGCCTTGGGACGGTTGATCATGAGGATTCCAATCTCACCTTCAATCGATAACAGGATATTCTTGAATTCCATCTCCACTCCTTCTGCCTGTGACAGTGTCAGTGATTAGTGTCAGTGGCCTTCCTCAACCTTAACCTCAGCCTGAACCTATCCTTTTCGTTAACTTCTTTCAACGATCATGGCCATGCCTTGCCCGCCGCCGATACAGAGGGTGGCTAATCCAATAGAAACCTTTCTCCTTTTCATCTCATGAAGGAGGGTGACGATCAATCGGGCCCCGGTGCATCCGATGGGATGTCCCAGGGAGATCCCGCTTCCATTCACATTGGTCTTTTCAAGGTCGAATGTGAGTTCCCGAATGCAGGCAATGGCCTGGGATGCAAAGGCCTCATTCAGCTCGATGAGTCCGATGTCATGGAGCGTCAGACCCGTTTTTTTCAATACCTTTCTCACGGCTGGAATCGGACCTAAACCCATATAGGCCGGATCAACTCCTGCTGAAGCATAGGCCACGATCTTTCCCATCGGTTCTAAATTGAGGGCCCTGGCCTTCTCCCGGGACATCAGAAGCACGGCAGCAGCCGCATCATTGATCCCCGAGGCATTTCCAGCAGTGACCGTCCCTTTCTCCTTAAACGCCGTGCCCAGTTTGCCCATCTTCTCAAGAGAGGTGTCCATGGGTCTCTCATCGATCTCAAAGATAAGGGGATCCCCCTTCTTCTGGGGAATCTTCACGGGAACGATCTCTTCTTTAAAAATCCCCTTCTGAATGGCTGCCCTGGACCTCTGGTGGCTCAGGAGCCCCATCTCATCCTGGTCCTTTCTTGAAATCCCGTATCTCTCCGCGATATTCTCCGCGGTCATTCCCATATGGTAGCCATAAAAGGTCTCCAGAAGGCCATCCATGATCATCAGGTCGACCATGGGTTGATTGTTCATCCTTGCACCCCACCGTCCCATGGGAAAGGCGTAAGGCGCCTGGCTCATGTTTTCCATGCCCCCGGCGATTACGACCTCTGACTCGCCCACCTGAATCGCCTGGGCCCCCAGAGCGATGGCCTTGAGCCCCGAGGCACAAAGCTTATTCAGTGTAAAGGCTGAAGTTTCCTTTGGAACCCCTCCGTAGATCATGGCCTGTCGGCCCGGGTTCTGCCCGTGCCCTGCCTGGAGAACATTTCCTATAATGACTTCGTCGACTTGAACCTCCTGTCTGGCCCCCTCCCACTGGGCATGGGACTTCTCAAGCTCAACCGGTCCCATCCCTTTAAATACATCGGGAGCCATATCCGCAATCTCTTTCTGGATCACAGGTTTCAGACCAGCCTTTTTCAACACTTCCCGGATGGCAAGGGCCCCTAATTTCACCAATGGAACATCCTTCAGCGCCCCCCCGAAATTGCCAACGGCAGTCCTCGCACCACTCACAACAACTACTTCTTTCATCTGACTCTCCTTTTCATTCTCGCGCTTCTTTAGTAATCTTGGATTCCTATCCAAGAGATAAATTTCACAATTATGTCTTTATTAGCCTAAAAAAGATCTTTTGTCAACACCTTTTTCTGAAAACAAAATTTCACACATTTCTATTTAGTTTTGATAAGTTAGAAGCAGTTACCATGGCTCTGATGAGATTGGTTTCGTCGGCCACACCCAATCCAGAAATATCATAGGCCGTCCCATGGGCAACTGAAGTCCGAATGAATGGCAGTCCCAAGGTAAAATTGACGGCTTCCGTAAAACCGAATATCTTGACGGGAATGAGACCCTGGTCATGATACATCGAGATCACGGCATCAAAGGTACGGCGGCCTGAGATATCAAAGAAGGAATCCCCCGGGAAAGGCCCCTCCACATGGATTGAAAGGGACTTTGCTTGATCGATGGCCGGTAGAATTTCCCTGGCCTCTTCCTCACCCAATAGCCCCTCCTCTCCACAATGGGGATTGAGCCCAAGCACTGCAATCTTCGGATGGGAGAGACCGAAATATCTCTTCATTCCCTGATCGGTGATCTGAATCGTGGCAAGGACACGGTCTTTCGTGATCCACCTTGCGACCTCCTGCAAAGGGAGATGGGTTGTCACTAAAACCACATTCCACCTCGTTCCCACAAACATCATGGCGACGTGAGGCGATTGGGCAAAATGAGCCAGTAGTTCCGTATGGCCTGCAAAAGGGTAACCAGCCCTGTTCATCGCTTGTTTATTGATCGGGCACGTCGTGATCGCGCGGAGTCCTCCCTCCATCACATACCCGGTTGCCATACGAATCGCGTTGACCATTGCCTCCCCGCAGGCCTGGTCCGGTTTCCCGACCCGGAGGGACTCGGCATCGAGCAGGCTTGTGGGGAAGAGATAGATCTTCCGTGAAGCGTAACCTTCCTCTGGAAGCCGGTGGACCACCTCCAATGAGCTCTCCCTCCCAAAACGTTTAATCGTTTTCAAGAAGACCCCGGGATCTCCGAAAACGATGGGGCGGCAGGCCTGAAAGGGTTCCTCCCTCATCAAGGCCTTCACAATGATTTCCGGCCCGATACCGGTAGGGTCGCCCATCGTGATTCCGATGCGAGGAAGAGACATGAGGATTCCTTCTGATTCCGGATTGCAGATTGCGGATTGTGAATTTTGAGAAAAGCTCCAAATTTCAAGCAGCAAGTCCCGAACACACTCCAATGGCGAACATCCAAAATCCCAGACAGAATCGTTTAGGCCATCTTAGATCAAACTTTGGAATTGGGTTGGTTTGGGAGTCTGTAATTTGGAATTTGAATTCAAAGCTTGATCTCGACGACAGACTTCTCTCTCAGGGTCGTCAGGAATTGTTTTAATGCCTTTTCAAGCTCTCTTTCAGAATAGTCCGCCTGGATCTTCTCTCTGACCTCATCAAACGGAGGAGGATCAGCGCCCTTCCGATCAATCATTTTGATGATATGAAAGCCGAAGTCGGTCCGGACGCAGCCGCTCACCTCTCCACTTTTCAGGCGAAACGCCTCCTTTTCAAAGGCGGGGAGGAGTTCTCCTTTTTTAAAAAAGCCGAGATCCCCTCGGTCCTTTGCAGAGGCATCCTCCGAATAGAGGATCGCCATCTCGCCAAAGTCCTCCCCTTTTCTGATCTGATCCAAAACCTTTTGGCACTTTTTACGGATCTCCTGGACTCCTTCGGGAGGGGTATCCTTGGAGACATAGAACAAAATATGGCCTGGCCGATAGCTCTCAATGCCCCGGTATCGGTCTGCATTCTTCTGATAGAAGTCCCTCAGCTCCTTTTCTCCAAACTTTGTCTCCATCTTCACCGTCATCCCGAACAGCCTTGTCCGCAAGATCTGCTTTTCGAGCTGCTTTTTCAAAAGCTCTAAGGTTAACCCCTCCTTGGCCAACGCCCTTTCAAAATCCTCCTGGGTCATATTATTCTTTCGCCGGATCTCTTCAATCGTAGCCTCCATCTCCTTTGCCGACAGCTTGAGGCCCATTCTTTTTACTTCCTGATCGATCAGCTTTTCCTCCACGAGCCGATCCAATATCTTTCGGAGGACCTCCTGGGTTTGTTCCCGTTTCTCCAAACGATCCTGGGCCCGAACCTCGCTCAAAAAGGGATCCTTCCATTTTTCAACCTCCGAGAGGGTAATGATCTCCTGATTGACGACAGCGACGACACGATCCACCACCGCCTCACTCGAGGTCCCCGATCCAAAAAGAAGAAGAAAAAAGATCCAAAAACAGAAACAGACCTTTTTTAGGATCGAAACCACCTTTTGTTGATCCTCACCTTTGCCTTTTTCCTGAGTTCCTGGAACCACTGTTGATATTCCTCCTCTTCTTTTTTCTTTCTCAGCTCCTGAAGAATCCCTGCTTTGGCCTCCTCAAAGGGAATCTCTCGGGCCTCCACCTTCTTTTCCAATTTAAAAACATGATAGCCATAGGGGCTTTTGATGACATCACTGATGGCCCCCACCTCCATGGTAAAGACCTGGTCGAATTCTGAAGGCTTCTCGCCTTGGCTGAAATCGCCCAGGTTCCCTCCGTTAACCTTTTCCGGACCGAGCGATCTCTCTTGGGCCAATTTCTCGAAACGTTCCCCTTTCTTCAGGCGTTTCAAAATCTGGATGGCCTCCTCTCCATCGGCCACAACGATTTGCCGCGCCCTGACCTTCGGCTCCAGCCTAAAAGAGGACCGATGGGTTTCGTAATATTCGAGCGCCTCCTTTTCACTGATTTCTCCCGGGTATTGAAGGGCTCCTCGGACCATCTTCTCTGCCAACAACTTCTCTTCCAGGCGAGTCTTCCATTCTTCCAGGGTCGTTCCTTTGAGGCCTAATCGCTCGTCAAATCCTTTATCGGGATAATCCCTCTTGATCTCGGAAATGGCCTGACTCAATTCCTCGGGTAAAACCTTAATCCGCAGCCGCCGGGCCTCTTGGGCAAGAATCTTCCGTTCGATCACCTGATCCAGATAGGCCCTTTTCAGATCCTCAAGGCCGGCTCCCTTTCCCTCCCTTCCCGGTTCTAAGAGTAGATCCTTCAGTTCCCGTTCGAATTCATCGGAGGTGATCTCTTGCTCGTTAACCTGAGCCAGAATCGAATCCGGAAGCCTCCCTTCCCACAGATCACATCCCCAGAGGCACACGGGGAAGAGCAGAATCCAAAAAAGAATCGGACCGGTTTTACTTTCCCTCTTTTTTAGGAGTCTCATCCTTTGGCTTTTCTTCCTTGGGTTTCTCCCCTCCCGGGGTTAAGCCCCGTTTTTCCTCCTCTGCCCATAACCTCTCATTCACAACGATCTTGGCTTTCGATTTAAGTCCTTTGACATAGTTCAGGTAAACGTCCTGCCTCTTCTTCGTTTGGAGAAAAAATCGAATCTCCTCTTTCACCTTCTCGTAAGGTCTTAAATTGGAACCTCGCTTATCTTCGAGCTGAATGAAATGGTATCCCAAACCCGACTGGATGACTTCACTGGTCTCCCCCTTGTGTTTCAGAGAGAAGGCCGCCTCTTCAAACTGGGCAAAGGAGGGAGCCAACTGTCCCCGCTTGATCCATCCCAGGCTTCCTCCGTCTTCCCTCGATTTGTCCACATTATAGATAGAAGCCAATTTGGCAAAATCCTCCTTCTGGGAAAGTCTCATCAACACTTCCTTTAAGGCAGGGTCGGAGGCCACAAAGATATGACGAACCTTGATCTCCAAGGGCTCTGTAAAGCGATCCTGATTTTCTTTGTAGTATTGCTGGATCTCACCCTCGGAGACCTCTGTTTTTCCCTTCAAGGCCTCTTCCAGAAGACCGTCGATCAACGTCATCCGCTTAAAATTCTCCACCTTGGCCATCGTTTCCTTATTCTTATCAAACCCCCCCTTTTTGGCCTCCTGATAGAGAAGTTCCCGGGTGATCACATAATTCTCCAGAAAATCTCTCTGACCCTTTTCGTTTAACAACCGCATCTTCCCCTCAAGGGATTGGCTCTCAGAGAGCTGATGGAATTCTTCGAGGGAAAGGGTGACCCCATTGATCCGGGCCAATTCTTTATCCCCCATCTCCTTTTCTCCCGATGTTCCGCATCCCGAGAACAGGGAAGCCGTTAAAAGCAAGATCCCAATAAGGGTCAGTATCTTATTCACCATCCTTCACTCCTTTTTAATAACGGGGATTCCTGTTTGGCACAAACCCTCTTTCCCCAAGCAATTTTTCCTGATGGGTTCGACACCCACGAACCTTGAAAATGTATTAAGTCTTTTGCAGTTACGCTCTGGGCTATGCTCTATGCGCTTTGCTGTTTTCTGGCAATTTATCATATCACACTAAGCCTTGCAATAGCTTTTTGGCCGCCCCCAGGGGATCCTGTCTCAGGTAGGACCACCCTTCGACGATCAATCGGGAATCTGGAGTCATCTGGTACCGGCCTTCTCCGTGGCGGATCAATTCAACGATCTTCTTTGGAGAAACTTTCGTGGTCTCATCAAAGGTGAGGATCAGTTGAGAGGGCCTTTCCTCCAGTTTTTTGATCGCTAATCGGGTCAGGAGGATTTTCACTTTGATCACCTCCAGGAGATGTTTGACCTCTTCAGGGATATTTCCAAACCGGTCCACCAGTTCTTCCCGAAGGCCATCCACCTCCTCATTGGAACGGGTTAAGGAGAGCCTTCGATAGAGACTCAATCGTTCTCCGGGATCTTCGACATAGGCCTCCGGGATAAAGGCCGGAACATGAAAATGAATCTCCGGAGTGATCTCCTCGACGATCTCCTCCCCCTTCAGTTCCCGGACAGCCTTTTCCATCATTTCAGTATAAAACTCAAACCCAACTGTGGCAATGTGGCCCGATTGGGAGGCCCCGAGGAGATTGCCGGCCCCTCGGATCTCAAGGTCCTGAAGGGCCAGCTTGAAACCGGAGCCTAATTCACTCAATTCCTGAATCGCCCGAAGCCTTCTCATGGCCTCCCGGGAGAGGGTCAGGTCTCCGGGAATGAGGAGATAGGCATACGCCTGATGGCTTCCCCGGCCTACGCGGCCCCGGAGCTGATGGAGGTCTGCCAGGCCGAACTTCTCGGCATGGTTAATCAAAATCGTATTCGCCGTTGGAATATCTAAACCGGACTCAATGATATTCGTACAGACCAGGAGGTTGTATTCCCTTTTAACAAATCCAAGCATTACCTTTTCCAGCTCGCTCCCTCTCATCTGTCCATGGGCGACAGCCAGAGAGGCCTCTGGAATGATCCGTTTGAGATGGTTGGCCACGGCATGGATCGTTTGAATACGGGGATGGACGAAGAAGACCTGACCTCTCCTCTGGAATTCCCTCTCGATCGCTTCCCGGATGGCGTCATCGTCGAAGCGGATGACAAAGGTCCGAATGGAGAGGCGATTCTCGGGAGGGGTTTGAATCAGGGTGAGATCCCGAAGGCCGGAGAGGGCCATCTGGAGGGTCCTGGGAATGGGCGTTGCTGTCAGAGTGATCACGTCCACCAATTTCCTTAATTGCTTCAGCTTCTCTTTATGGGACACGCCGAATCGATGCTCCTCATCTACGACCACCAACCCTAAATCTCGTAACACCACATCCTTTTGGAGAAGGCGATGGGTTCCGATGATAATATCGACTTTCCCCTCGCTCAATCGACGAAGGATCTCTTTCTGTTCCCGGGGGGTCTTAAACCGACTCAGCACCTCAATCATCACCGGGTAGGTCTTAAATCGGTCCCGGAAGGTCTGGTAATGCTGTTGGGCTAAGACTGTGGTGGGGACCAGTATCGCCACCTGTTTTCCATTCATCACCGCCCGATAGATGGCTCGAATAGCCACCTCCGTCTTTCCATATCCCACATCCCCGCAGATCAGACGATCCATGGGTTTTGGATTCCCCATGTCTTTCATTACCTCTTCGATGGCTTTGGTCTGATCGGGTGTCTCCTCATAATCGAAGGTGGCTTCAAACTCCCGGTAGAACTGATCCACGGGCGGGAAATTGTAGCCCTGGAAGGCCTGCCTGGCCGCATAGAGATCGAGAAGTTCTTTCACCATCTCGACGGCGGCAGTCCTTGCCCTCTTCTTTGCCCTTTCCCAGGCTTGGCTTCCCAGCTTATCCCGCTTTGGAGGGCCCCCGTCGGACCCAACATACCGCTGGATCAGATTGAGTCGATCCACAGGGATATAGAGTTTATCCCCATCGAGGTATTCCAACAGGAGATAGTCATTCGCCACCCCACCGATCTTCAGATGTCTCAGGCCGAGGTAAAGTCCCACCCCATAGTCTATATGGACAATGAAGTCG
>Ga0315286_10006257_pt1 | contig 11577 bp, 9 predicted proteins | sample YL17G10_0_MG_FD_205038 | JGI IMG/M metagenome (GOLD analysis project Ga0315286, IMG submission 205038) | Sediment microbial communities from Yellowstone Lake, YNP, Wyoming, USA - YL17G10_0 | ecosystem: Environmental > Aquatic > Freshwater > Lake > Sediment | place: USA: Wyoming | collected... | reverse complement strand
AAGTAGATGACAAATCGAAATAAAGCATATTGGCAAGATAACTGGTAGCTAATGGAGTGTGCTGAAAAAGCCTTTATCAACCACCATTTCAGGGCGAGTGGCCACTCGCCCCTACAGGGGTACCCCCATCCGCCTACGGCGGACCACCAGGAAGATTTTAGACAGAAGCAAGGACTTTGCCAAGATCATAGGTGCGACACTCATGTGCCAACTCCGTCAGTCCGCCAAAATTATGAGCAGCTTGATCGAGACTCTTGATGTGGTTGGAGTTCGGCCAGAGGTGAGTCAGCAATAATCTCTGAACCCGTGCTTCTCTAGCCACTGTGCCGGCCTCACTTGGTCTTAAATGGCCCCACAGGGAATCCCTATCCGGCTCCAAGCATCTGCCCACATTACAGACAAGGATATCAGCATCCTGAGCCACATTGGATAGCCCGGAACACAGACCTGTATCGGAGGAATAAGCTATCTTGCCAGAGTCTGAGACCGACACGGCATACGCTGGTATATAGTGTGACACAGGTACGAATTTCACATCCAGGTTGCCCAGACGTAACGCCCGGTCAGGGTTGTACTCTGACACCTCAAAAACGTCAGCAAAGAAACTGGCTGATTCAGAAAAAGGAGAAACAACATGGTCGATCGCCTCGATGCCTCCCGGAGGTAGATAGAGTCGAGGACATATGCCCAGCGAGCCATTAAACCCATATCTGAGGGCATAGCGATAGGGTATCAAGTCTACGAAATGGTCAGCATGCATGTGTGATATGATTATGTCCGACACGGCATAGAGTTCGAGACAATTTTGGAGATTGCTTAGGACGCCTGTGCCGCAATCGATCAAAATATTTGTGGTCCTATGCTGGATCAACAGTCCAGAGCAAGCTTGCCCCGGTCCGGGGTAGGCAGCGCCTGTCCCCAAAATCGTAAGGTTCATTTAGCCCTCCTATAGGTTAGCTTGGGATCATCCTCGAAGTCCTGCTGAATATCTATGTCTCCAGTCGGATTTCCTTCTCTCTTGCTTGTACCTCCATGATATAAGGAAGGCATCACACCGATGTTAAATGGATGGCTTGGGGTGTTACATCGGAGTTACAAAATGGGTCCCTGGTGCAATTCAAGTGTGGCTGGTGATTGAAACGAATAAAGCATTCTGACCCGAAAACCATGTTCATAGTTCTATGTGGAGCCTGAGCGCGTTCTTGGTTCGCACTTCGACCGTTAGACAAGCTCATGGCTCAGTGTGAACGGGGAAATAAACCGTTAGTGCTGAGCTATGTCGAAGCATGAACGAGGTCTAAGTCCTAACTAGCAGCTTATGGGTTGTTTGCTAGCTCCAGGCTAATGTCCAGGGTACGTGCAGAATGAGTCAGAGCGCCTATGGAGATGAAGTCAACCCCGGTCTCGGCTATTGATCGGATTGTCTGGAGAGTAACACCGCCTGAAGCTTCCAGCAAGACCTTACCCTTTAGCTCACTAACCACCTGACGCATCTCCTCGATGTTCATGTTGTCCAGCATTATAATGTCAGCGCCGGCGGCAGCCGCTTCTCTGGCTTGCTGGGTTGTGGTTACCTCAACCTCCACCTTGAACTCGTGAGGGGCACGCTCTCTGGCCTGGTGCACCGCTTGGGCTAAGGTAATGCCCAGCCTGGCTAGAGCAGCCAGATGGTTATCTTTGATGAGAACTCCGTCTCCCAGATGGTAGCGATGGTTTTTGCCGCCGCCAATACGCACGGCATATTTTTCCAAAAACCTCATTCCGGGGGTAGTCTTGCGGGTATCGAGGATCACCACTTTGCAATCCTTGACCCTCTCTACATGAAGAGTGGTCTCGGTGGCGATGCCACTCAGCCGCTGCAGGAAGTTAAGCGCTGTGCGTTCTGCTCTAAGAATACTGGCTACCGACCCGGTTACTGCACCGATGACATCCCCGGGCTTCAAGTGAACGCCATCCTCCAGGACAAGTTCAACCTTTAGCGTTGAATCAACCCGGTTGAAGACCAGAGCGGCCACCTCTGTCCCGGCCAGCACCCCCTCTGACTTGGCCAGGATAGTGGCCATACCCTCCAGGCTATAAGGGACCAGGGCATCAGTGGTTATATCACCCCAGGCCAGGTCTTCGGCCAAAGCATTTATTACGATGTGTTCAAGCTGAGGGCCAGATAGCGGCAATCCTAGTCTCCTTTGTTGACGGTCTGAAAGATGATATGTCGCTGCCAGTCTTTGGATGGTGTGGGAAAATCAGAACGGAAATGGGCACCACGGCTTTCCTTGCGTGTTAGAGCTGCCTCAGTCATCAGCCGGCCTGTCAACACCATATTGGTCAGCTCGTACTGCGGACGGTCCCCGGGTTCAGTTAGTCCCTTTTCCCAGGTGGCTAGTATGGCGGCTGTCCTCTCCAGATTCTCCCCTGATCTGAGAATGCCCACATTGTCCCACATCAGTGACTCCAGCGTTGGTGGTCTCAGGGGTGGGGCATTAGAGATTATCGGTCTCTCAGGAAGGTGGAATATTTCGTCTGGTTTGACTGGTGAGGCCTTGGCCGTAAGCCCTTGTTTGGCTCTCAGGACGATGCGCTTGGCGAAGACCACTACTTCCAAGAGAGAGTTGCTGGCCAGACGGTTAGCCCCATGTACTCCAGTGCAAGCGGTCTCGCCAACAGCAAACAGTCCAGCTATATTGGTCTCACCCCAGGTGTTGGTCTTAACACCGCCCATCATATAGTGCGCAGCAGGAGCCACCGGAATAGGAGATTTGGTGATGTCCAAGCCGTGTTCCAGGCAGAAGCGGTATATTTGGGGAAATCTGGTGAGTACCGTTTTGGGTGACAGGTGGGTAACGTCCAGATATACTTTATCCGTGTTGCTGCGTCTCATCTCAACCAGGATGCTGCGGGCTACTATGTCGCGAGCAGCTAGCTCGCCCTCGGGAGTGTAGTCTTGCATAAAAGGTCGTCCGTCTATGTTACACAAAATGCCGCCCTCACCACGCACTGCTTCCGAGATGAGAAACAAGGGTACACCAGGCAAACGCAACGCCGTTGGGTGAAACTGGAAAAACTCCATATCGCTGATTTCGGCGCCGGCTCTGTACGCTAGAGCGATGCCATCGCCGGTAGCGATCTCGTCATTGGTGGTGTATTTGAACAGTCGGCCCCCTCCGCCGGTGGCCAGTATCACACAGCGACTGGGGAACTCTTCTACGGTGCCAGCGTGCAAGTCCAGGGCTCTTACTCCCCTGATTACCCCGGCCTCGGTTAAAATATCGGTGGCCAGGCAGTGTTCCAGTATCTTGATGCCCGCAGCGCGCACCTTGCGGCTCATGGTGACTTCTATGTGCTCGCCGGTAGCATCACCGCCAGCGTGAATAATACGGGCGACACTGTGGGCAGCCTCCTTAGTGAGCGCCACTTCACCGTTCACGGTATCAAAAGGTACGCCGAGCCGCACCAGGTCACTTATTCGGTCAGGAGCTTCATTACACAGGATGCGCACTGATTCAGGGTCGCACAACCCTGCCCCGGCGGCCATAGTATCTTGATAGTGAAGATCTGGCGAATCGCTCTTGCTGATGGCGGCAGCAATGCCTCCTTGAGCGTGTTTGGTATTACAGTCGTCTATACTACCTTTGGTCAGTATTATTACATTGCCTAGCTCTTGAGCCAGTAATGCAGTGTACAAGCCAGCGATGCCACTGCCTAAGATGATGTAGTCGTAGGGTTTCGCCTGGCTAGCTCTGGTTGATTTTTTTATCATGATACCCCCAGCATGCGGTCCAGGGCACGTTTGGCCCTAAGACGTATTTCTTCGGGCACTGTGATTATATTGCTCATCGTCTCCATGGTAGTGGCCACCGTTTCCAGTGTGGTGCGTTTCATGTTGGGGCACATTATACCTGTAGATAGTGAATAGAAGGTTTTGTCCGGGTTTTCTTTGTGTAGACGGTGAAGAAGTCCCTCTTCGGTGCCGATAAGGAAGCTTCTAGCTGGGTTCTCCCGCACGTAGCGGAGCATCTGGGATGTGCTAAGCACGGCATCAGCCAATGATACCACCTCCGGGTTACACTCAGGGTGAACTACCACTACAGCATCGGGATGAAGCTCTCTAGCTAGTTTCACTTGCTCGGGTCTGATCCGGTGATGAGTAATGCAAAAACCCGGGTAAAGGATTATTCGTTTTTTAGTCTTGGTGGAGATGAAGTGTCCCAGGTTCTGGTCTGGTACAAAAAGGATTTCATTATGGGGCAATGACTCTACTATCTTGACTCCATTTGCCGAGGTGCAACAGATATCGCTCTCAGCTTTAACCGCTGCCGACGAGTTGACATAACACACAATACCAGCTTTGGGGTAACGCTCTTTCCACTCCCTCAAGTCGTCCACATCTATCATGTCAGCCATTGGGCAACCGGCGCTTCCTTCGGCCAGAAGCACGGTGCGGCTGGGGTTTAGGATAGCGGCGCTCTCGGCCATGAAGTGAACACCACAAAATACAATCACCTGGGCATCAACCTTAGTGCTCTGTCGAGCCAGTTCCAGCGAGTCGCCCACAAAATCAGCGATGTCCTGTACCTCTGGCCGCTGGTAGTTGTGTGACACAATGACGGCATTGAGCTTTTTCTTTAGTTTCAGGATGCGCTCCTCTAGCTGGCGAAGCTCAGCAGCCGACCTGCCCAGAAATCCATAACTAATTTGGGGAGCTGTCATTGTGGGTTCTCCAGATTTACCTCGACTTTGCCCAATAGCCACCAGGGGCCACCTTTTTCTACCTTGACTTGTGCCAGCAGTCCCTGCCATTGGCCATTGTCCTCAAAAAAGACCAGTTTATTGGTGCGGGTGCGTCCGTACCATCGTTCCCCACTGAGTTCTTCAACCAATATCTCTACGGTTTTGCCCACCAGAGCAGCATTTATTTCGTCGGCGATGCGCTCTTGAAGCCTCTGGATTAGCTGCTGTCGCTGCTTCTTTACAGGTGGTCTCACGTTGTCCTTCAGCTTGCGTGCTGCCTGGGTACCGGGCCGGGGTGAATACATTGCCGTATGAACAGTATCAAAGCGTAGCTCTTGGAGGAGGTTGTACGTACACTGGAATTGCTCATGGGTTTCACCTGGAAAACCTACGATAACATCTGTGCTCAAGGCTACGTTAGGGATGGCTTGTCTGATAACAGCCACCAGATTACGGTAGTCAGTTGCGGAATAGCCCCGTCTCATTGCAGTCAGTATGTCATCGTCGCCAGCCTGAAGGGGCAAGTTAAGGTGTTCGCAAACCTTATCCAGCTCAGCTACGGCTGAAATAATACTGGGGCTCATATCCTTGGGATGGTTGGTAAGGAAGCGTATTCTCTTTAACCCCTCTATCCGGTTCAACTCTGTGAGGAGTTCTGCCAGATCAGTGGAGGGGATAAGGTCCTGCCCATATGCATTTACGTTCTGACCCAGCAAAGTAACCTCTTTAGTGCCTGAAGCTACTAGCTGGCTTACTTCCTGTAAAATATCTGGTAGAGGACGGCTGTGCTGGGGTCCTCTGCGATAGGGCACGATGCAATAGGAGCAGAAGTTAGCGCAGCCCTGGATGATGGGCACGAAGCAAGTTGGTCCGTTTGGGAGCGTAATGTCCTTAACGCCATTGACTAGGCCGTGTTCTTTGGCCCAGGTTTGAAACTGATCAAAATTGCCGGGCTGGAAGAAGAAGTCCACTTGGGGGAAACGTTGGTGAAGCTGGGTTGTGTTGCTATCCACCAGGCAGCCGGTGACAGCCAGCAAGGCTTCGGGATTTTTTGTCTTAAACTCTTTGAGAGAGTCGAGCTTGCTCATTACCCGATCCTGGGCGCTTTGACGCACAACACAGCTATTGAGCAGAATTATATCGGCTTCTGCAGTGACATTTGTCTGGCGCAATCCCCAGGTGTTCAGAAAAGCGCTAAGGCGCTCTGATTCTGACTGGTTCATCTGGCAGCCTATTGTCCAGATGAGGTAGTTGCGCATTTCACAATAATCCTATATGAAGCTGATGCCCCGCCATGGCGGGGCATCCGTCGAGAACACGATTAGAGAAAGCTATTTCAATTATGCCCGACCTTTTACTGTATCATTGCTCTCATCGGGGCATTATTAATCTGGCGGAGGGAATGGGATTCGAACCCATGACAGGGCTCAACACCCTGTAACCGCTTAGCAGGCGGCCGCACTAGACCAACTATGCGATCCCTCCATTTGAAATTTGACCAGTTTGGCATTCCTAATATAACACATATCCTCTATGCTTTCAAGGAAGCTGTGGCAAGTTAGAACTGCTTGGCAGTATCCTATGGTTGTGCTATAATCCCTTAATAATGTTGAAAATAGAGCTAGGGGTATAAAGTGGAGAAAGAACAAAAGCAGCAAATTCTCACTGAGTATAAGAGGCGTGAGGGCGACACTGGCTCTGCCGAAGTGCAGATTGCTTTGCTCACCACGAGAATAAATGAGCTTACCGCGCATTTGGAAACTCATACCAAGGATCAGCACTCCAGACGCGGTCTGCTAAAGCTGGTGGGACAGCGTCGCCGGATGTTAGCCTATTTAGGCAGAACTGATGTAGAACGTTATCGCTCCCTGATCGCCAGGCTGGGACTTCGTAAGTAGGGCTTGGTTAAGGGGTATAAGGAGGTCTAATTTTAATGTCCCAGCAGTTAAAGATTGAATTTGGAGGCCGTGAACTCGTCATTGAGTTCGGCAAACTAGCTGGTCAAGCCAGCGGAGCAGTGACAGTCCGTTATGCTGAAACCATTGTCCTGGTGACAGTATGTAGCAGTAAGCCTCGTGAGGGCATTGATTTCTTCCCTCTGACAGTGGACTACGAGGAAAGGCTTTATGCCGCTGGTAAAATACCAGGTGGATTTATCAAGAGGGAGGGCCGTCCCAGTCAACAAGCTACGCTGGCGGCCAGATTAACCGACCGAGCAATACGCCCTCTTTTCCCTAAGGGATTTCGCAACGAGGTACAATTGGTAATCACCGTCCTCTCTACCGACCAGGAGAATGATCCTGATATACTGGCGCTTTTGGGCGCTTCAGCTGCCCTTAACATGTCGGACATTCCGTTTGAAGGGCCTTTAGGGGTAGTGCGCGTTGGCCATATTGATGGGGAACTGGTGCTCAATCCCACATTTTCTCAACTATCAACCAGCAAACTAGACTTGATAGTGGCAGGCACAAAGCAAGCTGTAGTTATGCTGGAGGCAGGAGCCCAAGAAGTCTCGGAAAGCTTGGTCCTGGAAGCAATCAAGTTTGCACAGAAGGCCAATCAGCAACTCATCGGGCTACAGGAGCAACTTAGACAGCAACAGGGCAAAACCAAGATGGACTTTATCTCGTTTGTCCCCAGTGCAGAGCTGGAGCGGGCAGTAGCTGATGTTGTGGGGGAAAGGTTTACCCCTGCAGTATCTCAGGCGGACAGGGGACTAAGAGAGGAAGCTCTGGATAAGTTAAAAAGGGAAGTTTTGGATAGATTGGGGGGAGGCTATAAGCCATCTGATATATCAGAGGCTTTTGAGAAAAAGGCCAAAGCGGAGTTCCGGACGACTACGCTCAAGCGAGGCAGCCGTCTGAACAACCGAAGATTTGATGAAATACGACCTATTAGCAGTGAAGTAGGTGTTTTACCCAGAACTCATGGTTCCGGATTGTTCACGCGTGGGGAAACTCAGGTGCTTAGCATCACTACACTAGGCTCGCCTGGCGAAGAGCAGATACTGGATACTATCAGCCAGGAAGAGAGCAGGCGCTTTATGCATCACTATAACTTTCCTCCTTTCTCTACTGGTGAAGTCAAGCGGATGGGATCAGCAGGGCGACGGGAGATAGGGCACGGTGCTCTGGCAGAAAGGGCATTGGAACCATTAATACCTCCGGTAAATGAATTCCCATATACCGTACGTGTGGTTTCGGAGGTGCTTAGTTCCAGCGGCTCTACTTCTATGGCTAGCGTATGTGCCAGCAGTTTGTCGCTTATGGATGCCGGAGTACCTCTTAAATCCCATGTGGCTGGTATAGCTATGGGGTTAATTTCTGACAATGACCGCTATCAGGTGATAACTGATATCGAAGGTCTGGAAGATGCCTGGGGCGATATGGATTTCAAGGTAGCTGGTACTCCCCAGGGCATAACTGCTGTCCAAATGGATATAAAGCTCAAGGGTATAAATCTGGATGTTGTTGAAAAGGCACTTCTGGGTGCTCAACAAGGTCGTCAGCAGATCCTCTCGCTGATGCAGCAGACCATCGCCTCCAGCAGGGCTGAGATGAGTCGCTTTGCTCCCCGGATGTACCGTATGACTATTGACCCCGGAAAGATTGGCGCTGTCATTGGACCCGGGGGTCGTACTATCCGCGCTATCATTGAGAAGACTAAAGCTACCATCGATGTTGAGAATGATGGCACTGTAGTTATAGGATCGTCTAATGAAGAATCGGCCCAGAGGGCTATGCGTATTGTTAGTGACCTTACCAAGGAGATAGAAGTTGGGGCTGTGTATACGGGCAAGGTGACCCGTATAATGCCCTTCGGTGCTCTGGTGGAAATATTGCCTGGCAAGGAAGGCATGGTACATATTAGCGAGTTGGCTGATTATAGGGTGCCAAGCGTTGAGGATGTGGTTAAAGTGGGTGATGAGGTTATGGTCAAGGTTATTGAGACGGATCGTACGGGAAAGATCAGGCTATCTCGGCGTGCTGTTTTTGAGGAGACACACAGACCAGATGCCTCAAGGGGCCCCAGGCCTGCATTCCCCCGTCGCGATTCTCAGGAGGGTGGGCGTCCTCCTGCACGGAATTCTGATTCACCCCCGAGAGAGGGGTTCAGGCCAAAATGAAGCCTATAAAGGTGGTGGTGCATGGAGCTTTGGGGCGTATGGGGAAGGAGGTTATTAACGCTCTGTGCCACGACCCTGAATTCCAGATAGTTGGCGCTGTAGAAAAGGCGGTGGACCAGACGTCTCTGACTTTGCCTGATGGCAAAGGCCAGGTGCCCTTCAGTGCTGACCTGGTGGCTATTTTGACAGAATGCCAGCCTCAGGTTGTGGTAGACTTCTCTGTTGCAGAGGCTACCAAAGCAGCTTTTCCTCTAATCTTGGGTCGGGGTGTGCACATGGTAACTGGCACTACTGGCCTTTCCCAGGATGATTTAGCTGAGATAAATCGTCTGGCTGAAGCTCACAAAGTCGGAGTGATGGCAGCTCCTAACTTTTCCCTGGGTGCAGTAGTTCTGACGTGTCTGGCCCGATTGGCAGCCAAGCATTTTGACTATGCTGAAGTAATTGAGATGCATCATGAGAGAAAGGTTGATGCTCCCTCCGGCACCGCTCTGGCCGCTGTCAGGTCTATGGTTCAAGGCAGGGGAAAGCCCTTTATCTATCCACCAACAACCAAGGAAAGCCTAAGTGGCTGCCGTGGTGGTCAGCTTGATGGAGTGGCGATCCATAGCGTACGCTCGCCCGGATACATGGCCCATTTAGAAGTGATTTTAGGCATTGCGGGACAAACTCTTACCTTACGGCATGATCAGATCAGCCGCGAGGCATTTATGCCCGGAGTCAAGCTGGCTGTTAAAGAAGTAGTCAGGCGCAAGGGCCTGATATATGGATTGGATGCTTTGTTCGAGCTTTAGGAGGTTGCCATGAGCGGGCTGAACCTGGCTATTGTCGGCGCAACCGGTATGGTGGGCCGGGAGTTCATCAAGGTTATAGAGCAACGCAAATTTCACTATTCATCTATTCATCTTTATGCCTCAGACCGTTCCACTGGCAAGAAACTCTATGTTAATCATGAAGCGTTAGAGGTTAAAGAGACCAGTCAGGACTCATTTGATAATATAGACATAGCCCTTTTTTCGGCTGGCACAGAGATCAGCAAGCAATATTCTCCCATCGCTGCCAGATCAGGAGCGGTGGTTATAGATAACAGCGCCGCCTTTAGGATGGATCTGGATATACCATTGGTGGTTCCAGAGGTCAATGTTGAGGATATTAAGAAGCATAAAGGCATTATCTCCAATCCTAATTGTTCCACCATTCAGATGGTGGTTGCGCTTTATCCTCTGCACAAGGTAAATCCAATTAAGCGGGTCACAGTGGCCACCTATCAATCAGTATCCGGAACCGGAGTGGCGGCTATGGAGGAGCTTACTACACAAAGTAAGCTGATTCTCGAAGGGCATACCGCCGTGCCGCATGTCTATCCCCATCAGATTGCCTTCAACTTGCTACCTGAGATTGATGTATTTATGGACAACGGGTATACTAAAGAAGAGTGGAAGATGGTGGAGGAGACACGTAAGATTATGCATGCTCCTGATATAGCCATATCCGCTACTTGTGTCAGGGTTCCTGTGTTCATTGGGCACAGCGAGGCCATTCACGTTGAGTTTACTAACCCCATTTCACCTGTTGAAGCCAGTGAGATTCTGGTACAAGCGCCGGGGATCAAAGTTCTGGATGATACGGGCGTCAGCTTATACCCCCAGCCTTGGTCAGCGGCAGGCAGTGACGATGTTTTTGTAGGACGCATTCGCCGGGATGCTTCTCATCCCAATGGCTTGGCGATGTGGGTGGTAGCTGATAATATACGTAAAGGTGCTGCTCTAAACGCTGTTCAGATTGCTGAGGAGATGGTCAAGAGAGGTTGGAGATAGTATCAGGGGAGGTAACCTATGGAGAAACCAGGTCGTCTTATTACAGCCATGGTAACCCCGTTTGATACTCAGGGCGGGGTAGATTATACGCAGGCTAAACGCTTGGCCTCAGGGCTGCTTGATTGTGGGAGCGATGGGTTGGTCATCAGTGGTACCACAGGCGAGGCACCAACGCTGAGCAAATCGGAAAAGCTGCGTCTTTTGGCTGAGGTCAAGGAAGTGGTTGGCCGCCGAGGCTGGGTAATAGCCGGCACCGGTAGCAATGATACCAATGCTAGCCGTGAGTTTACCAGGGAGGTAGAGAAGCTGGGGGTGGATGCCTGCCTGCTGGTGGTGCCTTACTATAACAAGCCCAGCCAGGAAGGATTGTTCCAGCACTTTAAATCCATTGCTGAGAGCACCAACCTGCCTTGTATACTGTACAATGTGCCTGCTCGGACTGTGACCAACATGTCTGCGGAGACTACTATCAAACTCAGCCAGATAGGCAATATCATCGGTATCAAAGAGGCTAGTGGCAACCTGGAGCAGATCACTCAGATTATTCATGGAGCACGGCCTGGTTTCCTGGTCTGGAGTGGTAACGATAGTGATACTCTGCCCATCATGTCGCTGGGCGGGTACGGGGTTATCAGTGTAGCCTCGCATTTGGTGGGGAAACAGATGAAAGAGATGATGGATAAGTGCCTTCTGGGACGCACTGAAGAAGCTGCTGCCATACATCGCCGTCTGACACACCTGTTCAACGCATTATTTGTGGTATCCAACCCGGTACCGGTCAAGTATGCCCTCAACAAAGTCGGGGTAGCTGTTGGGAAACCTCGTTTGCCACTGGTGGAGCCTGACTCTAAATCAGCAGCTACTATTGAAGCTGCTATTAAGGCCAGCAAGATAGACCTGACCCTG
>Ga0315286_10006256_pt1 | contig 11577 bp, 7 predicted proteins | sample YL17G10_0_MG_FD_205038 | JGI IMG/M metagenome (GOLD analysis project Ga0315286, IMG submission 205038) | Sediment microbial communities from Yellowstone Lake, YNP, Wyoming, USA - YL17G10_0 | ecosystem: Environmental > Aquatic > Freshwater > Lake > Sediment | place: USA: Wyoming | collected... | reverse complement strand
GACTTCATGCAAACCTTCGCACGTAAAAACGGATAAGCCCGCTGTTATTTTGGGTTAAACTTGACTTGACCGGGGAATACGCGTAATTACCCGCCATGGATTTGGGTTGCAAAAAACTCCTGTCACGGGATGAACGGGTTGGGACGGATCGCTGAAAACCTTTAGACATCAGGAGGGTGCCATGGACAAAATTCTGAGGATCAACATGGGCGCGGCCGGCGGCCCCCAGGTCAAATCGGAGCCGATCGGAAGCTATGCCGGTCTGGGCGGGCGAGCCCTGACCTCGACCATCATCGCCAAGGAGGTCCCGCCGCTCTGCCATCCGTTGGGCGAGGACAACAAGCTCGTCATCGCGCCGGGGCTTCTCAGCGGATCCGCGGCGGCGATGTCCGGCCGGATCTCGGTGGGCTGCAAGAGCCCGCTCACCGGCGGCATCAAGGAATCCAACGCGGGCGGGATGGCGTCACAGATGCTCGGCCGCCTCGGCGTTGCCGCCATCGTGCTGGAGGGCAAGCCCAAGGACGGCACTCTCTACAAACTCAGCATCAGCAAGAACAAGGTCGAAATTAAACCCGACAACAGCCTGAAGATGCTCGGCAACTACGCGGTGGCGGAAAAGATGAAGGCCGCGCACGGCGACAAGGTCAGCTGCATTTCGATCGGACAAGCCGGTGAAATGAAGCTCACCGGCGCCTCCATCGCCTTCACCGACATGGAGTTCCGTCCCACCCGGCACGCGGGCCGCGGCGGGGTCGGCGCCGTCATGGGTTCCAAGGGGGTCAAGGTGATCGTGGTGGACGACGCCGGCTGCTCGGTCCGCAGCCCCAAGGACCCGGCCAAGTTCAAGGAAGCCAACAAGACCTGGGTCGCCGGCCTGCGCAAGCACGCCGTCACCGGCCAGGGCCTGCCGACCTACGGCACCAACGTGCTCACCAACGTCATCAACGAGGCCGGCGCTTACCCGACGAAGAACTTCATGTGGGGCCGGTTCGACAATTGCTCCAAGATCAGCGGCGAAACCCAGGCCGAAACCGAAAACGCCCGCGGCGGCGAAGGCTCCGCCACCCACGGCTGCCATCGCGGCTGCGTCATCCGCTGCTCGGGAACCTTCTACGACAAGGACGGCCACTATCTCACCAAGCAGCCGGAGTACGAAACGGTCTGGGCCCACGGCGGCAACTGCGGCATCGACGACATCGACGCCATCGCCATGATGGACCGCCTGGACGACGACTTCGGCCTGGACACGATCGAGATGGGGGCTGCCATCGGGGTCGCCATGGAAGCCGGGCTGATTAAGTTCGGCGACGCCCAGGGCGCCATCAACCTGATCAAGGAAGTCGGTAAGGGCACCCCGCTCGGCCGCATCCTGGGTAGCGGCGCCGGCCTGACCGGCAAAGTCTTCGGCGTCGAACGCGTGCCGGTCGTCAAGAACCAGGCCCTGCCAGCCTACGACCCGCGCGGGATCCAGGGCATCGGTGTCACCTACGCCACGAGCACCCAGGGCGCCGACCACACCGCCGGGTATGCGGTGACGGCCAACGTGCTGGGCGTGGGCGGCACGGTGAACCCCCTGAAGGCCGAGGGCCAGATCGAGCTGTCCCGCAACCTGCAGATCGCCACCACGGCGATCGACGCGACCGGCATGTGCCTGTTCATCGCCTTCGCGATCCTGGACCAGCCGGAGACCTTCCAGGCCCTGCTCGACCTCATCAACGGCTTCACCGGCGCCAAGATGACCGGCGACGACGTCACCGCGCTGGGCAAGAACATCCTGAAGCTGGAACGGGAGTTCAATCACAGGGCCGGCTTCACCAAGGAGCATGACCGTCTGCCGGACTTCTTCAAGAAAGAGAAGCTGGCGCCCCACAACCTCACCTTCCTGGTGAAGGATTCGGAACTGGACCAAGTTTACAACTGGTAGCCTCGCATATGTTTACATGATGAAAATCGGGGAGGCTCACAGCCTCCCCGATTTTTTTCGAAGGATGTATCGATGAACGCTGAAACAACTCCCCGGCTGACCCTGACGGTCACTGCCGGCGGCATATCGCGATTTCTGCCGCTGCTGGGTCAGGGCTTCACGGTCAAACGGCCGGCCGGGGCATCGGTTGAAGATTTCCTCTGCCGGGCATGCGGCATTGCCCAGGATTACCTGCGGGAACGGGTCCAGACCGTGTTTCTGAACGGCAAAGCGATCGACGACCTCGCCGCCGCCGTGGTCAGCGACGGTTCGACGATTGCCCTGTCGGCCGCCATGCCCGGGCTGGCGGGCGCGGTGTTGCGCAAGGGCGGGGCGTATGCCGCCATGCGCCGGCAGATATCCCACGTTAGCCCGGGCGGGTCCCGTGCAAGCGGACCCGTCAGTGTCAGCATCAAACTCTTCAACCTGGTGGCCCGCGAACTCGGTCCGGGCTTCCTGGAGCAGGGGGTGCTGATCCGCGGGGCAGACCTGCAGGATTTTTTCCGACGGCAGGACCGGGGGTTCGGGAAGATCGGCAGGGCGGCCGACATCGATGGCCGGCCGGTTGATTTCGAAAAGGTCCCGGAAATCGTTCCGGAGAACCGTCTGGTCCTGCTGGCGCTGAGGCCGGCAGACCCTCACCCGGGCTGAGCCGGCCGGCGCTTAAAACCCCGCCCCCAGCCGGGGCTCAAGCGTCAGGAAGCTGCCGCTGCGAGCTTTCCCGCCGCCAAGCGGCACTCACCGACAGGCGCGATGGTTTTCCGCTCCTGGTCCAGCTTCTCTTGGCGGATACGGTCAAACTGGCCCTCGATGGCGGAAAACGCATCCACCACCGCCGGATCGAAATGACTGCCCCTCAGGTCCAGGATGATCTGCCGGGCCTTGGCGTGGGAAAAGGCTTCCTTGTAAAACCGCTTGGTGGTGAGGGCATCGTAGACATCGGCCACCGCCACAATCCGCGCCGCCAGGGGGATGGCTTGGCCCTTGAGGCCGGCAGGGTAGCCGGACCCGTCCCATTTCTCGTGGTGGTTGTAGGCGATTTCCTTGCCGATGTGCAAAAACGAGCGGCCCTCGATCTGGGATTCGATGGCAGTGAGGGCGTCCCCCCCGAATTGGGTGTGGCACTTGATCACTTCGAACTCTTCATGGGTGAGCTCGCCCGGCTTGAGCAGCACAGCGTCCGAAATGCCCACCTTGCCGATGTCGTGCAGGATCGCGGAATTGTAGATGTCGTCGATGTAACGCTGGTCAATGGACTCCGGGTGGCCAGGCCGCCGGGCCATTTCGCCGGTCAGAAGCCGGGCATACTCCCGGATCCGCTCCAGATGGGTGCCGGTGCCCTCATCGCGGTATTCGGCGAGCTTGGCGAGCCCCAGGATCGTGGCCGCCCGGGCGTTCTGGACCTTGCGGTAGGACTCCAGCAGATCCATCTCGAGCTTCTTTTTCTCGGTCCGGTCCCGGAGCATGCCGCGGAAGCCGATCGCCTCCCCGGCCTGGTTCTTGCGCAGGCCCGTCGAAGCCTCGATGAAGAGCACGGCGTCCCCGCGCTGCAGCTCGGTGTCGAACGCCTTGACGGACCGGCCGCCGCGCCGGCACGCCTGGAATGTTTCGAACAACTTGCGGTCGCTTTCCGCGGTCAGGAATTGCCGGATGTTCCGGCCGGGCAGTTCCGCCTTCGCAACGCCAAGGATCCGGTGGGTGGCGTCGTTCACGAAGGTGAAGTTGCCGTCCGGGTCGACCTCGTAATAGCCTTCCTCGATGCTCTCCAGGATGCTGCGGTACTTCTCCTCGCTCTCTTTAAGCGCCTGCTCCGCGCGCTTGCGGTTGTTGATGGTGAACTGGACGTGGGAGCCGAAAATCAGAAACAGGCACAGCACGATGACGCGCAGACCCATCCCGCCGACGTTGGGGCCGAAGATCTCGCGGTAGAAACTGATCTCCCCCGGCGAAAACAGGTTGATCAGCGCCTCGAGACCCCAGTAGGCCGCCGCCAGGAAGATGGCGGTCAGAACCATGGAGTCGGCCATGTCGTTGCGCGTCAGGAAACGCCGTTGCAGGGCTTGCATATACTCCCCCCGGTTGAAAATTTGACCGCCACGGGAAAGCCTGGTAAACTATACCCATCAACCATGTGAATGAAGTCTATCAGATTCCTCCTCGGAAGGAAACCGTGTTATGGGGTCGCGCGTGAAACAGTACCTGCTCATTGGCGCTGTCGGCGCCGCCTTGTATTTTCTGATGAGCACTCATATCATTTTCTACGGCGAGGAAGCCAACTTCGTAAAAAACATCTACCTCCTTAAAAAACCCAAACTCAACCTCCACTACACTTTTGTCAGCCTGAACCAACAGAGCCCCGAAAACATCATGAAGATCAAGCCGCTGAGGGAGGACGGCATCGGTGAACTGCTCGTGGACCTCGGGATGATGTCGGCCGCTGAACGCAGCCGACTGGAAAGCAAGTACCGCTGAAAGCGGTTCGCTTCAGGGTTCAAGAGGCCGCGGGGCCAAGTGACAACCGGATTCAGGATCGCTGGCTGACGATGGCGTTCAATTGAAGGGTCAGCGGCCGTTCCTCTTCACCCTCACCGCTAAACCGGACGGGGCCGGGCCTGCGGTAGCAGTCCTCCCCTTCGCAGGCCGCCAGCCATTTCTCCTGGTGGGCCTTGAACACCTGCATGGCGATGGAATCCACGTCCACCAGGGCCTTCTCGATCACCAGGGCGAGCCTGCCCTTGCGCTCTTCGAGGTGCATCAGCGGGCCGATGGGAATGCCGATGGGCTCCCAGGCAGCGAACCCCAGCTCCAGGTTCCGGATGGCCGCCATCTGGCCGGTGGCCCCGTTGGCGATCAGGCTGAAGGCGGTCATGCCCAGGTTGTAGGTGTAGATGCAGTCAAACTGGGTCGGGTCGTTGCCGCGGCCGTCGTAGCCGTAGAAGTGCTCCTGGGTTTTGAAGCTCGGCACGGTTTTCTTGTAGACCGCCTCGACGGCGGCCGGCATCTTGTCCTCGGGGCCGATTAGCCCCGCCTTTTCCAGTTCCTGGCGCAGGGTCTTGGCGGAAATGATCGAGACCTTGGTCAGAAGGAATTCGCCCTGGCCGTAATTTTCGAAAACGGCCGGGCCGATGCGGTCCGGGTCGAGACCGGCCTTCTGCATGGTTTTGCGGAAATACCCCCGCGGGATGCCGAGCTTGTAGAGGCCTTTCTCCTTCAGGATGTTGAGATAGTCGTGCACCAGCCCCATGAGCACTCTCTCGGTGTGGATCTGAGAGAACTGGAAGTTGCCGTGGCTGTCGCGCTCCGTCAGCAGCCCCTCCTGGAAAAATTCCGGCAGGTCATTGAACAGGTCCTCGTCCCGGGTGTTCCAGAGCCGGAAGGCCGAATCGTCCCGGGAGCGCTGTGCCAGCCGGTGCAGGTACTCCAGCTTGCTTTCCAGAGACGGGAAGGCCGAGTGTAAATCCCGGTCGTGCGTGCGGTTGTATTCGGCGATGATGGTGTTCAGCTTCATGATGAACACCTCCACCTCGTTGACGAACTCCAGGACACCCTCGGGGATCACGATAATCCCGTAGTTCTTCCCGGCGCCAGCCCGCTTGACGATCCCTTCGCAGATGATTCGCGACAGGTGCCGCAGTGTCATCCCGTAGGCGGTGTAATCGGTCCGGTGCTCCTTGGCTGCCTTTTCCAGCCGCTCCTCGTCCACGAAATCCACCAGGTCCTCACCGATGATAGTGATGTTGGGATGCGCCTGTAAGGCCACCTCCAACGCCAGGTGGCTCGCCACCCGGCCCATCACCTTGCAGACGTGGTAGTACTTGATGTCGGAGCTGGCGTCGTTAGCAAGGCCGCTGATGGCATTGGCAAAGGCCCGGGCGGCGGTGTGAAACCCGAAAGACACGGCGCACAGCACGTGACCCTGGTCGTCGCGCACTTGGATGTCGCCGTCGATGGTCTTGGGCACGCCGATCACCTGGATGCCGTCGTTGGCCAATTCTTGGGCCAGGAACGCGGCATTGGTGTTGGAATCGTCGCCGCCCACGATCACCAGGGCATCCAGCCCTAATGCCTTGCACGTCTGGCGCGACAGGTCGATCTTCTGCTTCGAGTCGATCTTGGCGCGGCCGGTCTTGATCATCGTGAACCCACCCAGGTTGCGGTAGGCATCGACGAGCTCGCGGGTGATCTCGACCGCCTCGTTCTCGATGATGCCGTCGGGCCCCACCCGGAACCCGAAGACGCGGCTCTCGGGATTGACCCGCTTGGCGGCGTCGAACAGCCCGGCAATCACATTGTGGCCGCCGGGTGCGGGACCGCCGGAAAACACGATGCCGATATGGCGCCGCTGGGTGTAACGATCCGCCACCGCTTTCGGGACCTTGGTTTTACCCGCGACGATCTGGACCTTGTTGTGGATGATGCTCGGAAGCTGACGCTCGGCTTCCGGATCGATGATGAAGCGGAAGCGGCCGGTTTCCTCGAGCAGGGTGTAGGGCTGCGCGAACACCTGGCAGGCGGGCGGACGGAAAGCCCGTCTGAGCCTGAGCTCGAGGCTCACGTCATCGACCGCCTGCTTGACCGTGGGGTTGTTGAGGATCTCTTGAAGACTGAGCGATTTTGTCACGGACATGGCGCCCCTCCCTCCGGGTCCTGCTGCATGTGGCAAGGTGGTTATGCATGAATTCGGCTGAGTGCGTTGTGGGTTGTTATTCACCATACCGGGCGAGCCGGCCCAGTGTCAAGATGATTCCTGAGTTTACTACCTGTATATATAAGCAATTCAATCCGCCACGCAACGCTTGACAGGCGCGGCCGATGGCGGTTATAGATATCATGTTGTCTGCAAATTGACCCCAGCTGCTTCACCAAAATTTTCAACTCAATAAACTCAATAAACTCAACGAACTCGACAAACTCATGTACACCACATCTTGTAGACTCCGGCCGAAAAGCATACTGTGAGTTGTGTTTTCTCTTTACAACAATCCCCCGCCCTGCTATCATTGGCGCACTGATCGAACGGCAAACCCCTTTGGCCGGATGAAGCGTCACTTTATCTTTCTGCACTCGGCGGAGTTCCTGCGCAAACACACGCAGCCGTCACAGGTTCAGATTGGGATGGGCCGGCTCAGCATCAATTCCGGCAGTTACCACGACGGAGGAAATCCAACTCAATGAAGCTCAAAAAGCTGGAAATTTCAGGGTTCAAGTCCTTTTTCGAGAAAGCCGTCATCGAGTTTCCCTCGGGCATCACGGCGGTGGTCGGCCCGAACGGCTGCGGCAAGAGCAACATCATCGATGCCATCCGCTGGGTGATGGGCGAGCAGAGCGTGAAACAGCTGCGCGGCAAATCCATGGAAGACGTGATTTTCTCCGGCACCAACGGACGGGCGCCGCTCGGCATGGCGGAGGTCTCGCTGACGCTCGCCAACGACAACGGCAGCGCCCCGGAGGAGCTCAAGGATTTCACCGAGATCAACATGACTCGCCGCCTCTACCGGTCCGGTGAAAGCGCCTACCTTCTCAATAAGCAGCCCTGCCGCCTCAAGGACATCCACAACATCTTCCTCGGCAGCGGTCTCGGCTCGCGGTCCTACGCGTTCATCCAGCAGGGCAACATCGGCATCATCACCGAGGCCGGCCCGGAGGAGCGCCGGTATTTCGTCGAAGAGGCCGCCGGCGTCACCCGCTACAAGCATCACAAGATCGAAGCCCTGCGCAAGATCGACATCACCCACCAGAACCTGCTGCGGGTGGCCGACATCATCGTCGAAATCAAGCGCCAGATGAACAGCCTGAAGCGGCAGGCCCGCAAGGCTGAGCTCTTCAGCAAATACCAGACCCGCGCGAAGGGGCTCGATGTCCGCTTGGGGCTGCACCACTTCGAGGAGCTCACCCGCCAGATGGATAGCACCGAGCAGATGCTGCAGGGGCTCAAGGACGCCGACTTCGGGCACACCACCGAGCTGAAGAAGCTCGATGCGGCCGTCGAGGAGATCAAGCTCGATCGCTGGCAGAAAAACCAGGCGATCGCCGACCAGAAGACCGAGAAGTTCAACATCCAGCGCACCATCGACCGCATGGAGAAGGACCTCGAGCACCTGCGCGGCGAGATCGAGCGGCTTAACCGTGAAACCGCCGACCTGCAGAACTCCCGCCAGGGGCTGGAGCAGAAAAATGAGGGCATGCTGGCCGAGATCGAGCAGGGCGAAGCAGAAAACACCCGGCTGCGGGAAGAGATCGGACGCAGCCGCGCCGGCCTCGAGCAGGAGCGCTCCGCCCTGGAGCGGATGACCGCGGCCCTCGCCGGCATGAACCAGGAGTTGGAGAGCGCCCGGGCCAACCTGCTGGACCTCACGGCCCGTGAGGCCCAGTACCGGAACCTCTACCAGAACGCCGCCAACAACCGCGAAAACCTGCAGCGGCGGCTCAAACGCGCGGATGAAGCGGAGGCCCTTCTGCACCAGAAGATCGCCGAGGCGCAGGAGCGCGAGTCCCGCGCCCAGTCGCGGCTCGCGGCGATCAAGCACGCCATCGCGGAGCTGAGCCGCGGCATCAACGACATCCGCGAACGGCTGGATGAAAAGTCCCGGGCACTCGCCGCCCAGGTGAAACTGGCCCAGAGTGTCGAGCTCGATCGCAGCACCACCCGATCGAAGCACGCCACGCTCAAAAAGATGGAGGACAACTTCGAGTGGTACAAGGACGGCGTCAAGGCCGTGATGAAACGCGCCAAGGAGGGGAGCGACGGCCGCGCGCTGGCGGGTATCGTCGGCCTGGTGGCCGACGTGATCGAGCCGGAAGCCTCGGCCGCCACTGCCGTGGAGGCCGCGCTGGGCGAGTCCCTCCAGTACGTCATCGTGGACGACCAGCAGGCGGGACTGGCGGCGATCGGCTACCTCCAGCAGCAGAGCGCCGGCCGCAGCGGGTTCATCCCCGTCGCAGCACTGCACGACACGGCGGCCAGCAGCGCGGAGCGGCCCGATCCGTCCAAGCTGCTCCTGCAGCACGTCGAGGTGAAGCCGGGCTTTGAACCCATTGCCCAGGCCCTGCTCGGCAACGTGGTGCTGACCGAAACGCTCGCCGAAGCGCTCGCCCTGTTCAACCAGAACGGCAAGATCCAGACCATCGTCACCCGCAACGGCGACGTGGTGTCGCCCCGGGGGTTTTTGATCGGCGGTAGCAAGGACGCCTCCAGCGGCATCCTGGCAAAGAAGCACGAGCTGCGGGAACTCGAACGCCAGGGCAAGGCGCTCGAGCAGAAGCTGGAGAGCGCCCGCCTCGAGCAGCGGTCCATAGAAGCCGAGGTCCGCAACCTCGACGTGGAGCTGCAAAAGCGGATCGAGCAGAAGAACCAGGGCCGCGAAAACGAGATCGAGGCCGAAAAGGCCATCTACAAGGCGGCCGAGGAGCTGAAGGGCCTGCGCCGGCAGCTGGAGATCACCCAGCTCGAGCAGGAGCAGCTGCTGGGCGAATCGAGCGACCTGGACGACGAGATGAGCAAGACCGAGCGGGCCCTGTCGGGCATCGCCGCCGAGGTCGAGGCGGCCCAGAAGGTCGTGGCCGAACGCTCCAACCGGATCACCGATCTTTCCGCCAGCCTCCAGGAGGTCAACCAGAAGGTCGTCAACCACAAGCTCGAGATGACCACCCTCAACGCCAAGCTCGAAAACAGCACCACCAGCCTGCGGCGGCTGCGGGAGTTCCAGGCCGACGGCGTCCGGCGTCTGGATCAGCTCGCGCTGGAGATCGGCCAGAAAATCGAAAGGGCCAACGCCTCCCGGGGCCAGGTCCAGGAATGCGAGCAGTCCCTGGCGGGCATGTACACGCAGATCCGGGACATCGACCGGATCATCGAGCGCAACGAGGTCGACTACGCGTCCATCGATGCCAAGCTGCAGAAAAGCGACGAGCGCATCTCCGAAATCAAGGACAGGCACGAGAAGACCATGGAACAGTTCCGCGTGCTCGAGCTGGAGCAGACCCAGCGCCGGATGAGACGGGAGCACCTCACCAGCCAGATCGAGGACCGCTACCAGACGCCATTCGCCGAGCTGCGCGCCCAGCTCGCGCCGGTGACGGAGGCCGTGCCGGCCGAACCCGCGCCGGACCTCGAGGCAATGGAGGCCGAGCTCGCCCGCTACCGCACCAAGATCGCCCGGATCGGCGACGTCAACCTCGGCGCCATCAAGGAATACCAGCAGCTCAAGGAGCGCCACGAGTTCCTCACGGCCCAGAAAGAGGACCTGGAGAAGGCCATCGAGGACCTGCACAAGGTCATCCACAAGATCAACACGGTCTCCCAGGAGCGCTTCATGCAGACCTTCCATGCCATCAACGAAAGGCTGGCGGAGGTCTTCCCGCGCCTGTTCAACGGCGGCACCGCCGAGCTGGTCCTGACCGATCCTGACAAGCCCCTCGAGACCGGGGTGGAGTACATGATCCACCCGCCGGGCAAGAAACTGACGCGCATGAGCCTTCTGTCCGGCGGCGAAAAGGCGATGGCCGCCATCGCCTTCATCTTCGCGATCTTTCTGATCCGGCCGGCCTCGTTCTGCCTGCTGGACGAGATCGACGCTCCGCTCGACGACGCCAACATCTATCGCTTCAACGACCTGCTGCAGCACATCGGCGAGAAATCCCAGATCGTCATGATCACCCACAACAAGCGCACCATGGAGTTCGCCGACACCCTGTTCGGCATCACCATGGAACAGAAGGGCGTCTCGAAGGTGGTTTCCGTCAACCTCAAGCGGCCGGAGACCGCTGCGGCGTAAAGGCCCGCGTTGGGGCTGGATGTCCGAAGGAGCGCAAGCGGTGGGTTGGTTCAGACGAAAAGACGATGCCCCGGCCCGGGAGCCGGAAGGCGAGGCCCCGGATGAAACGCCGCCGCGCCGCAGGGTTTTCGCCCGCCTGCGGGAGCGGCTGTCCCAGACACGCCGCAGCCTGTCCGACGGCCTGGCACGGGTGCTCACCGGCAAGAAGATCGATGCGGGGGTTCTCGATCAGATCGAGGAGCTGCTGATCACCTCCGACATCGGGGTCCAAACGGCCACCGCACTCATCGGGCGCATCTCGGCCGCTGGGGCCGCCACGGCCGAGGAGCTGCAGTCCGTCCTGCGTGAGGAGATCCTGGCCATCCTGACGCGTAACACCCGCCCGGCCCGCGCGCCCGGGGGGCCGCCCCACGTGATCCTGGTGGTGGGGGTCAACGGCGTCGGCAAGACTACCACCATCGGCAAGCTCGCCGCGCGGCTTGCGGCCGACGGCCAGAAAGTGTTGATCGCGGCGGCGGACACCTTCCGAGCCGCCGCGGTGGAGCAGCTCACCATCTGGGCCGAGCGGGCCGGTGCCGACATCGTCCGGCACCCGAACGGGGCGGACCCAGCGGCGGTCGCTTTCGACGCCGTCGATACGGCCCTCGCCCGGGGTGCGGATGTGGTGATCGTGGACACCGCCGGCCGGCTTCACACCAAGGTCAACCTGATGGAGGAAATCAAGAAGGTCAAACGCTCCATCGCCAAGAAGTTGCCGGAGGCGCCGCACGACATCCTGCTGGTCCTGGACGCGACCACCGGCCAGAACGCCATTTCCCAGGTCCGGCTGTTTCACGAAGC
>Ga0315286_10006252_pt1 | contig 11580 bp, 5 predicted proteins | sample YL17G10_0_MG_FD_205038 | JGI IMG/M metagenome (GOLD analysis project Ga0315286, IMG submission 205038) | Sediment microbial communities from Yellowstone Lake, YNP, Wyoming, USA - YL17G10_0 | ecosystem: Environmental > Aquatic > Freshwater > Lake > Sediment | place: USA: Wyoming | collected... | reverse complement strand
GAAAGGCCCGGAGCCGGATGCCCGGCGCCAAGCCTGATGATAGTTCCGAACCCCGAATCCCGAATCCCGCGCACCACTCACCCGCCCGCGAGATGACGGTTCCTCTGCGTCCCCGCTCACGCAAGCCGGCAAAACGTGCCTTACGGGACACGTCGCCGCCCTCACGTTTGCGCTATTCGCGCAGTCAGTCCTCGCCCTCACGGCACGTTTTGCAGACTCCGCTATCGGCTTGGTTCGAGGGGCCGCTCCGGAAGCCGTCCTCCCGCGAGCACGAATCCGTGCCGCTCCCCAATCCCCAATCCCCAATCCCCAATCCCTAATCCCTTCCTAGAACGGCATGCCCGGCAGCGGAGGCCGCACTGGTGTCAGCTTGCCCCATCCGGCGTCCTTCGCGGACTTCATGTCGGTGAGCAACTGTTCGGGCAGCTTGGTGTTGAGTTTCGGTCTCGTGGCGGAATTGGCCAGCGTCCAGCCCACGGCCGCCACGTTCTTCGTAATCGTCTGCATCCACTGGTAGTCGAGCTTCTCGGGGCTGTCGGTCACCCGGTGGTAGTCCGAGTGGATGCCCGTCGTGTAGAAGACGATCGGAATCCCCATCTTGGCGAAGTTGTAGTGATCGCTGCGGTAGAAGATTCGCTGACCGTTCGGCTGCGGCCCCAGGTTGTCGTGCGTCGCGTCGGGCGCCGTCGTGTCGTAGAAATGATTGAGCTTCAGCTTGCCGAAATTGGCGGCCACGCCATCCACGATCTTGCCGAGTTCGTCACTGCTGATATTCGGGCCCACGACAAACACTTCGCCCGGCTCGACCAGTTTGGCCGAGGGCGGGTCGACATATCCCGGTGTCTTGCTCCGGCCGATCATGTCCATGTTGAGGTCGGCCACGATCTTCGTGATATCGACCGGCGGGAACCGATTGAAGTACTGCGAGCCCCAGAGGCCCTTCTCCTCACCAGACACCCACAGGAAGATCATCGTCCGCTTCGGGCGGATGCCCCTGGCCGCGCCCTGCGCGTAGACGCGCGCGATGGCCATCAGCGCGGCGCTGCCCGATCCGTCGTCGTCGGCGCCGTTGAAGACGGCGTCGCCCGCTTCGTTGGGGGCGGCTACGCCGTTGTGATCGAGATGTGCGCTCATCACGACGTACTCGTTCTTGAGCACCGGGTCGCTGCCCTCGACCATGCCGACGACGTTCTCGGTCCAGCCCTTGAGGCTCGTGACGTCCACGTGCAGTGTGAACTTCTTTTCGGCGTTGAGGTCAAAAGACTCGAGCTTTGTGGCGGCGGCGCCGCCCTCGAACACCTGCGCACCGCTGAACTTCTCGCCCTGGAAGAGCGCAGTGGTGAGCGCGACGCCAGCGGTGATCGTCGGGACCGACGCAGGCCGCGCGGCCGAGAACTCCACGACCTGATAAGGCGGGCCGTTCGGTCCGGCAGCACGACCGGTGGCCGGTGTGGCCATCGTCGCCAACTGCTGGAACGTGGGAATCATGATGATCCCCTTCGCGCCGTTCTTGGCGGCGTAGGTCTGTGGCGTCGTAAAGTCCGTGTTCTCGACGCCGAGCGGATTGGGGGTTGCCGCTCCGCGCCCGCCACCGCCGCCACGCCCACCGGCTGCCCCGGCTGCTGCCGCCGCATTGCGCGCGGCTGCAAGCTCGGCGGGGATTCCGGCGACGATCATGATCTTGCCCTTCACATCAAGACCCTGGTACGGGTTGGTGTTGGTCTTGTTGATGACGTATCCGTGTCCGACAAACACCAGAGGCGCACCAGTGATGTCGGCCGGCTCGGTTGCCGCGCCGCCACGGCCGCCGCCGCCCGCTCCCATCGTCCATTCCTTCGCATACTCGAAGGGGCGCGGACCCGCTGCCCCGGCGCCACCAAATCCGCCGCCGCCGCGTCCGCCGCGGCCAGCCGCAGTCGGCATCGCGAGCGTCACCTTCATGGCGGAGGTGTCGAGTTGATTGCTGACGAGCTCGATCGGCATGAGATAGGGCTGCAGCGGACCGTTGGTGCCGGTGGCGCTGCCGCCCGGCTTGACGCCCCATTCCATCAGCCGGCTGGCGATGTAGAGCGCGGCGATGTCGTAGCCGCGAGACGGCACGTTGCGGCCTTCGAGCTGATCGGATGCGAGGAAGTACTCGTACTGCTTCAACTCGTCCTGCGTGATGGCGTCGGCGTTGCCGTAGCCGCCTCTTGGCTGCTGCGCAGAGCTGACGAGCGTCAGCGCGCAGAGCAGGGCGACCACGAAGCCAGCCGTTCCGAAATGTCGGCGCATGTTATTCCCTCTGAAGAGTGAATTGTCGTACGGTGGACCGGTGCAGGATATCAGAAATGGGCGGACATTGAGCCGCTGAGCGGGGGACGGGTGAGAACCTGGGAACGCCGGGCTCCAGCCCGGCATGCGTTGGGGCCACGCTGGAGCGTGGCGATCCCAGGGGATGCGCCGCAGCCTTCTCAGCTGCCGGGTTGGCGCGGGAGGACGGATTCCGAAGCGGCCCCTCGAACCAAGCCGACAGCGTGAGTTCGCAAAACGTGCCGTAAGGGCCAAGACTGGTTCGGGCGGGCACAGGGGCCCGCCCCTACGGCGGATGTAGGGGCAACCCCCCGTGGTTGCCCTACGTCCGACCTCCCGGCAAGGCATGTTTTGGTGCGCCTAATGAGAAACACGCGTAACAACGGTGAAGCAAAAGCACAGCAAGAGCGAAGACCGTTTCATTGCGGCGCGGGTGTGGCCACGCCACATGGGGAACTTGCGTGAGCGGGGACGCGAAGGAACCGTCGTTTCGCCCGGATCGCGCGGGGCAACCACGGGGGGTTGCCCCTACTTCGACGGGGCCGCCGGCGGCACCGGGCCGCCGTCGAGCGTGCCGGCCACCCATTCGAGATTGACGCGCGCGACACGGTAGTCGCGCTGCGCACGAGCCAGGTTGGCTCGTGCCACCGAGCGGTTGAGTTCGGCGTCCTGCACCTCGAGCCGCGTCTTGACGCCGAGTTCGAAGCCCTTCTCGGCGAGAAACAGCAGTCGCTCGGCCTGCTTCACCGTGCCGGCCAGCGCCGTCATGATTTCCGTGGCCTCGCCAACCGCGTTGACGGCCGTGCGAACCTCGAGAGCGATCGCCTCGCGCAACTTCACCCCGTCAATGGTGATGCTGGCCAGATCGCTTCTCGCCTGCGCCACTCGGCCCTTGGTCCGGCTGCCATCAAAGAGCGGGATCGTCGCAAACAAGCCCGCGTTCCACGTTGTACCGCTCGACGACAGCGTCTTCAAACCGAGGCTCCGCTTGCCCCACGACGCCGAGAAGTCGAGCCGCGGCTTGTCACCCGCCCCCGCAATCGTCGCCAGTTCGCCGTAGATGCCCCGCGTGCTGTCGATTTCGACCAGCTCGGGACGGCTCTTCAAGGCCGTCGCCAGCGCGTCCGCGTAGGCGGGGAGCGACTCGGGGGCCGTCCCGAGCGTGCCGTCCACGTCCACGTCGTGACTGGTGTCGGCCAGCAGGAAGCCCAGCCGGTCGCGCGCGATGCGCACGGTGTTCTGGCCCCGGATCACGGCCGGGCGCGCGTTCTCAACAGCCACCTGTGCCGCGAGCACGTCGAAATCGGTCGCCGTTCCGGCCGACTGCCGCTTCGTCGTCTCGGCCAGCAGCCGCTCCTTCTGCGCGAGATCCTGCTTGACGATAGCCTCGAGCTCACGGGCCGCGAGCACATCCCAGAACGCCGTGGTCACGTCCCTGGCCACCGTCTGCCGGAATCGCCGCAGTTGCGCGTCGCTGAACTCGAAACCCAGTTTCGCGGCACGGACGGCGGCGCCCACCTGACCCCAGGTGAACACGACCTGCTTCACCGTGAATTGGGCCGAGCGCACGTCCTGGCGCCCGCCGAAGATGTCGCCGATGCCGGTCGACGACGTGCTGCCCGAGTCGCTCGATGGCATGAAGCTCTTGAACAGCTCGTTCTGGCTGTCGTCATAGTTCCGCAAGAGGCTGGCGCTGAAGGTGGCCTGTGGCAGCGCCGACGCGCGTTCTTCGAGGTACTTGCCCTGCACCCAGTTCCTGTATTCGCGCGCCTTCTGGATGTCGCGATTCTGCTCCGCGGCGATCCGCAGCGCCTCGGAGAGCGTCAGTACGCGGACGGTTGACTGCGCAGTCTGCGCGGCCGCCTGGTTGACCCGCAGCGCCTCGGAGAGCGTCAGTACGCGGACGCTTGACTGCGCAGTCTGCGCGGCCGCCTGGTTGACCCGCAGCGCCTCGGAGAGCGTCAGTACGCGGACGGTTGACGGCGCAATCTGCGCGGCCGCCTGGCTGGCCTGTTGCGCCTCGGAGAGCGTCAGTACGCGGACGGTTGACTGCGCAGTCTGCGCGGCCGCCTGGTTGACCTGTTGCGCGATCGACGTGGCCAACGGGGTCTCCTGCTGACCGGCCTGCGCGGGGCCTGCCGTTCCGCCGACCAGCGCGGAGACGACGAGCATCGTCACTGCCGTTGCCGCCGCCTGCCGCCGCTTGCCGAAGAGCCACGCGGTGATGTCATCGAGGATGGCATACACGACCGGCACGACAATCAGCGTGAGCAAGGTCGAGGTGATCAGCCCGCCCACGACCGCCCGGGCCATCGGTGCCCGGAACTCCGCGCCTTCGCCGAGGCCGAAGAACAACGGCGACATGCCGAAGATCATCGCCAGCGTCGTCATCAGAATGGGCCTCAACCGGGTCCGCCCGGCCGTAATCAGCGCGGTCCGCCGATCCATCCCGCGTCCGCGCAATACCTTGGTGTAGTCGATCAGCAGAATCGCGTTCTTCGTCACCAGACCCATGAGCATGATCAGGCCAATCAGCGACATGATGCTGATCGTGTCGCCGGTGATCGCGAGCATGCCCGCCATGCCGACAATCGAGAGCGGCAGCGACAGCATGATCGACAGCGGATCGATAAACGATTCGAACTGGGCCGCCAGGATCAAGTAGACGAAGATAACGGCGAGCAGCAATGCCTCGCCGAGGTACCCGAACGACTCGACCATGATCTCGGTGTCGCCGCCGATGATGGCTTTGTAGCCCGGTGGCAGCTTGATGCGGTCGACCGCGTTGGTCGCTTCTGTGCCGGCCGCGCCTAGCGGCAGGCCGTCGAGATTGGCGTCCACCGTGACCTGCCGGGCGAGATCGCGCCGGCTGACTTCAGCCGGTGACGTCGCACGCGCGAACGTCACCAGGTCGGCGAGCGGCACGAGCGCGGGTCCCTGCGGGGTCGGCACGGTGATCTTCAGATCACTCACCTGATTGACCGTGCCGCGCAACGCCTGAGGCAGCCGCACCCGCACATTGACAGCCTCGCCTTCGTCATCCTCGTACGTGGTGACGGCCTGTCCGCCTACCAACGCCGCCACCGTGCTGGCGACGGCGGCGCTGCCCAGCCCAGACGCGGCCGCGCGTTCCCGATCCACGACGAGCCGGTACTCGGGCGTGTCCTGCTCGCCGGCCGCTTCGACATCGACGATGCCACGCACCGTGGACAATTCGCGCTTGAGGTTGGCAGCGTACTTCTTGAGCGTGCTGACTTCTTCTCCCTGCAGCACGACGACCAGGGCTTTCTGGAACGAGTCCGGATTGTCCGGGATTGACAAGGTGAGGCCCGGGATCTTCTGCAGCCGTTCTCGCGCCACGTGGATAAACTGCACGGCACTCAACGCCCGTTCGGCCCGCGGGACGAGTTTGACGAACACGGTGCCGTCGCGCACGGTGTCGGAATCGCCGGCGCCAATGGTCCCGTAGCTGTACTTGACCTCCTTGAACTCTCCCAGGCCCTTCAGCAGGGCCTCGAGCCGCCCTCGCGTTTCGTCCATCGACGCACCTGGAGCGCTCTTGAACTTGACCAGGAACTCGCCCTGATCCATGACGGGCTGGAACTCGGTCTGCAGGGTGCCGAATACCACGAGCCCGCCCGCAAAGGCGACGATGGCGGTCAGCACGATCGTCTTGCGATGATCGAGCGCCCACCCGATGACGCCCTTGTAGCCCTCGGCCATCAACTCGAACCAGTTATTGAAGCGGTCCAGCGCGCGGTGCAGCAGATTCCGCCGGCCCGCCCGTTTGATGTCCGGATCGTGCCACCGCGACGAGAGCATCGGATCGAGCGTAAACGACACGAACAGCGACACGAGCACCGCGAAGGCCACCGTCATGCCAAACTGGAAGAAGAACCGCCCGATGATGCCCTTCATGAATGCAACCGGCACGAAGACCGCCATGATCGACATCGACGTGGAGAGCACCGCCAGCCCGATCTCCGTCGTCCCTTCCCGCGCCGCGGTGAAATGATCTTCCCCTCGCTCGAGGTGGCGGACGATGTTCTCCCGCACAACAATCGCATCGTCGATGAGCAACCCGATGGCCAGCGAGAGCGCCATCAGCGTCAGCGTGTTCAACGTCATGCCGAGAAAGTACATGACGATAAATGACGAGATCACCGAGATGGGCAGCGTCAAGCCGGTGATCACCGTCGACCGCCACGAGTTCAGGAACACGAACACAATGACCACAGTCAGCAGACCGCCGAGCATGAGCGAGCTCTGGACGTCGGCCACCGATTCCCGGATGAAGCCCGATGTGTCGCGCACGACCTGGATCTTTGTGCCGGCAGGCAGTTCCGCCTGCAGGTCTTCGACCGTCTTCGTCACCGCGTCGACGACACTCACCGTGTTGGCTTTCGTCTGCTTGGTGATTTCGATGGCGACCGCGGGCTCGCCGTCGACGACGGCCAGGGAGCGACGCTCTTCGATCGTGTCGCGAATCGTCGCCACGTCGCCGAGCCGGATCGGCGTGGTGCCGCGCCGGCCGATGACCATGTCCGCGTATTGTGCCGGGAGCTTCGGCTTGCCCGAGATTCGCAGCGGCATCTCGTTCAGGCCCTGGGTCAGTCGGCCGAGCGGAGTGTTGACGTTTTCCGACGTCAGGCCGCCGATCACCTCGTCGACGCCCATACCGAGCGCGGCGAGTCGGGCCGGATCCACGTCAACGGCCACTTCACGGGTTGATGCGCCGATGACCTTGGCTTTGGCCACCCCCGGGATGCTCTCGAGCCGCCGCTTGATCTTCCGCTCCGCCAGCGTCGTCAGTTCCCGCGGTTGCAGTGTGGTCGACCGCACGGCCAGCGAGATCGCCGGCAGCGCGGCGAAGTCGAATTTCTGGATGACCGGCTCTTTCATGCCGGCAGGCAGTTCCCGCCGAATCGAGTTGATCTTGGCACGGGCCTCCTGCGAGACGTCGTTGATCTTCACCTCGAGGTTGAACTCGACAATCACCGACGACAGGCCTTCGCGCGACACCGACGCGACGTGTTTGACGCCGGAGATCGGGTTGATCGCTTCTTCGATCTTGCGGCTGACTTCGCGCTCGACCGATTCTGGAGACGCCCCCGGGAATTCCGTCAGAATCGACAGCACCGGGATCTCGACTTCCGGCATCAGGTCGATCGGCAGCCGTCGCACAGAGAACAAACCGAGCGTCACCAGGGTGAGCATCATCACCGTGGCGACGACCGGGCGCTTGATGGACAGGTTGGAGAGGAACATCGCTACGCTCCCGCTCCCTTCACCACCGCGACGCGGTCGCCCTGGCCAATGGCGAATCCTCCACGCGTCACCACCTGGTCGCCCGCCTGCAGCCCGGACACGATTTCGATCGCGGCCCCGCCTGTCGCACCGGTCTTGACGGTTCGCTTCTCGGCCTGGTCGCCGCGCACGACGAAGACCTCGGCGGTCTGCTGTTCAACGTTCCAGGTCAGCAGCGCTTCGCGCGGCACCTGCAGCACGCCGGGCCGGTTGGCGACGATGATGTGGCCTTTCACAAACGATCCGCCCCGCAGCAATCCGTTGCTGTTCGGCACGCCCGCGACGACCTTCGCGGATCGGCTCGCCACGTCGAGCGCCGGATTGATGAACATCACTTTGCCCATAAACGAACGCCCGGGCAGGGCATCGGTCGAGAACTCGAGGGTCTGACCGACACGGACCAGGGCGAGACGAGACGACGGCACCGAGACGGTCAGATCCAGGAGCCGGTTGTCGACAATGCGAAAGAGCGGATCTCCGCTGCCCATGTTCTCGACACGGTCGCCGGCGCTGACGCCGCGCAGGGCGACGACGCCGTCCATCGGCGAGGTGATCAACGACTTCGCCAGCCGGCTCTCTCCCGTCTTCACCTGTGCGCTGGCCGCTGAAACCGCCGCCTCGGCTGCCTCGACGCCGGTCTTGGCATCGTCGAAGTTCTGCGGCGTGATGAGGCCGTATTGCTTGAGCTGCTGCGCCCGCTCGAACTCACGCCTGGCGCGCGACTCAGCCACGCGGGCCTGCGCCACCATCGCCTTGAGGGCCTCGATGCCGGCCTCGGTCTCGCGCGTGTCCAGCTGCGCGAGCCGATCGCCCCTGCGAACCGGCACCCACTCGGTGACGTACACCGCCGTCACGGTTCCGGTGACCTCGGACTTGATATCGGCGGAGAACTTGGGCCCGAGCGAGCCCACGACGTCCACGCTCTCTTGCAGCTCAGAGGCGACAACCGTGGCCACTGTGACGGCCACGGGTGGACGCGCGGCGGCGGCTGGCGTCTGGCTGGCGCTCTGGCCGGCGCAACTCGTGCCGGCCAGTATCGCGAACCCCGGAATAAGCAAACGATAAAGATGAACCTTCCGAATCATGACGTCTGTTCTCCTACCCTTCGACTCTGTTGTGCTGCGAACTCCTTGACCTTCTCGCGCCCGCGCGACCAGAACCCAACCTGCCGCCGCCGGCCGCCACCCAGGTGAGCTCAGGGTTCACGATCGCTGTTCACGAGCCACCCCATCAAGGAGCAGGTTGACGATGTTGTGAAGTCCATCTCGCCCAACCGGATCGAACCCGGGATGCATCTGCCGCTCCACGCACGAGTCGACCAGACCCATCAGCGCATACGCGACATCGACCGACGGTACCTGACGGAACTCGCCGGATGCTTGCCCATCCTGGATCACAGCCTGCAGGCCTTCGCGCCAGGTGCGTTCGAAGGCCCTGAGATCGAAGGCAGGCGCGATGCCGACCGGACCCAGGAACACCGCGTGGGCCACACGGACAATCGGGATGTTCTCTTCGAAGAGGCTGAAGACATCGTCGCAGAGCGCCATCAGGCGTTTCCGGGCGGTACCGGCTCTGGCCACCGCCTTCGCGATCGCGTCCGCAAACTCACGAGCCGCTTCATCGAGGATGGTGATGAGCAAACCCTCTTTGCTGCCAAAGTGGTAGTAGAGAGCCGGTTTGGTCACCCCGGCCATCTCCGCGATTTCGCGTACTGAGGCCGCCGAGTAGCCCTTCCGATCAAAGATGTGGACAGCAGATTGGAGGAGGCGGTTCCGCGTCTGCGGATCTCGCTCCGCTGGGGTGACGTCAGCGGCCGATGGGGTCTTGGGCTCTTCCATATCTGAGCAATTCAATCTACTATTCTATAATACCGACCGGTAGGTAAGTATATGTCTACCGATCGGTATACGTCAACGGGCGAAAATGGGGTCGGACCCCATTTCCCTTCGTTCTCCGGTCGACCCAAAACAATGGGGTCCGACCCACTACTGTCCGGTCACGGTGCCGGCGAATGCCGGCAAGCTATTGATCTGACGTGAGTTCGACGCGAATGTCGCCCACGACGATATCTTTGGCGCTCGCCAGCGAGCCCCAGTGATGGGGGCGGTCGTCGCGGGCGCCACAATGGCGGATGCTGACTGGCCGTACCGTCTTCGCTCAACTGCTCGCGCACGTGTCCTCGCAGTCGTTTCGCACGTGTGTCGATCGCTACCACGGCAACTACAAGGCGTCGCGCTTCTCGTGCTGGGATCAATATCTCTGCTTGGCCTTCGCGCAGTTGACGTATCGCGAGAGCCTGCGGGATATCGAAACCTGTCTGCGGGCGCTGCAGGCCAAACTGTACCATGTGGGCATTCGCACCCGCGTCGCCCGGTCGACGCTGGCTGACGCCAATGATACCCGCGACTGGCGCATCTACGCCGACTTCGCCCAGAGCCTGATCCGCACCGCTCGAGCCCTCTACGTCCACGATCCGTTAGCGGTGGAATTGACCGACACGGTGTATGCCCTCGACGCCACGACGATCGATCTGTGCCTGTCGGTCTTTCCCTGGGCGCACTACAGCGCGCGTCACGGCGCGGTGAAACTGCATACCCTGCTCGATCTGCGCGGCCAGATTCCCACCGTCGTCCACATTGAGCCGGGCAAGCGATCCGAGATCGCGTTTCTCGACGACCTCGTGTTTGAAGCCGGCGCCTTCTATCTCATGGATCGGGGCTACGTCGATTTCACGCGGCTGTACCGCATCACCACGACGGGCGCGTTCTTCGTGACCCGCAGCAAACGCAATCTCTGTTTCACGCGCCGCCTGTCGCGGCCGATCGACCCTGCCACCGGGATTCGATCCGATCAGTTGGTGGTCCCCACGCGTTTGAAAGCGCGGAAGGCCTACCCGGCCCCGCTGCGCCGCGTGAGCTACGTCGATCCGGACACCGGAACACGCCTCGTCTTCTTGACCAACCAGCTCGACCTGCCGGCCCTGACCATTGCGCAGCTCTACCGGTCGCGGTGGCAGGTCGAGCTCTTCTTCAAATGGATCAAGCAACACTTGCGGATCAAGGCCTTCTACGGCACCAGTGCCAACGCCGTGAAGACCCAAATCTGGATCGCGATCTCCGTGTATGTCCTCGTCGCCATCGTCAAAAAACGGCTCGGCCTCGACGTCTCGCTCTACCAAATTCTCCAGGTGTTGAGCGTGACCCTCTTCGAGAAAACCCCCATTTCTACGGCACTTTTCGAGGGTCCCCTCCACAATGACGACACCCCTCACGCTAACCAGTTACAATTGCTCGACTTATAACCGGACACTACTGGGTCCGACCCCATTTCTGCGCTGTGCTCTTGACTGACCATGGCACTGACTGACGTGAGACGTTCGAATCTGCCGGCAACGCTGGTCCTGTCGCTCGTCGTCCTCCTCGCATCGTCGACCTCGATGGCCGCGCCCGCCCAGGGACGGCGGGTCGTGGATGTCGTCACGATGGGCGATGCTCGCAGCGAGCGGGAGCATGACTATGCCGGCGATCGGGTGACCGAGGGCGTGGTGGACGGGCGGATCTTCCGGCAGGCGGCAGGTTGGCTGCGCGTCTCGCTGACGGTGTACGACGACTCCGAGGTCACGCTGGTCGCTACGTTTCGCGGAAGCGGCGGCGAGCCCCTTGGCTTCGAGCTCGTCGTGGAAGGTCGGCCGGTGAAGGTGCCTGCCTTCGTCTCGCCCTCGACTACCCCGGCACGTGTCGAGTACCGTGTGCCGATGGCGCTCACCCAGGGCAAGACCCGGATTTCTGTCACGCTGCGCGCGGTCAACGGCCCGACCCCTGGTCTGATCGAACTGCGCACCGTGCAGGAGCACCTCGAGCTCTGTCCATCGATTCACACGTTCGCCGACGAACTTGTTCCCTCAGGACTTAGTGCCCCGGTTCCTAATTACGACCACGTATTCCGGGCGGGGCATCCCGCCTCGCTGCGTTGCTCAGCGCT
>Ga0315286_10006251_pt1 | contig 11581 bp, 7 predicted proteins | sample YL17G10_0_MG_FD_205038 | JGI IMG/M metagenome (GOLD analysis project Ga0315286, IMG submission 205038) | Sediment microbial communities from Yellowstone Lake, YNP, Wyoming, USA - YL17G10_0 | ecosystem: Environmental > Aquatic > Freshwater > Lake > Sediment | place: USA: Wyoming | collected... | reverse complement strand
GCAAGGAGTCCATGAAACTGGATGAATTGGCGGGACTCATGGACCGACCGGACGCTTTCTCGAAATACCTGATTGACCAGATCAACGCATGTCTGAGTTCAGTACAGGGCAGGTGAGAACATGATGCTGGCACAGTGTTGCACTAATGCTCCGGCGAATATTGCGATTCTGCTGACTGTTGCGGTGAGTATGTGGTGCATCTTCGTGTGGGTTCCTTCGGTATTGAAATCGAAAGGGGGCAGTATGAGTAAGGCGCTAAAGATCGTGGTGGTCGCGGGTCTGATCTTATCCGTGGCAGCCATTGTGCGTATCAAGCAACAAGGCAAACAGGCAGACGCCGTGCAGGGCCTGTCAACGCCCGCCGTGGCCGCCACACCAGCGGCACCGGGCCTACCGCGCTTGGTGGACCTGGGGGCAGACAAATGCATTCCGTGCAAGATGATGGCCCCCATCCTCGAAGAACTGAAAGAGCAATATAAGGGCAAGCTGGAGGTGATCTTCCTTGACGTTTGGAAAAACCCAGACGTCAGCAAGCAGTACGGCATCCGGGTGATCCCGACGCAGATCTTTTACGATGCCGAAGGAAAAGAGCGGTTTCGACATGAGGGTTTCTTCTCCAAGGACGACATCCTCGCCAAGTGGAAAGAGTTCGGCGTGGACCTGTCAGAACCAGGCTCCGCCGTGCCGGCATTCGAGCGGCTCGCCCCTGCCAAGCCCGACGAACGTCCGAAGGAAAGCATCTGCTACATGTGTGACGGCGACGTCAATCCGAAGACACTTGTCACCGTTCAAACGGACAAAGGGCCGGTCAGGCTGTGCAGCCCCCACTGCTATTTCATCCTGTATTCCTGCCTGACTGAGGACAAGACCGGTTTCGCGAAAAAGGTCGCTGTCACCGACTGGGCCACAGGCAAGGCGGTCCCGATTTCCGAGGCTGCCTTTCTCTGTGGCGAGGACGAAACCACCGGTAAACCGTGGATCAAAGCCTTTGGCGTCCGGGATGCCGCCCTCGGCGAACGAGCCGCGGGTGGAGGCAGTGTCCTGACGCTTGGAGCACTCCAGCAGAAGGAGATGTCCCACCGCTGCGGGTTCTGCGATCGCGCGTGTTATCCCCAGGACGCAGCGGAAGTGATCGTCGAACGTAACATGCACACCTGGGGTTGCTGCTCCCACTGCGCATTGGGTGTGGCAGCCAGAACCGGCAAGAATATCGAGGTGCATGAAAAGGACCGCCTGACCAAGCAGGAGATCGTCATCAAGACACTCGATGGAAGGGTCGCCTCGCTACAGCCGGCAACAGCCGTTGCATGGTTCGGCCAGCGAAAGAAGCCCGATGGCACCTGGGCGTCCGCTGGATGCTTCCACCAGGGCTTCTTTGCCAATGCCGACAACCTCAAGAAGTGGGTCGAGCAGAACCCCTACGAGACGGGCAGGCTGATCAGCCTTGCACAGGCTCTTGCCGACAAGATGAAGCTGTCGCCCGAGCAAATCCAGAAAGCCTGCAAAATAGGCGAATGTGCTCCGAAGTGATTGGGGACGGATCAGGAAGGCGGCGGAGAACGGAGACATCTGAGCGATGGAGAAACTGTTCACCAGTCTGACCAGGGCAGTGGAGGCAACGCCGGCGATTGCCATTGTCGCGTCCTTCACATGGGGTATTCTGAGCATTCTGCTAAGTCCCTGCCATCTGTCGAGTATCCCGCTGATCGTGGGCTTCATCGACCAGCAGGGCCGGATGTCCACCCGGCGGGCCTTCGTCATCTCGACGCTGTTCGCGCTGGGCATCCTGGGGACCATCGCGGCCATTGGAGCGGTCACGGCCGCCGCCGGCCGGATGATGGGTGATGTCGGGCGGTACGGCAACTATTTCGTCGCGATCATCTTCTTCCTCGTGGGTCTGTATCTGCTGGATATTTTGCCGATGCCCTGGTCCGGCCCCGGCCGGGTCGGGATGAAACGAAAAGGGCTGCTCGCCGCCTTGATCCTGGGTTTGGTCTTCGGAATTGCCTTGGGACCCTGCACCTTCGCCTACATGGCCCCCATGCTGGGCGTGACGTTCCGAGTCGCGTCCACAAGCCTGCTCTATGGAATCATCCTGCTTGTTGCCTACGGCGTGGGACACTGCTCGGTCATCGTCCTGGCTGGCACCAGCACCGAACTGGTCCAGCGTTATCTGAATTGGAGCGAGAAATCCAAGGGCGCCGTCATCCTCAAGCGAATCTGCGGCGTCCTGGTCCTGCTCGCCGGCCTGTACCTGATCTACACGGCATGATATGGGCGAGACGAGGCATTCCATGCCCATCGCCCTCGGGGTCAGGCCGTGGGCCGAAACCGCATCGGGCTCATCGCATGAACGGTCATGCACCCCATCATGGACCGCACCTTGTCTTCCACGAGCGCGGAGGGTCATCGGGGCGGGTTGTCCGCGTCCGGTGGGGTGCCTTGCTTGCCTTTGCGGCTCACTCCAAAGGAATAGCGAATCGCTTCGTGCTTGCAGGAATCGACACAGCTTCCACAGAGAATGCACTCGGACGAAGACATGTCGCCGCGCGTGACCATGCCGGTCACATCCAGGCTCATCGGGCAGTTGCCTGTACAAACATGGCACTGAACGCATTTCTCCGGCGAGGCGCGGAGGTGAAGGGCCGGAATCCTCAGGCGGCGCTGCACGTGACTGCCGAGAATCATGAAAGGCGCCATCCAACAGCCGGTGTGGCAAAATCCTCTCTTGCCCACGGCCAGGGCCAGCAGGAAGATCAGGCCGATGACCGTCAGGTAGATGGGATAGCGGCTCGGTGCGTCCACGGAGATCGGGCTTTCCATCATGAAAAAGAAGTTCACGTCGCGGATGCCGTGCCGAGACCACAGATAGACGATAAGACCCATCCAGGGCACCCAGATCACATACTTGATCCAATCGCACTTGCGGCCGTTGACGGCTTTCGATTGTGCGAGGAAGCAGGCCTCCTGCAGGCCCGCTCCCGGACATAGCCAACCGCAAAAGGAGCGTCCCAGAAAGAGCGCGGATACGAACTGCGCCAGGAAGACGCAAGCGGAACCGGAAACGATCCCCACGGCAGCCGCCATGATGATCATCGCCGGTGAAAAGTAGTTGAGCGTAACCGGAAAGAGAAGGAACGACGCCAGGATCAGCATGCGCCGGATGAATTGCCGTCTTGATTTTGTCTGTGTATTCATCGTGCTAACAGAACGTTGTCTATGTCGATTCCCGCGACAGTCGAGACACGGCCCGGCCTGATCACGGGACACTGGGCTTGATGACCTCTTCTTGCTTTACCTCGTAGTTCTTGCCGCGCCACAAGAGCGTCGCCGGGCCGAAGGCATGGAAGACGCGGATACTGGCAGAGTCCTTCAGGTCCTTGTTGTCCGCTGGGCGGAGCGTGAACAGGGCCCCATCGCCGTAGTCCTGGCCGTTCCAGGACCGGGCGTGGAAGGCGATGAAACGAGGCCCTTCCACGATGAAGCCCCAAGGCGGGAGCACCGTGCGTCCGCCAGCTTCCGACTTGACCTCCGCCGGCGCCTGGCCGAAGTTGACTGTGACTTTCACCGCCTGGCCGCCCTCGCCATAGGTGGCCCGTCTGACGTTACGGTCCTCCGTGAGGTATTCGAATGCTGTGAGCCGGTTGTAGGCCGTGAACTCGTGCAGCGGGCCCAGGACCTCGTGTGTGTTCTTCAGGAATACGTCGAGCGGGTGCAGGCCTTGTGCCCAGCCGTTGTCGCTGCGTGTGTAGCACGATCGATCCGGCGACGAGTTCTTCCGCCCTTCCTTCGGCGCTGACTGCCAATAGAGATGATCCGGGAAAGAATGGTAGTGCAGGGGACGGGCACATAGGACGTGGTGCGCCACGTACTCGGCCGCGTCCTCGGCCCGGTAGCCGTACTTGCCGTAGCAAACCTGGCAATCGTGGTAGACCATTTCGAAGAACGGGATCACGCTGGCGCCCAGTTCTTCCGGTTTGAGCTGGTGATAATAGTTGCCGCTGACGCCGACGAGGCCCTCGAAGAAATCACTGTGCGGCAGCGCCCATTCCCGGCCGCACTCGCTGCCGAAGATACCGAACGTGTTGCGGGCATAGTCGCTCAGGCGAATCTTCCACGCGATGTCGTCGTTGCGGCCGATCGGGTGGTTCGGGTCGAAGCACTCGCGCGGCCCGACCGCGTAGGTCGTATCGATGAAGTAACTCCAGGGCGAGAATAAATCGCGGATCGCACCCAGGTTCTGCGGCCGCTGCGCCAGCTCCAGTTGCTTCGGGGCACAGACCATGTAGGCGCGTCCGCCGTTCCACCGCCCGCCTTGGATCAGCGAGCCATCCCGCTTCTTTTCGATGTAACTCGGGCTCCAGCTTTTCGCGTCGTGGTACATGTCCTGGACGTTGTCGTGCAGACAGCCGACGTAGCCCAGCTTCTGGATGCGTTTGACGGCGTCCGCCAGGGCCTCGTTGCCGCCGCACTCCGGGTTGGCCGGCAGGTTGTCCGGGTGCCGGACGTCGTAGCCCCCTTCCGTCCAGCCGCCGACCATGAAGAAGCACCGCTCGATCTTCACATCGTTCCGCAAGTGCTCCGCGACGCGCGCGGCCTCGTCGAACGTCCAGCGCACCCTGACGGATTCCTCGGCCGTGCTGTCCTCATTCATTCGGCGAGCCAGGCACGTCCACAACTTGGCATTTGACGCACCGACCATGAGCTCGACGTGCGGATCGCGGCGGATCTTGTCACGCAGCGTCACAGCATACCCCCGTTTCTCGGCATACAGGCGGTACTCGCGAGCAATTGAGTTCCAGTCGCCCTTGCCCAGCGGCATCAGCCGCACAGAGTTCGCGCCGCCCCGCAACTCGAATGTGGCCGCGAGTCGATTGGGCCTGCCCGCGGAGACCGTCCTCTCCAGTTCGGGAAAGACATAGGCGTCATCCCACGTCACAATGAGAGCCGAGTCCTTCTTCACAAGACCGAGCATGTTCAGGTGGCAGCCTTCGTACTCGGATGTCCCGAACACCCGTTTGAACGCCTTGTCACCCTTGACGGGCACCAGCAGTCCCTCCCGGCTCGGGACGATCACGTAGCCCCCATCCGCATCCGCGATTGCCAGAGCGTCGTTGAGAATACGGACGAGATCATTGCCAGGCTTCTCATAGCGAAGCTCCAGGGCTTGCCCGCCATCAACGAGCGTAAACACAATCGCCCCGCCCTTCTCGCCGGCCAGCCGGATGGAATCCGCCTGCTCGTTCCCGGATCGGGAGAAGCGGCCTTGCAGCCACGCTGCATTGCCGGGACTGGCCGTTCCGCTGGACGGCCACGAGACACCGGAACGTTTGTCCAGCATCTTCCACGCGGCCGTTCCATCATCGACTTCAAGAGTAAGCGAGTTGCTCTCCAGCCGGACTGTGTTGGCACGGCCAGTGACGCAGATCAGCACCGCAGCCAAGCTGACCAGTAGAAACCTGCCCAGAGCCGAGCGGATGGGGTTTTGCGCTGTCATAGAGGCACCTCCTGTCCGGCGGGCCATGCCCACCATTTCCATCGAACGCAGAACGCGGCGGGCCCAGCCCACCTACAGAGATCGTTCGCAACTGCCCCGATAAGATAGCCCGCAAGCCGGCGGAAGACAAGCGTTGCAGACGGATAATCCGTCAGCTTCCGATGACGACGCCGTCGGGTCTGAACAGGTGGAGTCTCTCGGGATTGACGTACACTCGGACCTCCTCATCGGCCTTGAGGCCGACGTGCGGCGGTGCGGAGACGATGCACTTTTCTCCGGAAGGCAGCACGACGTGTACATCGGTTCGCGAGCCGAATGGCTCCAGGAGGTTTACCCGGCCGGAGAGCACGTCGCCCTTGTGCTGCGGGAACGGCTCCAAGGAAAGGTCGTGCGGACGGACTCCGACGAGAATCGATTTCTCTTCGCAATCGCCCAGGTGTGAGGACAGTGAGGTTGGCAGAGACACTTCTCCGGCGGCCAGGTCCACCAAGCCTGTCCCGTTCTCAAATCGGATGCGTCCGGTCAGGAAGTTCATTGGTGGCGTCCCGAAGGACCCGGCGACGAATCGGTTGGCCGGGCGGTCGTAGACTTCGCTCGGCCGGCCCACCTGCTGGATTTGTCCATCCCGCAATACGCACAGGCGATCACCCAGGGCCATCGCCTCGGATTGGTCATGGGTGACGTACAGTGTCGTCGTGCGAAGTCTCTGGTGCAGGGCCTTGATCTCGTCGCGCATCGCCAGGCGAAGGCCGACATCCAGACTGCTCAATGGCTCATCGAAGAGAAATGCCACCGGCTCGCGCACCATCGCCCGGCCCAGGGCCACCCGCTGCCGCTGACCGCCCGAAAGGGCCGCCGGCTTTCGATTCACCAAATCCCCGATGCCCAGCGTCTCCACCACTGCATCGACGCGCCCCTTCACCTGGGGCTTGCCCAGTCCCCGCATCCGCAAGGGAAACGCGAGGTTGGCATAAACGCTCATGTGGGGATAGAGGACGCCGTCCTGGAAAACCATGGCGACGTTGCGGTCTCTCGGCGGAACGGCGTTGACGGCCTTGTCTGCAATGCGAATCTCGCCCGATGTCGGGCTTTCCAGGCCGGCGATCAGACGCAGGATCGTCGTTTTGCCGCAGCCGCTCGGCCCGACGAGGACCATGAACTCGCCCTCGTGCACGTCCAGAGAAAGATGGGAGACAGCCGTCGTGCGGCGATCAAACACTTTGGTGATATTCAGCAGTGAAATAGACGCCATGAGGGGCTCCCTCTTGTCACCCCTGCGAAGGCAGGGGTCCAGGAAAGCCGCGGCGCAGATGGATTCCCGCTTTCGCGGGAATGACATGGGGACAGCAGCTTTCCACCAGACTGTCATTATGTTGGAGGCTTTTAGAACGGATTTCGCCGCAGCCGCGCAGCCGCTCGCGTGAGGAAGATCAGACCAACCGACGCGTAAACGGCGAGGGTCAGGACGATCCAGCCGGTCGCATCGAGCGGATCGGTCATTCTTCCCTGGATCCAGTCGTACACTCCCAGCCCCTTGGAGTGAGCAGCGGCATTCATGATGATGCCCGCCTGGACGAACGGGTTCATGTCCATGTAGACTTCCAACACGTCCGTGCCCACCTTGGCGATCTCCAGCGTGATGGTCAGGAACAGGGGAAAGACCGCCCAAAGGCCCGCCGCCACAGCCATGTTGGCGATCACCGCCGTCGTCGTGTGCTTGCATCGCGCGCTGAAGTACAGGCCCGTGGCGGTCAGGAAGAACAGCGCCCAGACCACCAGGATGCCCAACTGAGCGATGGCGATCGGATGGATGTAGCCCAACACGGCGAACACGATCCCGTGGCCGAACAGCAGCACCCACGCCGGCAGGCATCGGCGCACGGCGCCCAGGAACTTGCTCCAGAGAATCTCCCAATCGCCGACGGTCGTCGTCAGCAGAAGGGGCCAGGTTCGCGATTCCTTTTCCGAGGTGATGCACGTCGCCGGCAGGACCGTCGTGAAGAGCATGCCCACGCTGAAGAAAACGACGGTGTACATGATATGGGTCCCCGTCTTCTCCAGGACGCCCGTCCGTCTGCAGAGCCAATAGGTCAGGAAAAGCAGGCCCAGGATCACAACTGCCGCGATGAGCTCTACAAGCCTTCGCCTGGCGACTAATGGCGTTCTTCGCTCCTTCCACAACACCGGCGGACCCTGCACGCGGCGGACGCTCGTCGGGGCAGGCCCCCGTGCCTGCCCAGACGAATCGGGGCAACCACGGGGGGTTGCCCCGACGGCCTGCCGCAGGGCAGCCTTGCGGACGAAGATCATCGCCAACAACAACAGCAATGCAGAGACGCCGAGCATGACCGCACAGTGAAGCGGCCAACTGACCGAGACCGCCAGCCGGGCCAACTGCAGCGATTGCATGGCAGCCATCATCACGAAATAGGGATTGACGTAGGTAAGGATGCTCATGACCCTGCCTGCCGAGGCCGTCCTATCAACCAGAGCGGCTATGATCCCCGGCAGGAACCCGAAGAAAAAGCCGGCCGCCAGAATCGCCTCCAGGATCGCCGTGTAGGCCCGGCGGGTGAAGATCGAGAAGAACAGGCTCAGGGATCCGACGAAGAGGACCGTGGTCAGCGTCACGCACAGGCCGCACAGCAGAAAGCCCCAGGGCACGCCTCCGAGCACGCGTACGATCGCCAGCAGCGGCAGCGAGATCGCCAACAACAGCACGATTTGCAGCAGCTTGCTCGTCAGCTTGCCCATCACGATCTGAAAGCTCCCAATGGGCGTCGTCATGAGCACGCCGAGAGTCCGCTTGTAGATCTCGTCGCTGATAGACGTGCTGAGCATGACGATGGCAAGGACCTGGGCCGCAAGGAACTCGAACCACAAGGTGCTGGCGATGATCGTCTGGCCTGCGAACGCCATGCGAGAGACCTGGTAGACGGACGTGTAGCCGGAGGTCCTGCTGTTTACGACCAGCTCGAGCCACATGACCGTCACCAGGAAGGTGAACACCCCGATGTAGACGAAGCGCAGCACGTAGTTCCGCCGGCGCCGGCTGGAGACCCGCATCTCTTTATCGAAGATCGGTCCCGTCAGCCATCCGGGACGCAAGCATTGTAGGAAACTGACTCTCGTCATCTATAAATAGTAAATCGTCAATCGTAAATCGTCAATCAAAACACCCTCCGCCGCAGGCAGCGTTTGGCTCGCCAGAAGAAGAACAAGCCTATGAGACCGTACACAACGCCAATGCCCACGAGGATACACGTGACCCTGCCGGCGCCGAGCGTCCCATGGCCGGAGCGCGACAACGCATCCACGCCGTAGCTGAGCGACCGCCACGGCATGTGCGCATTCTGCCAGCCGGCTGCGCCGCCCATGATCAACTCGGTCTGGATCGCCGGATGAGTCCACATGTACCTGGCAAGGAAGTCGTCCTTGCCGCCCATGACGCCCACCAGCCCGGCGAGAATCGGTCCGACCACCCACAGGCCGACAACCAGGGCGAAACTCGCCACCACGGCGGACGTCGTACGGGCAAAACGCGCGCTGAAATAGAGGCCCGCCCCGGTAATGAAGCACGTCAGCCACGCGACCAGCACCAGCAAATGAAGGATGGCCACGGGATGGATGTAGCGAATGAGCGTGAACAGAATCACGTGTGCGGCCAGCAATCCCCAGATGGGCAGACAACGTCGAAACGCGCTGATCGCCTTGCCCAGGAGGATCTCCCAGTCGCTCAGCGGCGTCGTCAACAGCAGCGACCACGATTGCGACTCCTTCTCCGTCGTGATCCGGGTGGCGGAGAAAACGATATTGACCAACCCCCCGATGAACATGAAGAGCATGACGTAGAGAATGTGAGTGAAGTCCTCGTCCAGGCTTCTCGCGGCCGAGGAGGCCAAGTACGTCGCCGCCAGCGCCACAATCGCCACCGCCAGGCCGATGTAGCTGTTCCGGCTGTCGATCCCTTGGATGAAGGGGGCCCGAAGCTCCTTCCAGACCACCGGCGGTCCCACGACCCGCCGAACGGGAATCACCGGACGGCGACGTTGCCTGCCCTCCGTCTTCCGTCCTCTGTCGTCTGTTCTCTTCTTTCTGCCCTCCGGCTTCTCCCCGACGGCTTGGCGCAGCGCCACCGTACGAACGATGGCCACCGATCTGCCGAGGACCAGGGCGGATAGGCCGAGCATGAAGCCGCAGTGCAAGGGCAGGGAAAACATCGCCCGGCCGCCGGGGGAGATGACTTGCCGGGTGATCTCCAGCATGCCGGCGAAGGGGTTGAGGCTGGCCACCACGGGGGCGAGTACGGACAAGATCGCCGACGAGGAGCCGACACGAAAGCCAAGACTCGTCATAATGTAGTACCCTGCAACCCCGAACAGCGACGGCAGGATGAAGTAGAGAGTGAGCAGAGTGAACAGGGTGCGAATGATCACGCCGTAAGCGTGGAGGTTCTTGATGGAGAACAGCAGGCTGACGGAGCCCGCAAATATGGAGGCCGTCAGCGTGATGCAGAGGCTCGAAAGCAAGAAGCCCCAGGGCACGCCGCCCAGGACGCGCACGGTGGCCAGAATCGGAAGCGAGATCGCCAGCAGCAGGACCAACTGCAGCAGCCGGCTCAGGACCTTGCCCATGACGATCTGAAGGCTGTTGATCGGCGTCGTCATGAGGACGCCCAGCGTGCGATGGTAAATCTCGTCGCTGATGGCACTGCTGAGCATGACGACGGCGAGGACCTGCATGGCGAAGAACTGGAAGACCGAGATCGTGGTGACGATCTGCTTGCCGGCGGCCGCCATGCGGGACTGGACGAAGGCAGCCGTCCCCTGGTACTGGACGACGCTCATCCAGACGATGGCGACGAAGACCGTCAGGACCAGGATATAGAGAGGCCGCAGGGCATACTGCCTCCGCCGCCGGCTGGCGACCCGAAGCTCCTTACCGAAGATCGGTCCGGTCAGCCAACCCGGCCGGCACAGCTGCCGGAACGATCGCCATTTGTCCATCAATACGGGCATGATTGGACACCTTCATCGAAACACGTCACGTCGAAGACCGGTCCGGCCAGCCACCGTGCGGCCGAGGCTATCGGGATCAGGGCTGCTGACACCGCTGTCATACTCATGCTGTGGCTCGCTCAAAAGACATACGCTCTCACATTCCGCCGGGCGCGCCGCCACAGAAACAGGCCCAGGGCGACATCGAGGACGAAAGCAGACCCCATCGTCGCCAGGCCGTAGAGCTGGAGATAGTTTGAACTCACCGATGTGGTACCTGAGTTGGGCCGGTTCACATAGCTGGCGAGGATCTTCGCGAGCCACCACGCAGACAGCGGGCTATACTGGCCGACGATAAAGTAGTTCACGCACAGGAACGTGACGAGTGCGGCTGTCACGGCCGCCGTCGTAGTTCGCAGGCGCACCCCAAAATACAGACCCGCCCCCAGCACCAGGACAACAGCCGCCAGACGAGCGAGCGCATAGGCCACGGCCCCCGGCAGCTCTCTGGAACCGACTTGAGAAAACAGAAGGCAAACCTCTATGGCGAGCAGCGAGAGCAGCATCACGGCGTCACGGCGCAAGGCTGCTCTCGCCTTGCCCCACAGAATCTGCCTTTCATCGAGCGACGTCGTCAGCAACACCGGCCAGGCGCCACTCTCCTTTTCTGCCGCGATGCCTCCGGCCGTGGCGATCGCCAGGCGCAGAAACGCCACCAGCCAGAGTCCCCCGAGCTCGTAATACGGGTAGATCGCAAGCGGGCCGCCGCGAGCCACCTTCGTAACGATGAGCAGGACACAGGCGACAGACGCCGCGACAACGATCGGAATAGTCCCTTTTCGTAACACATGGACGCAAGGGTCTTCCTTCCAGGCCACCGGCGATCCCCACAGCCGTTCGATAGCCCAGGGCTCTCTCCTCGTGCCGAACCGTCGCCCGATGGCCACACGGCGGATGCGCCGGACGGAAACGCACGAGACCGCCGCGGCAGCGCCCGCCATGATCAGGCAGTGAATTGGCCAGGAGAAGAAACGGCCCGCGCCGGCCGCAGGAACCGGCCCCACCCGGGGCACAACATCGTACAAGG
>Ga0315286_10006250_pt1 | contig 11581 bp, 8 predicted proteins | sample YL17G10_0_MG_FD_205038 | JGI IMG/M metagenome (GOLD analysis project Ga0315286, IMG submission 205038) | Sediment microbial communities from Yellowstone Lake, YNP, Wyoming, USA - YL17G10_0 | ecosystem: Environmental > Aquatic > Freshwater > Lake > Sediment | place: USA: Wyoming | collected... | reverse complement strand
GGGCGTTGGATTTCGTCCCTATGTCTTTCGGCTGGCTGAGGAGAAGGGGATCCGGGGATGGATTACCAACACTCCCGGAGGAATAGAGATCGAAGCAGAAGGAGAAAAAGTCATCCTGGATGAGTTCGTAAAGGATCTCCCGCGGCTTGCTCCCCCATCGGCCTATATCGATCGAATCGTGGTCTCCGATGGAATGCTCCCCCAGGGATACGAGGACTTTTCTATCCTGAATAGCCCCCTGGGGGCTGAGCGCACCGCCCTCATCTCGCCCGATATTGCGACCTGCCCGGATTGTCTCCGCGAGCTCTTTTCTCCTGAGGATCGCAGGTTTTCCTATTCCTTTCTGAATTGTACCAACTGTGGCCCTCGCTATAGCATCATTCAGGATGTGCCGTATGATCGGGAGAGAACCACCATGAAGGTTTTCTCGATGTGCCCTCTCTGTCGTGCCGAATATGAGGATCCGCACAATCGGAGGTTTCACGCGCAACCGAACGCCTGCTGGGAATGCGGGCCCCGACTATGGCTGAAGGACGAACCAGCAGCAGAAGAGGAGCCGATCAGGGCGACCTATCACTTCCTGAAGCAAGGGAAGATTTTGGCCATCAAGGGCTTGGGCGGGTTTCACCTCGCAGTGGACGCCACGAATTCCGAGGCGGTAAAGCGCCTGCGAGAACGAAAGGGGCGAGAGGAGAAGCCCTTTGCGATCATGGTCAAAGACGTAGCAGCGATCAGGAAATTTTGTGAGGTTAGCAGAGAGGAGGAGAAAGCCCTGCTGCAGCCCTCGCGGCCTATCGTCCTGCTGCGGAAGCGCCCGACTCCTCTGATCTCCGAGCAGGTGGCTCCCAATAACAAGTTCTTAGGAGTCTTTCTCCCCTATACCCCACTCCAAGCTCTTTTCTTCTCCTTCGATGAGGAGAAAGATGGAAAGCCCCTGGTCTTGGTAATGACCAGCGGCAATCTGAGCGAGGAGCCCATAGCATACTGGAACGAAGAGGCAGAGCGAAGACTGGGAAGGATCGCCGACCTTTTTCTCCTCCATAACCGAGAGATCCATGTGCGAGCGGATGATTCGGTGGTCCGAGTTGTCGCTGACCAGGAGATGATCTTGAGGAGATCGCGCGGGTATGCTCCCAAGCCCATCCGCGTTTCGTCTCCTGCCCGGGCGCGGATTCTGGGGACTGGCGCGGAACTGAAGAATACCGTTTGCCTGTACAAAGGGCAGAATGCCTTTCTCAGTCAGCATATCGGGGATCTCGAGAATTACGAAACCTTAGCCTATTTCCAAGAGACCGTCCACCACCTGGAGCGGATACTCGAGATACAGCCGGAGGCAGTAGCCTTTGATTTACATCCCGGATACCTCTCCACCCAATATGCACTGAGTCGAGAAGGCCTGGAGAAGATGCCGATCCAGCACCATCATGCCCATCTCTGTAGCGCCATGGCGGAACACCAATTGGAGGGAGACTGCCTGGGGATTGTTTGCGATGGCACCGGATATGGGACGGATGGGAAGATCTGGGGATGCGAATTCCTGGTAGGGGGCTATCTCGATTTCCATCGGTTCGGTCATCTCAAATATATCCCGCTGCCCGGCGGCCAGGTCTCGATTAAGAAGCCGTATCGAATGGCACTGAGCTACCTGTATGCCATCTTCGGGGAGTCTCTGGATGAATTGTCCCTCTGCCAGAGACTCCCCGGTGAGGAAGTGCGTGTGGTGAAGAGGCTTCTGGAAAGTGGGTTCAACTCGCCCATGGTTTCCAGTATGGGCAGACTCTTCGATGCCGTGTCCTCCTTGTTGCAAATTCGGGACGAAGTCACCTTTGAAGGGCAAGCGGCTCTGGAGTTGGAGATGGCCGTGGAAGAAGGATGGGAAGGGCACTATGAGTATGGCCTGGAAAGGGGGCCGGAGGGAACCATCATAGATCCTATCCCTTTGATATTAGGGATTATCGAAGGCCTCCAGGCGGGGGTCAGTGCAGCCCGGATTGCCACATCGTTTCACAACACCGTGGCCCTTTTTTTGCTGGAAGTTGCGGAGCAAATGACGAAGGAGACGGGTTTGAACCGGGTTATCTTGAGTGGTGGGGTCTTTCAAAACGTCTATCTTCTGGAGAGGCTGAGGAAGGGACTAATGGAGGCGGGTTTGACTCCGATCGTTCACCAGAGAGTACCCGCCAATGACGGGGGGATTGCCCTGGGGCAAGTTGCTATTGCCAATGCCCGATTGGCAGGGCCTTAAGAGGAGTTGGGAAGGACGACAGAGGAGGGATTATGTGCATTGCCGTTCCGGGGAAGGTGACCAAAATTGAAGGGGATGTAGCTTTTGTCTCTTTTGGGGGTAGCATGCGTCAGGCAAGCCTGGACTTGCAGGAGGATGTCCGAGAGGGTGACTACGTGATCGTCCATGCGGGATTTGTCATCCGCAGGCTGGATGAAAAAGAGGCGCTGGAAACCCTCGAATTGATCAAAGGGATGAACCTTGAAGTATATTGAGGAATTCAGGGACGCAAAGCTGGCGCAAGCCCTTGGTGCTCAGATTTCCATGCTTTCCAAGAGACCTCTCAGCCTGATGGAGGTTTGCGGAAGTCACACGGTCTCCATTTTTCGCCATGGAATTCGAAATCTCCTGCCGAAAACGATCCGCCTGCTGTCCGGACCTGGTTGTCCGGTCTGCGTAACTGCCGCAAGGGATATCGACCGGGCTCTTGTTTTGGCTCGCACGCCAGGTGTGGTATTCTCCACCTTTGGAGATATGATGAGAGTCCCGGGATCATCGGGCAGCCTGCAAGAGGCCCGAGCTCAAGGGGCCGACGTCCGAATTGTCTATTCCCCCCTGGATGCCCTGAATTTTGCGAGCAGGGAACCGGAAAAGAAGATTGTCTTCTTCGGGGTAGGCTTTGAAACCACCTCCCCTTTGATTGCCGCAACCCTGAAAAAGGCTATTTATAGCGGGATCAAGAACTTTACTGTTTTCTCCGTCCACAAGTTGATTCCTCCGGCACTCAAGGCCTTAGTGTCCTCCCAGGAAATCGAGATCGATGGGTTTATTCTTCCTGGCCATGTGAGCGCGATCATCGGCACGGGTCCTTATGAGTTCCTGGCCCGGGAAAACCATATCCCGGCGGTGGTTTCTGGTTTCGAGCCTCTCGATATCCTCCAGTCGATATGGATGTTGGTGGCGCAAGCGGAAAGGGACGAGGCGAAGGTGGAGATTCAATACAAGAGGGTGGTTTCCGCGGAGGGAAATCGAAGGGCATTGCAGTGGCTGGGGGAGATCTTCGAACCGGTCGACGACTGTTGGCGTGGCCTGGGCTCCATCCCGCAGTCTGGTCTCAAGCTTCGGCAGGAGTGGAGGGAATGGGATGCCGAGGGCAGTTTCGATTTTCCTACCGAGTCGGCAAAGGATGACCCACGCTGCCAATGCGGTAAGGTGCTGAGGGGAACCCTTCTGCCTCCCGAGTGTCCCCTCTTCAGCAAGATCTGTACCCCGGAAAACCCGTTGGGGCCCTGTATGGTCTCCTCTGAAGGAACCTGTTCTGCTTACTTCCGCTATCATTCCCGAGCCTGAAATCCCATTTGCAGGTGCTTCTCAGCAAACGGGGGAGATCTTGACGTTGGTTAAGGAAAAGGACACCCGATGAAATCAAAAGGAACTGCTTCTTCTTCCGAACTCGATCGGATCCTGTTGGCACATGGCGCCGGAGGAAGGATGGCCCATCAATTGATCGCGGATCAATTTCTTCCCATCTTTTCGAATCCCCATTTAGAGCGGATGGACGATTCGGCCGTTCTGGAGATGAAGGGCTGCCGGCTGGCCTTCACCTCCGATTCTTATGTAGTGGATCCCCCCTTCTTCCCCGGAGGAGATATCGGAAGATTGGCGGTTTGCGGGACGGTGAATGACCTTTCCATGAGTGGTGCCAAACCCCTCTATCTCTCCCTCTCCCTGATCATCGAGGAAGGATTTCCCCTCCAGGAGCTACGGACCATCATCCGCTCAGTTCAAGGAGCTGCCCGGGAGGCGGAGGTTCTCATCGTAACAGGGGACACGAAAGTGGTCGAGAAAGGGGGCGCGGACAAGATTTTCCTCAACACTGCGGGAATAGGGATACTTCAAGACAAGCATATCTCTATCTCCGGGAACAACGCCCAGGTGGGTGATCAGCTCATTCTGAGTGGAAGCATCGGGGATCACGGCATTGCGGTGATCTCTCAAAGAGAGGGGTTCTCTCTGGGAGGGAACATCGAAAGTGACATGGCTCCCTTAAATCGGCTTGTTCAGGATATGCTCCAAGCGAGCCGAAAGATACATGTCTTGAGAGATCCGACTCGAGGAGGGTTGGCCACGACTCTGAACGAAATTGCGGCGCAGTCGCAGGTGGGGATCATGGTGGAGGAGTCGAAGATACCCGTTCGGGAGCCCGTGCAAGGGGCATGTGAACTTTTGGGCCTCGATCCGCTCTATTTGGCCAATGAGGGAAAGTTAGTGGCAATCGTGAAAAGGGAGGCGGCAAGCATCATCTTGCAGGCTATGAAGAGAAATCCGCTCGGAAAGGGCGCGGAGATTATCGGAGAGGTAGTCGAAGATCCGAAGGGCATGGTGTTCTTGAAAACGAAGATTGGGGGAACTCGAGTGGTGGATATGCTCATAGGAGAGCCATTACCTCGCATCTGCTGACTTTCAAATTCCTACGGGAATCTGCTTCTGGAAGGACGCCGAATTTCCCTTCCTGCTCTGAATCAAGATATTAACGACGAACATGCCCTCTGGCACTCCCTTGAAGGTGATACGAAATCGGCCCTCCTCATCGGTCGTGATCGATGTCTTGTTGATGGATACGGACGCGAATTGCTCGGTAGTCCCCTGGATGTGGAGGGTATTCCCGGAAGGCCCCCTCAGGACCAGTAAGCTATCTATTTTAAAAGGTATTCCTTCAGCCGCGTATTTCAATTGAAAGATCTCGGGTTCGGAAAAAGTTCCCTCTGAACCTTGGGCGTTGAGACTGCTTACCCTCCAGAAATAGATTCCCGCCTCCAGCTTCTCCACTTCATAGAGGACCGTGGCGAGAGGTTTCAGATCCAAAATCGGATCGAAGAAGAACTGGTCTTGTGCGATCTCGAGGTGATAGGCTTTGGCTCCCGAATTCTCTGCCCAGGCCAGGGCGACCTTTCCCTGTTGCGGATTGGGAAAGGTAAGCTCCTTCATGTTAATGGGGGAAATGAGGATGGGGGCTCCCACCAAGGGGACGGAGGCAGAGATGATCCGGTTTTCCTTTGTAACCGTCACTTCCTGGTTATTGCTTACCCTTACGAGCTTCCCTCCGCTGGTGACATCGGCAGAGCCGGAGAAAACCCGTATACGGCTCTCCTTCTCGGGTGTGACTTCGACCGCCAGATCGGCCCTCTCTACTCGCGCCACGGCGGTGGGCGTTTCGATCTTGAATTCTGAAGCCTTGGCGGTGGACCTTTTGATCTTCGCCTCGATATGCGAAGCCATTAAACGGATGGAAGATCTCTTGGTCCGGGTGACTATGTCCTCCGACAGATTCCCCATGACGATGAGGGAATTGGGCTTCACGCGGAGGATATTGGCGTCATCGAAGGTAATCTGAAGCTGAGAGTTGGAGAAAGTTCGAATCTGATCCTCTGAGGAAAGCTTCATGCCCGGGCTTGCAGGCTGCCAGGACAGATCCTTGGGCCGCTTGATTTCCACCTTGCCAGACGAAGCAGAGATCGTGGCAAATCGTGTGGTGGCACGGTTCTGTTCCACCATTTCCACCTCTAAGCGGCGGGCCAACGAGTCTGCCCTGACTGCATAATCATAGGCGGTCTTGAAGTCTCCCGCATCGAAAGATTTCTTCGCTTTTGAGAGTTCGCGGCATGCCTGCGAGTACTTGTCGTAAGCGAATACCTCCGCTCCTGCGCTCATGGCCTTGCTGATGGATTTCTCCGCGGAGACGATCGCCTGCCTTGCCCTTTCCTCTATGCTGGATCCTCTGAGATAATAGACCGAAAATCCTGTCAGGAGCAGGAGGAAAAAGATGACGCCTATCCAGGTGTAGAGCGCCTTTCTGGAAATAACCAGCACTTTCCAATCCAGAAGCTTTCGGAGGCGCCCTCGACGGCGATCCCTTTGAGGCGGAGCAGTCGGGCGAGCCATGGTTTCCTCGTTAATTGTTAATTGTTTTTTAGGATGCGGCCACTCTTGAAGCAACTGAGAAAGGCGTTTACCACCCTGGGATCGAAGCGAGTTCCGGACCAGCCGATGATCTGGCCTACCACGTAGTTCACTTCCATCGCCTTCTGATAGGAGCGATCGGAGGTCATGGCATCGAAGGTGTCAGCGACGCACAGAATCCGGGCTCCCAGAGGGATCCGATCACCATGAATTCTGTCCGGAAAACCGGTCCCGTCATAAAATTCATGATGATGGCGCATGAGGGGAACAATCTCCGTTAACTGCTTGATGGGCGCCATGATATTCGCACCCAAAACCGGATGCTGTTTAATCAGGGCATATTCCTGCTCGGAGAGGGTGCCCGGCTTTCTCAGGATCCCAGTATCGATCCCGATCTTTCCCACATCGTGCAGCAGGGCTGCAATATTGATCTTCTCTTTCTCCCACGAGCTGAGTTTCATCTCTTCGGCAATGGCCAGGCTGTATTGAGTCACTCTCTCCGAATGACCTCTGGTATAGGGATCTTTTGCGTCAATGGCAGCGGCCAGCGACCTTACGGTGCTCAAGAACATATCTCGCATATTCTCATCGTAAATCTCCAGTTGGCGGGTCATGTAATTAAACGTCTCTGCCAACTGTCCAATCTCATTCTTGGTCCCTACCTCGATACGGCTGTTGAAATTCCCTGCGGCAATGGAAAGGGCGCTTTGGGCAAATTTCTTAATGGGATTGCTCAGATGGCGCGCAAACCCGATTCCCACTGCAGCGGCAACGATAGCCGCCACAAGCCCCCAAATGATGGTCTGACGCTTCATCTCAAATAAGGAGAGGTATGCATCTTCCCTCGGCTCTTGGATTACCACTCCCCATCCCATATGCTTCACGGTGGCATAAGCGCCCAGCATTTCCCGATCGTCCTTATCGCGGAAGGGAATGGTCCCGCCTGTCTTACCCAGTAAGAGATAGTTCTTTACGATCTCGACCTCCTTCATGTCCTCTTCCTGCAGGACCCTGACCCGGTTGGGATGGGCGATGAGTTTTCCCTGGCTATCCACGAGATAGGCGTAACCCTGGCGGCGAATACGAATGCGGGAGATTAAATCATTGATATCCTCTAAGGTGATACAAGCAGAAAGGACTCCAAAGGTCTGGCCCGCGTCGTTCTTGACGGGCTGGTAGACCAGCAAGACGGGGGTCTTGGGTGAAGCGGCAATGAAGGTGGAACTGAAAGTCCTTTTCCCTTGCAAGGCCTCACGAAGCAGAGCTTCATTCGATCCCTGATTATCCGGAAAAGGTGAGGAAACCCGATCTACCCGATAAGCGGATTGCACTTGCCTTCCCGTAGAATCTATCAGAGAGAAACGGAGGACGCTCGGATACTGCTCCAGGAAGAAGAGGAGCAACCTCTCGCGTTCCCCGGTCTTCAATGGAACGGTGAGGAGCTGAGTCTTTGCGACCATCTCCAACTCGTCGAAAATACGCCCCACAAAATTGGAGATCTGATTTGCCGTGTCAGTGGCCAATTGGGTGTGAAGGAGGAGGAGGTCGTTCTCCAGGACATCTTGGTTGATTCGGATGAGGGTGTAGGCAGAAATGAGAAGAGGAACCACCGCGATGATGACTAATACGGTCAGGAGGTGGTACAAGATCTGGTGTCTTTTCGGAGTTTTCTTATGCACTCATCTCCCCCGCGTGAAAGATCTTCTTCTTTTTGCTCGCTTTCGCCTGATACATGGACTTGTCGGCCAAGCGGATGAGGTCTTCCTTGGTTTTGGCATGAGAAGGATAGGAAGCTATTCCGAAGCTTGCGCTTATCCTGACTTGGAGTCCTTTTTCCACCAAGAAGCAGTGATTGGAGATCAGGGTGGAAAGCCTTGTCGCCAATTTGCATGCGGTTTGAGTATCCGTTTCTGGAAGGATAACAACGAACTCATCTCCCCCGTATCTGGCGACCAGATCTATTTCTCTCAGATTCGTCTTCAACAGAATTGCGACTTCCCGCAGAACTGCACTGCCCATGAGGTGCCCATAAGTATCGTTCACCGGCTTGAAGTGATCCAAATCCACGAAGAGAAGTGAAAGAACAGAATGGTATCGATCCTGGTACCGATCCACCCTCTTGATCTCTCGCTCTAAGATCTGATAGAAATACCGGGCGTTGTGGACGCTCGTTACGTCATCCGTGATGGAGAGGTCCTCGGTCTTTTGGTAAAGGCGGGCATTCTCAATGGCGATGGCCGCGAAATCTGCGAGCGTGGAGAGGAGATCGAGATCTCTCTTGTCGAAAGGGTCCCCCCCAACCTTGTTGATCAACTCGATGACCCCCAGTACCTTTCCTTTGCTGATGAGGGGGACACAGAGAATGCTTTTCGTCTCGAAGGATGGACTTTCCTCTAAGGTCTTGAGGAAACGGAGGTCTTTTGCTACATCGGGGATAATGATCGACTTGGCCTCCTTTGCAACCCATCCTGCCATCCCTTGTCCCATTTTCAGCGGTACATCTTTGGCGCGATCGGCGGCCTTATTCCCCACTCCGGCCTCGAATACCAAATTATTCGTTTTCTCATCCACCAAAAAGAGGGACCATGCCTCAGAATGAATGATATTCGTCATGTTATTCACTATGATATTCAGCACCCTCTTCAGCTGGAGCGTGGAGGTAATCGTCTTTCCGGTCTCGTTAAATATGGTAAGCTCCAGATCCTTCATTTGCAGCAATGAGCTCAGATCCCGCCCCCCCCTCTTCAGTTGATAGAACTCCGAGGCGATCCTCACCATTGCGAGCAACTCCCGTTCCTCTAAGGGCATGACATGCCACCAGAATAACCCCTCCAACTCCGGATGAAACTCCTTGGGCGGTTGCCCTTGCAAAAGAAAGAGGATCGGGAGGTTTGGATTCAATTCGATGATTCGATGAAGGGTTTCCCGTAGAGGATTATCGAAAACCGGGGAAGCAACGAGTGCCATCTGAATCTCATCGTTCTCGGGAAGGGCGGTCTGTTCGGAGAGATCCAGCACCAGAAGGGGACGGAATCCGTCCCGAGCCAAGGATTCCAAGGTCGCAGAATCGATCAGTTCTGAGGAATCTACTACCAGTATGCTTTTAATTAGCTCCATCGCCCCCTCCGGACGACGACATATTAACAAAATATCCGAGAATTTCAAAAAATATTTCTTGTTGATAATAAAGGAGGGCTCTGATATTTTTTTCCCCGAATCTGAAAGGGATGCTACGAGGCTGCCGGCTTCAGAAAAACGGAAGGACCCTTTTACCCGCATCTGCTTTCTGGGGGGGATTTAAAATGGAGAGGCTTTTCGTCCGCGACCTAAAGGTAGGTGATACGATTACGCAGCATTTCTTGGTGAAAGGGAAATATCGACGGCAGAAGAAAACGGGAGAGCCATTCCTTGCATTCTTGCTGGGGGACAGGACCGGGGAGATTTCGGGAAATCTTTGGGAAGGCCTCGATGAGGCGGAGCGTACGATTCAACCGGGAGATTTTGTAAGGGTGAGGGCATTTGTGACTTCCTACCAGGGATCTCCGCAGCTTAATATCCAGAGGATGCAAAGGTTAAACCGTGAGGAGGTGGAAGCTGAGGAATTCTTCCCCTCTACGTGCAAGGATGTGGAGGAAATGATGGGTTATCTGCGGAGGACGGCAGGTTCATTGAAACACCCGAGCCTCAGGGATCTGCTGAAGAGTTTCCTGGAGGATGAGACTTTTGCGGCAGCCTTCAAAAGGTCGCCTGCCGCTAAAGGCCTCCACCATGTCTATCTGGGTGGACTGCTTGAGCATACCTCCTCCGTGGTCAGGATTTGTGAAGCCATCCTGGCCGAATATGAGGGGATACACCGGGATCTCTTGCTGGCGGGGGCTATCCTTCATGACGTAGGCAAGATTGAGGAATTGGGGTTTGAGAAGGGGGTCCTCGATTATACGGATCGAGGAAGGTTGCTGGGTCACATTGTGATTGGATCCGAAATGGTACGAGAAAGAATCCGTTCCCTTCCCGGTTTCCCTCCGCCATTGGAATTGGAGCTCATGCATATCTTGATCAGTCATCATGGCGAGCACGCTTGGGGTTCGCCAAAGAGGCCGAAGACCATAGAGGCCCTCTTGGTTCATTATGTGGAGGACTTGGATGCGAAGGTAGCAGGATTCCAGGATTTCATGCGTCATTCCCAAGACCCTCTTCGTCCGCATTGGACCTCCTACCATAAGGTTTTCGAACGCTATCTTTACCTGAGGGACACGGAAGAGGAAAACCTGCAAGGAGGCGAAAAAGATGCACCTCGATGATTGGCTCGATTCTTTCCGCAGGATCGGATTCCGGTTGCGAGAGGAGGTATCGACCCTCTCCGGCCAGCCGGAGGCCCGCAGAGAGATTCGGATGGGAGCGGGAGGGGATACCACTACCTACATCGACGAATGGGCCGAAGGGATTATCCTCGACCAACTCCTCCGTCTTCAGGCGGGGGGCGAGAGCTTTACCTTGATATCAGAAGAATTGGGATGGAAGGAATTTGGAAAAGGGGGATACCATCTGCTCGTGGATCCTATCGATGGAAGCCTCAACGCCAAGAGAGGGGTTCCCTTCTTCTCCACTTCCCTGGCCCTTATCGAAGGCAGGAAACTCTCGGGAACAAGGTTGGGCTTCGTGATCAACCTGGCAAATGGAGATGAGTTTTGGGCGAAGCGAGGAGGAGGGGCCTTTTTAAACGGGCGACGCCTCCAGGCGAGCCAGGCGGAAAGAATAGAGATCCTGGCCTGTGAGGCCAACAGTCCCGCAAATGACCTATCCGCCCTTCTTCCCCTCCTTCCGCATGTCACTCGAATCCGCTGCCTCGGGTCCACGGCCTTAGACCTTTGTTATACGGCATGCGGATTCATCGATCTATTTCTCATCCCCAGATCTTCGAGGAGTTTTGATTTTGCCGCGGGCAAGCTCATTTTGGAGGAAGCTCACGGAGTTATCACCGATGCCGAGGGAAACAATCTGGGGGAACTCCCCATTGACCTGCAGCACAAGACGGGTCTTGTTGCATCTTCAAGCGGCACAATCCATCAGCAGGCGCTTGATACTCTACGGCGGGTTTAATCTCAGGTCACGTATCCTATCTTGTTGAAATTCGAAGGGGGTGTATCCTTGCAGGGAAGCGAGCAAGCAACCTTAACCAAGGAGGAACAGCCCCACGAGGAGAGCTGCCCAGCAGTCCCCATCGGGGAAGAGTGTACAAGAGGTCGGAAAAGATCTCCAGACCGCAGTTTGGAGCGAAATCACCACCTGCCTCCTCCGAGGCAAAAAGGCCCTGCTGGAGGACGAGGTGAGCACCCATCTGGGTGCGGCTCGATACGAGAGGACGAAAAGCCGTCAAGGACATCGGAACGGCCACTG
>Ga0315286_10006248_pt1 | contig 11583 bp, 9 predicted proteins | sample YL17G10_0_MG_FD_205038 | JGI IMG/M metagenome (GOLD analysis project Ga0315286, IMG submission 205038) | Sediment microbial communities from Yellowstone Lake, YNP, Wyoming, USA - YL17G10_0 | ecosystem: Environmental > Aquatic > Freshwater > Lake > Sediment | place: USA: Wyoming | collected... | reverse complement strand
TGGAAACCATCCTACCGGTTCCCTTCTGCCAGTAGTACCACGGCATGTTCTCGAGAAGTAGGCTGCGGGGACCGAGCTCCGAGAGCGATCTCTCCAGGTTCTGGTGCAACGACTGGCGATCGACTACGGATCCCCTTATCCCGCCTGGGTGGATCACCAGGCCGACTTTGCCCAAGGAGTCCGCAAGAGCCCTGCTGTCCCGGAGTGTCTTGATGCAAGAAGCCCTGAAGATCTCGTCCTCTGATGCCAGGTCGATGAGCCTCTCTTTGCCGCCATGTTGGACGAACTCTTGGGCGTGGACAAAGGCGATCGGCGGCTTGGCCCGCACTAGCTCGGCGATTAGACATCCATCTATCCTGTCGAGGTCTCCATCGAACAAAAGCAGTTCCGAGAAGTCCGCCTCCGGGAAGGAGAGGTCCTTGAAATCTCGGGCGCTAAGCATCACCCCTAGCTTCATTGTACACCAACTGAGACGTAGCTCGTCTCGGGTTAAATCGCTTGCCAGAACGGTCTATTCCCCCTCTATCTGGCGTTTCCTCCAAGTGAGAAATCGAGAGAAACGATTAAAAGGCTGGCTCGCCGTGAGTAGGTCGCAATGACGAACCCACTGATACAGGTAGAAGGCGTCGTGAAAAAGTACGACGACAGGCCTACCATCCTTGACGGTGTGACGTTCTCGGTCGATGGTGGAGCGTTCGTCACCATATACGGCAAATCGGGCTGTGGAAAGACGACGCTGCTCAACATCATCGGAGGCCTCGACCGGCCCAGTGCGGGTGCGATCATCATTGACGGCCTCAAACTCGGCGAGATGAATGAGGACGGGTTGGCGAAAACCAGGATGAGCAAGATCGGGTTCGTATTCCAAGATTACAATCTGCTTCAGGATCTCACGATACGAGAGAACGTTTCGCTGCCGCTCTTGCTGTCAAGAAAGAACGACGGCAAGAGGGTGGACGATCTGCTCAGGAGATTCGACATCGAGAACATCGCGAAGGTGACGGCAAACAGAGTCAGCGGAGGGGAGGCGCAGAGAGCCGCGATCGCACGTGCGATGGCAAACGATCCCAAGATAATCCTCGCTGACGAACCGACCGGGAACCTGGATGCGGAGAACACGCAGAACGTGATCGAGATGTTCCAGCTGGCCAGAAGGGAGTTCGGGACTACGATCGTATTGGCGACTCATGACGAAGACATTGCCAAGCACGCGACCAGGAGCATTCGACTGGTCGATGGAAAGACGAAGGACTGAAACCGCAATCGTTCTCAGAGGTACATGGTGGTATTCTCGCCCACCACGAGGCGCTCCCCCTTTGGGAGCATGCTGCCCATGCTCAGTATCCTCGAACCCTAGCCCATCATGCAACGAACGAGCCTGCACAAGCATTTCATCGTAGCAACTTCTCTTGCGCGCGCATCGTATTCAGGCCTTCCGCGAAAGAGACCATCTTTCTATTCAATAGTTTCTCGACTTTCGATACATCCAGGCACGAGTATCTAGGCCTCTTTGCGGGAAGTGGCACGCTGCTCGAAGGCGCGGGGTGTATCAGCCCTTTGTCAAGATCGAAAACCTCAGCGATCATCCTACCGCATGTCGGCCTGTCCAGACAGTCCGGGCCAGATGCGTGCCAAACACCCGAGACGTTCGTCTCCATCAGATCTAGCAGCGTTCTCGCCAGGTCGTCGGCGAAGGTGGGCGAGATCCATTGATCATGGAAAAGGGTGGCCCTTTGGTTGGTCCGCAACTTCTTGAGGACCCAGACGACGAAGTTCTCCTTGTCCTCAATCGGGTTCCATCCATAGAGTACCGCGGGTCTCGCGATCACGGATCCCGGCACCGTCGCGAGCACCGCCTTCTCACCCGCGAGCTTGGTCGAGCCGTACACTGAGATCGGACGGGGCATGTCATCCTCGGCATACTTCCGTGACTTCGATCCGTCGAAGACACAATCGGTGGACACATGTATGAGCCTGGCGTCGAGTTTCTTGCAGGAACGCGCAACGAGCTCGGGACCCGCCGCATTCACCCTGTTGGCCAAGAAGGGCTGCTTCTCGCACGCGTCGACGTTCGTCATGGCCGCCGTAAGGATCACGCATTCCGGACGGACCTTGTCGAACAGCCTCTCGACCTCATCCTTCGAACCGATGTCTGTGGACTCGAGACGCCACGCGGTCCTGCCGTCGACATCAGGATTGTATGTCCCTCTGACCTCGAACCTGCCAGCCGCCTGCACAAAAAGCTTGCTGCCAAGCAGCCCCGAAGCCCCAAGTATGAGCAGTCTCTTCAAGCTGGATGCACCTTTTCACCGCAGTGGAAGGAGACCGCTTAATACCATTTGAGACTTTTGACCGGAACAGATGGAACCGAAGCTGGGGAAGATAGATGGTTTCTGGTCAAGGACCTGCGGAGAATCGTCGATGATGGGAAGGCGTGAGCGATGAGGATTCTCATAACAGGAGGTGCGGGGTTCATCGGCTGCAACTTCGTGAGGCACGTCCACCGCTCGCACCCGGAAAAACACATCGTCGTCCAGGACAGACCAGGCCATGACTTCCTGTATTCCTTGAACTGGGACATGATAAGGAAGATGGGCCGGAAGCCGCAGATGAAACTGGAGGAAGGGCCTAGGAGCGCCGTGGATTGGTACGTGGCCAACGAGAAACTGTGGGCAGGCTTGGTCTGAGAAGTTCTACGCGTCCACCGATGTACATAAATGAACGTGCCACCCGCAAGGATAGTTATACATTCATGCAATCATAGCCTAGAGGATTTCCACGTCCATCGAGTTTGGGTTCATCGTCGGATTCGCAGTCGCCTTGACGGTGACTTTCATCATCGTGCCATGGCTAGTCCCCAGACTCAAGACCAGAGGAATCTTCGGGAAGGACCTCAACAAGCCAGGGCAACCCGAGATAGCGGAGATGGGGGGAATTGCCGTAGTCGTCGGGTTCTTCGCTGGCGTCAGTGTCCTCCTAACCTTCAACCACGTCACGAATAAGGACCTGTTGAATGCCTCCTTGTCCGCGGTACTTGGCGCTGCGTTCGTGGGAATGATGGATGACATGTTTGACATGCGTCAACGGCACAAGGCCCTTCTGCCATTCATCCTCGCTCTTCCCCTAGGGGTCGCGGTCGATCCGAAGATCGTGATTCCACACGTCGCTACTCTGAACCTTGGTGTAGTCATGCCGCTTGCAGCGGCTTTCGCCGTCACATGTGCAGCGAATGCTGCGAACATGCTGGAAGGGTTCAACGGATTGGGGACGGGTCTGGGGATAATGATGTCGTGGACATTGGTCGTTTTGGCGGTCATCCACAACAGGATGGATGGCGTCTACCTTCTCGTGCCGCTCCTGGGCGCCCTAGTTGCATTCTTATGGTTCAACAAATACCCCGCCAAGATTTTTCCGGGGGACACGATGACTTTGTTTATGGGGGCAACCATCGCAGTCGCGGGAATACTCTCCAGACTCCAAGTCCAGACATTCTTCCTCTTTCTCCCGATGATTGCCGAGTTCTTCCTCAAGTTCAGAGGACATTTCAAGGCGGAAAATTATTGCTCAGAATCAGAGAATGGATACCTCGACTATCACGGAAGAATTGAATCTGTGACGCACGTCTTTATGAAGCACATGAAGGTCACTGAGAAGGAGCTGGTTTTCCTGATCTGGGGCGTGGAAGCGGCGATTTGCACATTTGTGATTGCGATTGACTTCATCATCTAGGTAGAGCCTTGGTCCGGCGGGGTTGGTGGCGTCAGGAACGGCTCTCCGGGGACAATGGGATCCCGATGAGACTCTCAAGCAGCGCCATATGTGACGTCTAGGCAGAGTCCCGTGAGAAGATGCGGCGCGGGCCACCACAAGATCCGTCGCGGAAGTTCAGCACGAAGAGTCCTCCAATTGTCAATGACCCTCGTTGACCATTCTCAGATACTGGGCGATATGCACGTCGGGGCTGAATCTAGCGACGTACGCCTCCCTTGCCTTTCGCTTCATATCTCCAAGTCGGGGTCTATTCTGCCAAAGTGTAACCAAGCAATCAGCGAGATTCTCGACATCTCCTGCCTTGAAGATCATCGAACCCGATTCGGAACCAGCAATCTCAGGAAGACCTCCAGCATCAGACGCGAGTACAGGCACTCCAAGTGCCAAAGACTCGAGCGCGGCAAGAGGTGCATTCTCGGGCCACTCCGACGGAACCACTACGGCCGTGGAATTCCTTCGAATCGTCTCGACTTCAGGGCTCGGCAGGAATCCTGGAGTACTAACTCGATCGACAAGGCCGAGGGTCTTCACTCTCCCACTCAACTCGCCCTTCAACGATCCTTCCCCGACAATATTGAGTCTGAACCCTTGCCTGTCACGACTGATGGCAAAAGCTTCCAAGAGAGTTCGAGGGCCCTTGTGCGGCTCGAGCATTCCGATAAAAGTTATCGAATCTCCTGTGGGAGGCTCCTCAGACGCTGGAGGAGCCGGATCTGGGACAAAATTCCTCTGGAGGTGATGAACGACGATTCCATCGAGCCTAAGTCTCCGGGACATAAAATCGCTTGGACAAATCACTTTAATACTGCTTGGCAGCCGTATTACTCTTCGTGATCCAACTCTCCAGAGCTGCGGGGGCTTCCTCCATCTCAGAAGACATGTCTGACACAAGAGCGGCTTCTGACAGAACGACTTGTCTGGTCTGGCGAGATTGGACCTTGGGCAGACAAGATAGTAATCGTGTGCGGTGTAAAAGGTCGTCCTCTCTTGAGGAACGAAGGGCCGACCTATGAACCCTTTGGTGTTGTGCCAATGGACGACATCGATCTTCAGGCTCTTCGTCAGTCCATTCACCTCTTCCCTCATCTTGCCTGACCAACCCAACGAGAGTCTGAGAAGAATTTCAATGCGCCCGCTCCTCGAAGTCGGTGTGTGTATGATCGGGTCACCCTTTCCGTGCGGGGCTGGATCCGTCATCCGGGCATTCCTGACGAGAGAGTACACCTCCGGGTCATAGAGCACGTGAACCTCGTGGCCCCTCCTCGCGAGCTCGTCCGCGAGGTACTTTGCCATGACCGCATCCCCTCCAAGATGATTAGGTGGATAATGCGACGAGATCATCAGGAACCTCAATGTTTCCATAATGCGCCAGTCCTGGACTATCAATGCGTCGTGTTCTTATCATCCTTTTCCTTAAACCAGCGCGAGATCCCTTCTCCAGCCGTGTCATCAATAATGGACGGGATCGGGGACTATCCAGTACCCGATGCTCGATCTAGCTATGATAGTAATCCTGTCGCAGAGCGGACCGCCGATATACATGACATCAGACCTGCCGACCAGCTCGGTGCTGTTCCACAATGGAATGGTGGTAAAACCATATGGGTAGTCGTTCACTCCCGACACGAGATAACTGTCATCAAAGGCGACGAACCAGTGAGATGGAGGCGTGAGGTTCCCGTCAAATGAAGAAATAAGGCCGCTGCCCTTAGGTATGTCTGCGATGGCAAGTCCGATATACGCAATCCTCTCATCAGATGTGAGCTGGAGGTGAGACTGGCTTTCAGAGAGCCACCTCACCGCGTCCACTTCATAGGACTGCGTGTCGTGCCTCACTCCAAGGGTCTGATCACTATAGTAGCCGAACGGGAACGACAGCACAAGGAAGATGATCATGATCGTCGCCAGCACTGGGTAAGCCCTCTTTCTATAACAGAACGCCGATGTCATGGCCAGCCCAACACCTATGAAGATGAACGGGTCCACGAAATCGAACGATCTGTACAAAGCTTTCTGAGAGGTGAGAGAGAGCCCCTCCAGAACGCTAAACCCGATGACCGTTGCAGGCGCGAACAACATCCCTAGCAGGACCGCGCGATATCTGCCCCTGAACTCCACGGCAAACTCGGCTCCGTACCAGGCCAACGACAGCAACGCCCCGAATGTAAACATCAGTATTAGAGAGACGAGCGGAGCAGTCGGCGTGTAGGGGAAAAGGAACCCGTAGTAATCCATGATTGACAGTGAAATCACTGCAATTCCAGGAAGCAGCGCGAACGTGCGCTTGGAGTGATTCCTGATTGAGAGAATCCCAATTTGCACAATTGAGAGAGCGGCAAAGGCCGCTATCATGAGTAACAGGCCCGTCTTGGACGAAACGGTTTCGAAGCTACCCAAGGATACTCCCGTGTAGTAGACGTATAGCCAGATGAACGGCAACCCTATCATCGCTAGATCCTCGAAGTGCCTATGACGAACTGATCGTTTGGAGAGAGCGAAGAACCAGCCCCAAACAACTGGATAAGCTATAAGGAGCAATGCTATGACTGCTACAAGGTGATGCACGAGAGGCATCACCATAAGTGTCGCGATGCACAGAATTCTGAATCTGACCTCGTTCCTCCGAATGAAGGCTAGTAGGACAACTGTGATGAGACCGAAACCAACGGCCTCCTTCCATACGGAGCCTGAGGTAAACACGAACGTACCCATCATCACCCCCATCAGCGCGGAGGCAATCCCCCCTCTAACGTTCCCTGAGAAAATCCGGCCCAAGAGGTACACGCCCGCGATGGTCAACACTGAAATGATGGCGGTGAAGATCTGACCGAACTCGAAGGGATCGACACCAAGCGCGCTCGAGGCATATGCGAGAACTATGTTCATTGCTGGGATGGCTGTGCTATGTGTGGTGCCGATCCACCCGTCGGGGAGAATGCTGAGATGGCCCGTCTCCAGAATCTGCGTTGCGAGACTGCATTCCGTGAGGCCATCGTTGTTGAAAGGATAGCTACTGAACGCAAGCGGCCACAGCCTCGTGAGAAATGCAGCAGTCACGATAATTGAGAAGGCGACTAGCTCCCAGCGTTGCCGCCGACTGGAGGACGATGGTCCTCCATCCAGCTCGGTCATGCACTCCTCCCCATGCAGCACATTGTAGATAACCGTTGTCCACCGAAGATTCTGAATGAAGAGCTAGGTTCACTCCCAACCGATTGATACATAGGCGTTTTTGAAAGCATTTCCCGGAAGTACCACGAAGGTTCTGCATGCGCCTCAGTGGCGCTCGATGCAGACAGGCCCGTCACATCTAACGGAATGAAGATGCGTCAAGGACTAGCCGGGACGAACCTGCGCACTTCAAGAAGGAGAACCCTGCTAGTCTGATGCCGTGACTGCGGAGCCAACCAGAAGACCCTATGCATATCGGGGTATAGCGCGCAGCTCTGCCGACTAGGGAAGGAGACTGTTTGACAGAGACAAGATTATCGATTTGTACGAGCAGAGGCGCCGGATTAGTTGCGACGGAGAACATCCACGCTACACGGTCCATGGCTCCATCGCCAGGTCAGCAAATGAGATATACGTGGCGAAGGATTTGACAGCCGAATGAAGTCTAGGGCTGACCGAAAGAACAACATCAGAGTCATCGTCATCCTGGAAGGATTACACCCCACTAAGATGTCTGCCGCCAACATCATCGATGCTATTACCGCTCTCTCTTCATCCTTCTCTGTCACAATCATAACCAGCGACCCCGTCCAATGCGGCAGGGTCTTCCCTCGGGCAAAGCTCATACGACTTCCGACGGTGCCCATAAGAGGGGGCTGGTTCGCGTTCTGCATCGAGTGCTGGTTTGTACTTCCTCTTCTTAGGGCGGATCTCGTCTATGTCGCAGCCGTGGAGCACGTTCCATCAGTTGCGATGAACGTCTGCAAACCCGTTCTATGCTATGGGAACTGTCACCCGATGCAGCATGTCCTCAACACTAGAAGGAAGCGCGGTTTGCTGTCCCCCATCCTATCGCGAATCAACAGTTTCGGGATGTTGACAGGGCTTCGAAGATGCAATCTCATACTAGCAGTCTCCCCCCAGCTGGCGGAGGTTTATAGATCCCTTGGCGTCCAAGCCCCAAGGGTCCGAGAAATCACGCTAACTGTCCCACTGGCAATGTTCGACCCAAAAGGGAGGAGGGCCGCTGCCACGGGAAAACGTGCATTGGAGGGTGTCTATCACGGGGTTGTGTCGAAGGAGAGGGGGTTGGAAATCATTGTCGAGGGAGCTGCGATACTCGCTCGCCGCACACGCGACTTTAGGATCAAGTTGGTGGGTTGTGCCCCCGATGAGGAGAAGATTGTCCGGAGACTCGTGGAGGGCGCAGGGGTCGAGGACATATTCACGATACTCCCGCCGGTGCCCCATGAGGACATCCCAGCGCTTCTCTGGTCTGCCGATTTTGGCATTTCCCTATTGGAGCCAAACGTCTACTTCGCTGCCTCTCCTCCTGTAAAGGTGCTGGAATTCCTGGCCGCGGGCCTTCCCGTTATCGCGAACAACATGCCCACTCACTCTCTGTACCTAGAGGATGGAATGAACGCACTCTTGGTCCCGTATGATGCGAATTCATTCGCGAACGCAATGAAGACTATCCTCGAGGATTCCAAACTCCGAGACAAGCTCTCCGAGAACGCGTTGATAAGCGCCCAGCGGTTCTCGAACGAGTCAGTACGCCGAACGCTGGTGGAATCGGCGCTGGAACTAGTCTAGCGACGATGGTGACCACCTAGATGGGACGCCTGGGGAGAATTAGGAACATACAAAGGGACGCTACATTGTTCTAATCCTGTCTGCCAGACCGGTTGCCGTTCACTTGCGACTTCATTCCGAGAGCTGTGGGATGGCAAATGCCATCTCGTAAGTCATGATGGCGACACGCTTCCGAGAACGCGCCGAGCTAAGTCAACGGCAGACGAACCATGTACATCGTGCTTCTCTGACTTACGTAAGTGCAGTAGCTCACGAGATCCTCGTGGCCGGGAGTCGAGGCTTGGGAATTCCTAACCTCGCTTAGGAAAGGCGCCCCGAGTTGCCCATAGACGGACGCGTACTCAGTTGGCCAACTGTTGTCGACGACTACCAACAGATTTGAGTGCGAAGCGACATAGTCCCTGAAGAATGGTTCCGTGACTCCTCTTGTGATGCTCACACCATTCGACATGAGAACGATGACAAAACGGCCGACAAGCGACGTGTCCTTGTACGAGTACCATGAATAGAGGTTACCTGGGAAGGGAGTACTCGACGCAGTAATATTGTTCTGGATGTCCCTCTTCGTCACGTCCTTGCTGATCGTCGCCACAACGCCTGATACAATGAAACTAGTGTTCGAGTAAGCTGACAGTTCGCCAACCAGCGCCTCCCCGTTGCACACTGCATAAATGCCGCGATCGTTCAGGTTCAGATATGTGGCATCGTTGAAGACCAAGTTGTCCACCTCCACTGAGTCCCCAGTCAGCTGCCTTACTCGATTCCATCTATCGACGGACAAGACCGTTGTCGTAAGCGATAGCACCAGGACGATTGCCAGTACCGCCGTAAATGTCTTGGTCTTCACTCTCTTTGATTTGCCCAAATCCCGGAGCCAGGCGACACCCATTGTGGCAACGAACGGGGAAATCAGCATGGACACGTACAGTGAACTGCCCAGGACGGGCACGAACACGATCAAGATAGTCAACGGGAGCATTCCCCTGACGAAGAAGCGTGGGGCCTTGAGGAAAGCGATTGCCCCAAAGGCTGCGAATACCAGTACGATACCGATTTGGTGGGTATAGCTCACGACGAGGTTGCTTAGCGCTGCGATCACGGGATTCTTGACAACAAAAAACCCCTCTTCGCCGAACGCCTGCAACGAGTTCCCAAGAAGTTCAAAGTAGTTCATCGCGACAATCGTCCCGATAACTCCAATTGACACGGCAGATAGGGCCGCCCAGCGCTTCCCTCTGTTCTGGAATACTCTTGGGAGGTACCGAACCGACAGGACCGCGAAAACGTATCCAACTCCAAATAGGATGATCATTACCGCCATGTGGTGAACTGCGAAACACCCCACCCCAATAAGCCCCGAAATCACGAACAACATGTTGCTACGTGAGAAGCTAGCCCTGAGCAAGACGAACACACATAGGGTGATTAGAACCACGCCCATGCCCCTCGCGCTTCCGTTCCAGTATGTGGTGTCCACGAATCTCGGGGCTATTGCCGTAATAAGGGCAATTAGCAGTCCGAATTCCACCCTTTGGACGAATTCCCGCGCGAGGCAGAAGACGACGAGACAGAACAGCGTTGCGAGAATACCATCAACTAGAAGAATGCTGACGTCCACATTCATACCCGTGAGGAGCGACAGCTCAGCGAGCAAGAAGGGGACGCCCGAAGGATATGAGAAAGGATAGTACCCCACGTATGAGAGTGAATTGAATGTCCATGCGGCCTGGCCCTCGCGCACGATGTCATTCGACAGGATGTGGATGAAGTAGGAATCGGTCTGGAACCTCTCGTGTTCAACGAGGGGATACCGGAGGGCCAGGGATACCATGATCATTGCGAGAAGCAGTAGCAAGACGCTCTTCCGAGGGAACATCGCGGACTCTACCTCTTACGGCACTAGACTGTCCATTCTGTATTAATGTGCATCGGCATGGACCTTGCCCTCGCGCTTGCTGGCATACCTCATCACGAGGTACCAGAACACACTGGACCATCCCAGGAATATAACCCATCCGACGTTCGCGTGGGTCCACAGAAGCGCGGGCAGTCCCTCGTAATACCCGACAACACCAATTACCACCATCCGGAACACGTTTCCCGCATACGCCGCAACTAGCCCGACCGCCAGAACGATGGCCGTGGTCTTCGTTGGCATGCGTTCGAAGACGAGCACGAATGAGATGAAGGCCGAGACGAATATCGAGAACGAATAGAGGCCAGCGCAATAAGCCGATATCGAGAGCGTGTTGACGGATCCATCTCTGAAGGTGAGGGTCACATCGCTCCCCATGGAGCTTGTTGTTATGCCGAGAAGGTTCAGTATCCTCGCGAAAGGTTCTGCCAACATGTAATGGACGTAGAACCCCCCGGCGGAATTCCCCGCGCGCGAGGATAGCGCGGTAATGGTTTGAGGGACGACAAGGATGACCACCACGAGTCCAAGGAAGAAGAGGCAGAAGCTCGCCTCGATGTTGTACTTCTTCCTGGCAAATGGATAGACCATCAGCATCCCGCCGAAGAGAAACGAGAGCGTGTCGAAATCACCGAACTTGGGATCTGACGAGAGCCGGTAGTTGTACACGATTACTGCTGCGATAAGGATTGCTCCGAAGGGTACCAGAATATAGGGTTCACCTATCCAATCCATGATCCGGTTCAGCAGCTTGATCCCAGGTGGAGGTTCCTTGGGCCCTGCTTTCTCCACTTGCCTCTTTGCGGGCTTTCTCGTTGGATAGAACAAGAGCAGCATGAGCATGCCCACAGCGAGTGAAAACACGCCGACGGCCGCGGTGTCATAGGAGAATAGGATCAGGACTGAGATGCCTTCGAAGAGCAGTATGATCGAAAGAAGCTGGAGCATCTTCCTTCTGGTCGAGCCCTCGGGCGCGAACCGGATGCACTTGGCTTCGACGGCATCCCAGTTGAGTTTCATGCGTTTTGGCATAGTTGCTCCTGATGGATAAATGTAGCCCTAAACGAACGTGTCGCCCCAACACGAGATTAATAAGACTAAGTGCATCGGGGGCCGAGGGCAACTCTTGA
>Ga0315286_10006247_pt1 | contig 11584 bp, 11 predicted proteins | sample YL17G10_0_MG_FD_205038 | JGI IMG/M metagenome (GOLD analysis project Ga0315286, IMG submission 205038) | Sediment microbial communities from Yellowstone Lake, YNP, Wyoming, USA - YL17G10_0 | ecosystem: Environmental > Aquatic > Freshwater > Lake > Sediment | place: USA: Wyoming | collected... | reverse complement strand
GCTTCCGCGACTTCACGCGGATCGCGGCCTCGGATCCCACCATGTGGCGCGATATCTTCCTTGCCAACAAGGATGGTGTCCTGGAAATGCTCGGCCGCTTCAACGAGGATGTCGCTGCGTTGACCAGGGCCATCAGGCGCGGGGACGGGGACGCGCTGTTCGACCATTTCGCCCGCACGCGCGCGATACGCCGCGGCATCATCGAAGCCGGACAAGACACGCCGACCGCCGATTTCGGCCGGCCGCATGGGCACGATGACTGATCTCTGGGTATTCGGTTACGGCTCGTTGATGTGGAGCCCCGGTTTTGCCTTCGAAGAGCAGGCGCCGGCGCGGCTTAGGGGCGGCCACCGCGCGCTCTGCGTCTATTCGGTGGTGCATCGCGGCACTCATGCAAAACCTGGATTGGTGCTCGGCCTCGACAAAGGCGGGGCGTGCAAAGGTGTCGCTTTCCGCGTGACGCCGGGCGCCGAGGACGAGACAATTGCTTATTTGCGCGCGCGCGAGCAGGTGACGGACGTTTATGTCGAGGCGATGCGGCCCGTGACGCTGCTCGACGGATCGGGACGGACTTTCCGCGCGCTGTGCTACCTCGTCGATCGCAATCACGAGCAATATGCCGGCAAGCTTTCCATCGCGGAGCAACTCGCCATCATCCGTGCCGGCAAGGGCCAGGCGGGCGGCAATGTCGAATATGTCTTGAGGACCTTCCAGCACCTGGAGGACGCGAGCGTGCACGACAGGCTGCTGAGCGAGCTGGTTATGGCGCTTAGGGAGGATAAGGGTTGAACACTTCCACTTGCTCGTCATGCCCGGGCTTGTCGCGGGCATCCACGCATTTTAGTGTCGCGCCGCGACAAAAACGTGGATGGCCGGGACAAGCCCGGCCATGACGAAAATACTGGGTTTGATAGTGAACTAAGCCGCGGTGGCGAAACGCCTGGCGTGCGCCGTGGTCAGATCCATCTCGACCTGGTCACGCTCGTCGGCCGTGTCGGCGAGGAGGTGTATATGCACCTCATTGGCGCCGAGCTTGGCGCCCTCGTGGCGCAGATGGGCGAGATTCAGCGTGTTGTTACTATCCTTGGTCTGGCCGAAATTCAGCGCCTCGCGGCTGCCGTCTTCGTGGCGGCGGACCAGGATGTAGTTGGCTCGGGGGAGCGCCGGGCAATCGACCAGATTGTAGACAGTGTGCAGATGGCGGTGGCCGGAAGCCCCGCGCCAATAATGGAAGGCGTGATTGAACGGGGCTTCGGCGCAGACCAGCGCCGGCTCGTCGGCCGGGCCCCAATGCTTCCTGTCGCTCATTTCAACCCGGCTCATCCACATGGACGCTGGCCCCTCAACCCCCATTAACTATCCCGTCAGATGGGTCGCCCGATGACGATTTCAAGACGCTGCCTCGACGAATCTTAGAACAAAGCTAGAACATGACCTTTGGCCGAATCAGGTTAATAAAGGGTTAACGCGCCCTTTTCCGTCCCCAGACCAACGCCTAAGGCGCGAGACGTTCCGTGCCGCCAGCCTCGGCGATCAGGCGGTTCGAGGCGGTTTCGATCGTTTCCTGGAGGCGCGGCAGAAACTCGCGCTTCGGCAGTCCCGGCGGGATCGGATCGAGAAACTCGACGACGATGGTCCCGGGATAGCGCTTGAAGCTCCGCCTCGGCCAGAACAGCCCCGAATTCAGCGCCACCGGCACGCAAGGGATTTGCAGCGCCTCATAGAGCAGGAACACGCCGGTCTTGTAGTCGGGCGGGGCGCCGGGCGCTCTCCGTGTGCCTTCGGGAAAGATGACGATCTCGCGCCCCACCGCCGCCCGCGTCTTGGCCTGGGCGAGCATCCGGCGAAGTGCGGTCGGGCCCTTGTCGCGATCGACCGGGATCATCTTAAACTTGTAGGAGAACCAGCCGTGGAAGGGGACGTAGAACAGCTCGCGCTTCATCAGATAGGCAGGATCGCGAAATAGCGGGATGAGCGCGAAAGTCTCCCAGGCCGATTGATGCTTGGAGGCGACGAGGCAGGCGCCGTTCGGCAATTTCTCGCGGCCTCGCACTTCGAGCTTAGTACCGACGATCGTCTTCAGCAGCCAGAGTTCCGTTCGGGCATGCAGCGCGAGCGCAGCCATGGCCCAAGACCTCGGCCCGAACAGCAACGGGCTGCCGAGCCCGAGGAAGAGGACCGTGGTCACATAAAAGATGACGTTGAAGAGGAATGCGCGCACTTCGATGACCTAGACTGTCATGGCTCGGGCCGATCCTCGGCCGTCACCGTTCCACCTCCGGAGAGGATCTTGCGCATGAGATCGGTGGCGCCGAGGCGAGCGACCGCCGGCAGATATTTCAGATATTCGGAGATGAGCAATTTTGCCGTGCCGGGATAGGCCCACCAGCGCTCGAGATGCACGTTGTTGTCGACTACCGAATAGGGGATCAGCGTCACCCCCGGCATGGCGCGGCCGAGCTCGGCCAATGCGCGCGGCATGTGATAGTTCGAGGTCACGACGATAATTGAATTGTAGCGGTGCTTGGCCACCCACTCGCTGGTCTCGGTAGCGTTGTCGATGGTGTTGCGGGCTTCGTAATCGAGATCGACGCAACAGGTGAAGAGTTGATCGCCTTGGCTCGCCAATTTTTTCAGCGTCGCCTTCGTCGTCCTTTTGTAGACCCCGGTAATCAGCACGCGGCTCGCTTTGTGATTGGCGAGCAGCTTCATCGCCTCGTCGATACGCGAGCCGCCGCCGGTGAGCACGGTAATGCCGTCGGCGGCACGGACCGGGCCGTACTGGGTTCGCTCCACATTGCGCGCAAAAATGATAAAGCCGATGCAGAGCAGCACAACGCAAAGCAGCAGCAAATCGAAGATGAACCGGAGTCCGCCGACGAAGATGCTGAAATGGCTCGGGCCAGTCTCTGGTTCGTCGTCCGTCACTGCCTACTCCGATACTCAAGACGGCGCGCGACAATAAGCTTAATTGGGCGAAGAGGAAATCGGTTGGCGGACAATTTGCGTCTCCGCCCGGACCATCACTCATAGGCCTTGAGCACGCGGATGACGCCGAGCCTCGAAGTGACCATGCAAAGCCCGGCGACGACAAAAACCACAAAAAAACAAAGGAAATAGCCCCAGAAATCGAGCCTTCCGGGGCCGACCAGGCGGTGCATTTCGGCCCCAGTGATGCCGCCTTCACCAAGACCCATGACATAGGGCATCAGCAAAAAGGCGAGCGCGGCGGCGATGGCGCCGACCAACCCCGCCCGCACGCCGAGCCCGAGAAAATGCCGCTCGAACTCGCGGCTGATGAAGCGCTCATTGGCGCCGACGAAATGCAGCACCTCGATGATCTCGCGGTTCGAGGCCATGGCGCTCCGCGTGGCTGACACAATAACGGCGATGGTCGCGGTGGCAACGAGCGCGAGCACGGCGAGGCCGCCAAGCGCGGCGGAGCGCGTCAGCGTCTTGATCTCGGCCTGCCAACGTCCGTGATCGTCGAGTGTGACGCCTTCGAAGTTTTGCGTGAGCGCGTTCTTGATGAGCTCGATGTCGGGAGGATTGCTGCGGTCAATCTCGACCGCGATCAGTCGTGGCACGGGAAGCTCGGCGAGAGCGGCGTTATGCCCGAGCCAAGGTTCGAGCAGCTTGGCCGAATCCTCGGCGGTGAGGGGTTTGACCTCGGTGATGCCTTTCTGCTTGGCGAGAAAGAGCGCCACAAGTGTCATCTTCTTCTCGATGTCGGCGGCATCGACGAGCGGATCGAGCTCGATGGTGATTTCACTTGCAATGTCGCTCACCCAGGCCGACGCGGATTGATTGACCATATAGACGGCGCCCGCGGTGAGCGAGGCGAGGAAACTCATGATGGCGATGACGATGGTGAGCGCGTTGCCGGCGATCGAGGCCGAGGGCACGATCTGCGTGGATTTGGGTTGGAAGCGCGCCGGCAGATAGCCCGCGAGCCGATTGGGCACGATCCCCGCCACAAGGCCGGACCAAGGATAGTCACGGATGTTGGAGAGGAAGGTCACGGCTCAGCGGATCTGTAACTGGCCGTCCAAGAGGACGAGGCGCGGCGCATCAAGCTGATCCATCAGGGCATAATCGTGCGTTGCGATGATGACCGAAGTGCCGAGCCGGTTCAACTCGACGAAAAGGCGCAACAGCCGGTTGGCGATGACGGGATCGACGTTTCCGGTCGGTTCGTCGGCAAGCAATAACTCGGGCCTCCCGATCACGGCGCGAGCGATGGCGGCTCTTTGCTTCTCGCCGCCGGACAAAACCTCGGGATAAGCATGGACGCGGTCGCCGAGGCCGACCCAGCTCAACAGATCGGTGACGTCGTCGCGATAGTCGGATTCGCGCTTGCCCATGACGCGTAAGGGCAGGGCCACGTTCTCCCAGGTGGTAAGGTGGTCGAGCAGGCGGAAATCCTGGAAAACGATGCCGATCCGCCGGCGGAGCTCGGCGCGGCCGCCTTGCGTCAGCTCGGACAGGTTCTCGCCGAAGACGAAAATCAGCCCCCGGCTCGGCCTGATCGACATGAATAGGAGCCTGAGCAACGAGGTTTTGCCCGCGCCGGAAGGGCCCGTCAGGAAGTGAAAAGACCCTGGCAGGATATGGAAGGTGACGTCGCGAAGGATCTCCGGGCCGGTGCCGTAGCGAAGCCCGACATTTTCAAAGCGAATCACTCATCGTCCCCGAGCCGCTTAACATTTCGCGCAAGTTCCGTCTTTATGCGGAACTCGCTGTCCGGTATCAATGGATTTGGGCAAGGACGTGGGGGCACTCCGGCCAAACCGAGATCGGTTTGGTCTTAACCGGTTCCGATCATGGCGACGCTTATCATCTGCCCCTCTTGCGGGACCCGCTACGAGATCGCGGCAGTCATCCCGCCAGAGGGCCGCAAGGTCCGCTGTAGCAAATGCAGCCATATCTGGCAGGCGCGGCCAATGCCGCCGATGCCGGCGACGCCTGTCGCTGCCCCGCCGCAGCGGCAGGAGCCGATGGCGCCGCCGCCAATGCCGCCGGCGCCCTCCGAAACGCCCGATTTCACGAGTTATGCGCCCGAGCCGCAGCCCGAACCGAGCTTTGCTTCGTCCTTTGAGGAGGTGCCGCCGGAACCGCCTGAAGAGGAAAAAAGCTTCTATCCGCCCGCGAGCAACGGCCGCGACCCGTTTTCCTATGAGAGTTATGCACAGCAAGATGCCGAGCTCGACGGTGGCGATCTCGCCCCTGATCAGCCAAGCGAGGGGGGTGAGGGCGTCCCGCCCGCACCGGCACCGGTTGAAGATGCGGAAATCTTCGGTGAGTGGGATGCAGCCGCGATCGCCGATGCCCCGCCGCCCGAGGCGGCTTCCACGCCCGTTCCGGCTCCGGCAGTCAAATCCGGACGCGGCCCCAAGATGGGCTGGCTACTGCTTCTCGTATTCAACCTCGGACTACTAGGCTTCGTGCTCATGGCGCCGATGACGCTCGTGTCGCTGCTGCCCGGCGCGACCAGGCTCTATTCGGCCCTTGGCATGCCAATCAACACCAAGGGCCTCGCCTTCCAGGGCGTCACCTATGGCTGGAGCCAAGATGGCGAAGAGACCGTGCTCGAGATCAAGGGCGACATTCTGAACTTGACCGATGCCGCCATGAAATTGCCGATTGTGGTGGTCGTTCTGCTCGACGAGAACGGCAAGGAGCTTGCGCAATATACGACGGTGACGCGCGAGGACCCGCTCGGCGCCGGCGAGGCCGCGCCCTTCCTCGCCGAGATCGCTTCGCCGCCCGTGGAGGTCCGCAAGTTGAAGGTGCGGTTCGCCAGGGCGAGTTGACCTCGATGCAAGCGGCTGGTGAGGCCTTGATCGAGCCGCTCTACAGCGCAGAGGACATTGAGCAGCGCGTTGCCGAGCTTGCCCGCGACATCGCCGCGTCGTCGCTCAACGAGCCTTTGATCGTCGCCATCCTGAAAGGCAGCTTCATCTTCGCGGCGGATTTGATCCGGGCGCTGCATCGCGAGGGGCTCGTGCCTGAGATCGACTTTCTTTTTCTCGCGAGCTACGGCCAGGACACCGTCTCGCAAGGTGTGGTGAAAATTCTGCACGATGTCGAAAGCCCAATTGAAGGCCGAGACGTCGTGATCGTCGATGACATTCTGGATTCTGGGCGCACGCTCGCCTTCGCCAAGGACTTGCTGTTGAAGCGGGGTGCCGCGCGCGTGCTCGCTTGCGTGCTGATTGACAAGCAAGTGAAGAGAGCGGTGCCGGTCGAGCCCGATTTTTACGGGTTTCTCTGTCCGCCGGTTTTTGTCGTCGGATATGGCATGGACCTCGCCCACCGCTACCGCGAGCTGCCTTTCGTCGGGAAGATTTCCAGTTAGTCGCAGACGCAATTCAATCTCGCGAGATCGGCGAGGAGCTTCCGCTTGCTCCCCCCACCCCGACGCCACGCTTCGCGCGTCGTTGGACCTCCCCACCAGGGGGAGGTAGGGAGTCTGTGGCGGCCCACGGCCTTGCTTTCGTGCCTGTGAAGAGCAGCGGTCTTAATAGGCGCGGATCAGGCGCTCGAGATAATCGAGCTCGATCGGCGGACGCGAGGGATCGCCGAGCCTGCGGCGAACTTCATCCAGGACTTCGCGGGCGCGCTGGATGTCGATGGCGTCGGGAACTTTCACCGACAGGCCGAGATCGGGCCTATTGGTGCGGTCGGGACGGCCAAGCGGATCGCGGCCGTTATTGCCCTGGCCGCGGCCTTGTTGGTTCTCGCCATTCTCGGACATCTGCTGCGCCATGGATTGAGCGCCCTGGCGCAACTTCTCCAGCGCCTGACCTTCGGCCTGGGCCGCGCGATCGAGATTTTCCTCGCCGAGCGCGTCCTTGGCCTCGTTCATGGACTTGCCGGCTTTTTCGAACTGCTCTGGCGCTTCGGCGCCTTCCATGCGCATGCGGTCGATGAGACTTTGCAATTGCTGCTCGAGGTCGCCCTGGCGGCTGCCGAGGCTGCCATAGCGGCTGGAGCCCTGGCCGACGCGGCCGCCCTTGCCTTCACCTTGGTCGCCGGGGCGCCCCTCATCGCTCTGCTTGCCACGCGCGTTCGGGTCTTGCTTGCCGTTGTCGCCCTCTTGCGGCGTCTCGAAGAGCGGCGCCATATTCATGTTGTTGCCCCATTCCATGGGCTGGCCGGGCGGACTCACCTCGAACTCCTCGCCCGGTTGGTTGGCGGCCTCTTTGCGCTTGGCCTTGTAAGTGTCGTCGAGCAGCTTCTGCTGCTTGCCGACCATCTCTTTCAAGTCGTCCATCATCTTCTCGGCGCGCTTATCCTTCGCCGAGCTCGGACTCTTTCCGGTCTCGAGCTGATCGAGAACGTCCTTCAACTCGGCCAGCATGTCTTGCGCGAGGTCCTTCGAGCCGGACTTGGCGAGTTGCTCAATGTTCTTGAGCATCTTGTCGAGGTCCTGCGGTGAAATTTCTTGATCGGACTTTTGATTGGGTTCGCCTTGCTGTTGATCTCGCTGTTGGCGCTCGGCGAGCGATTTCAGATATTGCCCAAGCGCCTCGCGAAGCTCGTTGACGAGGCGGCTAATCTCCTCGGGTGTTGCATCCTTCGCCAACGCCTCAGACAATTTCTCTTGCGCGTCCTTCACCGCGCGTTCGGCTTCCGGCAAGTCGCCGTCCTCGATTTTCAACGCGATGTCCCAAAGCTGCCCGACCACACTTCCGATGCTTTCGCGAGACTGATCGTTCCCCAACCGCCAAAAGGCGTTACGGATGGCAAGATAGATGGACGTGTTGTCGATGGCCTTCTCGCCGCCAAGGGTCAGGGCGTCGAGTGCGCGGGCAACAAGCTCGGCGGAGCCAGGCTCGCGCACCAGCTTCTTGCGCTGCTCGACGATGGCTCTGGCCAGCGCCTTGGTGAAGTTGCGCTCGGGCAAGATGAATTCATAAGGCTGACTTGATCCGCTCTGGCCGGCCTGATCGCGGGCGGAAAGAACCATATTCACTTTCAGCCCCGCCCAAGGATGCGAGGTGAGGTCCTGAGTGGCGCGGCCGTCGACTTGCTTTTGATTGGCGCGCGGGAGCTGAAGCCGCATCGAGGGAGGCTCGAGCAGCGGGTCCGGCTTGGCACCGGGCTCGGAAACTTCCACCGGCGTGGTTGCGAGCTGTCCTTCGGCGAGCGCGAATTTCGCCTCGGCACTGGCCACGCCATTGTCGTCCTCGGCATGGAAGACGAGGCGAAGCGCGCCGCGCGGCGTTACTGTCGGGTTCCCCATCAGATTGATGGTGGGAGTTTCGTCCTTGATCATGGCGAAACGCCATTTGGCGACGGTCGCGCCGCCAACGCGCACATCGGCGGAGCCGTTCTCGGCCAGCTTCACGTTGAACTCGACGAGGCCTTGGCTTCCCGATTTCTTCGGCTCGATCGTGACCGGTGAGCCGCCATCCTCTTTGTCGATGACGAGGCTGACGCTCTCGCCTTGCGGCGCATGCGCGCGCACGATGAGCTCGCTCCGCTCCGGCACCTGCAGCGCGCGGAAGCTCTCGGCGCCGGTGCCGACCGGTTCGGTTCCGTCAGCAAGCACGATGGGGGCAAGCTGCGTATAGATCGGCGGTGCCACCCAGGCATCGAGCCGCATCAAGGCTGCGACGTTTCTCGGCGCCAGCGCGAAGGCTTGGCGGAGCCTGTCCCAGCTGCTGCCGCCGGCGGAAAGAAAGCCAACAGCGAGCAGAAGCAGCAGCACGGCGCGGAGCGCATAAGGGTCGCTGCGATCGGTGCGCGGGTCGGGCCAGCGCGGTTTCAGTCTCGCAACCAGCCGCGCCAGCCGGTCGCGATGCGCGTGCCAGAGCAGCGTGGCTTCGCCGGAGGCCGTGTCGCCAATTCTATCCTCATAAGAGGTCGCGGGCCGGTGCTTGATGCCTGCGTCACGCTCGAGGCGGCGCAGAGCTTCCTGCCGCGTCGGCCAATGCATGCGGATGAGTGGGATGAAGGACAGGATCAGCGCGATGCCGAAACCGAGCAGCAAGACGCGGTGCGCCAGCGGCGGAAGCGCGCCCCAAATCTCGAACAGCGAGACGATGAGGAACAGCGAAACGATGAGGAAGGGCCAGAGCAAGGCCTCCCACATCCGCTCGAGAATAAGGGCAAGTCTGCTTAGGGCCACGCGCCGTTCCAGGCGGCGGCCGGTCATCTTCTCGTCCATTGGCTCGTTCGGGGCCTTCGGGCCCGGTCGTGATGTCATGTTGGCGTGAAGTCTAACATATCGGCTGTGGCGGTAAGTAGAATGTGGGGAAGAATACGGGCGAAAACACGCCCCGGCACATTACCGTTCCGTCATATTGGGGACGGTTTTGTCAGGCTTTTCGCTCGCGCTTCACCCAATCGGGGAGGCGCTCGGCGGCAAGCAGATCGTCATAGGTTGGACGCGGCCTTGTCACGGCCGAACGGGCGCCGTGGACCATCACCTCAGGCACGAGAAGCCGGCTGTTATATTGCGAGGCGAGCACAGCGCCATAGGCGCCGGCCGTCATTACCGCGACGAGGTCGCCGGCTTGAAGCTCAGGCAACGCGCGGCTTAACGCGAGATAGTCGCCGGTTTCGCAGACGGGCCCCACAACATCGGTGACTCTCGCATTTGTTTTGGCTGCGGGCTCATTGACCGGCCAGATCTCGTGATAGGCCTCGTAGAGCGTCGGGCGGATGAGATCGTTCATCGCCGCATCGACAATGGTGAAGGTCTTGCCATTCTCCTGCTTCACGTAGAGCACGCGGCTGACGAGGATACCTGCGTTGGCTGCGATCATGCGGCCCGGCTCGAACAGAAGCTTGAGGCCAAGCCCGCCGACGGCCTGCTTCACGAGACTTGCATAGTCGGAAGGTAGCGGAGGCGATTCTTCGTCGCTGCGATAGGGCACGCCGAGGCCGCCGCCGAGATTGGCAAACTCAATTTTGAAGCCTTCGGCGCGAAGCGTGCCGACAAGTTCGGCGAGGAGTGCAAACGCATTCTTGAATGGGTTGAGATCGGTGATCTGGCTACCGATATGCATATGCACACCGGTCGCATCGATTCCCGGAATCTCGCTCGCTAGACGATAAAGTTCGAGGGCGCGCGCGAACGGCACGCCGAATTTATTTTCGGCCTTGCCCGTTGCGATCTTGTGATGCGTCTTGGCGTCGACGTCGGGGTTGACGCGAAGCGCCACCCTCGCGCTCAGTCCCTTGGACGAGGCGACCTCGCTCAGCAATCTGAGCTCGGGCTCGGACTCCACGTTGAAGGCAAAGATGCCCTTATCGAGCGCGAAGGCCATTTCCTCGCGCGTCTTGCCGACGCCGGAGAAGACGATTTTTTCCGGCGCAACATTGACGGCGAGCGCGCGGCGAAGCTCGCCCTCCGAAACCACGTCCATGCCGGCGCCGGCGCGCGCCAGTGTGGCGAGCACGCCGAGATTGGAATTGGCTTTGATCGAATAGCAGACCAGCGCGTCGGTACCGGCGAAGGCCTCGGCGAAGACGCGATAGTGGCGTTCAAGCGTCGCTGTCGAATAACAATAGAACGGCGTGCCGACGGCGGAGGCGAGGTCGGATAGGTTGACGTCTTCGGCGTGCAGCACGCCGGCGCGGTAGGCGAAATGATGCATGGGAAGCTGCTCTAATCCTAGTTGAGCAGGCGGTCGATCCAAAGGCGCCGGTCAGGTGTTTGCGACATCTTGGTCTGCGGGTCGGCTTTGGTCTCGGGGTATGCCGGTTTAGGCCGATCGAGCGAGCCCCTGCGTCCGCAGGCACTCAACCCAACAGCCATGATCAGCGCAGCAATAAATAGGATGCGCAGAGCGCTTCCCATGGTCCGTGCCCCTCTAGGCCTTCTTGGGCCTTTGGTTAAGTTTATCGCGACCGCCCTGCTTCGCCAAACGCTTTATCCACCGTGTCGCCTGGGAACGGACATTGGAAGGGGCCGTGCCTCCATAGGATTTGCGGCTTTTGACCGAATTAGCCACACTCAGCACGCCAAAAACCCGCTTGGTGATTTTAGGCTCAACCGACCGGAAATCGGCCAAATCGAGCTCAGGCAGGGTGGTTTTCTTGCGATCGGCCAAGGCAACGATTCGGCCCGTGACGTGGTGGGCATCCCTGAAAGGGAGACTAAGCTCGCGGACGAGCCAGTCGGCAAGGTCGGTCGCCGTCGAATGGCCGGAGGCGGCCGCTGTCTCCATGGCGAGGGGATTGGGCATGAGATCGGCCACCATGCCGGTCATGGCGGCAAGGCCGAGCTTCAGCGCATCGAGCGCGGCGAAGGTCGGCTCTTTGTCTTCTTGCATGTCCTTGGCATAGGCGAGGGGCAGCCCCTTCATCACCATCAGCAGGCCGAAGAAGGCGCCGGCGATCCGCCCCGACTTGGCGCGGACGAGTTCGGCCGCATCCGGGTTCCGCTTCTGCGGCATAATCGAGGAGCCAGTGGAAAACTTGTCGGACAGAGTGGCGAAGCCGAATTGCGGGCTTGCCCACAGCACGATCTCCTCGGCGAGACGCGAGAGATGCACCGAGGCGATGCTCGCGGCCGCAAGCGTCTCCAGCGCAAAGTCCCGATCGGAGACCGCATCGAGCGAATTCGCCG
>Ga0315286_10006246_pt1 | contig 11586 bp, 13 predicted proteins | sample YL17G10_0_MG_FD_205038 | JGI IMG/M metagenome (GOLD analysis project Ga0315286, IMG submission 205038) | Sediment microbial communities from Yellowstone Lake, YNP, Wyoming, USA - YL17G10_0 | ecosystem: Environmental > Aquatic > Freshwater > Lake > Sediment | place: USA: Wyoming | collected... | reverse complement strand
GCGGCTTCTGATCGGCGACAACAAAACGTACGGCTATATCGACGATTATACTCCGGAGTTGGCAGCCGCAGTGCTTCCTGAATACATCGGTAAAGGTGTCGGAACAAAGCTGTTACAGGCGCACCTGAGAAAAATAAAAGATCTGTTTCCTGCTGTTACGCTCACCGTGCGCGCAGACAATCCTGCGTTGCGCCTCTATCAGCGAGCGGGTTTTGTGATCATAAAGGAAATCGTCAATCGTGTTGGAAAAAATTCTTACCATATGGTAATACATTTCGATGACGTCACGTGTAGGCTCTATGGGATGGCGCGGGCATTGAAAGCGGCACTGGAAACGGGAATGGGGAACGGCCTTAGCGCGGATGAAGTGGTTGCACATCTGGTTGAGCGCGAATGGGACGAGCGGCAAAACAGGAGCATCGGGCGGCTGCTCAAGCGGGCGAGGTTTCGCTACCAGGCCTCTTTTGAACAGATCGACTTCCAGCTCACACGAAATCTCGATAAAACCATGATGCTGAGGTTCACAGACTGCCTCTGGATCGAGAAAGCGCACAATATCATCATCGAGGAGCCTACGGGAGTGGGAAAATCCTTCCTCGGGTCTGCCTTGGGGCAGCAGGCGTGCATGTACGGGTTCAATACCCTGTATTTCAGCGCTATGAAGCTTTTTTCCCGGCTGAGCATGGCCAAAGCGGATGGAAGCTATGAGAAAGAGCTGAAACGGATCGCAAAGGCGGACGTGCTGCTCATCGACGATTTCGGTCTGCAGCATCTTGACACCCAGAGCAGGCTCGCTCTGCTTGAAATTCTTGAGGACAGGCACGGGAAAAAATCGACGATCATTACCTCCCAGCTTCCCGTTTCGAAGTGGCATGAGGTTATAGGGGATCCCACGCTTGCCGACGCAATCTGTGACAGAATCGTCCACAGCGCATTCAGGATCGAATTAAAGGGTGAATCGGTAAGAAAAACGTACGAGAGATTGAATCCGTGAGGAGGAAAGGGTTGTGGAAAGTGCCGCATCCTATGGAAAAATCAAATATTTTCCCACAGCCTGCTTGGAAAACTCCTTCGGAGTTTCCCACACTTCCCACAACCCCGACGGCTGTTTTTACATTAATTTTTAAAAAAAGCAGAAATGTATTGACACAAACTTACCACTTTTTTATAGTGGAGAGGAGAAACGTGAATGGTTTTTAAAGTGGTAACTTCCCGCCGGAATCAGTGGTAAAATTCACCGGAATACGCACCAGGGAGGAAGTTTTATATATGCAAACTAAATCCCGAGAACCTCAAGGAAAGGCTAACGAGTGAATACAGAGAAGGAAGAACACCGAAGCATTTTTACAACCAAATTATGAACCGTTTAGACGAGGTGCAGTATGAATTCTAGTACCAGTCGTTTGGCGACCTTATGCGATGGAACCCCCACTTTCACTGCATTGTCGTAAAAGGAGGAATAGACGAGGCAGGCTCTTTCCATCACATCCCTATCAAAAATACCGCTCAGCTCGCCGAGGTTTTCAGGAGGCGAGTGATACAGCTGTTTGTTGACAGGGGATTGCTCGACCGCAGTTTTGCGTTGAAGATTCTCTCCTGGCAACACTCCGGGTTTTCGGTTGACAACTCCGTCCCAATCCCCGCATCGAGCCGAAAGGCGCGAGTGAACCTCAGCCAGTATATTATCAGGAATCCGGTTTCTTTACAGAAGATCCTCTATGCACGATCAAATGGGACGGTTATTTACACGATGAAGTATAACGAATACTGGAAGCAGAACATTAAACTCTTCAAAGCAGACGATTTTATCGCAGAGTTAACGCAGCATATCCCGCCAAAACACAAACATCTCATACGTTACTACGGGCTATATTCCAGCAGGACCAAGGGAAAGGCTAATAAAGATGGAAGCCTTATGAAATACGGGTACAAACCCGCGCCTAAAAAGAACCCTGAACATGCTATCGATACCGAGATGGAGATTGTATCAAACAAGGCAACACGGCGGAGCTGGGCGCGGTTGATACAAAAGGTATATGAAGTCGATCCTTTGAAGTGTCCACAATGTGGTCATGAGATGAAAGTGATCGCAGTCATTACCGATCCCCATGACGTACAGAAAATACTTGAATGCCTGAAACGCAACAAAGCTCCACCTTTCGAAAAGGATGCATTGAAGGTCTCCTAATCTTTTTCCTGATTTTCCTTTCTGTATACATTGACGAGAGAAGAAAGAGGGGGAAGTGGAGTATGTCCGTCCTTATTGAAAAAAAGGTCATGGAAAAATTTATTCTTGACATAATGTTCTGCATCGAGTAGCATGTTTCCAGGAAGGCTGGTGTTTCTCGTCAGGTAGAACACTCGGAAAAAAATAATGGACAAATCGAGGGCTTTTCGCAGCGAGCCTTTGGTAAATCCGCACCGAGCACAACTTATAAAAATTCCTATCATTAGAGCACCTTCAGGGTGCCGGTCGCAGCCTACAGCGTAAGCGGAGAGTACGCCTGCATCAAGGCGGCCGCCTCCGAGGGCTGGATAGACGAGCGGCGCATCATGAGCGAGGTTCTCCTGGCCATCAAGAGGGCCGGCGCGGACATCATCCTCACGTACTTCGCAAAGCAGGCCGCCCTGATGCTTCGTACGGAAGGAGGGCTCGGTGGACAGTAGCAGACGTCCCCATGGGGGCGATGCCGCCCCCCGGTTTCAGCCCAGGCTCATCGCCTGGGAGGTTACACGCCGCTGCCCCATGAGCTGCCGGCACTGCCGGGCCTCCGCCTCCGACAGGGGTTACGAGGGGGAGCTCAGCACCGAGGAGTGCTTCAAATTCCTCGAAGGCGTGGCGGCCTTCGCGAGCCCTATCATGATCCTCACCGGCGGGGAGCCCATGGCCAGGGAAGACATCTTCCGGATCGCCGAACGCGGAACCCGGCTCGGGTTGCGGATGGTCATGGCGCCATGCGGGCTGCTCATGGACGGAGAGAGCACGCGCCGCATCATCGCCTCGGGCATCCAGCGGATCTCCCTGAGCGTCGACGGCGCCGACAGGGAGACGCACGACGCGTTCCGCCGGACCGAGGGCGCCTTCGACTCTGTTATCAAAGCCGCCCGCATCGCCAGGGAGGAGGGGTTGGAGTTCCAGGTCAACACCACGGTCACCCGGTTGAACGTGGCCCAGCTGGAACGGATCCTGGAGCTGGCGATTTCCCTCGGAGCGGTGAGCTATCACCCCTTTCTCCTCGTTCCGACCGGAAGGGGGCGGGAGCTGGCCGACCTGGCGATCGATCCCAAAGAATACGAGCGGGTCCTGACGTGGATATACAAAAAGAGCCTCGAGTGCCCGATCCAGATCAAGCCGACCTGCGCCCCCCACTACTACCGCATCCTCCGGCAGAAGGAGGGGAAGGCGGGCCGAACCGTCACCTACGAAACCCACGGCCTCAACGCCGTGACCAAGGGCTGCCTCGGGGGTCAGGGTTTCGCCTTCGTTTCCCACACCGGGAAGGTGCAGATCTGCGGTTTCCTGGACCTGGAGGCCGGGGACATCCGGAGGGCCGGCTTCGATTTCCGAAGAATCTGGGAAGAATCCGAACTTTTCGCGAGCCTGCGGGACCCGAGCCGTTACGAGGGGAAGTGCGGTCCCTGTGAGTATCTCGCGGTGTGCGGCGGCTGCCGAGCGAGGGCCCACGCGGTGAGCGGAAACTACCTGGCGGAAGAGCCCTACTGCGTGTACATGCCGAGGGGCAGGGAGGCGATGCGCCCCTCATGAGAGAGCTGACCGCGGAGGAAGGCAGGCTGCTCGAAGAGCTTCAGGGCGATCTCCCGCTGGTTTCACACCCCTTCCGGGAGATCGGGGACCGCTGCGGCCTATCGGAGCGGGAGACGATCCGGATCACGGACGCGTTTTTGAAGGAAGGTATGATCCGGGAGATCTCGGTGCTGCTCGAAGGGCGTCTGATCGGCTTCAGGAGCACGCTGGTTGCCCTGTGCGCGGACCACGACCGGGTCGGACCTCTGGCCGAACGGATCGGCGGTCACCCGGGTGTCAGCCACAGCTACCTGAGGGACCACACCTTCAACCTCTGGTTCACCCTGACCCTTCCGAAGGAGAGGGACTTCGCAGCCGAAGTGGGGGGCATGCTCGAAAGCGACCGGACTGTCGAGGCCCTCATTCTGCCGTCCTTGCGCACCTTCAAGCTCAAGGTGCACCTTCGCTTCCATGATAGCGGCGTGAAACAGGGCCGGCCGGACCCGGCTCCCTCACCCGGCGCCGGGGTGCCTCGTGAGGAGCAGACCGGCGATATGGCCGCACCGCTCACCGGATTCGAGCGTGGGCTTTTAGCCGCGCTGGAAGGCACGCTGCCGGTTGCGGAACAACCCTGGGGCGAGCTTGCCGCCGGGCTCGGCATCGCGGAGGAGGGGTTTTTCACCGCCGTGCGCGACCTGAAGCGGCGCGGGGTTATCCGCCGGGTAGCCGCGGTGCTCCGGCACAGGGAGGCCGGATTCAAAGCGAACGGGATGGCCTGCTACAGATTACCCGAGAGGGCGATCGCGCGCGCGGGCGTCGAGGCCGCTTCCTTCCCCAGTGTATCCCACTGCTATCAAAGAAAGACATACCCGCGCTGGCCCTACGCGCTCTACACCATGGTGCACGCAAGGTCGAGAGAGGAGTGCGAGGGGCTGGTGCGCGAGATCGCCCGGCGGATCCGCTGCGCGGATTTTCAGATCCTGTACAGCCTCAAGGAATACAAGAAGGAGAGAATCAAATATTTCGGGGAGAGCAAATGAACGAAACGTCGAAGGGGCTGTACGAGCGGGCCCGAAAGGCGATTCCCGGGGGAGTGAACAGTCCGGTTCGGGCTTTCGGCTCGGTGGGCATGGAGCCCGTGTACATCCTGCGGGGCAAGGGGTCGAAGATATTCGACATCGAGGGCAACGAGTACATCGATTACGTCTGCTCCTGGGGACCGCTGATTCTCGGGCACGCCGACGATCGAGTCCTGCGGGCGCTCACGCGGGCAGCGGCGGACGGCACAAGCTTCGGGGCCAATACCCCGATCGAGGTCCGTTTCGCCGAGCTGATAAAAAGCATCTACCCGGCGATCGACATGGTCCGCATGGTCAACTCGGGAACCGAGGCGACGATGAGCGCCGTGCGTCTTTCCCGGGGCTTCACGGGCAGGGACAAGATCATCAAGTTCGAAGGCTGCTACCACGGGCACGGCGACGGTTTCCTCATCAAGACCGGCTCCGGTGTGCTCACCCTGGGCATCCCCGGCAGCCCCGGCGTCACGAAAGGCACCGCACGGGACACCCTGGTCGCCGGTTTCAACGACCTCGATTCAGTAAAGAAGCTCGTCACCGCAAACCGCAAACGAATTGCGGCGGTGATCCTCGAACCGATCATGGGGAACGTCGGGGTGATACCTCCGGCCGGGGGGTTTTTAAACGGACTCAGGGAGCTGACCGCGAACGAGGGAATCGTTCTGATCTTCGACGAGGTGATCACCGGTTTCCGGGTCGCCCTCGGGGGGGCCCAGGAGCTGTACGGCGTCCGGCCGGATCTGACCTGTTTGGGCAAGATCATCGGCGGCGGTCTTCCGGTGGGCGCCTTCGGCGGCAGGCGCGACATCATGGAACACCTTGCGCCCGTGGGCCGGGTGTATCAGGCGGGAACCCTCTCCGGAAATCCCCTCGCCATGACCATCGGCTACGAAACGGTGCGGATTCTCCGGGAGGATAACATCCACCGGAAGCTCGAAGAGACCTCCGCGAAACTCGAGGCGGGAATCCGGGAGGTCCTGAAAAAGCTCGGCCTTCGATTCCGGATGAACCGGGTCGGCTCGATGATGAGCCTCTTTTTCACCGAGAAAGAGGTGACCGATTTTCCCTCGGCCGCGCGCAGCGACGTGGGGACTTTCAAAGCGTACTTTCGCGACATGCTGGCGAACGGAATCTACCTGGCCCCTTCCGCCTTCGAGGCTTCCTTCGTTTCCGCGGCCCATGACGAGAGAGACGTCGAGCGCACCGTCGAGGCCTGCCGGGCCAGCTTGAAGAGGCTGTCCCCGTGACGATCGGCTCCGCCGGCAAACGCCGCACTCCGCTTCGATCACAGCGGCCGGGACGGGCCGGCCGAATCGGCGACGGGCGCACCGGATGCGGCGATTGTCTCGGCTCAATGGATGCTTCTCATGCGACCTTTCGCATGCACGACCTGATCACCTTTTTCGCGAGGGCCATTATAGTGAGGATGGGAGGGTTACCGAGGGAACGGGGCAGCAGCGTAGCATCCGAGACATAGAGATTGTCCGGCAGCGATGAATGGTGGAGTGTATCGGCCTCGCTGACTGTGATCGGCAGCATGCCCCCCGGGTGCCCGGCATTGACCGTACCCAGAAAGGTATCGCGCCTACTCACCCCCAAGTGCTCGAAGAGTCCGGCACAGAACTCGACCGCTTCGTCGAGTTTGACCCTGTCCTGGGTAGTGAGCTCCTTTCGGATGTTTCTTCCATGAACCGAGCCGGTGTTCGAATCCGCAAGCTTTATCATGATGCCGTAGATGTCTTGCGCGGGGTACCTCCATTTTTTATTGAAGAAGAAGCTGAGGTAATCGAAATAAGGAGAAACGATGTACCCCTCCTTCTGAATTACGAAAGGCATGGTCACCTCTCGGCTCTGTGCGCAGCCTTCCAGCTCGGCAGCGACGCATAGGACGGGATCAACGAAGAGCCGGTCCTCGCATTGGTACCCTGAGTTTTGCAGAATGACGGGAGTGGAAAACCCTCCTGCCGCCAGCACAACGAGATCGGCGGATATGAACCGGATTCCAGGGCCGTGCTTAACGAACACCCCTTCAGCTCTCCCCTTCGAGACAGCGACCTTCTTTACCACGCACCCGGTGACGAGGCGGGCACCTTTGTTCACTGCATCTTCAATGTACCGTCTGCTGTCCCACTTGACACGATTCTTACAGCCGAATATGCACCGCCCGCACCCCGTGCAGCGTTCATACTCGCCCATTTTTGGGATCGGTACCGGGTGCAGGTCCAGGCCGATGCACCGCTCAAAAAGTTTCCGTGTTGTATCGCTCCACCGCGCCTGATGGGCGGTTGAAAGACCAACCTCACGGGAGAGCTCTTCGAACTCGCTGTCGAGGTCGATGCCGATCTTTTTCAAGTCCCCGTCCATTCGTATACCGTTTCCGGCGCTGATGGTCGTTGTGCCGCCCGTTCCCACGCCGTTCACGAGTATCATCCTGTCCCGCGTTTTTCTGATCCTCATGGCGGGAAAGAGGAGCCCGATCATTCGCTCTTCGAAGAAAAGACCGCTCTTTCGAAGCTTTTCAAGCCGGGAAAGATTGCCTGAAAAGGGGCTGAATTCCCTCCCCGCTTCGAGAATGGTGACATCAAAAATGCCCTGGAGCTCGCGCGCCGCGGCGGCTCCTCCGGCGCCGCTCCCGACAACAACCGCTTTCTTCATGATGCGCTCTCCTCGTTGCCGAGATGGGCTCTGCAGCAATCGTTCCCTTCGGTAATTTTCTCGAAGAACCGAAGCCTCAGACCGGATGTAAGACCGGCCATCATCCCCTCGTCAAATGCGGAGATCAGGGCGCAGACCTCGGCGGAGTAATAGATGCTGAAAAAACACCGTCTGACGACGATTCCGCATGCTCCGTCCCCGCGAAAATCGATTTTCACCACCTTATAAATGATCCTCCCCATCAGGAGGATTTCACGCCGGGTTTTTATTCGGTAAGCTTTCCTGAGCTCGCATCCCAGGGTAAACGCATTCCGGTAGAGTCTCTCCCTCACCTTTTCCCGATCCTCTGGCCGCGCGATCAGCTTTTCCGCTTCCTCCCGCGTGAAACGGGCGTATCTCTCAAGAATTTTATCGAGAGAAATTCCCTCCATGCGAGGAGCGCCGCTCCCGAAGGCGTCGGCAGTGAGCTCGAACAGCTGCTTCAACCTCTTTCTCTTAACGGAGGGGGGTAGATAGATCTGTCCCAGCCGCAGCGGCACGTTCATTTATCGACGCTCTTCTTGTGAAAGTAGATAATCAAAACGACGATACCAATGCCGCCATCCACGATCCCGTTGCCGAGATAAAGCAGGAAGGGTTCATGAAAGGCGAATAACAGAATCGAGAGAACTGCGGATGCGATCTTCCCGTGGCAGAGCAGAAGGGGATAAACGGTGTTTTTCGGATAGCGGTACATGAAACCGGCGAGGATGGTTACGAGATACATGTATCCCACGGCGAGAGTGAGGTAAAAGTTGAATCCCACAACAGGAACCGTAGCCATCCCCAACGAAGCCGAGAGATCATTGAAAAGCACGATGACGCGGTCGGGAATCAACAGGAAGGTGATTCCAACGATCGCAAAAACCACTGCCAGGATAAGGCTGAATACCTTATACGCTTTCATTGCGCACCCCGTTTTTTAAAATAAATATTTGTTTTGGATAAGGTCAATATCAACGAAGGTCATCGGTTATGACCTGCGATACAACCGGTTGAAATGCGAAAGCGGACCGAACATCACTTCATCCAGCACCCGTAATGAGTCCCTTTTGTCGATCGGGAGCCCCTTGCTGCCATACTGAGAGAGGAGACCGTAGTTCTTATTGATAAAGCAGGCGTCCTCTGACGGAAACCGGGATTTCATCTTCTCAAAGATGCTCCTGATAGAGGCCTCTTTGACGTTTCCAAAATTCATCGGAATGAACACACAGGGGCTTACCTCCCCGAAGGCATCCACATAAACCATTTTGTTCCCCGCGTTGCACCCGAAGTTCTCCCTTCCCTCGAAGTGGCCGAGGTAATTCACGGTTATTTTCCCGTCCCTGTTGTATCTGTCCTGCAGCCCGCAAAGGTACAAACGCTCTGCTTCCGTTAAGATCAGATTGTCTTTCCAGTACGCCTCAACCGAGGGCTTGGCTTCGCTCAACCAGGCTTCGTGCACGCCGAGGTCTATGAGGAAAGCGAGAAACTCTTCGACACGGTTCTCCCGGATCAGATCGATCGGCAATACCGCAGAAACGCTCACATGGACGCCGGCGAGGTTCCTGAGGATGTCGATAGCCTTCAATGCGGTCTTGTACGCGCCTCTGTACCTCCGTACCCGATCGTGCTCCTCTTCAATCCAATGATCGAGGCTTACGGATACGGAAAACACTCCAGCCGACCTCAGGTCCGACGCCAAACCCTTGGTCAAGGTGCACCCGGTCGTGAAGAGCTTTTTCGCGCAGTCGTCGCCGGCGCCCTCCGCGATTTTTACGATGTCTCTGTTCAGAAGGGGCTCACCCCCGGTGAATCCCAGCCATACGAGGCCGATCTGCTTTAAATCCGCAATGACCTTGAGGATCGTGGCGGTATCCATTACTCTGCCCTTTCTGCCCTTATTATAGCAGTACTTACAGTTCTGAGGGCAGGCGTTCGTGAGACCGATTTGCGCGTGGGAAGGTCCCTCCACCCCGTGGATAAGATGTTCCGTGACGAACCTGGAATAGGCACTGCTGTTGAGGGGCGGCAGATGTGAGTGGAGTATGAGGTTTCGCCCTGTTTTTACTATGGGGAACTTCGATAGGTATCCCAGGAGGAAAAGGCTCATCTTCGGCGGAACTCGGAGGAGCTGGGGATTCGACACCAGGGTTTTCAATACCGCTTGGATTGTTTTGCACTTTACCATTACCGCCTCGAACTCCACCAGAGCAGGAGATTTGTCAGAGATAGTATAATCAGGAATTAATGAAAAAACGATGATTTCTTGGCTGATGCACTATGCCGTGTTTCGGTCAGACTACCTCTTTCCGGTGCTTTCAAACGCCGGTTTTTATGTCTGCGGTTATTTTATTGTTGCCCGACCGTGGTTTTTCGGATAAAATGGATCATGCGAAACAAAGCCTTTCTATCAAAAGTGCTAAAATTCGTCCACATCACCCTTGCCAGTGGAATCATCGGCGGTCTCGCAGCGATTCTCGTGCTTCTAAGTGTAAAGGCGACCATCGATCCTTCCGCATTTTCCGCTCTCGATCGCGGAATACTGGTTGTATTTCGCTGGATGATCACCTACCCCTCATTTGCCTTCATCGTGACCTCGTGTCTCTACAGCTTGTTTTTCGGCTGGGGCATCCTTCGCTTCGGCTGGGTCGCCCTTAAATGGCTGCTCCTGGTCGGTCTATTCGCTCTGGTCTGGTTCGGCCTCGGACCCGCGGTCAGCGGTTTGTCGTCGACATCGGATGCCGGATTTCACGTTTCAAGCATGTCAGAACGGTACAAGTCCTTTACAACGCTGACCGCTGCATTGTCCGCCGCTGGGCTCGGGTGCATGGTAACCGCGGTCCTGTTTTCCACACTTCGTCCGTTCGGCCAGCGACGGGACAAGGAAAGCAGGCTGGAGCGCATCATTTCCGCCATCGTTCTGGCAGTAGTCGTCATGAGCGTCACCACGCTGACGGTTTCGGATCGAAACCTGGAGAAGTATCGCGGGATGCCGATCAAAGACATCAGCGCCGCAGGATTACCCGACGGGGCATATCTCGGAGAATCGGCAATCGGCAATTTCATCTACCGGGTGAAAGTCGAGGTGAGCACCGGTAAGATCATCAGCATTTCAGCGATGGGGAGCCGATACAATGTATACGCCGAATACGCCCAAGGTGTTTTCAACAAGATGGTCCGAGACCAAACGGCGAACACCGATGCCATTACAGGGGCGACCACCACGAGCAAGGCATACATGAAGGCCGTGGAGGATGCCCTCAGCAAAGCCGGCGCGCAGTAGTATCTAATGAAAGCACCTGCGTCCAGAAGCTAAGATTATCATCAAGAGCGGAGGCTTAATCACACATTCATGGCGCCGGCGTGCGCGTGAACCTCTCCCCTCTACGTCACCCCCGGTACGACGAAGCGCACCGCGCGCTCCACCTCGAGATACCGGAAGCACCTTTCGAAGAAATCGACGACGGGGATGGCGGTCTCGGGGTCTTTTTCCTCGAAAGGGACCGCGATCGTGGCCCGCTTTCCGCGGATTTTCTTCCTGTTTTCAGTGCGGTTGAAGTACACGAAACGGTCGATGAAGGCCTTCATGAGGGCGCTCGGGCCGTACCAGTAGACCGGGGTCCCGGACACGAGGAAGTCGATCTCTTCCATCCGCGGGTATACGCGGTTCATGTCGTCGTTCATGGGGCAGGGCTCGCCTCGTCAGCAGGCGTGGTACCCATTGCACTCGCGAATGGTCATCTCGCCGAGCAGGAGGATATCCGTAAGGAGTTCCGTCTCCGCTCCGCCCACCGCGGCGCCTTCCAGAACCCTGGAGACGAGAACGTGTGTGTTCTCTCCCCTCCGCGGGCTTCCCACTTCACCGAGCACTTTTCCCATGATACGCCGGCCGACTGCACCGCGTATATTTACCACCTCCATCTGGAGAATGACCTGCTGCGGCTGGAGCCCCCGGCGCTTTACCCTTAGAACATCCCGCCCCTGGGCGTCCTCCTTCCACCCGTGAGCACGGGGACGCTCTGTCTCAGGAGCCTTTCGAACTCAAGAAGGTACCCGCCCTCGGTTGCGTCGCAGAAGGACAGCGCCCTG
>Ga0315286_10006243_pt1 | contig 11586 bp, 14 predicted proteins | sample YL17G10_0_MG_FD_205038 | JGI IMG/M metagenome (GOLD analysis project Ga0315286, IMG submission 205038) | Sediment microbial communities from Yellowstone Lake, YNP, Wyoming, USA - YL17G10_0 | ecosystem: Environmental > Aquatic > Freshwater > Lake > Sediment | place: USA: Wyoming | collected... | reverse complement strand
GACTTGACCTGGGGGAGGGATTCCCGGTCAATATTCAATGAATATTTTGGTATGAACAGTTCAGATAACATGAAAACCCCTCTACAGGATCTTGGGAATGGATGTTATCTGTTATTTATACAAAATCGATACTTACGCCCCAGTAAAATTTAGATATTGCACCAGGGTGCCTACATAATCAGAACAAAGGCCAGATGCCTCATATCCAGCGAGGTTTTCACAATAGGACTCATCCACAGCACCGTCATGTTCTGGTATCATATGCACAAACGAGTCACCACAGATCGGGGCCCCATAGAATCCTAACAGGTCTCCCCAGGAGGTCAGGGCATAGGAATCAGTTTGATGCCAAAACACATTGAACCCCTGTTTGTTGGCTTCCAGAAGGGCCTCAGGGTTTCTCGCCCTGAGCAAGACTGAATTCATCGCATAGGGGAGCCAATCAGGAAACGGTTTCCATAATGGTTTCCTCTCACCGAAGTAGAAACCCCCATCATGGTACCAGGCATCCACCATGACATGATAACCCAGATGGATCGCCTCATTCAAGTACTCAGGGGTATTTTCCCGTTCGGGCTGTCGGCCATAGAGATTGCCTCGATGGGCGATGAGGATCATTGTGACACCGGCTTTCGGGCAAGCATTTTCAAGACGGATTGGTTTCCTGGTGGGGGATTCCGAGTATCAGGCTCACGGCGAATATCCGTAAATCCATGGCGGCCAAGAAGGGCGGCAAGGGAGGCTTCATCGAATCCATTGACATGTCCCATTCCTGCCAGTTGATATTCGTCTTTGTTCTGGAATCCACCATAGAGATAGCTCATGGCATTTTTCCACGGATCAGGGGACTGATTGAGCCACCCGATATTCCCACACTGGGCCAGCCAGTCATTCTTGACAATCCGTTCGGCGATCCAACGGACATCAGGTACGGTGATCTCAAGAACGGCCCCTGGCGCCATAATCCGATAGACTTCATCAAGGACACGGTCCACCTCGAAAATCACAATATGCTCGACCACATCTCCCATATAGACTTTACTAAAGGAATTGGGATTGAAGGGATAGGGTGTGACCAGGAGATCATGGAGGCAGTTCACTCCAGGCCAACGATGCAAATCCATTCGCACATGCGCGTCTTCCTTGGGATGCGGACCCGATCCAATATCGAGAATCATCATAACTCCTTCCATCGCTTCAAAATTGCCGAGGACGCATTCACTTTCTGCGTACCCCCGACACCAAAGACAAATTCATGATTATCATCCACAAACGCCGCTTCAGCATTATTTAGTGAGGTCCGATCACCCCCGTTGGCCACGACCAAATGATAGTGGGGAAACTGAGCCCGCACCTGATGGAGTAAATCTAATGCGGTGCCATCGTGATCATCAAAGGTCCTGACACTAGACACCATACGGAGATTCTGCACCAAATAGGCCCGTTCATGCCAGGGAAGGAAATAGTTACCTTTTTTAGAAATCAACCAAGAATCGGAGTTGATTCCAACAATCAGAATATCCCCCAATAACGAGGCCTCATGAAGGTAGCTGACGTGCCCGCTATGGAGAGGATCAAATCCACCTGATGCAATGACGATCTTCATGATGAGTACCTCTGACAATAATCTAGATAGGTCCAACGAAGCCCTTCTATAAGCGAGGTCGTGGGTTTCCATCCCAGGGCCATGATGGTCGACGAATCGGCAAGCTTAGACATGACACCATCAGGTTTCTCGGTATCAAATTCGATCTGTCCGGTATACCCTACCGCATGGGCCACCAGTCGCGCATACTCTGCCACAGGATAATCAATACCAGATCCCACATTGACCATATTACAGCGAGGGGACACCTTCTCCTGCCAGATCGACTTCTCGATGTTCATCACCAACAGGCACGCCCGGGCCAGATCGGTGCTATAGAGAAATTCGCGCCTGGGCTTTCCTGATCCCCAGACCGGGACAGACGGAAGATTCTTTTGTTTGGCCTGATGAAAGTTCTGAATCATCCCGGCCGTAATGTGTCCGTGTTCTGGATGATAGTTATCATTGATGCCATAGAGATTACAGGGTAGGATGGATCGATAGTCTGTGTTCCATTCCCGATTATAGGATTCACACATTTTGATGCCTGCAATCTTCGCTATGGCATAGGGTTCATTCGTCGGCTCCAATGGTCCCGTCATCAACGAGTTTTCCTTGATGGGCTGAGGCGCATTGGTGGGATAGATGCAATTTGATCCCAGGAATAACAATTTTTTAATTCCGGCTGAGGCCGCCGCATCGATGACATTGGTTTGTATCATAATATTCGAGTGAATGAAGGTGGCGGGATAGAGATTATTCGCCAGGACACCTCCCACATGAGCGGCGGCCAGATAGACCTGATCGATATCCCCACGCGACAAAAACACCCGCACGGCCTGTGTGTCCAACAAATCCAACTCTTTTCGTGTTCTGGTCAGGATTTGCCGTTCGGATACACCAGACAAGAGCAACGCCCGGATAATGGCCGAACCCACTAATCCACGGTGTCCTGCCACAAAAATTTTCCCCATGTTATTTCTCCTGGTCTTGATAGTCGTGATAGATCAATTGGGAACCTAAAAACTCAAACGCCACAGGAACTTGCTTGAGCTTCAAGGCCTCCTGGACTTGCTGTTGTTTCTCGGGTGGGGTCAAGAACAGAATAAATCCACCTCCGCCTGCTCCCAGGATCTTGCCTCCAACGGCCCCCGCCTTGATTCCTGCCGCATAGATAGCATCAATTTCTGGGTTCGTGATGGTCGTTTCGATATCCTTCTTGAGTCTCCATTGCGTGTTCAACAAGGAGGCAAAATCATGGATTCGATCATATCCCACCCCAAACAAGACCGATTCAGCTTCTTTTGTTAATTGCTGCATTTCCCTGAGATCCACGGTCTTGTTCTGAATATTTTCGATCTTCTTCTCGGTAATATCAAAGGAATTCCGTAGCTTGGAGGTAAAAAATATCTGGACCCAGGATTCCAATTCCTTGACGACCTCGGCGCGAAGTGGCAAGGGATGACACATAAATTCCGATTGCCCACCAAACTCAATCCGATTGAATCCCCCAAAGGCCGCGGCCACTTGATCCTGTGATCCCACCGACTCACCGAGGACTTCTTGTTCCAAGGTAATGGCCAGGCGAGCAATTTCTCGTTTGGTCTTTTGTTGATGCTTCAAGGCAGAAAGACCATGAATCAACGAGACTGCAAAACTTGAACTGGAACCGATCCCTGTCCGATTAGGTAAGTCTCCATGATGGGTAATATCGATCCCTGTGTTGATCTTCATATACTTGATCGCCTCACGAATCACAGGTACCTGAATCTGATTCACCTCTTGGACTTCCTCACGATCATAGTACCGTATCCGATACTTATAATCAAATATTTCTGGTAAGGTCCGAAGCACCAAAAACGAATACTTATTGATGGTGGTCGACAGTACCGCGCCTCCATGTTCTCGATACCAAGCGGGATAATCGGTGCCTCCACCAAAAAAGGAAATACGATAGGGGGTTCGAATGATTAACATTCTACATCACCTGTTGCATCATACGTTGCTTGATTCACCCAGATATCATCCACATGATACCAGTAACCTACGGGTTGTGGGGGTTCGTGTGGAGAATCTAAAGGCCATCCAAACGCATATGTGTACACCTCCTTCAGAAGGATATATCCCTTGGATCGTAGTAATTCCCTGGAAACATCCCGCGTCGAAAATCTCTCTGGATTTATACAATCGCCTCCATAGTCTACCTCAAACGCAATGACATTGAACGTAAAGGAAGTCTCTAGGACCCGTTGTAGCACGACCCAGGATGCTTCTGGGGGCTCAATATCAATGGAAAGAAAATCAATACAGATAGGAAATTGAACGTCCCTAAATAACCGTTCATAATCTAGGGTCGTGGCATCAGTTAGAATAAAGCAACTTTGAGGTCTATAGTCTGCCCATGGCTGAGCATATGCTGGGTCCACATCGATCCCAATACCCTGCCAGCCTCTTTCCTTCTCAAGGTACCAGGTGTTACTGAACTGTTCAGGAAAGGAGCAGCCAATATCAACAAACGCGCCATGGTATTTGCCGTTAAGGATTTTATCGACCAGAAGGTCTTGCCCTAGTTGTGCGGGTCCTTTGTGCATTGCACGACCCACAGGAACATGTTGATTATCCATCCTCTACTCCTATCGCGTCAAAAATTGTCCATATTGTAAGGTCACTTCCTCGCGCCAATAGTTCAACAAATCCATCATGGTATGTTCAAATGGAATTTCTGGCTTCCATCCGGTATGGGCTTCAAACTTTCTGGTGTCGGGTACTTGTAGATCCGCATCAATGGGACGAAGACGGCTCAAATCAACTTCAATCCGAATCTCATCTTTCATATCCGAAAAGGAAATCAAGGTCTTCAACATATCCTCGATTGTTGCGGTATGCGTACCCCCTATATTGTAGTACTGTCCACCAATCGGATTGACGGTCAGGAGCATATGATACGCCCGAACGGCATCTCGCACATCCGCAAAGGTCCGAAGGCTCTGAAGATTTCCCACCTTCACGACAGGGTCTTTGGTATATCCCGCTTCAATCATCGCAATTTGTTTGGCAAAGGAAGATTCCGCAAAGACATCACCCCTCCGCGGTCCCGTATGAGTAAACATCCTCGTGGTCATGACCGTCATATGATACGCCTCCGCATAATGACGACCAATCAGATCGGTACCAACTTTTGAAATAGCATACGGGGAAGCCGGATGGAAGGAACATTCTTCGTTGATCGGTAATTTTTCTTTGGGAACGCGACCAAAGACCTCGGATGACGAACAGACATGAATGGCCGCGAGCGGCGAGTACTTACGCAAGGATTCCAGAAGTCGCAATGTACCCTGGATATTGGTATCTAAGGTGTTGATCGGGGCACTAAAACTCGTCAGGGGAAAACTTTGTGCGGCCAGATGAAAGACGTAATCAGGACGGCATTCCTCGATCAGTCGGTCCAGACTTCCAGCATCGGTCAGATCACCATAACTCAAACTCACGCGATTTTTGGTATTGATTCGTTCAAGTAAATGCCCGATGTTGTGTAGGGCATCTGCCCAACGATACATGCCGACGATGTTCCAATCGGTGTGTTGTAACAGATAGTCCGCCAAATGCGATCCCACCATGCCCGTGATGCCTGTAATCAATGCTGTTTTCATTCCGCCTCCGCCGCAGTAATCATATCCCGTAAACGATTGACATAGGTGTGTTTCTCTTTGATTTTCGTCATTTGTCGAAGGATCTTGTCAAGGGTGTGGGGATCTTGTTTCATCTCACAGGCCACATCAAAGAGCGCATAGGGATTGGAATGGAATGCCACATCCCCCTCAAAAAATTCATAGGTCGCGGGACAATTCGTTAATCCTAGTTGTCCATAGCTGATGTTTTTCATGATACGGCATGAGATATACTTATTCGCTAAATGATTGCGGGGTCTGACATCCAGGGCCAAATACGCATTCGTCACCGCTAGGCGGATTTGATTCACTGGCAAGGGGTTCTGCCATGGGGTGTTGTAATAGAATGGCATCTTGTGATCGATACAAGCCTGAATAAAAGGATCAAACATTTCCTTATTGTCCTCACGGATGGTCCCACCAAAAAACGCATGATAGGGTTTCACGGGTATCCGATAGCGATCTTCGACATGAATCTCCTCTGGCATCAAATCTGTTGCCCACATCGAATAGAAGAGGGTCACAGGACCGTCTTGCTGTAGAAAGGACGTACCCTCATTGATAGGCGTACAAGCAGACTTGTCGAAGTGATAGGCATAATTCTTATCCGGTACTCCATCCACGCCCCAATTACATGCAAAGCGGAAATCAATCAACTTCCCCACCTTACCAAGATACATCGAGGCACCAGGATTCCCTTCTATGGGACCTTTGTTACCAAGATAATGAATCAGATAGGCCGATGTCGGTCTCAGGGGTAATTGATTGGAGAAACTATTCGCAAAGACCAACCATTGCTCCGAGATCACCAAGGCATGATCAAAGAATTCTACAGGGAGATGGGGGAGATCCCGATTATCGAGCCAATAGGCTGGATACCCAAGATGTTGTGCGGCCCGCATCAACGGCTCGTGGACAAAGGCATGGGTATGCCCCGAATCGAACTTGGCGCCCCAGATAATGATTTTATTATATTTTCGGCTCATATTCTTTCTAATTCCCCCATCCCCAAACCGTATCCCATTGCATTCTCTCTATTATAGTATATCCTAACGGGCCGAGAAAGTCAACAATATTTTGTTCATGGCCATTTTCAATGATCAGGAGAGGATGATGGGTCATGATGGTATCAATAGCACCTTTCAGGACCCTCAGTTCATACCCCTCAACATCGAGTTGAAGCACATCCACCGTAGGAAACTGGAAGGCATCAATCGGAACAATGGGGAGACAGAGATTCTCGCCACTGGAATCGACCCGCGCTCCCATGCCATTACCGACCATCGCGCCCATAGAAGGCTTCTCCCCAACGGCGCATTGCAGTTTGATCACATTCGGGAACTGGACATTATTGACCAAACAATAAAAATGCAGGGGATCAGGTTCAAACACATACACCGTCTTGAATAATTCCGCATAGCCACACACATATAATCCAATGTGGCCACCGGCCGAGACGATGGTTCGTCGTTCGGTCGTATGGGTTTCCAGGACTCGTTTGAAATTCGGCCAGTCAGGCGTTAGCACACCCCAATGGCCATCATTGACCGGTGTGGTATGCCAGAAACTATTACTCAGAAAGCTGGTCTCATTCACGATACTGAGATTTTTTAGTTCATTCATGATTTGACGATGTACCATCCCTCATTGCTTACACTCACCACTTTGCTCGGATCGGGGAAGAAGGTCTTCACGGCCTGTTGGACGGTCGGGAGGTTCCAATCATGCCCGGCAAAGATTCCTCCCGGCCTGATGTAATCCCAATACAAGGTAAAATCCTTCATGACGCCTTCGAACGAATGATCCCCATCCACAAAAATGAAGTCAAGGTACTGTATCTTTGAGGAGACTCCGAATTCTAGAGCAAACTGTTCACTGGTCTGATACCGTAATTGGGCGCGTGTACCATAGGCCGACAATCGCTGAAGGGCATCACCCTTCATACAGGCCTGGCGTTCCTCACTCATGACGGTTCCGTTCCAATCGATGAATGTGGGATAATGATCCACACAGTACAGCGTTTGAAGACTCGGCAGTTCTTTGAGGAACAATTCCGCACTAAACCCTAGGCAGGTCCCAATTTCCGCCCCTACAACCGGCGCAATTGACTTGAGCGGGTCGATCAGCCCTGAAGCTGAGATGTGATTCACGCCCCAGTCAATTTGCTTTTGGACCCATTCTACTGGGGGCAAATGATGGAAGGGATCAGTCGATCCTGGTATCGGGCCTCCGGTCGTACCGTCAACAGGTCTGACCGTGCCTCTGGTGGTATCAATAACGAATGCTTCTCCCATAATCAATCTCCTATGTGCTGTAATAATTGATATCCGATTCGACCATCTCTCCGACTAAATCAGCGAAATCAATCGAATGTTTCCAACCCAATTTCCTATGGGCTTTTGAAGGATCGCCGAGCAAGACTTCGACTTCTGCTGGACGATAGAACTGGGGGTTCACGGTCACATAGTCTATGTAGTTGAGGTGCACCTGAGCAAACGCCGCCTGAACAAAATCCAAGACCGAATGAGTCACTCCGGTGGCAATGACATAATCATCAGGCGTCTCCTGTTGGAGCATGAGCCACATGGCCCGGACATATTCTTTGGCATGACCCCAGTCCCGTAGGGCATTCAGATTCCCTAATGCCAGTTCTGTGGCCTTCCCCATATAAATCTGGGCGACCGTGGAACTGATCTTTCGGGTCACAAACTCAAATCCACGGCGGGGTGACTCATGATTATACAGAATGCCTGTCGAACAATGAAGTCCATAGGCCTCTCGATAGTTACGGGTCAAATCAAATCCTGCGACCTTAGAGATCCCATAGGACGAACGAGGATGAAATCGGGTGCGTTCGTCTTGTGGCATGGCTTCCACTTTCCCAAACATCTCGCTTGATCCCGCAAAATAGAATCGGGTACGAGGAGACGCATCCTTCAAGGCGGACAACACATGATGGGTCCCACCAATGTTCGTTTGCAGGGTCGAAAATTCATCTTCAAAGGAATAGGAGACAAAGCTTTGTGCGGCCAAGTGATAGCATTCATCTGGCTGTACTTGGGTAAACACTCGATAGATGCTTGGATAGCTTTCCAGGGAGGCCGCATGAAGATGGAGACGATCTTTGAATCCCATCAAGCGGTGCATCCGATGGGTCGGATCTTCAATGGCGACACGGCGGACAATCCCATGCACCTCATAGCCCTTGTCTAGGAGAAGTTCAGCAAGATACGATCCATCCTGCCCGGTAATCCCGGTGATCAACGCTTTTTTCATTTCTGCACCAACAGAAGAATATCATCCACACATCGTTTGCTGGTATGGTTACTGATCGTATAGACATAGGCATCCTGGATGGTTTGCTCAGACACACCCTGGAAGGTCTTCATGTAGGCAATCAGTTCATCTTCCCGCTCATAGGTAAATCCGTATTCCTGCATTGTTTCTGCCCCAGCCATGCGATAGGCTGCCCAGGGTGTGTGATTCAACATCGATTCAAGCAACACGATGCCGAATCCCTCTGAGGTGCTGTGCATGACATACAGATCCGCATCCGCGATGCCTGCCAACACATCCTCACGGGAAGGCAACATCAACACTTTGATATTTTCGTTCGGTCTGACCACAGGGGCCGATTGGCCACAATCATATCCCGTCAGGACCAAGGTCACATCCTCTCGCTGGATGGCACGAAACGCCTCGACCAAACGAGTCATGTTTTTGTTGGGCCAATAGCCTCCACAGGAAATAAACATATACTCGGTCGTGATCCCATACCGGGAGCAGAACCCACCTTTTGGGGCAGGGGAGACCGAATCCTCTAAATTGATACCGTATCGGTATTGCATACACTTTGATTCCACGCCATGCTTCTTCACATGTCGCCAATCAGCCAGGGTCGACGCCCCGATATACCGAGCCTCATGCAGGGCCTTCACGCAGGTGGGAGAATTCGACGGGAGAATCAACAGATACAAGATGGGCGACGGAATATTCGGTGCATGTTCCAAGACAAAATTCTGGACATTAACATCACCGCCATGGACAATGATCAGATCCCACTGATGGACCAGCAGTTCTGGGTTGCTGGTCACATGGACCCCATTCAGATCCCCTTGGTGTTGACCTGCAAAGACCCAGGTCTCTACGCCACGGCGAACCATTTCCTCGGCCATGTTCTTGACATTGTTCTCCGATCCACCTGGATAGGGGGCATACCGATGCACACAAAATAGTATTCTATGCCCCATATTTCGCCTCAAAGAGCGCCTTCAAGGCAGGCACACGATCATATTGATGGACCAAATAATGTGGGGTGCCATGAGAGGTACAGACTTGATCGTTGAGGATAATAGGGGCAGGTTCCAACAAACTCGAACGATAGGCGTCTATTTTACGGGGGTCCATTGTGGTACCGAGCTGTGCGGCCCATCCATCTTCTGAGGTGGCACCATAGAAATGGCGATGATAGGCTTCGGTGTTCAGGAGGATATTCAATGCCGCTTGATCAGGTCCGCCACCTCCAGGCTGATGATGTGTGGTGCCATTGGACAACAGATAAATCGACAGGAATAGTCCGATTGCGGTCTCAAATTTTGCCGCAAATGATCCACAATTATAAATGGGGGCAGCAAACAATGAGGAGGCGACGGGGACTGTGAACGAGGACACAAGATTATTCACACCCCATTCTTCATCACGATAGCGCATGGATTCACTGGCAGCCACAACCGAAGGCGACTCGCCTTGATCCTTCCACTTATCAAAATATTCTGAGGGATTGCGCTGAAAGATGACATCCTTGACATCGGTGGCAATGACATACCGAATATCCTTCTTCATCTCAGGGGCGAGTTGGCGCAAGAAGATCCAATAATGGAGGAAGCGGTTGACGACAATGGACATCGCAGGATCAGCACTAAATGTACCCAGATCATCCACATGGAGTCCACCAAGAATAATGTTTCGGCGAGCCAGGGCATCGGAGGTATCACTATCGATGTTGTAACAGACCAACATCTTGTACCCATCGAACCCTGATTGTTCTAAGGAATTGATCCACGGTTTGATTTGATCGAAGTTGTAGTTGCTGACGGCACCGATCACAAGGTCTTTCATAATGACTCCATATTATAAAGGTAGGTTGGGCGGTTCTCCTAGTATATATACGACTTCTTCTTGAGTGGCCGTGGCTTCGGACTCGACCCAGAGGTCTCGGACATACTTATCCCACTTATCATTCATTTCTTGTGTCTTGTCGCAACCACCAAACTTCATCTTATGTGGTCCAATTCTTGGTCGCATTAAAATTCGCTTGAGAGAAATTCAGACGGTCGACGAGCTTGACCACACCACCTTTTAAGTGATCGACGGCCACAAATCCCTCTGGTTTCGTGACGGCCAATCCTCCATTGGGTGTCCGAAGGAAGGTGCCCATAGACTTCGCAGTCTCAAGTTTTCTGATAATCTGTATTTTAGCATCATTCAGGAGATTTGTCAAGAGAAAAATTTTGACCAACTCGGCATAGGACGAACGGTAAAACCTCAACCATTCACTCTTTTCAGCCAGACGTTTCTGTTTGGTTGCTGGTAGCTTGGCGTGTAAAATAGATTCGTTGGCGAGTTGTTCGACCCAACGAGTCAATGCCAGCACATGGTCTTTTGCGGTAGGCTGAGGCTTTCCCGCTCGGATCAAGGAATTATTGTATTGTTTGATCTGTCCTAATAGGGTGGCATCCAGAGAGATTCGATTCAGGACCTTACTATCGATACTATGAAACACCCGACCCGCTTGGGCCAAGAGATCCCCCAGGGAGGTCGACTCGGCTTCGGTGAAATTCGCCGTACCTGATTGATCGACAAAGGACGCATCCCGATACCACACATCTGCGGTATGACGCAGAGCGCCAATATCCACTTTGAACGAGGCCTTCATGGATGCCATGGTGGGTCCATGATAGGATGTATGAAACACCACACCCAGCTTGGATGCCAGGATATGCTGCGCCAAGACGGAATCAGCAGGCACCGCATAGACAATCGTATTCGGTTGGAAGGTCACATACTTCTCCCCCTCGATGACATCCTTTTGGAGATCACCATGGGTATAGAGCATATCACCTTGAAGGACCCCAGTAATACCGAGTTTGGGTAGATGTTCCAAGGCAATCAGGAGCTTGTTCTGAAGTCCTTCAGAGGCATGGTTTCTCTTGATATCCGCAGGAGTATAATTCAATTTCGCCGCTTTCGCAAAGACCCCTTTGGTGCCCACAAAGAATCGACCATTATCGGGATTGATACCACAGAAAATAGCGGGGGCCCCATCCCATTTGG
>Ga0315286_10006242_pt1 | contig 11587 bp, 20 predicted proteins | sample YL17G10_0_MG_FD_205038 | JGI IMG/M metagenome (GOLD analysis project Ga0315286, IMG submission 205038) | Sediment microbial communities from Yellowstone Lake, YNP, Wyoming, USA - YL17G10_0 | ecosystem: Environmental > Aquatic > Freshwater > Lake > Sediment | place: USA: Wyoming | collected... | reverse complement strand
GGTGCAGCGTGCCGGCGACCACGCCCTGCCGGGCGAGATCGTGACCGACGAGGTGGAGACTTCGGAGGCGATCCATTCGGCGGCCCATCCGGGCCGGACCCGCGACGCCGACGGTGAAGCCGACGCGGCCGCCGAGGAGGTCGCCCGATGATCCAGTCGCAGACCCGTCTCAAGGTCGCCGACAACACCGGCGCCCGGACGATCCAGTGCATCCGCGTGATGGGCCGCTCGCTCAAGACCGATGCCGGCGTCGGCGATGTCATCATCGCCAGCGTCAAACAGGCCATCCCCAACGCCGCGGTCAAGAAGGGCGACGTCGTCCGCGCGGTGATCGTCCGGACGGCCAAGGAATACGGTCGGCCCGACGGCAGCTACATCCGCTTCGACGAGAACGCGGCCGTGCTCATCAACAACCAGGGCAATCCGCGCGGGACGCGGATCTTCGGCCCGGTCGCCCGCGAGCTGCGCGACCGCAACTACATGAAGATCGTGTCGCTCGCCCCGGAGGTGCTGTGATGGCCGTCCGGACGCCCCAGCCTCGCTCGCCCAAGGTGCCGGAGATCCGCAAGGGCGACACCGTCGTCGTCCTGGCCGGCAAGGATGCGGGCAAGCGCGGCACGGTCGAGCGGGTGATCCGTCGGATGGCCGCCCCGAGCGCCGCCCGGAGTGTCTTCCGCCGCGGCTCGTCGGCCGGTGGTGTGAGCGTCGTCGTCGAGGGCCTCAACATCGCCAAGCGGCACACCAAGCCGCGCCAGTCGGCCGGCGCCAGCGACCGCGTTCCCAAGATGCAGCAGGGAGGGATCCTGGAGATCGCCCAGCCGCTGCCGGTCAGCCGGGTGATGCTCGTCTGCACGAGCTGCGGCAAGCCGACCCGGATCGCCCACGCCACCCTGGAAACGGGCCGGCGCGTGCGTGTCTGCCGGCACTGCGGCCAGCAGCTGGAGGTGCGGGCGTGACCAGCCGACTCCACGAGCGCTACAGGACCGAGATCGTCCCGGCGCTCCAGAAGCAATTCGAGTACGCGAACCCGAACGAGGTGCCGCGGCTTTCCAAGATCGTCGTCAATATCGGGCTCGGCGAGGCGCTCTCGAACGCCAAGGCGCTCGACGCCGCGCTCGGCGACCTGACCCTCATCACCGGCCAGAAGCCGATCGTGACCAAGGCCAAGCGGTCGATCGCCCAGTTCCGCGTGCGGACGGGCAACTCGATCGGGGCCAAGGTGACCCTCCGTGGTGAACGGATGTGGGATTTCATGGACCGCCTGACGATGCTCGCCCTGCCCCGCATCCGCGACTTCCGGGGCATCCCCGGCAAGTCATTCGACGGGCGGGGCAACTATTCGCTGGGCCTTCGGGAGCAACTTGCCTTCCCGGAGATCGACTACGACAAGGTGGACCGTCTCCGCGGGCTGGAGATCAGCATCGTGACGACGGCGAAGACCGACGAAGAGTCCAAGAAGCTTCTTGAACTCCTCGGCATGCCCTTCGCCTCGTAGGCGCGGGGAGGGAGACACATGGCCAAGAAATCGATGATCGCCAAGGCGAAGCGGACCCCGAAGCACAAGGTGCAGGCGTATCACCGCTGCACCGTGTGCGGACGACCGCGCGCCTTCATCCGACGCTTCGCGCTGTGCCGCATCTGCTTCCGGGAGCGCGCCCTCCAGGGCGAGCTGCCGGGCGTCACCAAGTCGAGCTGGTAGGGAACCGATGAACATCTCCGACCCGATCGCGGACATGCTCACGCGCGTCCGGAACGCGTCCCGGGCACGACACACCGAGGTGGTCGTCCCGGCGTCGCGGACCAAGCGCGAGATCGCCCGCATCCTCAAGGACGAGGGCTTCATCGCCGACGTCAGCGAGGAGCAGGACGGCCCCACGGCCAACCTGCGCATCACCCTCAAGTACGTCGACGGGAAGGTCCCGGTCGTCTCCGGCCTCAAGCGGATCAGCAAGCCCGGCCTGCGCGTCTATGCGCGCAAGACGGACATCCCGCGGGTGCTCGGCGGCCTCGGCATCGTCATCGTCAGTACGAGCCAGGGGATCATGACCGGCCAGCAGGCGCGTCAGGCGCAGCTGGGCGGCGAAGTCCTCGCGTTCGTCTGGTAGGCAGGACGACATGTCGCGTATCGGACGCCTCCCCATCACCGTCCCGTCGGGCGTCGATGTCACCATCGACGGCCGTCACGTCACGGTCACCGGGCCGCGGGGCAGCCTCAGTCGAGCCCTGCATCCGGACATGACCGTCAGCCGCGAGGACGGAACGCTGGTCGTGACCCGTCCGACCGAGCAAAAGGCTCACAAGCAGCTCCACGGGCTGACCCGGACGCTGGTCAATAACATGGTCGTCGGCGTCACCGACGGCTATCGGAAGGGCCTCGAGATCACCGGTGTCGGCTATCGTGCGGCCCTCAACGGCCGCAAGCTCACCCTCAACCTGGGCTACAGCCACCCGATCGAGATCGACCCGCCCGAGGGCATCGCCTTCGAGGTCGAGACCCCGACCCGCCTCGCGGTCGTCGGCATCGACAAGGAGCTGGTCGGACAGACCGCCGCGAAGGTCCGGGCGACGCGCAAGCCGGAACCCTACAAGGGCAAGGGCGTTCGCTACTCCGGCGAGTACATCCGCCGCAAGGCCGGCAAGGCTGGCAAGATCGGCGGAAAGAAGTAACCCCTTGACTCACGAGGAACGAACACGATGACACAGGTCGCCACCCGCGGCGCCGCACGACGCAAGCGCCACGAACGGATCCGCCTTCACCTGGCGGGTACGGAAGTGCGGCCGCGTCTCGCGGTCTTCCGCAGCCTCAACCATATCTACGCGCAGGTCATCGACGATACGTCGGGAACGACGCTCGCCGCCGCCTCGACGGCCGACAAGGAGCTCAAGGGTTCCAAGGCGACCAAGTCGGAGGAAGCGGCCATCGTCGGCCGACTCGTCGCACAGCGGGCCAAGGCCGCTGGCGTCGAGCGCGTGGTGTTCGATCGCGCCGGGTTCCGGTACCACGGGCGGATCAAGTCGCTCGCCGATGCCGCCCGCGAAGCCGGCCTCGAGTTCTGATCGGAAGGAGCCTCCGTGGCACGCATCGACCCGAATAAGCTTGCGCTCGAGGAGCGCGTCGTCCAGATCAACCGAGTCGCCAAGGTCGTCAAGGGCGGCCGGCGGTTCAGCTTCAGCGCGGTCATCGTCGTCGGCGATGGCGCCGGCACCGTGGGCGTCGGCCTGGGCAAGGCCGGCGAGGTGCCGGAGTCCATCCGCAAGGGCGTCGAGGACGCGAAGAAGAACCTCATCAAGATCCCGATGGTCGGGACGACCATCCCCCATGAGGTCCAGGTGGTGTATGGCGCCAGCAGCGTCCTGCTGAAGCCCGCCTCCCAGGGGACCGGCGTCATCGCCGGGGGTTCGGTCCGTGCGGTCCTCGAGGCTGCCGGTGTCCGCGATATCCTGTCGAAGATCCACGGCTCGACCAACCCGGTCAACGTGACCCGGGCGACGATCGAGGCCCTGCGCAGCCTGCACTCGGCCGAGGAACTCGGCGCGCGGCGCGGGGTCAAGCTCGTCAGCCGCATCGCCGGGCAGCCGGCGCCGGTATCGGCGGAGGCGTCGGATGGCCGCTAAGCTGAAGGTCACCCAGGTCAAGAGCACCATCAGTCATATCGCGAGGAACCGCGCCACGGTCCGGGCTCTTGGCCTGCACGGGATCGGCAGCACGAGCGTCGTGACCGACAACCCGGCCACCCGCGGCATGGTCCGCCAGGTCCGATTCCTGGTGACCGTCGAGGAGATCGAGGAAACCACGGGATCCGACTCCGGGGAGAAGGCATGAAACTTCACGACCTCCGCCCGGCGGACGGGTCCCGCAAGCCACGCACCCGCGTCGGCCGGGGGATCGCCGCCGGCAAGGGCAAGACCGCCGGCCGTGGCACCAAGGGCCAGAAGGCACGTGCCGGGGGCTCGATCCCGCCGTGGTTCGAAGGCGGCCAGACCCCGCTCCACATGCGTATCCCGAAGCTGCGCGGCTTCAAGAACCGCTTCAAGATCGAGTACGAGGTGGTCAACATCGGGGCCATCGGAGCGCTCGCGGATGGGGGCGCCTTCGAGATGGAGGCACCGGCCGGGAAGGCGAAGAAGCCGGCTCCGATCACCATCAACCAGGACATCCTGCGCGCCGTCGGGCTGGTTCGAACCTTGAACAAGCCGCTCAAGATCCTCGGCGCCGGTGAGTTGTCGGTCCCGCTCTTCGTGGTCGCGGATGCCTTCACGGCTTCCGCTCGTGCCAAGATCGAAGCGGCGGGCGGCAGCGTGAACATCCTCGAGATGCCGACCACGCCCCTCGCGGCGCTTGGCGTGACGGCCGAAGACCTCGTGGCCGAGATCCCCGAGGCGCCGGCAGCCAAGGTCTCACGGAGCAAGTCACCGGCTGCGGCGAAGCCCGTCAAGGCCGCAGCTGTCGCTCCCGAGGAACCGACCGACGCCGCCGAACCGACCACGGCCGTCGAGGCCGAGCCGCCGACCGGCGACGACGCCTGACCCGTGTTCGACTCGCTGCTCAACGCGTTCCGAGCGCCGGATATCCGGCGCCGGGTCCTCTATGTCCTGGGCCTGCTGATCGTCTTCCGGCTGCTGGCAGCCGTGCCCATCCCGGGCGTGGACAAGGCGCAGCTCAAGTCATTCGTCGAGGGCAGCGCTCTGGCCGGTCTGCTGGATCTGTTCTCCGGCGGCGGCCTGTCGCACTTCTCGGTCGTCGCGCTCGGCATGAACCCGTACATCAACGCGTCGATCATCATGCAGTTGATGAGCGGCGTCGTGCCCTCCCTCCAGGCGCTCAGCCGGGAGGGTGAGTTCGGGCGCAACAAGATCAACCAGTACACCCGCTACCTGACGGTCCCGATGGCCATGCTGCAGGGCTACGGCGTCCTGGCCCTGCTGAACTCGCAGAGTGTGCTGACCGGCAGCTTCGATCTGTCCAGCTTCGAGACCCTGACGCAGCTCGCGACCTTGACTGCGGGGGCGGTCGTCCTGATGTGGATCGGCGAGCTCATCACCGAGCGCGGCATCGGCAACGGCATCAGCTTCATCATCTTCGCCGGCATCGTCAGCCGTGCCCCCGGGGCGCTCAATTCGTTCCGCCTCAACCCGAACATCGGGTTGGCCCTCGCCTTCGCGGTGATGGCCATCGCGGCCGTCGGCGTGATCATCTACATCCAGGAAGGTCAGCGGCGCATCCCGATCCAGTACGCCAGCCGCGTGCGTGGTCGGCGGATGTACTCGGGCGGCCAGACGTTCCTCCCGCTCCGGGTCAACCAGGCCGGCGTCATCCCGATCATCTTCGCCGTCAGCATCCTGCTCTTCCCACATCAGCTGGCGACCTACTTCTCGACCTCGAACATCCCGATCATCAAGCAGATCTCGACGTTCATCGTCACGATCTTCAGCTCGACGTCGCCGTTCTACATCGTCACCTACTTCCTGCTGACGATGGGCTTCACCTACTTCTACACGGCCTTCACGTTCAAGCCGGACGAGACGGCCGAGCAGCTGCGCAAGAACGGCGGGTTCATCCCGGGCATCCGGCCCGGACGTCCGACCCAGGACTACCTGGCCCGGGTCGTCACCCGCATCACCTTCGCGGGAGCGCTGTTCCTGGCCATCGTGGCCGTCTCGCCGTCGGTCATCGCGCTGGCGATCCCGGACCTGGCCACGCTCGGTCTCGGCGGCACCAGCCTGCTCATCGTGGTGTCCGTCGTGGTCGAGACGATGAAACAGGTCGAAGCTCAGCTGATGATGCGCAACTACGAAGGGTTCATCCGTTGATCGCACGGGCGCGGGCCGCCACGGACGGCGTCCCACACGGCTCGTGATCGTCATCGTCCTCCTTGGCGCCCCGGGTGCCGGGAAGGGCACCCAGGCGCCGGCGATCGCGGCACGCCTCGGGATCCCGGTCCTCGCCTCGGGCGAACTGCTGCGGAGGGCTGTCGCCGACGGGACCCCGCTCGGCCGCGAAGCGGATCGCTACATGAGCCGCGGCCAGCTCGTTCCGGACGAGACCATCGTGCGTGTCTTCCTCGACCGCCTCGCAGCCCCCGATGCCGTTCGCGGGGCGATCCTCGACGGCTTCCCGCGGACGACCGTCCAGGCTGAGGCGCTCGATCGCGCCCTGGCCGCAGTGGGCCGGCGGGTCGACCTCGCCGGCTACGTCGACGTCCCGCTCGAGGACCTGGTCACGCGGATGGCCAACCGCCGGATCTGCGTCGCCAACGGCCATGTCTACAACCTGGTGTCCAATCCGCCCGCGGTCGATGGGCTGTGCGATCTCGACGGTTCCGAACTCGCCCAGCGCGGCGATGACGAGGAGGCCACGGTCCGAGCGCGCATGGCGCAACAGGTCCCGCCCTTGCTCGAGGTCGTCGAGCACTATCGCTCGCTCGGGGTCCTGATGACGGTCGATGGCCGGCGGGGGATCGACGCCGTCAGCGATGCCCTGATGGAGGCGTTGGCGAACGTCGGGGCGATCTGAGGTGGTCACCCGCAAGTCGCGCGCCGAGATCGAGCGGATGCGCCGTGCCGGACGAGTCGTGGCCGAGGTCCTCGACCGGATCGAGGCGGAGCTGCGGCCCGGTGTCTCGACCGCCCATCTCGACGCTCTTGCCGAGGCGCATATCCGCGCCTCCGGGGCGACCCCGTCATTCAAGGGCTACCAGGGGATCAACCCGCAGCGGCCATTCCCGGCCAGCGTCTGCATCTCGATCGACGATGAGATCGTCCACGGCATCCCCGGCCAGCGGACGATCCGCGACGGCCAGATCGTGTCGGTCGATGCCGGAGCGATCCTCGACGGCTGGCACGGCGACGCGGCGCGTACGTTCTACGTCGGCGATCCGCCGCCGAGGGTGGCCGAGCTGATCGACCTGACCCGCGCCGCGATGATGGCCGGGATCGCGGCGGCCGTCCCGGGCAACCACATCGACGACATCTCGGCCGCGGTCGAGGCGGTCGCCGCCCGGGCCGGGCTCGGGGTCATCCGCCAGTTCGTCGGCCACGGCATCGGGACCTCCATGCACGAGGAGCCGCAGGTCCCGAACTACCGGACGGGCCGCCCCGGTCGGAAACTCGAGGCGGGCCTGTGCCTGGCGATCGAGCCGATGTTCACCCTGGGCGGCTTTGGCGCCCGCATCGGGCCCGACGACTGGACGGTCGTCACCGCAGACGGCTCGATGGCGGCCCATTTCGAGCATTCGATCGCGGTCACCGAGAACGGTCCCGAGATCCTGACCGTCGCGTGACTGGACGGTTGCCGGGATCGGCCATCTTTGATACGCTACGCGTTCGTGTGTCGGCCCCGTCGGGCCGGCACTGCGCGTGAGAAAGGGAAGCACGAAGACCTGTGGCCAAGCGAGATGCGATCGAAGTCGAAGGGACGGTCATCGAGCCGCTCCCGAACACCATGTTCGCAGTCGAGCTGGAGAACGGCCACCGGGTCCTCGCCCACATCAGCGGCAAGCTGCGCATGAACTTCATCCGCATCCTGCCCGGAGACCGGGTCCGCGTCGAGTTGTCGCCGTACGACCTGACCCGCGGACGCATCACCTACCGCCTCAAGTGAACGCCACCCACCAGACACGATCGAGGATCCGTTGAAAGTCAGAGCTTCCGTCAAGGCGCGCTGCGACAACTGCAAGGTCATCCGCCGCCACGGCACCGTGATGGTCATCTGCACCAACCCGAAGCACAAGCAGCGGCAGGGGTAACCGATGGCACGTATCGCCGGCGTCGATATCCCGCGCGAGAAGCGCGTGGAGGTCGCCCTCACCTACGTCTTCGGGATCGGTCTGCCGACCAGCCAGAAGATCCTCGCCCAGACGAACATCAACCCGGACACCCGGGTCCGCGATCTCACCGAGGAGCAGGTCAACCGCCTGCGCGAATTGATCGATCGGCGGTACAAGGTCGAGGGAGACCTCCGTCGCGAGGTCGCCCTCAACATCAAGCGCCTCATCGAGATCGGCTCGTACCGAGGCGTGCGCCATCGACGCAACCTGCCGGTGCGCGGGCAGCGAACCAAGACCAACGCTCGCCAGCGTCGCGGACCGAAGAAGACGGTCGGCGTCAGGCGCAAGAAGTGACGAGGGACTGACCAGGCATGGCGGAACGCAAGCGAGCGGTCAAGACACGTCGGCGTGAGAAGAAGAACGTCCCGCAGGGGCACGTTCACATCCAGGCCACGTTCAACAACACGATCATCACGATCACGGACCTCAACGGGGCGGTCATCAGCTGGGGCTCTGCCGGTGTCGCCGGGTTCAAGGGCTCCCGCAAGAGCACGCCGTACGCGGCGGCCCTCTCGGCCGACGGCGCGGCCAAGCGTGCGATGGAGCACGGCATGCGCCAGGTCGAGGTCTACGTGAAGGGTCCGGGCGCCGGTCGTGAGCAGGCGGTCAGATCGCTCCAGGCGGCGGGCCTCGAGGTCAGCGCCATCACCGACGTCACCCCCATCCCGCATAACGGCTGCCGCCCGCCCAAGCGGCGTCGCGTCTAGAGCCCCGAGGACCCATGGCCCGCTACACCGAATCCGTCTGCCGTCTCTGCCGACGGGAGGGCGCCAAGCTCTTCCTCAAGGGCAGCCGCTGCTACTCCAAGAAGTGCTCGTTCGAGCGCCGTCCGACGCCGCCCGGCCAGCACGGCGTCCGTCGCCGCAAGGTCGGCGAGTACGGCCTCCAGCTTCGCGAGAAGCAGAAGGTGCGCCGCACATACGGCGTGCTCGAGCGGCAGTTCAGGAACTACTTCGTCGATGCGGCCAGCCGGCCGGGCGTGACGGGCGAGAACCTGCTGCGCTCTCTTGAACTGCGCCTCGACAACGTCGTCTATCGGATGGGCATCGCATCATCGCGGGCCCAGGCCCGCCATTTCGTGGCCCACGGCCACCTGGCCGTCAACGGCCGGCCCACGAACATCTCGTCGTACCAGCTCAAACCGGGCGACCGGATCGAGGTGCGCGAGTCGCATCGCGCCCGTGAGCCATTCAAGATCGCCAAGGAGACCCTCCGGTCGCACCGCGCGCCGGAGTGGCTGACGATCGACGCCGCGAGCCTGTCCGGGGCCGTCGTTGCGCCGCCATCCCGCGACCAGATGCCGCTCGATCTCAACGAGCAGCTCGTGGTCGAGTACTACTCGAGGTAAGCCGCACCCATGATCGAGATCGAGAGCGCGCAGATCGAGCCTGTCGAGGAAGCCGGCACGTACGCCAAGTACGAGGCGGGTCCGCTCCAGGCCGGTTATGGCGTCACCCTGGGCAACGCCCTTCGGCGCGTCCTCCTGTCGTCCCTCGAGGGCGCGGCCGTCACCAGCATCCAGATCCGTGACATCTACCAGGAGTTCTCGACGATCCCCGGCGTCAAGGAAGATGTCACCCAGATCGTCCTCAACGTCAAGAAGCTGCGCCTCAAGAGCTATGTCGGCCATCCCGTCCAGCTCCGGCTGATCAAGAGCGGGGCGGGCGCCGTGACCGCCGCCGACATCGCTGAATCGGCCGATGTCGAGATCGTCAACCCCGACCTCGTCCTGATGACGCTCGACACGGATGACGTGACGATCGAAGTGGACCTCACCGTCGAGCGCGGCGTCGGCTACCTCGGTGCCGAACGAGCCGAGGCGCTGCCTATCGGGGTCATCGCGGTCGACGCGATCTTCACCCCGGTCCGGCGCATCAACTACTGGGTCGAGAGCATGCGGGTCGGCCAGATGACCAACTACGACAAGCTCACGATCGAGATCGAGACCGACGGGACGATCAGTCCGGAGGAGGCGCTCAGCCGCTCCGCGGAGATCCTCGTCAACCAGTTCCGCCCGTTCGTGACGGTCGGCATGGCCGGCGCCCCGGCCGTCGCCCCGACGGGCGCGGCCGCCCTCCCAGCCAACATGCTGGACATGCCGATCGAGGAGCTCGACCTCCCGATGCGGGCCTACAACTCGCTCAAGCGCAACAACATCGTCAAGGTCGGGCAGCTGCTCCAGCTCAAGGACGACGACCTCTTGCGGATGCGCAACTTCGGCAAGAAGTCCCTCGACGAGATGAAGGAGCGCCTGCGCATGCGCGGCTTCATCGTCCCCGAGACGGAGGGTGACGGAGTCGACGACGCGGCGACGGACGAGACCGAGGAACCGTTCGCCGACGAGGCGGAGGCCTGACCGATGGCGCATCGGATCGGTGGTCGCAAGCTCAGCCGCAAGCAGGGCCCGCGCCTCAGCCTGTTCAAGAACCTGACCGTGTCGGTCATCCGTTACGAGCGCGTCAAGACGACCGAGGCGAAGGCCAAGGAGATCAGCGGCCGCGTCGAGAAGATGATCACGCTGGCCAAGCGCGGCGACCTGTCGGCCCGCCGCGCGGTCGTGGCCGAATTCCCGAACGAGCCCCTCGTGGTGGCGAAACTGTTCGACGAGATCGCCCTCAAGTACGCCGATCGGACCTCGGGTTTCACCCGGATCGTCCGTCTCGGCCAGCGGCGTGGCGATGCCGCCGAGATCGTCCAGATCGAGTTGGTCTGAGGGGACCATGGCAGGCGTCCGAGAGGGCGTCCCCAGGCGCTATCGCGCTCGGGTCGAATATGACGGAACGGACTTTGCCGGGTTCCAGGTCAATCCTGGGAAACGGACGGTCCAGGGGGTCCTGGAAGCCGCGCTGGCCCGCCTCGGTGACGGGGTGGAGCAGCGGGTCGACGGGGCAGGCCGGACGGATGCCGGCGTACATGCCAGCGGACAGGTGATCGCCTTCACCTACGCGGGGCGGCTCGCCGCGACGGACCTGGGTCGGGCGCTCGATGCGCTCCTCCCGCGGGACGTCTCGGTGCGCGATGTGCGACGGGCTCCGGACGGGTTCAACCCCCGCTATGCGGCGCGGTACCGGGAGTATCGCTACACCGTCTGGAACGGGCCGCGCAGTCCGCTTCGCGAGCGCACGGCGCTCGGGGTGCGGGCCCCACTCGACACCGCCGCGATGGAGCGGGCCGGGTCGGCCTTCATCGGCCGGCACGACTTCCGGGCCTTCGGGGCGGCGGGCCGAACGTCGGTCCGGACCGTCACCTCGGTCCGGGTCAGGCGGGAAGGCCGGCTCGTGACGATCGACGTCCGCGCCGACGCCTTCCTGCGCGGGATGGTTCGGCGGATGGTGGCCGTCCTCCTGGAGGTCGGTCTTGGCAAGATGGAAGAGACAGCGGTCCGGGCGGCACTCGCCGCCAGCGGACCGGCCCTCGACGGGGCGTCGGCCCCGGCCAGGGGGTTGTGCCTCAGGCGAGTCGCCCTCGGGCGGTCGTCGGAGGAACAGAACGGAGAAGACGAGGAACGATGAACGCGAAGACCTATTCGGTCCGAGAGGGAGAGATCGAGCGACGCTGGTACGTCGTCGACGCGACGGACGAGACGCTCGGCCGCCTCGCCTCGCGTATCGCGCCCGTCCTCGAGGGCAAGCACAAGCCGACCTACCAGCCGAGTCTCGATTCGGGTGACCACGTGATCGTCCTCAACGCCGCCCGGATCGCCGTCACCAGCGACAAGCTGGAGAGCAAGCTCTACAGCCGCCACAGCGGCTATCCCGGGG
>Ga0315286_10006239_pt1 | contig 11589 bp, 10 predicted proteins | sample YL17G10_0_MG_FD_205038 | JGI IMG/M metagenome (GOLD analysis project Ga0315286, IMG submission 205038) | Sediment microbial communities from Yellowstone Lake, YNP, Wyoming, USA - YL17G10_0 | ecosystem: Environmental > Aquatic > Freshwater > Lake > Sediment | place: USA: Wyoming | collected... | reverse complement strand
TAACCCAGGGGGTGGTCTGCCCCCGGATGAAGCTCTTCGCGAAGAACGTCCAGTCGGAAAAAAGGATACGGACTCCTCTTAAGAGGACTGGCCCGAGAGGTTCAGGCACATTCGAGATCGTCTCCTGGGAAAGCGCCCTGAAGGAGGTTGCCGACAAGATCATGGAAGCGTCGAGAGACTCAGGGCCATCGTCGGTCGTGCTTTACGAAACCGGAGGCAACTGCGGTCTGCTCGCCGGATATTTCCCGCAGAGGCTAATCAACGCAATTAACGGGTCTTTGACCGATCATACGATATGCTCGGCGGCAGGTAAGGCCGCCCTCAGAATTAATTTCGGTAGCGTCTATGGATACCCGGCCGAAAAGATACCAGAAGCGAAGATGATCACGCTCTGGGGCATCAATTCCAAATGGACCAATATGCACGGAGCGATGCTCGTCCAGAAGGCGAAGAAGAAAGGCGCCTCCGTATGGGTGATCGACCCGATCAGAACACCGACATCCGAGATGGGGCGTCATCTGCAGATCAAGCCCGGAACGGACACGGTCCTAGCGCTGACGATCATCAATCACATCGTGCAGAATGACTTGCACGACAAGGAATTCATCGAGGAGAATCTGCACGGTTTCAGCAACTTGATGGAGATTGCGAAGAAGTACGACCTGAATAGGGCCGCGGAAATCACCGGACTCAAGACCAGCGATATCACCGAGCTAGCCACTGAGATCGTCTCTCTCAAACCGAGCGTAATCCAGATGGGTCTGGGACTGCAGCGGCAGAGGAACGGGGGAGAGGCGGTCAGGGCGATTTCGCTCATTCCATCCATCGTCGGACAGCACCGGGGCTTTCTCTACACTAACGGCGGCGGAGGGTTCGACATCGATTATCTCAGGGCGAAGCACCTTCGGACATCTCCCGAGCACAAATACAATCCTCTCGAGCTCCCGCGATTCATAAAGGAGGGGAGCATCAAAGTTCTCCTGGTCATCAATTCGAATCCGCTTGCAACCCTCCCCAATCAGAACGCGCTTAGGGAAGCTCTAGTCGGCAGCGGCATCACTCTTGTCACGCACGATCTTTTCCTGACAGACACTGCGGATTACAGCGATTTGGTGCTGCCAGCCACATCGATGTTCGAGCAGTTCGACATCGTACCTTCTTACTTCCACGATTTCATCAATCTAAACGAGAAAGCGATTTCACCGGTCGGGGATTCGAAAAGCAACATCGAACTTTTCAAGGCTCTTGCCAGGGCACTCGGGATGCAGAACCGGGAGCTTTTCGAGGAGGAGGAATCGATTGCGAAGCATTTACTGAGCAAGAATGATCGACTCGGGATAGATCTCCCCGACCTTCGGAAACGGGGATTCGCACGGATTGCGCCACTGCCATTGGATGTCTATCAGACTCCCTCGGGCAAGATCGAAGCCTTTTCCGAGAAAGCGGTCGCAGCAGGTCTGCCGTCGCTCCCGGATCATGTGCCAATCAAGGGTGCCGGGCATTTCCAGCTCCTGACTCCATTGACGTTCGAAATGAACCATTCCTCGTATCATCTCCTATCCAGCGATCTGCACCAGAAGGTCTTGATTCATCCTGATGATGCGACGACTTTCTCAATCAAGAGTGGCGATATGATCGCACTCAAGAATCAGATGGGCTCGATCAACATTGTGGCTGAGATCTCCGATAAGGTCTTGCCAGGCACGCTCGTCTCCTACATGGGTTTCTGGCCCAAGCTTTCAGGCGGGACAAACATCAACTTCCTGACAACCGATTACATCCAGAAGTTCGGAGGTAACTCCGCCTATAACTCGACCTTCGTGGACATCGTCGATCGATGAGCCGGCTCACTGCTTCAGGAAGAATTCCGTGTGGATGGCCTTGATGGTCTTTTGGAGGTCCTTCTTGTCCACGGTGAAATGATATGCCACAGGTGACGCGCCGGCCGAAATCAAATCGATGTTGATGTCCTCGTTAGAGACGGAGTTGAAAACTCTCGCCGCGACCCCCCTGGTCGTCCCGAGTCCGGACCCTACCACGCAGACGAGCGCCGAGTTCTCATGCACGTCTATCCGCTCATAGTAGCCGCCCAGAAGATGTTCGAGGATTCGCTTCGCCCTGTGCACCTCCCCCTCCTCGACAAGCATCGCGACGCAGGTCTGGGAGGTCGTCGCGGAATAGATATTGATACCCGCGTCCGCCAGCCCTTTCGTGACATCGGCCAGGAAACCTTCCTTGTAACCTGCACCTGTTCCGAATATCTTGATCGTCGCTATCTTTTTCAAGTACGAGACGCTCTTCAGAATGCTCTTCCTCGTCGAGGAATCGCTGCAGATCAGTGTTCCTGGATCTTCCGGCTTCAATACATTCTTGATGGCGATCGGTATCTTCTTGCGCATCACCGGGAAGACGCCTCTCGGGTGAAGCACCTGCGCTCCGAAGTAGGCAAGCTCGGCCGCCTCGTCGTAGGACAGCTTGTCGATATGCTTCGCCTCAGGGACCATCTTCGGGTCCGCCGTCATGAAGCCGTCGACATCCTTCCAGATCTCCACTAAGGATGCGTTGCAGCTGTTGGCGAGCACCGCCGCGGTGTAATCCGTACCGCTCCGGCCGAAGGTCGTGACATGCCCTTCCTTTGATACTCCGAAGAACCCGGTCACAACGGGCGTCACTCCCGCCTTGAGCAATGTGTGTATCTTCGGTCCGACTGATTTTTCGCATTCAGCCAGGTCTGCCGTTGCGTTGCCGTGGACGCCGTCCGTCAATATCCCAATATCCTCCGAATTGAAAGCAGCGGCGTTGATCTTCCTTGCTTTCAGCCTGGCAGCCAATATCACCGCCGAGAGCCTCTCCCCTGTGACGACTATTAGGTCCTTCGTCCTCGGGGTGATTTCCTCCGTGTAACTGACCCCGTAAAGGAGCGTCTGCAGCTTCTGGAGGCGATGCTCGAGCGCCTCCTTGTCCTTCTCGCAATTGGAAAAAGGCTGGGGCAGGAGCTTCATGTGCCCCTTCCTCATCTCGTCCACGAAAACCTCAATTTCCTCGTCCTTATGGAACTGGCTAGTGAAGTCGATGAGCTGGTTAGTCACTCCAGCGACCGCAGAAATCGCAATCACTTTCTCCTCTTTCTCCTTCTCGATGACCTCCTCTACCTTGGAAATCATCGCGCTGTTGGCGACACAAGTCCCTCCGAACTTCATGACCTTCATGATATCAGCTCCCTCCCTCATCCGTCATTGGCAGGGATGCTACCAGGGAAATCCGAGTGAACGGTGACGTCCTCGCTGTTCCTTTTCGCCTGGAGCAGCCTCGGCATGTCGCCCATAGTCCCCACTTGACCATCGACAATGGCCATGGCCCATAAGACCCCATCGATTCCCGAGATCGACTCAAGGGCATTCCGAACGCGGGATCCATCCTTGCAGCCGTTCCCCAAGGCCGTCGCCAGGGCATCCGCCAGAGGCGCGGTCCTCGCCATGACGGTCGCGGCCTCGGCCCGTCCAAGACTTATGGAATGGCCAAAGATTCCCGATGATGTGCAGAGCCCAAGGATCCTGCCGTCCGTCGGGGGTATCTCGACCGCGGGGAGCACATCCGATTCAAGTTGATCCAGGATGCCGACCACTGCCGGATGGTCCAAGAGCAACGCGATGTCGCCCCCGTTGTCCACGATGCAGTGGGTGGCGCCAGCGTCCCTCGCCGCCTCCGCTCCGGCTTCGGCAATAGCTCCCGCGACGGACGCCATCGGTCCGACTCCAGCCTCCACCGATGCAAGGCACATGCGCCTGATCGTCTCAGGAGCATTCTCCTCGGCAGCAAGAGGTTCGAGTGAGAGTAGGAACTCAGGTCTGTCTCTTGCATAGGCGACAATTTCGGCTCTGGCTTTCGCTATCCCACCGATCACCGCGCTAACGAACTCCTCCTTGCAGGTGATGGTGGCGGCAGTCTCGCCCATCTGGATCTTCTTTCTGACTTCCACGTTCATAGCAGCAATTCCATCGCGGTCGTCGGGCAAGCATCGATGCACAGTCCGCACACGACGCACTTATCGTCGTCGAACAAGATCTTAAAGGTCTTTTTATCGAGGATAAGAGCGCCGACCGGACAGATGGAGATGCATACCCCGCACTGGGTGCATTTCTCCTCGTCCTTCCTCACGCCCTCCTCTATGGACCGCACCTCTACCTTCTTAGATTTCAGGAACTGGATGCCCTTCTTGATCACATCGCTTGGGCCGTCGAGCTCGAGGACCATCTTTCCGCCTTTCTCGTCGATCTCCGCCCGGAGGATGTTGACCTTGAGGTCGTAGTTCTTCACGAGGAGGTAGGTGATTGGCTCATCCGCCGCATCATGAGGGAAGGTGAGCACGTACTTCGTCTTCATCTGCACACCTCCTCCTTCGTCCTTACATCGAGCGGTTTGAACTCCCTCTCAAGGTCGAACTTCTGTATCGGCTCCTGAATGAGGAACTGCCCCTTCGAGATCCATTTCTTCAGTTCGCTCGAGATCTGCCTGGCCTTGTACATGCTCGACAACGAAGAGGTGGGCACTTTCCTCCCCTTGATCTCGATGTGCCCGCTCTTCAGCTCGGCGTAGTTGACCTCTCTCAGTACAGTCCTTGACCTCTTCGGTTCGCTGTAATCGAATGCGCCCGTGAAGATCTCCGAGTCCCTGACGGCGCAGTACTTCGCCATCTCCTGGTCCAATATCGGAATCGGAATTCCAATCCCGACTGAGAGGGAGGTTCCGTACTTGTGAAGCGTCATAGCCCGGATGTAGTCGGCGGACATCTTCTTCAGGTCGCCGATTACCGCAATCGTTCCGGCGGGCCTTCTCGGTGTCCCGTTCGCCGAACGCGGAGGCTTCCCGTTGAACTGGGTGCCCTCCCACGCGACATATCCCTGCGCGCCTCCGAGGAATATCCTAGTCCCGATCCCGATTGTCCTGAAATATGGGTCGTTCAGCAGCGGGCTGATCTCCCCGGCGGAGCAGTATGTTGCATTGCCGTACTCCGGCAGCAGCTTGCCCATGTAGGTATAGATCATCCTGCTCGATCCGTTCGTCGCGGTCGCATAATTCTGGTAGCAGTTCCTCGGGTTGAACATTACCGCCTGGTTCAGGGTCTTGATCGAGATCCAAGTGTCGATCTCCCTTTTCGGGTAGCAGTCGGTGCCGTACGAGATCGCCCTTAACCTAACCGGTTTGCCTCGGACAAGATCCTCTATCACGTGCGCGCCGCCATGATACATGTTGAGGCTATCGTCGAGCTCCGTCGCTCCCAGATATGCATCGACTGCCGCCAGCCCCGTGTAGCTCGGGATATCGTCCAGCCAGATCTTCTGCATCTTGATTGGTGGGTCGGAGTGACCGAAGTTCAGCATGACGCCTGAGGAGCACATCGCGCCGAACGTTCCGGTGGTGACTACGTCCACATCCTTCGCGGCCTTGGCTAGCCCTTCGCTGGCTACTTTGGCCTTGAATTCCTCGGCTGTCAGAACCGAGACGGTCTTCGACTCAATCCTCGCGTTTATTTCCGCATACGTCCTCAGTTGTTTTTGTTCGCTCACTTATATCACTCCCCTGTTACTGGCGTGATACCGCCAGTTCAGATCATTCCATCGTGAATCGCGCATTCGGCGTTCAGTATCGATCCGCCGGCGCTTCCTCTGATCGTGTTGTGCACGAGGCAGAAGAACCTCAGAAGATCTCCGTCCAATCTGATCCTTCCGACGGACACTGCCATCCCCCTCGCCCTTGCTGGGGAACCGGCCAGCGCGTCGAGGATCGGCTGGGGCCTGTTGTCCTCTTGTCGGAGGACGATCGGCTTGGCCGGAGCCGTCGGGAGCTTGAGCCTCTGGGGCACTCCCGTGAACGATGAGAATGCTTCGGCGATGTCGCTCACAGATGGGATCTTCCCGTCCAACTGTATCGTCACAGCCTCGAGATGGCCGTCCCTGCTTGGGACCCGCACGCAGTTCGCCCAGATATCGATGTCCCGCGGAACGATCGCCTTTCCGTCGAATGTCCCGAGGATCTTCCTCCCCTCCCGGTTCATCTTGTCCTCTTCGTTCTTGATGTAAGGGAGGCAGTTCGCGTTGATGTCGAGAGATGGTACGCCTGGGTAACCCGCGCCTGAAATCGCCTGATATGTGCTCACGAACACCTTCTTGAAGGAGAACTTCTCAACGAGCGGCTTCAATGCGACCGACAATCCCGTGACTGAGCAGTTCGCATTCGTGACGATGAACCCCTTTGTCCCTCGCTTCTTCTTCTGTAGCTCCACGATCTTGAGATGCTCGTAGTTGATCTCAGGGATCAGTATCGGTGTGAGATCATCCATGCGGTATGCTGAAGCGTTGGAAAAGACCGCCAGGCCTGCTCTTGCCGCCTCGGCCTCAACAGTCTTTGCAAGGTCTGCGGGGACTGCTCCGAACGCGATCTTGATCTTCCTTTTCACCGCGTCCTCGACATCGAGCTTCTCCAGTTTCAGCGACCCTGTGTCCTCTTCGAGCATCGACTCGGGGAGCCTCCAAATGTCGGCGAGCCGCTTCCCTTTGGACCTCTCCGAGGAGTAGATTGCGGAAAGCTCGATCTGTGGATGCCCTTCGAGCATCGCCACGAATCTCTGGCCTACCATTCCCGAAGCCCCGAATATTGCCGCTGGTATCTTATCCACTCTTTCCACCTCCCTCGAAGTATTTCTTCCCTTTTTCCATGAGGTCTTTGAATTTCACACCTGAATCGCTTGCCAATGCCTCGACAAACTCTGCCTGAGCCATCCCGAGGTCCTCGTACATCCGCCCCAAATGATCGCTGAGATGCTGGATCTCGAAGTACAGCTGAGGATCCTGCTGAGCTACCGTCTTTGCGTTCAATATCTGACGGTTGCAGATAGGACTTGCTGCCAGTTGCAGCAATTTAATGTCGATGCCGCTGTTGCATAACACCGTGAAGTATATGATATTTACTGCATGGGTGAATTGCAGGACGTAGGACATCACCTTGTCGTGGCTATCGAAAGGCAACGTCAATAGCGAAGCTCCTTCCGACTCAAAAGCCTTCCAAAGCGGATCTTCCTTGAATTGCTCCGGTTCGCCGCAGAATATTACCGGCCTGTTCCGTAAAGCCCTTATGCCAGGGCCGAACATTGGATGTAGACTAATTACCTCCGATCCGCTCTTGTTGGCGCGAGATATCGCGCCCTTCAGGTGGTTCTTCATGCTGCATATTTCATATACCTTTTTCCCTGGTACTTGCGAGGCGGCTTTCACGATTGTGTCCGGCGAGTATCTCATGTGCACCGATACGATCGAGAAATCGGCATCGTCTGGGATGACGGTCTTTTCCCTGCCAGGGTACTGCAGTACTGAACCTGACGAACGGGCTATCGTCACGATGTAGCCGCAGTTGTGCAGGAGCTCTGCGAGTAATTTCCCCATTCCACCGGTTCCCCCATATATGACGCATTTTCCAACAGGTTTTCTGTCCTTGAGGGCCGCCGATAACTTCTCCTGTTCATCTGCGGAGGCTTCAATCAGCTTCGAGAATATCTCGAGCGCCAGATCCTCTGGAATTTTGAGATCCTCTGCCTTTTTCTTTACCCGCTCCTTCACTTTCTTCTCTACATCGGGCTGTCGGATCTTCTTACCATCAGAGACTTTCATCGCTCCAATCCGTCGGGCGACCGCGAGCCGGTCAGCTAAGAGCTCCAGAAGCTCCTCATCGATTTCCCCGATCTTTGCCCTCAAGATCTCCAATTCATCTTCGCTCAGAATATGCCCCCTGCCAACATTAGGTCCAGCAGCCCGGCTGCCACGACTGATTCAACGACCGGAACCGCCCTCGGGACTATGCATGGATCGTGACGACCGACTATCTCGAGCTCGGTCTCCTTCATCTCTTTTAGATTGACGCTCCTCTGAGTCTTCGCGATGGAAGGCGTCGGCTTGACCGCAACCCTGATTACGATCGGCATCCCGCTGGTTATGCCGCCCAGAATCCCACCGGCATTGTTGGTCTCCGTGACGACCCGACCGTTGCGGATCTTGAATTGATCGTTGTTCTCGCTGCCCCTCATCTCGGCGACCTGGAATCCCGCGCCGAATTCGACCCCCTTGATCGCAGGGATGGAGAACAGCAGATGCGCGAGCTCGCTCTCGACCGAGTCGAAGAAAGGCTCCCCGACGCCCGCTGGCATTCCGGAGACCAGGCATTCGATTATCCCACCGACGCTGTCTCCTTCTCTCTTTGCATCGAGGATCTCCGCCTTCATCAGCTTGGCGATCGATGGGTCTGCGCATCCGACATCGTTCTTCCTCGCGACCCTCTCTATGTTGGGGATCGGCGGGTTGGATTTCGCCGAGACTCTGCCTATCCTCAGGCTGTGAGCCGCGACCCGCACGCCTTTCTCCTCGAGGGCCTGGAGCGCGATGCTGCCCGAGATAACCAAAGGTATCGTCATGCGTCCTGAGAAGATCCCTCCTCCGCGATGGTCGTGGAAACCATGGTATTTCACGCCGGCGGTGAAGTCGGCATGCCCCGGGCGAGGCACGACCTTGAAGATTTCGTAGGCTTTCGAATCTGTATCCTTGTTGTTGACCATTCCTGTGATCGGTCCACCAGTAGACTTGCCATCCAGCACGCCGCTCAGGAGGATGAGTCTGTCCCTTTCCTTCCTTGGGGAGCTGACCTCGGAGCCTCCAGGGCGCCTTCGGTCCAATTGGCTCTGGATCCTGTCAGCGGATATCCTGATTCCTGCGGGGCATCCTTCCACAACGCAGCCCACTGCCGGGCCGTGGCTGGTCCCGAATATCGATGTCCTGTACATCTTACCGAATGAGTTCATTGGTTCATCGCCTGCACGATCGCGCCGAGTCTCTGAATGTCGTCGAGGAAGTTCGGGTAGGAGACCTCGTACGACTTCTCGTCATCCATCACAACCCCGCTTATCGATGCCAAGCCAGCTACGGTCGCCGCCATCATTATCCTATGGTCCATCTGGGTCTCGATCGTCCCGCCTCTTATCTTTCCGTTCCCTCGTATGACGCAACCATCGTCCAGTGCTTTGGCATTCACGCCAAGGCTGTTGAGCATGGTCACCGTCGTCGATATCCTGTCGCTCTCTTTGAACCTGAGGTGCTCCCCCCCGGACAGCCGGGATTCGCCGTTCGCGGTCGCGGCGAGCACTCCCAGAATCGGGAACAGGTCCGGCGAATCTCCGACGTCGAATTCGAATGGCATCCGTTCGCCTGGGCGGCAGGTCACCGACTCCTTCTTGACATCCACATCCGCTCCGTACCTTTGGAGCGCATCAGCGATTGCGATATCTCCCTGCGGCATCTCGGTGTCCAACCCCTTTACCGTAATGGTCCCGCCGGTCATTGCCCCCGCGCATAGGAGGAATGCGGCCGAGGATAAATCGCCAGGAACCTGGAACAGACTTCCTACCGGTCTCTGGTTCCCCGGCATCTTGAATCCATTCGGCTTCCTCTCGACCTCTATCCTGAACCTCTTGAGCATGTAAAGTGAGATGTCGACGTAGGATTCCGACTTTCGAGTCCCTGTTATCTCCAGCTCCGTCGGAGTCTCTTTCATCGGGCAGGCGATCAATAGCGAGGAAATGAATTGGGAGCTGATGTTCCCCGGTAATCTCGTCGAGGTCTTCGTCATCGGTCCGCGAATCGTCACTGGGGGATGATCGTTCTCGCCCGTCCCGCTGCATTTCGCCCCGAGATCTCTGAGCGCATCCAGTAGAGGTTTCATCGGCCTCTTCTGGAGGCTCTCGTCGCCGGTTATCGAGGTCTTGCCATCGACTAAGGAGGCGATCCCCGATACCAGTCTGAGGGTCGTTCCGGAATTCCTGGCACTTATGCTTTTTCTCGGCGCCGACAACGTCGGGCATTCGATCCTGATCAAGCCGTTCTCTTCCTCCACCTCGGCCCCCATCATTGCGATGGCTGACAAGGTGGCGGCCGTGTCCTCTGAGATCAACGGTCTCCTGACATCGCACTTCTCTCCAGTAAGCGCCCCGAGGATGATAGCCCGGTGCGTGTAGCTCTTCGACGGCGGAGCTATCGCCTCTCCGCCAACGGTGCTTCTCAAGACTCTAAGAGCCACGGTTTCACCTCCGGTGCAGGTATCTCATTGAGATGGGCGGTTATCATGACCCCTTCTCCGTGCGGGATGGAATCAAGGAGATCGTAGAACGCACTCTCCCTGCAGAGGATGGCCGTCGCTGGACCAGTTCCAGTAACTCCCGCAGCCATCGCCCCAGCCTTCATTGCAGCCTCCGCAACGTCGTTCTCAATGTCGAGAGCCTTTGCGACCAGTGCGCCATTCCTTGTGAGCGCCTCAAGGTACTCGCCGTCGAGCACGAGCTCCTCGACCTCCTTGAAATCCCTGAAGAATGGCTTGAATGTATTGCTCGAAAGCCCTTCTTTCCTTATCTTCCTGTCTGGTATGTGAAGAATGACTCTGAGGTTCTTCTGCCTGAGGACGGTCCTCTTGATGACGGCCATCTCGGAGTTGTTCGTGACTGCGATCCCCCCGAAGTAGCAGGCCATCGCATCGTCGAAGGCTCCCGTCACCGTCACGCCGGACCTCTTCGCGGCCTCAACTCCGATCTTCACCAGATCGATATCGTCGATATGAGCATCGAGGGCTCTCACCGAGGCCAAGGTTATCGCGTTTGCCGCGGCGCTGCTGCTCTTCAATCCTCGCGAGATCGGGATCGTCGAGCGAGTCGTGACGGAGACGCATTCCTGCTCCCTACCGAGGCATTGGAACACCTCTCTGATGCACTCCTTGGCCATGGAATCGGTTTCTCCCTTCTCCGGCAGGACGACTTCGATTCCAGGGAGGCCTCTCTTGATTTCGACCCTGGCGTCAGTCTGCAGGGTTATCCCCAGCGCTGCTCCGATGCCTGTGGGGATCGCATTCAGGATCGTTACCGCGCCTCGGCTGGAAGCGATGCCTCTGCTCACTTTATCGCCCCCATCAGCTGTCCCCTCATGACTTCGATCGGCGCCTTCGTACCAGTCCATATCTCGAAGGCTTTTGCGCCTTGATGGAGCAGCATGTCCAGTCCATGTATGGTCTTGACGCCGTGAGGCTTTGCTGCCCTGAGTAGCGGGGTCTCGAGCGGATTGTAGACCATGTCCATCACCGCATCCGCTCCTTTGATCAGACCTTCTGGGACTACCGGAGCCATCTCGAACCCCCTCATCCCGACCGGAGTCGCGTTGACTATCAGGCTGAATGGTTTCTCATTTTCGAGCCCATCGAGAGGCAGTGTCTTGACAAACACGCGCATCGACTTGACCAGCTCCTCAGCCCTTTCCGGCGTCCTGTTGGCTATCATGATCTTCGCGCCCATCTTCCACAGTGCGATGACCGCGGCCCTGGATGCCCCTCCGGCTCCGATTATGAGCGCCCTCTTATCCCTCGGGTCGTATCCCGCGGCGCGAAGCGACTCTGAGAAGCCGTAGACGTCCGTGTTGAATCCCTTCAAAGAACCGTCTTCCTGTGCCACGATGGTATTCACCGCTTTCGCCCTGCGCGCGTCGTTGTCGACCGAGTCGATCGCGGAAA
>Ga0315286_10006237_pt1 | contig 11592 bp, 6 predicted proteins | sample YL17G10_0_MG_FD_205038 | JGI IMG/M metagenome (GOLD analysis project Ga0315286, IMG submission 205038) | Sediment microbial communities from Yellowstone Lake, YNP, Wyoming, USA - YL17G10_0 | ecosystem: Environmental > Aquatic > Freshwater > Lake > Sediment | place: USA: Wyoming | collected... | reverse complement strand
TGCCCTGGCGCGAGGAAGCTGTAGCGATCCGCCTCCTGCTTGGCCATCGGCTCAGAGAGCAGCACCTCGTTCATCAGGAACTTCTTCGCGGCTTCTGGCGTGATCTGGCCGAGATTGACCATCGGGTCGAGGAAGGCGCGCGCGGCGCGCATCAGGCGCATCTGCAACGTGCCCATCTGGCCGTCGAGCGGCAGGTAGGGCTTGAGGAAAGACTCGGCGTACAGCGCCCAGCCTTCGACGTTCGCGCTGTTGAAAGCGAACACGGCGCGCGGGATCGACACGCCAGCTTCAGTCATCTTGGCGAACTGCAGCTCGTGGCCCGGCCGCGCTTCGTGCGCCGTCAGTGTCCACGTGATCGCGTCGAACTTGAAGTCGTCCATCTTCGAGCCCGGCGCCGCATTCGGGTTCTCGAGCGGCAGGATGAACTCGGCGGGTTCGCCAGTGTTGCCGATCAGGCGCGGCGGGCTCAGGTGCGGGGCCGGTTGCGCCGCCGATTCCGCCTCGGTGGCGAGGCGGATCACCGCCTTGCGGTCCGGCAGCGTGATGAGATGCTCGCGACGCACGATGTCCTCGATGGCGGCGAGGCGCGCGTTATAGGTCGGCAGCAGCTGGTCGTTCGAGATCGACTGCTTCTTAAGTTCGCGCATCACGTCCTTGTAGTCGGACGATGCAAACCCGCGTTCCTTCGCGATGATCCGGGCGAGCGACTGCATCTCGTCGCGTGTCTGCACGAACCCGACGACGGCGCGGTTGATGAGCGCCTGCGGCTCCATCTTGACGCCTACGCTATGCAGATTGTCGGCGTAAATCTCGGGCGGCAGCAGGTTCGTCTTGCGCGCGTGCGGAAGGATCTCGTTGCGCACCCAGGCGTCGTAGTCGGTGACCTGGCCTTCGAGCACCTTGAGGTCCTTCTCGTAACCCTTGAGTCCGCTCTTCACGAACAGGTCGCGGATGCCCTGCAGGTAGCGTTGCGAGTTGCCAAGGTTCTGCTCGACTTCGGCCGTCCACGGACCGGTCAGGCCCGTCTCGCCGAAGCGCTCGGTCGACCGGTCCTTGGCCAGCTTCGTAATCGGTTCGTAGCCAGGCTCGCGTCCCGTGTACTTGCGCAGCCGCTCGAGCGCCGCCGGATAGCGAGCTTTGTCGACCCGTGGGTCGAGGAGTGCCTGGAAGCTGCCGAACAGCATGTTCGGCACATCGAAGTACGGCAGCATCAGCCTGCGGGTGAGTTCGCTCGTAGTACGCTGGTCGCGTTCCGCGCCGATGAGGATCTGCAGGTCCTGCTTCACCCGGGGGTCCGTGGCGGCCGCGAGTTTCGCCGCGAGTTGCTCGCCCACGTTCCGCGAATCCGCTTCGAAGCGCTGGTCGACGTTCGGCCTGAGGTCGCGAACTTCTGCGTCGTGCCCGTCGACGCCAAGGTTCGCAGCGTACTCCGGGGCGTACCTGGCGAGCAGTTCGAGCAATGGCTGCGCGTTGGCGTTGCTCTCGGTGATCCAGGCCGGCTCCGCAGCTTGCACGGTCGCGGTGAACGTCATGACCGCCACGGCGGCCGCTTTCCAGATCGATCTCAGCATCTCGTGTTTCCCCCGGGGAGAGCGGTGACCGGCCGGCCCCAGGGCCGCCGGCGCGAAGCGCGAATCATGCAGGGGTGGGGTCCGGAACGCGATTCGTCCTGCCGCGCAGCCTGCACGGTTCGTCGCACCGGCCTTGCAGCCCGGGGCCGCGGCCGGGACCGACACCATCAAGTCCGAGAACCTCCGTACCTTCGACGGTGTTGCGTGATTCACGCTGGGACAGGGGCAATAGCGACGGACTGCGGTTCGGTCCCCACCTGTCCCGGAGAGAGTCCACTTCGGGACTTGCCGTGACCCCGCCGAGCGCCGGTTGCGCTACCCAACCTCATGCAGGTCGCGTGGGCGACCGTGAACCGCACTTCGCGTTCAGGCAAGGTCATGGGTCCCGAGGAGCGCGTTGCTCCCTGTAAAGTTCCGCACGGGGCCTGCTTGCTTTGCGGTAGTGCAGCCGCGCGACTCTCTCGTCGCTCTGGACTTCAACTCCATCCCGGCCCAGTCTGTCGGCCGGTATTTCATCGGCGACGGGAGGAGGCGATGCGATTCGACAGGCACCTGATTCTCGGCGGCGCGGCAGTACTCGCCCTCGCCTTCGCGACGTCGCCAGCCACGGCGGCAGCGGGCAACCCGGGCCACGACAAGGTCGTCGCGGCAATCAAGGCCGACCAGGGCGATGCGATCGAGCGACTGCGCGCGTGGATCGCATTGCCGACCATCGCCAACATGGGCGTCAACACGCCGCAGGGCGCCGAGTACATGCGCCAGCTCGCGCTGGACGCGGGGTTCCAGAAGGCGCGCGTGGTCGAGACCGGCGGCGTGCCGGGCGTGTTCGCAACACTCGACGCTGGGGCGAGGGACACGCTCGCGATCTACTTCATGTACGACGTGAAGCATTACGACCCGGCAGAATGGTCGTCGCCGCCGCTCGAGGGGAAGATCGTCGACCGGCCGGGCGAGGGACAAGCGCTGATCGGCCGCGGCGCGGTCAACCAGAAGGGTCCACAGATGGCCTTCCTCACTGCGCTGCACGCATTCAAGGATGCGGGGGTCAAGCTGCCGGTCAATCTGATCCTCGTCGCGGAAGGCGAAGAGGAGATCGGCTCGACCAACTTCCCGAAGCTGCTCACCGACCCGGAAGTCAAGGCCGCACTCCAACACTCGGTGGGCGTCATGATGCCGTCGACCGACCAGTCGCGCGATGGCTCGGTCTCGCTCGACCTGGGTGCGAAGGGTGTGATCGAAGTCCAGCTGGTTTCAAGCGGCGACAAGTGGGGCCGGGGGCCGGCCAAGGACATCCACTCGAGCCTGATGGCCCGTGTCGACAGCCCCGCCTGGCATCTTGTCAAAGCGCTCGACACACTGGTGGCCGACGATGGATTCACCCCGGCGATCGACGGCTGGTTCGAGAACGTCCGCCCTCTCACGCCACGCGAGAAGGAGCTGATCGCCGCCAGCCTCCCCAAGGATGAGGCGACCGTCAAGCAGACGCTGGGCGTGCGCCGCTGGATCCATGACGAGGATTTTCTCACCAGCGCCTACCGCCTCGCCTCGCAGCCGACGGTCAACATACAAGGCCTCGTCAGCGGCTACATGGGGCCGGGCGGCAAGACCGTGCTCCCCGGCCGCGCCGAGGCCAAGCTCGACTTCCGCCTGGTCCCCGACATGACCAAGGAAGAGGCGGTCGAGAAACTGCAGGCGCATCTCGCGAAGCGCGGCTTCGGCGACATCGAGGTGATTGTCAGTGGCGGCTACAGCCCGACCGAATCGCCCGAGGACAGCGTCGTCATCCAGGCAGGCGCGGCGACACTCAAGAAGGCCGGGATCGAGTACAGCCTTTTCCCGCGCCGCGCCGGGAGCTGGCCGGGCGTCGTTTTCACCGGACCGCCGCTCAAGATTGCAGCGGGCCACTTCGGCGTGGGTCGCGGCGGCGGCGCACACGCTCCCGATGAATGGCTGCTGATCGAGAGCAGCGACCCCAAGGTCGCGGGCTACGTGCAACAAGCGGAGATGTTTGCAGACTATCTCTACGAGACTGCGCGAGCCGCGCAGACCCGACGCTAGACATGGCACGCGGTCGCCCTCGCGCTTCAACCCTCACCCGAAACTGCAGCCGGACGCTTAAGGCGACAGGGAAGACCCCGCATTCGCGGGGCTATTTCGCTGCAGGAGGGGGCGCGTCTTCGTCGCATGAACAGGCCGTGACCCTGTAACCTTTCCGCAAGGGACCAGGACTGCCCTGCAGCCCGATTCCGATGGCGTGGATTTTTTCCGGTGGATGGGACATCGAACCCTGGGCTAAACAGTTGATCGGCGGCGCTGTCGCTTTGGGCATTCTTGCCGCAGGCATCTGGCTCACCCGCAGCCCGACCAGCGACAGCCGTGCGTGGCTGCGATGGACGTTCGCTGGTCTCCTGACCGCCTGCTCCGTAGCTGCAGCAGTGGCGTGGCCGGTCGAGTCCGCCACGTGGGCGCTGCTTGGCTTCGTGTCTGCCGGTTGTTTGATGCTGCCGGCGCCCTTTGGCATGATCACTTTTGCCGGCGTGTTGGGGCTGCATTTCCTGCTCAGCTGGATCAGCCGCGTCAAGATCGATCTCACCAGCCTGCCGCTGACCGTCCTCGACATCAAGATCGCGCTGGCCAATCCAGCTGGGCTTTGGGACGCGCTGGCCCTGCCCCACTGGACCCGGTACATCGTCAGCTTCGTCATTGTGGTCGCATTGCTGTGCTGGTGCATTGCCGGCCTGGTGGCTGCGGCTCGCTTCGCAGCAAGTTATCGCACGCGCATCACGTCACGCGACCCGCTGTTGCGCCTTGCGGCCGTCTGCATCGTGGCCGTTATCGGCCTCGTGCGTCTCAAGGTTCTCTACGCCGACGCGGCGCTGGACAGTTCGACGTGGCAACTCGAGGGCGTCGCCGCGCTGGCAGAGAAGATGGGCGCACTGCCCTTTCTTGGCTACTCCTACAATCTCGAATCGCAATCGACCGGCGACATCTACCGAGATGAAAGTGGCGTCGTACCTCCGAGCACGGAAGAAGTGCGGTCGGCAGTCCTGCAATACATGGACTTCACGGCCGCCACGGCTGGCTCGCGACTGCAACCGAACATCATGGTTGTCCTGGCCGAGTCGACGTTCGACCCGGGAGCGACATTTCGTCTCCAGGGCGAATGGAACGACGCACTTTTCCGGGCCGGCGAACACACGGCGGCCAATGGCCTGCTACGCGTGAATGCGATGGGCGGAGGCACCTGGATCACCGAGTTCGAAACCATTGTCGGCCTGGACTCGAGACTCTTCGGCTACTCCGGGATGTATACCCACGCATCTCTGTCGCCGTTCGTGGGCCGCAGCATCGCGACCTACCTGCGTGAGCGTGGCTACCACACGTCGGCTTTCTTTCCGCACGGCGGCGACTTCTACAACGCCCGCCGCGCGTACACGAACTATGGCTTCGAAACCATTCGCGACAGCCATGACATGGGTCGCGGGGACTGGATGAAGACCGATCGTGAAGTCGCAGAGAGTGTGCGCGCGGCCATGGGGCCTGAGCCGGCCATGCCGTTCTTCAGTTACGTCCTGTTCATCGAGAACCATTCGCCGCACAACTGCGCCGAGGCCGACACCTCAGGGTTTGCCGTTCAGTTTGTCGACACGAAGGATTTCGCCCCCAACTGTGCGCTGCATGAGTACCTGCGCCGGCTCGACTCGACGACGTCTGCCATCGAGTCACTGCAAAGGTACCTCGCCGGCATCGAGGCACGGACCGGGCGCCCGTTCGTATTGCTGGTCTTCGGCGATCATCAACCGCACACGTTCTCCGGCACGGGCGGAATTCACTATGACTACGGCGTTTTCCGGAAAATAGCCGACACCCGCATGACGTTCTTCCACGTCATTTCATCCGTGCCGGGCAAGAAGCTGCGTTGTTGTTCGGTGATTCCTTCCGCCACGATGCTGCCGACACTTCTGAGCGGGTACGTCGCCAACTCACCCGACGACGTCTATCTCGGCATCAATCTCTGGTTGCATGACCGCTGCGGCACTGACGCAGTGCACCGCGACTTCGGCAACTTCATGAGCAAACTTGCGCCGAGGGTCATTGCTGAACGCACGGACGCCTGCAGTGCCGCGTACGAACGTGCACTGAGCTGGTATCAGGCGTCTGGCGTCGTCCGCCTTGGCCGGAACCCCTAGGATCGTCACTGCCGGCTTACGTCTCGCTACCGGCCGCGAACGCCGCCCGGGAGAGGGCCAGCAACTCCCGAACCTCTTTATCTTCGGTCTGGTCGAATCGCTCGTACCACTGGCCGACTGCGCTGAAGAACGGCGGGGTCTGCAGGCAGACGACCTCGTCAGCTACGGCGGCGATACGTTCGCGGGCCTCGATCGAGGCTACGGGGACCGCCACCACGATGCGCTCCGCATCCAGATTGCGAAGGGCGCGCACAGCAGCTTCCATCGTCGCACCGGTGGCGAGCCCGTCATCCACGAGGATTGCCGTGCGACCGCTCATCTGCAGCGCCGGCCGATCGCCGCGGTAGGACTCTTCGCGCCGAGCCAGTTCTTGCAATTCTCGCGCCTTGACCTGCTCGACCGCGTCGCTGCCCCGCGGCAGGTAGCGCAGCACGTCATCGTTCAGGACGACCGCGCCGCCGCTCGCCACGGCACCCATCGCGAGTTCCGGCTGTGACGGCATCCCGAGCTTGCGCACGACCAGCACGTCGAGCGGCAAGTCGAGCGCTGACGCCACTTCATAGCCGACCGGCACGCCGCCGCGAGGCAAGGCGAGCACCACCGCTTTCGGGCTGGCCCGGTAGCGCGTAAGCACGCCGGCCAGCGCCCTGCCGGCTTCCGTTCGATCCAGGAACCTGTGCGTCATCGTCAGGCACCGCTCGTTACAGGTTCATGTTCCGCCACGGCCGCCACCCGACCATTCGCGGATTTACCTAGTGCTATGCTCGGCCCTGATGCCCGCCGATTCCCAGACCCTGGAAGCAAAAGTCGCGTTCCTGCGCGGCATTTGCGGACACGGTGACGAGACGATCGAGACTCACTTCGCCTGGGTATTCCTGATCGGCGACCGCGCCTGGAAGCTGCGCAAACCGGTCTACCGCGACCCCATGGACTATCGCTCGCTCGAGGCACGCCGCCTCGACTCCCTGGCAGATATCCGCCTCAACCGACGACTCGCGCCAGACGTCTATCTCGGCGCCTCACCCCTGACGCAAGCCGCCAATGGCCAACTCGCGATCGATGGCCCGGGCGAAATCGTGGACTGGCTGGTCTGCATGCGGCGTCTCGATCGCAACCGCCTGCTCGAGGCGCGGCTGGCGCGAGGAACGGTCAACCCGGAATCGCTGCAACCGCTCGTGCGCCTGCTCGCTGATTTCTATCGGGCGGCTACCCCTGCGATCAGCGATGGGCCGGCGTTCGTAGCGCGCGCCGGGCGGCAGGTCGAGGCCAACCATCGGGTCCTGGCGCCGGCAGGCATCGCCGACATCGAGACGCTCGTTGCACGACAGCGGGAATTCATCGCGCAGCGTTCGGCGCTGCTCGAGCAGCGCGCCACCAGCGGCTGCGTCGTCGAGGCGCACGGCGACCTGCGGCCGGAGCACGTCTACCTCGATGACTCTCCGGCCATCATCGACTGCCTGGAGTTCGATCGCGATCTGCGCGTGCTGGATCGCGCCGAGGAGCTGAGCTTCCTGGACCTGGAGTGTGCACGCCTAGGCCACGAGGCGACCGGACGCGCGTTGTTGCGTGGTTGCCTGGCACAGCTCGCCGACCACGCAACGGACGCCCTGCTGCACTTCTATCGCAGCCACCGCGCGGCGACCTGCGCCAAGCTCTATGTCTGGCGCGCCTCCGAGCCGGATGGCGGCATACCGGGTGCATGGCTCGATCGCGCCGGTGGCTACGTGCGCAGCGCCCTGAAAGACTCCGCACGCAGTCTCGACTGAACGCAATCAGCCCTTCTTGGCTTCGAGCTCGCGCAACGCGACGACCGACCCGCCGTTGACCATGCGACGCACCGCTTCCGCAAACAGTCCCGACGCCGGCAGCACGACCGGCGCACGCTGACCAGCAACCGGGATGAGGCGCGTCGGCAGAATCGAATCGGTGACGATGAGCTGGTCCGGGCCTTCCGGGCCCAGCAGGCGCCGGGCCTCGGGCAGGAAAACGCCGTGGGTAACACAGGCATCCACGCGCCTGGCTCCAGCCTCGCGGCACGCCTGCACCGCGCGCAAGATCGTCGAGCCCGCGCTGATGAGATCGTCGTAGATCACGACATGGCAACCATCGACCGGGCCAACGAGCATGTCGCCACTGACGACGCCGCTGCTGCGACGTTTCTCGTGCAGCGCGAAGCCGATGTCACGCTGCGCATGGATGGCCAGCAGATCCTGCAATCGCTGCGCGCGCTTCGCGCCACCGAAATCCGGGGACACGATGGTGACGGGATCCGGCCCGAGGGCCTGCGCGAGGTGGCGGGCCATCAACGGTGTGGCCTCGAGGTAGTCGACGGGGCAGCGAAACGCGTTCTCGAACGCCGCGAGGTTGTGCGCATCCAGCGCCAGGACGTGGTCGGTGCCGACTGCCTCGAGCAATTGCGCGACGTATCGCAACGTGACCGGGTCGCGCTCCTTGGTGCGCCGGTCCTTGCGCGCGTAGCAGAGATACGGCAGGCAGGCGGTGACCTTCCTGGCGCCACCGTCCTTCACGCTGGCAATGAAAAACAGCAGCCGGCACAGTCGGTCGTTGGCGCTGCCCGATTCATCTCCGCTCAGGGACTGCACGACGAACACTTCGCGACCGCGGACGCTAACCAGGGGCCGCGTCTTGTGCTCGCCGCCTTCGAACTCGCGCTCCTCCATCGGCGCAAGGGGGACGCCGAGCGCATCGGTGACACGCTTGGCGAATGGCCGCGTGGCGGCCGGCGCGAAAACAAGGGGTGTCGTCATGACGTCATCCTTTTACGCAGATCAACGGCTTGAGCCGGGCCACCTTCCTGGCAAGCCCGGCACGCTCCGCGGCATCCAAGAGCCGCTCCACGGGTTTGCAGGCGCGCAGCGCTATTGTTCAACCACACACCGTAGCGACCATCCGTATTGTTGGCAGGGGCGCTGTGAATCGAGGTCATGGGTACACCGACCGGAACCGCCGTCGGGTGCCGGGCACAGCGGCGAGGCGCTCGGCAAAAGGCCGCGTGGCATCATTGCCGGGTCCTGAGCGAGGAGAAGGCGATGCGATCCATGCTTGCTGGCGGCGTGCTGTGCGTCGCGTTGGCCATGCCTGCCAAGGCATCGCCAACCCTCGCTGATTGCGATGCCACCGGCCATGCGACCGTGCTGCAACCTGCGCCTGCGACGGAACTGCTCGAGGCTCGCGCAATCTGGCTCGATGCCCGGCTGCTGCGCTGGCCCGGCGTCGGAGCCGGCGGACGCTTCCGGCTGTACCATTCGGCCAGTAGCCGCATGACCGCTGCACCCGGCGCCCAGGTCGCGGGCGCGGATGGCGCCCTGGATCTGGACGTGCATACCGGCGCGCCACCACCCGCGGTCGCCGCGCGCTTCCCGCATGTCGCAGCCGGCATCACCTTGCAGGCACCGGCAGACGCTGGCAGCCTGCGCAAACTCCACCGCGAGCAGCTGCTGCTGGTCCAGGAAGACGCAGGCGGCCGCGTGGTGCGCGCGACGCGGCTGCAATCGCCCGGGGCACTGGACGAACTCTACGCGACAGCCGCAAACGTGGAACTCGGCGCGACAGTTGCGGCCGGTCGCACGAAGTTCGCGCTGTGGGCCCCGACCGCACGCAACGTGGCGCTGTGCCTGCACCGGGACGGCGCGGGGCCCGCGTACTCGCTGGAGCAACTGCAGCGCGACGCGCAGACCGGCGTCTGGTCAGCGGTCATCGATCGCGATCTCTCCGGCGACTACTACACGTACCTTGTCGACGTGCACGTTGACGGCGTCGGCATCGTGCGCAACCGAGTGACGGATCCTTACGCCGTCAGCCTGACGACCGATTCGCGTCGTGGCTACATCGCGAACCTGCAGTCGCCGAAACTGAAGCCGCCGGGCTGGGACCAGACGCCGGCCCCGACCCGCGTGCAGGCAGCCACCGACGCCGTGATCTACGAACTGCACGTGCGCGATTTTTCGATCGGTGATGCCACGGTACGACCGGACTACCGCGGCAAGTACCTCGCTTTCACGCTCGACGACACGGACGGCATGCGGCACCTGCAAGCGCTCGCCGCGGCCGGCGTCACCGACGTCCACCTGCTGCCCGTGTTCGACTTCGGCTCGGTACCGGAACAGGGCTGCGTAACACCCGCCCCTGCCGGCGAGCGCGACGGTGAGTCGCAACAGCAGGCCGTGTCTGCGGTGAGCGCGCACGACTGCTTCAATTGGGGTTACGACCCGGTGCACTTCACTGCGCCCGAGGGCAGCTATGCGACCGACCCGGCCGACGGCGCGGTACGCATCGTCGAGTTCCGGCGCATGGTGCAGGCACTGCACCGCGCCGGCCTGAGGGTGGGCATGGACGTCGTCTACAACCACACCTACGCGTCCGGGCAGGACCGCTGGTCCGTGCTCGATCGCATCGTGCCCGGTTACTACCACCGACTCGACGAGACCGGCCGCGTCGCGACGTCGACCTGCTGCGCGAACACGGCGACCGAGCACCGAATGATGGCGAAGCTCATGCTCGACTCGGCGGTGACGTGGGCGCGCGAATACCGGATCGACTCGTTCCGCTTCGACCTGATGGGTCACCAGCCCCGGGCGGCAATGGAAGAGCTGCAAGCGCGCGTCAACGCCGCGACCGGGCGCAACGTGCTGCTGATCGGCGAAGGCTGGAATTTCGGCGAAGTCGCCGACGGCGCGCGCTTCGTGCAGGCTTCGCAGCTGTCGCTCAACGGCAGCGGCATCGCGACGTTCAGCGACCGCACACGTGACGCGATCCGCGGCGGCGGGGCCGGCGACAGCGATGCACGCCAGGTGAGCGCGCAGGGCTACGTCAACGGACTTTACTACGACCGCAACGCCGAGGCGCCTGCCGGCACGTCCGTGACGGACCTGATGCGCGCCGCCGATCTGGTGCGGGTGGGACTTGCGGGATCGTTGCGCAACTACCGCTTGCCCGCGTTCGACGGCCACGAACGGCCGCTCGCGCAGATACCGTACGGGGGTAGCCAGCCCGCCGGGTACGTCACGTCGCCGGGAGAAGTGGTCAATTACGTCGAGAACCACGACAACCAGACGCTCTACGACCTGAACGCTTTCAAGTTGCCGCCAGGCACGTCGACGGCCGAGCGAGCGCGCGTGCAGATCCTGGCTGCGGCGCTGAATGCGTTCAGCCAGGGCATCGCCTACTTCCACGCGGGCATGGAACTGCTGCGCAGCAAGTCGATGGATCGCAACAGCTTCGACTCGGGCGACTGGTTCAACCGCATCGACTGGACCGGGCAGGACAACTTTTTCGGCACGGGCCTGCCGCCGGCGCGCGAGAACGCCGCCAGCTGGCCGCTGATGCGACCGCGACTCGCCGACCCGAGGCTCGATCCGCGGCCGGCGGACATCGCGTGGACTCGTGCCGCCTTCAGCGACCTGCTGCGCATCCGCTCGAGTTCGACGTTGTTCCGTTTGCGCAAATCGGCCGACGTCATGGAGCGCCTGCGCTTCCTGAACACGGGTCCGCAGCAGGTCCCGGAGGTGATCGTCGGGCACCTGCTGGGCCGTGGCTATCCGGGAGCCAACTTCAGCGAGATGCTGTATCTCGTCAACGTCGATATCGAACCGCACACCCTGCAGTTCGACGGCGAGCGCGGCAAGCGCTACGTGCTGCACCCGGTGCACCGCGCATCCGGCGCGACCGATCGACGAGCGGCAGAGCAAGCAAGTTACGACACGGCGAATGGACGCTTCACCGTTCCGGCGCGGACCGCGGTAGTGTTCGTGGTGGAGTGACAGGAGGCCGCCGATGATTTCACGACGACTGTTCCTCGGTGTCCTGACAGC
>Ga0315286_10006236_pt1 | contig 11593 bp, 8 predicted proteins | sample YL17G10_0_MG_FD_205038 | JGI IMG/M metagenome (GOLD analysis project Ga0315286, IMG submission 205038) | Sediment microbial communities from Yellowstone Lake, YNP, Wyoming, USA - YL17G10_0 | ecosystem: Environmental > Aquatic > Freshwater > Lake > Sediment | place: USA: Wyoming | collected... | reverse complement strand
GAATCTGAATTCAAAATTAAGAAAAGGGATAAATCTTTAAAAGCAAATGAAGGTGATACTAAGGCAAATCTGCCGGTGGATGATCTGCTAAAGATCGAAGATTCATTTGCGCAGAAAATCGAAGAATTAGATGACCAGCATACGCAGGCAAAACAAGAGCTTGAAAATCTTGATGTCGGCAAAGTCATCGGTGAACTTGAATACAGGGAACTTTCCATGAAATTCGGCCATATATTCCGCGCCGGAACCGGAGCTGAATCAATCCGCCAGATCCTTGAGATGATAAATCTTGAAAATTACGTTAAGAAATTACAGGAAGAATATATCCAAAGCACTGGTCAGCGAATGAAAAAATTGAGCAAACGGATCCGTTTTGCCAGCGCTTTGAATAAAGTCAGTATCAGGCCAGAGTGGATGGTGATAACCCAGCTTCCGATTATTCCTCCTGACCTTCGTCCGATGGTACAGCTTGACGGGGGAAGATTCGCCGCAAGCGACCTGAATGACCTTTACCGCCGTGTAATCAACCGCAATAACCGCCTGAAACGCTTAATGGCTATCGGCGCGCCGGAAGTAATTTGCAGGAATGAGAAACGTATGCTTCAGGAAGCAGTCGATGTTCTTTTTAATAACCAGCCAAGAGGAGGGAAGAGCGCATTTATGGCCGGGGATAAGAGAAAACTTCGCTCACTTTCTGATATGCTTAAGGGAAAACAAGGACGTTTCCGCCAGAATTTGCTTGGAAAACGCGTAGATTATTCCGGACGCTCCGTTATCGTTGTCGGACCAGAACTTAAGCTTTATCAATGCGGTCTTCCGAAAGAAATGGCTCTTAAACTTTTTAAGCCTTTTGTAATCGGCCAGCTGATACGCGAAGAACACGCGCATAACGTTAAAGGCGCTGAACGCCTTATCGAAGCAGGTAAAAAGGAAGTATGGGATATTCTGGAAGGGGAAACCAAGAACCGACTGGTGCTTCTGAACCGCGCTCCTACTTTGCATCGACTTGGTATTCAGGCTTTCCAGCCGGTACTTATAGAAGGTAAAGCTATCCAGATACACCCTCTTGTCTGCGCGGCTTTTAACGCTGACTTTGACGGAGACCAGATGGCTGTACATCTGCCTTTATCTGAAGCCGCCCAAAAGGAATCAAGAGAGCTAATGCTTTCATCAAAAAATTTGCTTAAACCTTCCGCAGGAGAACCTATCATCACACCTTCTCAGGATATGGTGCTCGGGATTTACTTCCTTACAAAATTAATTAAAGGTAAAGCAGGTGAAGGAATGACATTCAGCAATATAAGTGAGGCTGTTAATGCTTACAGAATGGGCTATACAGATATCCATTCTCCTATTAGAGCAAGAATAAACGGCAAGATCATTGAAACGACTGTCGGTCGTATGATCTTCAATACTTTTTTGCCAACAGAAATGGGTTATGTAAACGAAGCAGTAGGCAAGAACCAGCTTCATCGCATGCTATCTGATTGTCTTGAAAAATCCGGACCCGAAGTCACAGCTAAATTAGCTGATGACTGCAAGCGTATTGGATTTAAGTTCGCTACCAAATCGGGATTAAGCATCTCTGTCGCGGATATGATTTCTCCTGCCGCCCGAACAGAAAAAATTGCCGAAGCGGATGAGAAAGTGAAGAGGATAAATAACCAATACTGGAAAGGATGGATTACTGAAGAAGAGAGATATCATCACGCTATCCGCACATGGTCCGCGCTCAAGAACGAAATAACCAATCTGATGATCGAGGAATTCGAAAAACATCCTGAGAATCATATTTATTATATGATCGATTCAGGCGCCCGCGGTAACTGGGGACAGGTCACACAGTTGTGCGGCATGAAGGGTTTAGTCGCCAATCCCAGCGGAAAAACTATCGAACTGCCTATCAAGGCTAATCTGAAAGAAGGATTTTCGATTCTCGAATACTTCATCGCAACTCACGGAGGACGAAAGGGTAAATCCGATACAGCTCTGAAAACAGCTGAAGCCGGTTACTTAACACGCCGTCTTGTAGACGCGGTACAGGATGTTGTCATTAAAGAAGCTGACTGCGGCTCAAAGCATCATCATCTTATCAGCCGAAGGGAAAGCGAGCTTATCGGCGAGAAATTCGAAAGGCGTATTTATGGCCGCACTCTTGTTGAACCAGTTGTACATCCAAAAACAGGAGAGGTCATCGCTGATGCCGGCGAAGAGATAGATAATAAAGTTGTTCATTTACTTGGAGAGCTCAAAATAAACGAAGTCAAAGTGCGCGGTATTATGACCTGCGATACTGAAAACGGGATCTGCCAAAAGTGTTACGGAAGGGATTTGGGAACAAACCACACAGTTGATCTTGGCACAGCCGTAGGTATCATTGCCGCCCAGAGTATCGGTGAACCGGGAACACAGCTTACAATGAGAACATTCCACATGGGAGGAGTCGCTGAAGGATCAGATATTACCCAGGGCCTTACCCGTGTTGAAGAGTTATTTGAAGCGCGCCCGCCAAGAGCATCCGCCTTCCTTTCTGAAATCGGGGGAATCATAAGTATAAAGCATAAGAAGGATAAGGTCGAAGTCTCCGTAGCCGGACAGGAATTGGAAGAAGACTCTTATGATGTTCCAAATAAATATCAGCTGCTTGTGAAGAAGGGGGATAAGGTAAAAGCTAAACAGGTCATCGCAAAGTCTAAGTTTGATAAGGGTTCGATTAAGGCTAAGATCGATGGAAAAGTCGCTGTGGCTGAAAAAAATAATATAGTTGTAAAACACACGGAAAGGCAGGAAAAAGTATATTTATTTGATCATCGCGAACACCTACAGGTCACAAACAAACAGCTTATCGCAAAAGGAACTCCGCTTAATAGGGGTCACCTGAACCTTCAGGAATTAATGCAGTTAACCGATGCTTATACAGTGCAAAGGTATATCATGAATGAAGTACAGCATATTTACGCTTCTCAGGGGCAGACTATCAACGATAAACATATCGAGATTATAGTCAAACAGATGTTCTCCAAGGTCCGTGTCGCGAATCCCGGAGACAGCGGATACCTGCCTGGTGAAACCGTAAGTTCAGCTAAATTTGAGCGTATCAATCAAAAACTTCGAAAGGAGAGAAAAGAAGAGATGGGAGGAGAACGTCTGCTTATGGGTATATCACGCGTTGCCATTATGACAGACAGCTGGCTCTCTGCAGCTTCATTCCAGGAAACCATCCGTGTACTAGTCGAAGCGTCAACCACAAAAATGGTAGATTTACTTAAAGGCTTGAAAGAAAACGTAATTATTGGTAAATTAATCCCCGCCGGCGCAGTCTTCAGGAGCCAGGTCGGCAAAGAACATAAAAAATAATCACTTAAAACCAAAATTGTTTTAAGCTTTTCATCAGTATTTATAAATTATTTAATTAATCATTTATGCCAACAATTAATCAATTAGTCCGAAAGAGGAGACGAAACCAGACAAGCAAAAGCAAATCACCCGCTCTGCAGTTTACTTTTAACTCACTGAAAAATAAGTCGGTTGATATGGACAGGGGAGCTCCTCAGAAAAGAGGCGTTTGCGTAAAGGTAACCACAAGAACTCCTAAAAAGCCGAATTCCGCCTTACGAAAAGTAGCAAGGGTCCGCCTTACTAATGGAGAAGAGGTAACAGCATATATTATGGGAGAAGGCCACAACCTGCAGGAACACTCAGTCGTAATGGTACAGGGAGGGCGCGTTAAAGATCTTCCTGGCGTACGTTATCACATAATCAGGGGCGTATTGGATACTCAGGGTGTACAGGATCGAAAACAGGGACGCAGCAGGTATGGGGCGAAAAAGCCGAAGAAATAATATCTCATATCCTAATATCTTATATCTCATATTTTAAGTTCCAAGTTCCAAACTCCAAGTTCCAAATTCCAAGTTCCAAATAAAGCACAAATAAATTTATAATTCATAATTCTTAATTCATAATTAAATAGTATGCCGCAGAAAAAAACACATCATATACCTGAAGGATCTACTGAATTACAGGAGAAATTCATTAATTGTATGATGACAAGAGGGAAAAAATCTATAGCCCGGAGAATTTTTACCGAAGCAATGCAAATTTTAAAAGATCAGGGCAAAAATAATCCGATTTCGATTTTTCAGAAGGCTATCGATAATGTAAAACCGAATACTGAAGTACGCGCAAGGCGCGTTGGCGGATCGGTTTATCAGATCCCGGTCGAAGTAAATCCAAAACGCCAGATGGCTTTGAGCATAAGATGGATTATTACAGCCTGCCGTACCAAAAAAGGTAAAAATATGGCTGAAAAGCTAGCCCAGGAACTTGTTGATGCAAGCAGTGAAACTGGAGTTGCCTTTAAAAAACGTGAAGATGTTCATAGAATGGCTCAGGCGAATAAGGCGTTTGCGCACTTTGCTCGTTATAAATAATTACTGTTGTGGCTACATCGTGGCTACTATTGTGGTAATAATATTTCAACTATTGTAGCCACTATAGTAGCCACCATTGTAAAATAATTGATTTTCTCTTTCAGGTTGTTGGTTTTTTGTGGTAAAATTATTTCGCCTTCCATAGGGCAGGCAAGCTTAAAAAATAAAAATATAAACATGAAAATCAAAAAAATACTCATTTTTGTTTTGGCAACGGTTATTTTAATAATGCCGTTAACTCCAACTTATGCCGTTGAAGCTCAAACCGAATCAGGAATTAAAGCGGTTACAGGTTTTTCTGATGTGCTCCGCACACATAATAATTATGTGGCTATTACCTATCTCAATGAAACTGGCGTTATAAGCGGCTACCAGGATGGCACATTTAAACCGGATAATCCGATTAACAGAGCGGAAGTATTAAAAATAATTTTAAAAGGATCTGGTGTCGATTCCCCGTCAGATTTTGGCGAAGTAACTTTTCCTGATTTTAAAAAAGAAGACTGGTTTGCGCCTTTCGTTATGAAGGCGAGCGCTCTTGGCATAGTAAAAGGAAATGATGCTGATGGGACGTTCGCCCCCGGGCGCCAGGTAAATAAGGCGGAATTTCTGAAAATGCTTTTAATGGCGAATAATATAAAGACAGAAGCTTTGCAGGTAACTGAAGACGTATCAACGGATGTCGCAAAAGACGCGTGGTTCGCGCCTTACATGAATTATGCGTTTCAGGTCGGCATTATTTCAAAGAATGATAAAGGTTTTCTCGAGCCCTCTAAACCATTAACACGCGGTGAGGTTGCTGAGATGCTTTATCTGCTTTTATTGATTAAAAACAGCAAAGACACACAGTTTTTATTGCATAGGGCGGAGGCTGAGCTGGCCCAAATCGAAGTCTATATCGCCGCGAATAAAGTTATAAATGCGAAACATTCTTCCGAATTAGCTGTCGACCTGACACAGCAGGCTTACAAAAATATGCCCGACAATAATGTGGTTTTAGGAGCGGCTAAACTTGCAAAAGCTTATGACTGGCTGGTCGATTCTTTTATACTTGGTATTCAAAAAGATTATACCAACGCGGCTATTAAAGCTAATGAGGCTATCGACAAAGCGACAGAAGCATGGGAAGTTAATAATGCCACCCAACCAATTGCAAAACATATCAAAGACCGGGCTAGAGAAATTTTAACTCAGGTGGGCGGAAAGGAGGAATAACATTTCGCATTTCCCCCCTTGCCCTTGTGGCAAATTTCTAATTTCGCATTTTCTATTTTTTATATGAAAAGAAAATTTACTTTTGTTACAGGTGCTGTATTTACGCTGATGTTTTTTCCCATAAACGCGTTTGCATACAGTAATTGGGGGCAGGAGGCGATGGCTTTTTCATTGATTGATGTTTTTTTTGACGTTCTTGGATTTTCTGTAGCTGTTTTGGCTTTATGCTTCGGTTTAGAAATGTTACGCAAGCTTACCGGAAAGTTAAAGGTTACGTGGATTTATTGCATAATATCTATATTAATTTTTTTGATTTTGCAGATTATGACATTGGTAAGCGCGTTTTATAATATTGATTTTTCGGGTATATTTTCGATTTTAAAATTTATTATGGGATTATTCTTTTTGTTTTCTGTTTTCGCTGCCAGGAGCATGGTCCAGGAAATTGTAAGAAATAAATCATTACGACGAAATAACGACTCATTAACTATTCCCTCCATTGAAATCGAGACCAGCATTGAAGATGAAACAAAAGAATCGGGAATATGATAGTAGCACACCTAAAACGTTAAACGCGTAAACCGTTAATTAATGACGAAGAAAGATTTACATCCTCTAATTTCCGAAATTGACCTTGTGCCATTTGTGCAACCTAAATTTTTATCAATCGGTTGGAGATTTTTGATATATTTCCTTTTAGTTTCTTTATTACCTGTTTTTATTTTTGGATATTCTATAATTTCCAAAAGCCAGTTTGAATTAAAAAATCAGATACAAACCAAAGTTGAATCCATCGCTATTTTAAAAAATTCAGAATTAAAATTTTGGATGGATAGTAATATAAATGAATTTCAGGGAATATTTAACGGAAGAGCGGGGATGAAATTATTGATCGAGCAGATGATTACCGAAAAATCTAATCAGAACAGAGATTTATTAAGGTCAGAAATGGAACAAATACTAAAATCTAAACATTTTACGGAATTATTTTTTGTGGATCCTGATTCCGGTAAAGTTCTTGTTTCCACAAACACAATTTCTGAAGGTTTGGATGTTTCCCATAAGGACTTTTTTATTCAGGGAAGTAAAGATTTTTTTGAAAGTAAAGTATATTATTCAGAAGATTTGCTGGATAACGCGCTTACAATAAGTATGCCAATAAAAAATAAAGATGAGAAGCTATTAGGCGTATTTGGGGCGCATATTGATTTGAAGGTGTTATATAATTTTTTAACTGAAAAATCCGGTTTAGGTACAACAGGCGAAATATATATGGTCGACCATTCTTATAACAGAATTCCAGCGTTTAATTACAATGTTCCATATTTAAATCAGGGAAATATATCGGCAATTAAACTAGGCTCAAAGGACAAATTGATAAATACCGAAGCCGTTATAAATGCATTTCATGGTGAGAGCGGTGTAGGTATGTATAAAAATTATGATAATAAAGATGTAATCGGATATTTTCAATTTCTTCCCGATATTGGGTTAGTCTTTTTGGTGGAGCAGGGTGCTGATGAAGCTCTTGCTCCTATTTCGTCAATGAAAAATACGTTGTTTGTCGTTTTTTTGATCATTCTTTTCGCAGATGTGGCATTCGCATTTATTGTTGCCAATAAAATCAATAAACCTTTAGAAGGATTGATTTATAACGCGAAACAAGTCCAAGAGGGTGATTATAAGGTTTTTTCCGATATAGAAAGCAATGATGAATTTGGATTATTAGCAAATGCTTTAAACAAAATGGCAGAATCGCTGGTAATTTCTTTAACTGAAACAAAAAATATTATCAATACGATGCCAAACGCGCTTTTTATCCTGGATGTTAATGGAAAAATTAAATCAGCAAATCAAGCTGCTCTGGATTTAACTGATTTTGGAAAAGAAAATATTGTAGGCATCGAATTTAAAGAATTAACACGTTTGCAGCAGGGGGTTATCGGAAAATCCAAGTTTTTTGATTTGAGTCAGATAATAAAAGAAGAAGTGGTTACTGATATCCAATTAAATTGTTTTACAAATTCGCATCTGACAATCCCAATTAGCCTTTCAGGAACTGTATTGAGAGATAAAGACAAGAAATTAACAGGTTTTATTATTATTGCTCAGGACCTACGCAACCTTAAAGAGTACGCAAAAGAAAGGCTTCAAAAAATAACTCCTTTATTACATAAAATATCGCTTGGAGATTTTTCAGAAAAATTTGAGATTCCGTCTAACGAAGATGAGTTTACTGAACTATTGGTCTCTTTGGATATGATGGCTGATAATCTGCGTATACTGATGAAAGAAAACCAATTAAAGACTTCCCAGATAAAAAAATCAAAAGAAAAAACAGAGGAAGAAAAAGCTAAAGCTGAAGCATTGCTTGGAAGTATCGGAGTTGGAATTATTGCCATCGATCTGGAAGGGGAAATAATGTTAATGAACCCCGAGGCGGAAAATATGTTTCAGAAGAAATTTAAAGATGTATTAGGAAAAATTTGTTGTGACGTAATTAATTTTGAAGACAATAAGCACAAAAGAATCCTTTTCGGTTCATACCCGATATCCGAAGTTATAGCGAGTAAAAAACAAATACATACTATAACTTATTTTATTAATGGTAATAGTGAAAAATTACCTCTCTCTACAACCTTTTCTCCTATTCTTTTTGAGAATAAAATTTTTGGCGTTATTGGAACTTTCCGCGATATAACAAAAGAGATGGAGGTGGACCGCGCTAAAAGCGAATTTGTCTCTTTGGCATCTCACCAGTTACGCACGCCTTTGGCAGGCATTAACTGGCTTTTACAGGAAATCCAGCGCAAAGGCAATTTGGATGATTTACAAACGGAATACCTCCACGACGCGCTTAAATCTAATGAGCGGATGGTGCGTTTGGTCAATGATCTTTTAAATGTGTCGAGGCTTGAAACAGGAATAATAAATATTAATTATACCGAAGTAGATTTTATGGATTTTGTAGAAGATTTTGTGAAAGAGGCAAGGATTATTGCTAAAACAAAAAATCAGACAATTGAGTTTGATAAACCTGCTGATGAAATAAAGATTTTTATGGACAAGGATCTTATCGGCCAGGTTATTACAAATTTGTTATCCAATGCAATGGCGTATACCGATAAAAATAAAATTATTAAAGTTATTATCTTAAAAAACAAAGAACACGTCGAAATAAGTGTTAATGACCAGGGAATAGGGATTTCCATGGATGATCAGGAAAAATTATTTACAAAATTTTATCGAACTCAGGAAGCCGCAAAATATTCAACCACAGGTTCGGGTCTCGGCTTATATATTGTCAAAAAGATTTTAGATATTTGTTGCGGTAAAATACAATGTAATTCGGAAAAAGGAAAAGGTACAACATTTACAATATTTCTGCCGATTAAGTGTCCTATTAGCAAAAAAGGAGTAAAAGATATTATTAAAAGAGGATTAATTTAACATTTATTCGCTAGCCCCACAAAAATGCCGGAAAAACAAATAGAAATTTTAATCGTGGAAGATGACCCATTCCTGATGAAAATAATGGGCAATCGCCTTCAAGAGGAAGGGTATTTTGTAGATAAAAGTGAGGATGGCGAAGACGCGATAAAAAGGATTAAAGAAGATGGTTATTCCCTGGTTCTTCTTGATTTGATAATGCCTAAGAAAACAGGGTTTGAAGTTTTAAAGGAGTTAAAAGAAACGGGTGAGAAGACTCCTGTTCTGGTATTCACAAATTCTGCTCAGGATGAAGACAGGAAGGAGGTATTGTCTTTGGGCGCGAAGGGTTATTTTGTTAAGTCAGATATCGCGATGGACGAATTAGTGGAAATAGTTAAAAAATTCATTATAACTATATAAAGACTTGGAAACTAGGAATTATGAAGACTAGTGATTCTATTGGCCTATGTATTCAATTACGATACCTGTCTGGGTAATGTCATTGGCTGCGGCAGTGCCTGTTTGCGCCGTGGTCTTGATCGTGACCGCGTTGGAAAGTGTTTCCGCAGGCGCTGTGTTGCTGACCGCGACCGTCGTATCCGAATGTAATTGGGACAAGCCCATGGCTGTTTGAGTTGTTGCACTTTTTCGGAGAACATATGAATCAAAATACCATGGCTTACCGCTTGAGTTGTTGCTCATTGTGGCGATTACCGTTGCGCCAAAATATAGTTTAATGGTTTTATTATGTGAATTACCGGCTGTATTCCCATAGACACGGATATGGATTCCATCATTATTAACAGAGAGAGTATTCGCTGGTAATGAATAGGATGTCATTGTGTCCTCGTTCGTATCATTGGTGTTGCCATAAGTCGTTGCATCGTTAAACAGATCGCCCCCAAGGAAAACAGAGCCCGTTCCGCCTCCAGCGGTCATTTTTATCCCTGTGGGCAATGTCGAACTGATTGAAGGCACACCTGACCCATTGGTCACCAGAACACCATTGTTCGCTGTGGCTAAGCCCTGGACTGTGTTTGCGCCGTTGGAATAAAGCAGATTGCTTGCAGCATAAGTATCAGCGAATGTAGATGTGGAGTATACCCCATTCGTGCCGTTGGAACGCATGATTGTACCTGCAGCCCCTGCCGAAGCAGGATATGTGGAGGTAGTCCAAGTCGGAGCACCTGAACCGCTGGATTGCAAAACCTGTCCGGTCGTTCCGGCGGCGGAAAAACCGTATGTGCCGGTACTGCTATTGCCGTACAACACACCTCCATTCGTTCCCGCGCTGGTGGTGCCTTGTGGCCTCCAGGTATTCGTTCCGGAGATGCATACCTGAATAACATGGTTTGTTGTGTCGTAATATTCCATTCCTTCCGTGCAAGTTCCTGGCAATTGAGCGTTGGTGCCGGATGGCATTCTGAATGTAGTAGTATTGCCTGAAAAATTTATATTGCCGGTTGAGGTGATTCCTGTAAGGCCTGTGGCAGCGCCCGCGGAACTGATATCCCAAGATGTTGTATCAATAGCAACAGTTCCTGAACCGCCACCGATGCTCACTAATGCGTTTGAACCACCAGTGTTGATGTTAGTCGCAAAGTTTGAACCGGCATTAACATTTACCGCGCCACCTGAAGTGGAGAAGGTGGAATCATTTGTGATTCCGGAAATGCCAGTCATCGCGCCAGCAGCGCTGATATCCCAGTCTGATGAATCGAGCGTAATAGTATCTCCGTTGTCGCCGATTGTTGCTACACCATTGGCATCCAATGTACCGTTGGCTGTTATGTTATTTCCATCCAGATTACCGGACGCATCCACATTCCAGTCGTTGCTGTCCACAATAAAGTCATTGCTGCCGGTCGTAATGGTAAAGGCGGCATTGCCTGTTACCAGATCTTTACCAGAATCCTGCGTATAAACTCCCTCAAAATCCGGTGTGCTGCCTGCGGCAGATGTACTTACCCATGTTCCGGGATTATTGACAACTGTGCATTTGTAGATCGTGCTGTTCGTAGTATTCAGGACTAACTCGTTAACTGTAGTACATGCAGCTGTTAAATGATTTGCCACCTCCCTCATCCTGTATCCAGCCGAGCCTGAAAAATTCACCTGTCCTGTTGCACTTAAACCACCAGTTATATCAACAGTATGGTCGACCCCAAATGTATTGGAACCGATGTTCCAGGCGATGTTACCATTTTCAGAGCCAGTCGAATCCGTTCCAAACTGTATAGCTGTATTATTCGCGCCGGCATCATTTGAACCGATTTTTATTGTTTCGGATTCATATGTTCCCACGCTGTCATCCTGGAATATAAGTTTGGCGTTGGCTAAGCCTGTACCTGTTAAGCTTATATATAGTGTAAATAAGATAAATCCTATTTTTCCGATAATGTTACGATTTCTGAACATAATTTATATTTATTGACGTTAGAGTGCCCTGAACCACTCGCTACGCCACGTCGCTCGCGAGCGACGTGGCTAAGCTCGAGTTCAGGGCAAAGAAC
>Ga0315286_10006234_pt1 | contig 11594 bp, 10 predicted proteins | sample YL17G10_0_MG_FD_205038 | JGI IMG/M metagenome (GOLD analysis project Ga0315286, IMG submission 205038) | Sediment microbial communities from Yellowstone Lake, YNP, Wyoming, USA - YL17G10_0 | ecosystem: Environmental > Aquatic > Freshwater > Lake > Sediment | place: USA: Wyoming | collected... | reverse complement strand
AGAAATACAGGTCTAGGATGGCCCCGATCAGGAGGAGCCTCCTTTTCCTCGGATCGGCGTGTATGCCCTCGCGGTAGGCCGCCCTTTCCGACGTGGTCATCCGGCCGTCGGTCCTTACGAGGCTTTTGACGATCTCGAGGCCGGGCGTCCACCCGCCTCTGGCCCAGATCATTTTGGACCTCAATCCCCGACGGTCGAGGTCCTCCCGCAGGAGAGAGATCATGGTCGACTTGCCCGCTCCATCGATGCCGCTAAACGAGATCAGCACGGGCTCAACCTGCAGCGGTCACTCGACCCAGCGATCTGCGAACCCGGTCGCGAAAAGCCCCCTCCTCCCGAGCGACATCGGACAGGAACGCCTCGCAACGGGTGAAGAATCCGGCCTGATCGAACCGTCCGAGATAGTCGTCGAGAACGGGCTCGAGGGGCCCTGCGAAGGGATCGAACACGAGGCCGAGGCCGTTGGATCGGACGACCTCGGCGAGATAGGTCCCGTCGGGGGCGAGGATCGGACACCGGAATACGGCGGCGTCATAGACGCGGTTGGGGAGAGGCGTCGAGTCGGCCGGCCTCGGGGCGCTCCGACGCGTTCCATAGATCGCGTTGACCAGGTCCACCGCTAGATACCGGCTCTCCTTATCCTCATGGCTGAACGGCCCTTCGAAAGAGACGTTCCGGATCCCGTTCCTGCGGCAGAATTCGGGGAGATCGCAGCCGGGGAGCATCCGTCCGATGAACAAGAAGCTGTACCGACGGCTCTCCCTCAGGTTCAAGAGCAATCCTTCGGTCTGCAGGTCCGAGCGGATGTTCCCGACGAAACCGATCCGGACCCGCTCAGGGTCCGGGAAACATCTTTCCCGAAGCCGAGCCGGCCGGGAATGCGTCATGTTGTGGTTGACGATGATCTTGGGGGAGGGGTCGAGCCAGCGGAAGAAGCCGCGTGACGAAATGGTCGTGAATTCGGAGGCCCGGACCAGGCTTTGGACGTAACGTCGATAAGGGACGAAGGACTCGAAGGAATGATCGCGAATATCGAAGATGAAACGGCCCCGGTATCTTCTCTTAAGGTACGGGCCGAGAAGCACGGCCGGCATCGTGCTGAGGACGATGAGATAATCATAGGACCGGGACCGGAGTATTCGGATGGCCGCGCGCTTCCAGCGCAGGAAGGAAAGGACCTTGGGCAGAAGGCGATGGGAAGCCCTCACGTTGATCGGGACCTCGTTCGACGGCCCGGGCGCGGGACCGCGCCCCGACCGTTCCCAGAACAGAATGTCATAGGTAGCCTCGGCCTCACGGAGAAGATCCTCGTATTTCCGCAGATACGGGACGGCGGGACGGTCCCAGAAGCAGATGACCCCGACCGAGGAGGAAGTCCGCGCGTTCATGAGTCGGCCTTCCGCATCAGATCCCCGTCAGCTCGCACAACGCCGTCCGGCCGTCCAAGCCTCTGACGGCTTCAAAATGCATATAGAAGGCCCGGCTATCCTGGGCCCCATCCGCGAAAGCTCCGACGCCGAACTTCATCGTCCCCTTCTTCCAACGGTCATGCCTGAACTTCCCGACCTCGGTCCACTTGCTCATGTTCCGGCTGGCGAAGACATGGACAAATTCGTCTTTATGGGCGGGCCCGATCTCCTGCACGGTGCAAGCCAGGGTGATACCGTCCGTGAGGCGCTTCAGATACCAGACCGGTCCGGGAAAAGCCGTCCCAAGTCGGATGGCCCGGCTTTTGCGGTCGAGCCGAACATGCCGGACATCGACCAAGGGTGAATCCATGATCCAATGGACCGCGTCACGCTCGAAGACCGCATCCACGGCCCGGTAGACCTGGCTTCCGTCCCCGATCCACTCCACGGTCGTGAAGTCGCGGTCCGCGCAAAGAACATGGGCCTGGCCGTCGAAATCTCCCGTCAGGACCCATACCTTGGCCTCGAAGGGGTCCCATTTGCAGGCATGGATGTGGCGGGCCTTTTCGGCGGGGACGGTGAAGCATTTCTCCCAACAGATGCCCCCGTCCCGGCTGCGGTTGACGGCCTTGCCGGCGGCGTTGGGGCGGCCATATTCGCCGAAGAACAGCTCCCGCCCGTCGACGACCGCGACCGATCCGTGAAGGGGATTCCGGCAGGTGGGCGTATCGAGGACCTTCCGAAGTACCGCGCCATCCAATGGGGCGTGATACACGGCCTCCTGCCAGAAGATGACGAACCCCGTCGAGGTCGGCACGACGAAGCATTTGTCCAGGCGCGAGAGGCGCCGGAGGAGGCGGTGCCAACCGAAGACGCGATGCCACGGCTTGAGAGGAAGCCGGAGGGTCACGGCCTCTTGGCCTCGACGCTTGATACGGACTTTGTTGAATTTACTGAAGATCTCCATTTCGCCATCGGCGAAATGGGCGATCTCCTGGTCGAGGACCTCTCGGATCCTGAGATGGCCTTGCTGAAGTGGCGCCCCCTTCCGGCCCGAGACCAGCCGTCCTCGAACACCCAGGCTCCAGAAGAACGTTCGCTCGGCGACGTCCCGGGCGAAGACCAGCCCCGGCCGGCGCGCGCCGACGGCCTGGACATACTCTCTACGCTCGGCCCCGAACTTTGCCTTGTAATCGCGGACGCCGACCATATCAAAGACTTTAGCACCGAGGTCCCTCCAATAGCGGATGGCCGTCCAGATCATGTATTCGTTCGGGCGATAATGTTGATGCTCGCGGAAGCTCGCCCCGCCCCAGAAGAAGAACTTATCCCCCCGGCCGAGGAAGATCGAGGAGGCGATGCATCCGGCTCCCGGAGCGTTGGCCCGGAGGCAGAGCAACATGCCGCTCGGCCCGACCGCTCCGAGCAGCCGCTTGATCTTGTCGAGGCTCTGGCTTGGGACCAGGCCCTGCTTCCTAAAGACGTCCGTCAGCTGGCGGTGATAGGTCTCTGCGAACGCGTCATCCGGCGCCGCGATCTCGATCGTCGCACCGCGGCGCTCGAACTGGCGGAGGAAATTCCGGCAATCCCCGGCGAAGCCTTTGAAAAGCTCTTCGTCGCTCTTGTCGATGCTCAGCTCTAGGGTCTCGACCATCCTGAACCTGAGACGCCGATCCGGCAACGGAACAGTTTCGAGGTTCCTGTCCACCCACTCCAGGAAATGACATCTCAACGACCGGAAGATGAACTCCGCCAATCCGGGACAGACCTCCGGGATGAGTCGGGGCTCGATCAGGTCGAACCCCATGAAGCAGGTCCCCCATCCCTTGAACGGGCTGCCGAAGATCCTGACGCCGAGGATGGTCTTGACCACGCCCGAGAAATACCCGAGGAGCCGGCCTTCTTCGGTGATCCGGATCACCACGGCCCGGCCTTGATAGGCCTCTTCGAGATACCGCAGCCAGGCGGTAGTCGTGAAGACCGTCTTGCCCGGCATCCGGTCGAACTCGTCGCGATCGACCGCTGGGAGCGCCAAGGCCTCGAAACGCACCATCGCGGCGGTCATTTCCTCCAGACGAACGTGTCGATGATTTTGGCGTAGCTCTGGATGATCTTGACGACCTTTACCGAGACGTTGGCGTCCTGGTAATCCAGCGGCAGGCTGGCTTCCTCCCGGTTTGCGTGCATCGCCCGGGCCAGGGCCATGGACTGAAGAATATCCTTGTCCGTGATCCCGCCGATGACGACCGAGCCGCGATCGAGGACCTCAGGCCGCTCAGTGGAGGTCCGGATGAGGATCCCGGGGAACCCGAGGAAGGCGCTCTCCTCGGACAGCGTCCCGCTGTCCGACAGGACGCAAAACGCGTTCATCTGGAGTTTGTTATAGTCCGTAAAATTGAACGGCGGAAGGCTGCGGACGAGCGGATGGAAGCGGAACTTCCGCTTTCGGATGATATGGGCGCTTCGCGGATGGGTCGAGTAGATGACCGGCACTCGATACGCGGCCGCTATGGCGTTGATGGCCCTCATCAGCCCGAGGAAATTGTCCTCATGGTCGATGTTCTCCTCCCGGTGGGCCGAGACCAGGATATAACCGCCCGCCTTCAGCCGGAGCCGTACGAGGGCGGAGCTCGCCTCGATCCGCTCCCGGTGCGCCTCCAGGACTTCGCGCAGCGGGGTCCCCGTGACGAAGATATGCTCCTTGCGGAATCCTTCGGCTAAGAGATATCGCCGGCTGTGCTCCGTGTACGGGAGGTTGACGTCGCTGATATGGTCGACTATCTTGCGGTTGATCTCCTCCGGCACGTTCTGGTCGAAACAGCGGTTGCCCGCCTCCATGTGGAAGATCGGGATCTTCAGGCGCTTGGCCGAGATCGCCGAAAGCGCGGAATTCGTGTCGCCCAGGATTAGCAGCGCGTCGGGATGGACCTTGGCCAGAGCCCGATAGGACCGGGCGATGATGTTCCCCATCGTCTCGCCGAGGTCCTTGCCGATGCTCTCGAGAAAAATGTTCGGGGGCCGGAGACCCAGGTCGGCGAAGATGTTCTCGTTCAGCGTCGGGTCCCAGTTCTGGCCGGTATGGACGAGGACATGATCAAAATACAGGTCGCACTTTTTGATGACCTCGGACAGGCGGATGATCTCCGGTCGCGTCCCGATGATGGTCATCAGCTTCAACTTTTTCATGTCACACTTCCTGGAAGAACGTGTCGGGGCGCTCCGGGTCGAAGGGCTCGTTCGCCCACATCACAATGACCATGTCGGTCGTCCCGAGATTCTCGATGTTGTGCGTATGTCCGGAGGGGATCTCGATCAGGTCGATGCGCTCCCCATCGACCGCGTATTCCCGGACCTCGGTCTCGTCGATCCGCCTCATCCGGACGACCCCCCGGCCGAACACTGTGATGAACTTCTCGAACTTCGTATGGTGCCAGTGGTTCCCCTTCCGCTGGCCTGGCTTGATGACGTTCACGGAAACCTGCCCCCCGGACGGGCTCTTGATCATTTCGGTGAACGAGCCCCTTGGATCGCTCTTCGTCGCCAAAGGCACCCGGATCCGCTCGGGCGGGAGATAGGTCTGATAGGTGCTCGAGAGCTTCCTGATGAAATCATCGGAGACGTCGGGGATCCTCAGGGCCTCGCGGTCGTCGCGGATCCGGAGAAGCGCCGCGACGATGTCGCCCAGCCGTTTCCGATAGACCGGAGAGACCTCGGCGAACCCTTCGCGAGAGGAGGGGTCGTTCGCTCTCGCCCGAGCCGACTCGAGCTTTTCGATGAGAGCGCGAACGACATCATCGATATGGACAAGGGAGAGCTCGGCGGCGGGATCGTTGACCTGAATGAGGAGACCGTTGGCTAGGTTGTGACAGAACGTGGCGACGGCGCTATTGTAGTTCGGCCGGCACCATTTTCCGAACACGTTGGGAAGGCGGAAGATCCAAACGGGAGCCCCGGAAGCGCGCCGATGGGCTTCCAAGACCTCTTCCATGGCCCTTTTACTTCGGCCGTAGGGATTGTCCAGGGCGGCCTGGGTGGACGAGGCCGCGGCGACAGGGCAGCGGTTCTTCGCCTTGTCGAGCGACTCGACGAGCGTCTCGGTGAACCCTTTGTTGCCGGCCATGTAATCATCGGGGTCTTTTGGGCGATTGACCCCGGCCAGATGGAACACAAATTCGCAATCGCGGCAGAATGCGTCCAGCGCCTCGGGGGGAATGTCGACGTCGAAGGCCTGGACTTCGATCTCCTTTCGCGCCGAGAGCTCCGCGACGAGGTTCCTTCCGATGAATCCCATTGCCCCCGTGACCAGGACTTTCATGAACGCTTCTTCCAGGCTCGGAGCTCGCGGGCGACGTATTCCGTCCTCAAAAGCTTTTCCTTGATCTCGTCGATGCTGAGCCGGGTCGTATTGTTCGAGCTGTATTCCTCGATTGCCGCTTGTTTCTTGTCCCCGTCGAAAAAGTACAGATTGTAGTCGAGGTCGCGCGTATCCGCCGGGACCCGGTAGTAGTCCCCGAGGTCAACGGCCCGAGCCTTCTCTTCCTTGGTCAACAGGGTCTCGTGCATCTTTTCCCCGTGCCTGATCCCGATGATCTTAATGGGACAACGCGCCTCGAAGAGCTCCTTGACCGCTTGGGCCAGGTCTCCGATCGTGCAAGCGGGGGCCTTTTGGACCATCATGTCGCCAGCCTTGGCCTGGGTGAAAGCGTACAGCACGAGCTCGACGGCCTCCTCCAGGCCCATGATGAACCGGGTCATCGTGGGTTCGGTGATCGTTAACGGACCGCCCGATCTGATCTGCTCGATAAACAGCGGGATGACGCTGCCCCGCGACCCCATGACGTTCCCGTAGCGCGTGCCGCAGATCAGCGTCTGGGAGGAGCTGACGGTCCGTGACCTCGCGGCGAAGATCTTCTCCATGAGCGCTTTCGACAAGCCCATGGCGTTGACCGGATATGCGGCCTTGTCCGTCGAAAGACAGATGACCTTCTTGACCCCGGCCTCGATCGCGGCCGTCAGGACGTTGTCGACGCCGAGGGCGTTCGTCCGGAGCGCTTCAAGGGGGAAGAACTCGCAGGACGGCACTTGTTTCAAAGCGGCCGCGTGGAAGATGAAATCGACGCCGTAGACCGCGTTCCGGAGGCTGGAGAGGTCCCGGACATCGCCGATGAAGAACTTGATTTGCCCCCGCTTATAGAGGTTCCGCATCTCGTCCTGTTTCTTCTCGTCTCGGGAGAAGATACGGATCTCCTTGAGTCCCGAATCCACGAACCGCTCCAGGACGGCGTTGCCGAACGAACCGGTGCCACCGGTGATGAGAAGTGTCTTGCCTTTGAACATGTCATCCCCTCTCGTCAAAATGCCTCATGATCGTCCGATAGGAAAGCCGGGCCGTGTAATGGTCCTCGAAGAACCTCCGGGCGTTCGCTCCGAGCTCCGGAACCGCTACCGGATCCCGGCAGATCTCATCGACGAGGACGGTGAAAGCCGCAGGATCGGCGCTCTCGCACCACCACCCGAACCGCCCTGAGAGGATCGCCTCTCCTAAGTCGGTATGGGGATCGGTGGCGGCAAGGACAGGGATCCCATTCTCCATATAGGTCAGCATCCGGGAAGGAAAATTCGGGATCATGAACCGGTGGTCAAGGAAGACCAAGCCGACATCGCACGCCGAGACCAGGTCATCGAATTCGGCCTTGGGCAACCCGGGGATCATGGTGATGTTCCGCCCCTCGAAGGAACCGACGGCACGGGCAAGCCGTGCCCACTCCGTCCCCGAGCCGCACAGGATGAAATGCCGGTCCGGCTTGGCCTGATTGTTGCGGAGGGCTTCGATGATGAATGGGATCCCCTGCGGCTTTCCGAAATTCCCGCCGCAAATGAAAGCCGAGCGGTCCGCCGGCACGCCGAACCGGGCCCGGACCGCGGCCCGGTCGACCCGCGCCGCCGGCCGCGGGCGAAGGCCGTTGGGACAGACTTCGACGGCCCCCGGAGGGATCCAGGGCTCATGCTCGAGGAGATACCTCACGTTCGCCTCGGACATGCACCCGATATGGTCCGAGACGGCGTAGAGCCTCTTTTCCTTGCGGCGGAAATAGCGGTGAAGCCATCCCCCTTCTCTCAAGAGATCGAGATCGACGGCGTTCTGGGGGAAGATGTCCTTCAACATGAGATAGGAGACGGCCCCGCCGTCCCTTTTCACCCTCCAGACGATCCGGGTGAACGTGATCGGAGGGGTCGAGTACAGGACGAGGTCATATCTCTCCCCGGCCAGGGACTTCCGGAAGAATCTCGCGACTTGATATTCAAGGAAAAGAGTGCTCAGGCCGCGCTCAATGGTATTCGTCTTCTGGATATTCCCGATCCGGACCTTGGCGATACGGCATCTCTCGGACTCGATCAAGCGCGTCCGCTCCCCATACTTTCTCTCCCGGGGGGAAACGATCGTCAGGCTGTGGCCGGCGGCCAGGAATTCGTTCAGAAGATCGGTATAGATCGAGCGGTCCTCGAGGTCCTTGAAATCGTTGAGCGTCAGGAACAGGATGTTCATCCGCGCAGGTCAGGCCCGATAGGCGGGGAAATACCCCGTCGGCTCCAAGGACGCACCCGTCTTCCGCCGCTCTTCAACGAGGGCTTCGTAGGACGCCGGGTCATGAACCCTTCGTCCGACATAGAAAGGGACCTCCCCGGAGGGGGCGAAGCTCTTTTTATAGCGAAAGATCCCGTCGTCCTTACGATAACCGCCGCCCAGGACGAACTTTTCGATGCCGGACTCACGGCACCACCTGATGATCTCATACTTCAAGAAGTCGTTCGGCCGGAGGGCGAAGAACTCCTCCTTGGTCCCGCCGAGGAACGAGTATGCGTATCTTTGCGAGAAAAGGACGAGCTCGGTCGAAACGACGCGGCCGTTCTTCAAGACATGGAAATAGGCGTAACGTCCCCGAAGGTCACGATTCAAGCGCTCAAAGAAGTCCCGGGAAAAGCGATAATACTCGCTGGCCTGATTACGTTCCATCGTATTGTAATAGATCTCCAGGAAAGATCCCAGGCCTTCTCCGTTCCGGTCGATCTCGATGGCGAGCCCCTCGGCCTGGGCCCGTTTCACGTTCTTGCGCACCTTGTGCTCGAAATCCATCCAGATAAGGTCCAAAGGGAAGTCGCAGGAGCGGACGATGTTCTGGCCGGCTTGGACAACCTCACCGGAGAAACGCTCACGTACGGCACCGTTGTCGAACAGATGGAAACGAATGAATTCGCTGACGATCCGCCGATCCGAGCAATAGCGGCTGAATTCGGCCTCGTAAGCCCGGACCAATCGGTCCGGATCCGATGTTTCTACGATCACGGGACCGCCGTATCCGTACGGGGTCGTGATATCATAGAGGCCCTCCGGTCCCGTTTCGAAAGGGACCTTCCTGCGTATGAAGACGTTCCGGACCTGACCGAACTCGCACCGGAAATCGAAAGTCTCGCACGTCCCGCCTTCGATCTCCTCATAGAGCTTCCCGTAAGCCGGGGAAAAGAAGACATCCATCGTGGTCGCGCTCATAACGATGGGCCTAGCGAGCGGACGATCCTGTCCAGAGTGGCGGCGATCCGGGCCATATCGTCCGGACCGTAGCGCTGGTCGCAAACGATCGAGATCTCGCATTGATACAGGACCTCCGTCCTCTCGCTCAGGGCGTGAAGGTCCGATACGGGCCAATGGATGGGACAAAAGACGCCGAGATCGGCCAACCGTCTTCTGAGTTCGTCCCGATAAACGGCGGGAACGAGGATGGGAACGAACAGGGGACAATCTCCATCTCGGACCTCGGTGAAGAGTGGCCGGAAAGATCCGGAGCGGCGGAACGCTTCGATGAGGGCCCGGGCGTTCCGACGCCGGGCCGCCCTGATCTCCTCCACGGGCAGCTCCAAAAGGACGGCCCGTGACATCGCATCTATTCCATATCCGCGATAATCGGAGTCCAGCATCGTTTCCGCGTCCTCGAACATCCGAAGATGTGGCTTCTTGCCCCCGTCTTTTCCTTCAAGATAGGCCGATTTGGCCAACATGGCGGCCGTCCTCTGTCCGATATAGGCTTCATTCGATCGGCCCGGGGGATCGATGACGAAAAAGCCCGCCATCTTTGATGCGGCCGCCCCTCCCGGAACGCCGGCCCATTTCCGGGTGCTGGCGAAGACGTAGTCTACCCCGGCACCAAACGGTCGGTCCCCGAATAGGGAGTGCGTCGCGTCCTCGATTATGACCGCTCCCCGCGAGCGAAGGGACGCCCATCCATCGTCTTGGGACGGCGAGCGATAGCCGAAATATTCCATGACGAAGACGACATCGGGATCGCTGCTGCCATCGAAGCGGAACGACAGCCCTCCTCCGCCGGCGGGCTCCACATCATAGAACTCGACGCGGACCCCTCGGGCTCGAAAAGGCTCGATCATCGTCCGGCAGCAATACGATGGCAGAATGGCCGATCGCAGCCCGCGGCCCTCTCGAATGTCGAGGATGATGTGATCGAGGGCCGTCCGTCCGGAAACGAAGAGCCGGTTATCGGCGCCGAATTCCAGCCAGCCGGGAGCGCCGCCGGTCCGGGGCACGGGGAAAGCCGCCCTCCAGAACTCGCCGCCGATCTCGGAATTCATTTCGACGGTAGGGAGCGAAGGATCGACAGAACGACAACGTCAACATAGCGTCCGCGCTTGAACAGGCGGCGCCTCAATATCCCTTCCCGGACGAAACCGCATTTCGTGAAGAGCCGGAGGGAAACTTCGTTGTGCTCGCTGACCCGGGCGAAGACGCACTCCAACCGCAGTTCGTCGAACGCATACCGGATAAGCGCCCGAATGGCGTCGCTTCCGAAGCCCTGGCCGCGGGAAGCCCCATCCCGGATCTTGATGTGAATCTCGGCGTTCCCGTTCTTGGCGTCGATATCGGAGAGAACGACGGTCCCGATCGCGTCCTTTCCCTCGATGGTCTCGATGACGCACCGAAGCGTGCGCGTATCGCCGCCGAGCCCTGATTGCCAGGCGAGCTGCTGCCGGACAGAAACGGGGAACGACCAGCCGCCGAGGAGAAACTCCATCTCCGGATCGTTGATCATGTCGCGGAGAACGTCGGCATCCTTGTCCTCGATGGCCCGAAGCATGACCTTTTCGCCGATGATATTCATTTCACGTCTCCCATGGGCGCTTTGTATTGCGCTTGGCGATACTTGTCGAAATCCGGAGGAGCATCCTCACCGCGGACGCCGATGCCGGACCTTTGGAAAACCCGGAGGATGGTCCGGGCAATGATTCTGAAATCCAAACCCAGGCTCATCCGTTCGACATAGACGAGGTCAAAAGCGAACTTTTCCTCCCAGGACAAGGCGTTCCTGCCGTTGATCTGGGCCAGACCGGTGAGCCCGGGCCGCACGGAATGGCGGCGGCGCTCGGCGGAGGAATAAAAGGGCAGGTACTGGACGGCGAGCGGCCGCGGCCCGACGAAGCTCATGTCACCTTTGAGGATGATGAAGAGCTCGGGGAGCTCGTCCAGGCTTAGCGACCGCAGAAACATCATCGCCGGAGTCAGGCGGAGACGATCAGGCAGGAGGCCGCCCTGCCGGTCCCGGGTATTGCGCATCGTGCGGAATTTCAAGAGAGTGAAGACCTTTTCGTCGCGGCCCGGGCGCGGCTGGAAGAAAAGGACCGGCCGCCCCAGATCGATCAGGACGACCGCGGCGATTATGACGAGTGTCGGGGCCAGAAAGATAAGGGCGATCAAAGATAAGGACCAATCCAAAGCCCGTTTCAAGCTTCGTTTGTACAAGCTACCGCCTTTAGGCATTTCTGTTCGGCGATGGAAGGCGTAATTACTCAATAAGTTGTGGAGTCGGCGCAGGAGGGGGTGGGGTCGGTCATCTCGATTTGAGCAAAGCCTTCTATGAAGAGATAGCGATTCTGAGCCGCCAAATTCCGCAGATTCTCCAGATTAGCGGCATAAGTGAGGACATCCAAGTTTACAATAAACGCATCCGGTTCAGCGCGCTGTAGATAATGGTTAAAATTGGAGCCGATGAAACCGGCTCCACCTGTGACTAATATCTTTCGCATTTTGGGTTAGACACCGCCCTTAATCGAAATTAGCGGGCTAATCATAAACTTCAGTATCTTCCAGCCGAGCCCCTAAAGCATCCTTCGATGAGAGGA
>Ga0315286_10006233_pt1 | contig 11594 bp, 7 predicted proteins | sample YL17G10_0_MG_FD_205038 | JGI IMG/M metagenome (GOLD analysis project Ga0315286, IMG submission 205038) | Sediment microbial communities from Yellowstone Lake, YNP, Wyoming, USA - YL17G10_0 | ecosystem: Environmental > Aquatic > Freshwater > Lake > Sediment | place: USA: Wyoming | collected... | reverse complement strand
CCACGAGCGACACGTTGGGCTGGAACGCGGTGAAGTCCGCGCACGGCGGCTCGCCTCCGATCCACGGCGAGTAGAGATGAGCCTCGTGATGGTGAACACCCAGAAACGGTTTCCCGAGGGCAAACGCAACGGCTTGAGCGGCTCGGAGTCCGACCAGCAGGGCGCTGGGGAGGCCCGGGCCCCGCGTGGCGGCCACGGCGTCCAGGCTGGCCGGCGTCACCGCCGCTTCGCGCAAGGCGGCCTGGGCCACGGGCATGAGGTTCCGCAGATGCTCGCGGGTGGCCAACTCGGGGACGACGCCACCGTATTCGGCATGCAACGCAATCTGCGAGGAAACGACGTTCGCCTGCACCCGCCCGTCCTGGACCACGGCCGCGCTGGTTTCATCGCAGGAAGTCTCGAGGGCAAGCACCGTCATACGTCAGGCAAGCGCGCGGCAGTCCAGCCCAGCCAGGGGCCGGACCTGGGCAGGGAAGCTAGTGCGTGCTGGTGTCCGGCGTGGAGCGCTTGGCCGAAGCCCGGTCGCCAGGCCCCGACCGTTTCGTGTAGAGGTCCAGGCCACGGAGCACGTCGATGGCGCGCTCCAATTGCAGGTCGCGAACCTCGTCGAGCCGCTCCTGGACTTCGGCCGGCAGCGTTTCGGTGCCGCCCCGGCCGCGGTACCGGAGAGCTTCCTCCTGCACGTCAGTCATGGCGACCCCGATGTCGGGCGTGATGCCTTTTTCGTGAATGACCTTGTGGCTGGGAGTGTAGTACTTGGCGGTCGTGAGCCGGAACGCGGCCCCGTCACGCAGCGGAAAGATCTTCTGCACCGAGCCTTTCCCGAAGGTTTGTTCGCCGAGAATGATCGCGCGGGTGACTCCCGCGGCGGTGGTATCCTGGAGGCAACCGGCCACGATCTCGGATGCGCTCGCACTGCCGCTGTTCACCAGCACGACCATGGGCAGCTCGGCGTAGCGCCCCCGGCTGGAGGTGCGGAATTTGGACTGGTCCTCGGCGCGCTGGCCTTCGGTGGAGACGATGAGTTGGTTGCGCGGCAGGAAGAGCTCGCAGACCTTCACCGCCTGTTCGAGCAGGCCGCCGGGGTTGTCGCGCAAATCGAAGACCAACGCCCGCATGCCTTGCTTCTCGAGCTTCTTGAGCGCGGACTCGAGTTCGCCATCGGTCGGCTCGCCGAACTGCGTCAGCCGGAGGTAGCCGATGCCATGCTCGCCGAGCGGGAACTCGCGCTTGCCGTTGAGGTCCTTGACCGAGTCCACCTTCACGACCGCGCGGGTGAGCTTGACTTCGCGGGTTTCGCCCGACGAGGGGCGGAGGAGAGTCACGAGCACGGTCGTTCCCGGCTCTCCGCGCAGCCGTTTCACCGACTCCGGGAGGCCCATCTTCTCGGTGCTGCGGCCGTCGATCGTGAGGATGCGGTCGCCGCTGAGGATGCCCGCCTTGAAGGCGGGGGTGTCCTCCACCGGGGCGATGACGGTGAGCTGATCGTCGCGCAGGCCCACCATGAGACCCACGCCGCCGAAGCTGCCCTCCGTGTCCTTCAGGAGCTCGTCATACTTGGCCTGGTCCATGAACTCGCTGTGGGGATCGAGCGTGCTCAACATGCCGCGCAGGGCGGCATAGACCAGCTCCTGGTACGTCAGCTTGTCGCCGTCTACGTATTCCTGCCGCACCTGTTCCAGGACGCGGGTAAACAGCTCCATGTTGCGATAGACGTCGTCTTTGCCGTCGGTCTGGGCGTAAGTCAGGTAAATGCCCGCGCCCAGTCCCAGGTTCAGCGCCAGGGCGGTCACGAGCACGCCATATAAGATCCGCTTCCTCATAGCCTTCAAATGCACCGGCGCTCAAAGTAGCCGTCCTGCGGCCGGTTAGCAAGGCTCAGGCAGCCAGGATGGATTGCCGCTGGTGTCCGCACCGGTTCTTCAGTAGCGTTCCCGCCCATGACCACGCCCAATGCGGCGGAACCGTATCGAAACTGGGTGATTGCCCTCTTGCTGGCCGTGGCCGTCCTGGCCCTGTTCTGGCGGGTCGGCGACTACGACTTCACGAACTGCGACGACCCGGAGTATGTCACCGCCAACCCGGTGGTTCAGCAGGGCATCACGAACGAAGGTCTGCGCTGGGCTTTCGCCAACGGCTCGGCCGGCATGTGGCACCCGCTCACCTGGCTATCCCACATGCTGGACTGCCAGCTCTTCGGGCTCAATCCTGCCGCGCATCACCGGGTCAACGTGGTCTTGCACCTCCTCAATGCCCTCCTGCTCTTCTTCGTCCTGAAGCGCCTGACCGGCGCCCAGGAACGGAGCGCCCTGGTGGCGGCGATCTTCGCCCTGCACCCCTTGCACGTCGAGTCGGTGGCGTGGGTGGCGGAGCGCAAAGGTCTGTTGAGCGCCTGCTTCTGGATCCTCACGCTGTGGGCCTACCTGCGCTTCACCGAGCGGCGGTCGTGGCCGCGTTACCTCATCACGCTGCTGTGCTTCCTCTTCGGAGTGATGGCCAAGCCGGTCGTGGTGACGCTTCCGTTCGTGATGTTGCTGCTGGATTTCTGGCCGCTGAACCGCCTGCGAGCTGGCTCGGCCGCGCCGGGAAGTCCGACGCCTCCCACCGGCGAAGCCACGGTCGGGAAACCGCCCGACACGGTTTCCATCCCGCAAGCGATCCTTGAGAAGTTGCCGTTTTTTGCGATCAGCCTCGCGGCCAGCGTGGCCACCTTCCTGGCCAGCCGGACGGTTGAAGGAGCGTTGGCGGATCTGTCCGTTTCCGCTCGGCTGTCGAACGCGGTGGTCTCGTACGCCCGCTACCTCGGCAAGACTTTCGTGCCAGTGGACCTCGCGGTGATCTACCCGCACCCCGGCACGTGGGGGGTGGCGGCGACGTTCGCGTCCGTGCTGCTGCTGGGCGTGGTGTCGCTGGGGGCGCTGCTCTTCCTGCGGTCGCGGCCGTACCTGGTGGTGGGCTGGTTGTGGTTCCTGGGGACGCTGGTGCCGATGATTGGGCTGGTCCAGGCGGGCAGCCAGGCGATGGCCGATCGGTTCACCTATCTGCCGCACATCGGCTTGCTGATCGCTTGCGTGTGGGGCGTGGCCGACCTGTCCCGCGGGCTTCCGCGCCGCCGGACGGTTCTCACGGCTGCCGGCGGCCTCGCGCTGATCGCGTGCGCCTGGGTTTCACTGGCCCAACTGCGGCATTGGCGAAACAGTTTTGCCCTGTTCTCCCATGCGGTGTCGGTGACCCGGGACAACGCCATCGCGCGCTACAACCTCGGTCAGGCGCTTTCCCTGCAGGCGCAGGCCTTGGCGGATCGCAACCGGACGGCCGACGCCGCAGCGCTGTGGCGGGCCTCCCTCCCTCACTACGAGGAGGCCCTTCGCCTCCGGCCCGGCTACGCCAGCGCGGAAAACAACCTGGGGCTGACCCTGGCCATGCTGGGCGATCCCGCCGCTGCGACCAACCACTACGCCACGGCCCTGCGGCTGGAGCCGAAGAACGAGGCGGTTCATTTCAACTTCGCCCTGGCCCTGTCCACCCTGGGCCAATGGGACGCCGCCATTGAACACTTCCAGACCGTGATCGCCTTGGCACCCGGCCACGCGCTGGCGCATGTTCACCTGGCTCTGTCGTTGACCGCGGTCGCTCGGCACGGTGAAGCCCTCCGCGAATACCGCGAGGTGCTGCGCCTGAACCCGGACGAACCGGAGGTGTTGAACAACCTGGCCTGGATCCTGGCGGCCCATCCCTCGGCGGAACTCCGGGATGGAGCGCAGGCGGTGAAGCTGGCCGCCCGGGCGTGCGAGCTCACGGCCCGCCGCCAACCCGTATTCCTTGGCACGTTGGCCGCAGCACACGCCGAAGTCGGCGAGTTCGAGAAGGCAATCGAAACGGCGCAACAAGCGCGTGATCTGGCGCTTTCCCTCGGGCAGACGAACGTCGCGCAACTGAACGAGCAGTTCCGTAAGCTGTATCAGGAGCGGAAGCCAGCCAGGATCAACCCGTGACGGACACCTCGTCGGTGGTGGACGAGCAGAGGAACTCGTTCAACCTCCGTCATCCCATCACGGCTTGTTTTGAGCCCAACGGCTCAGGTAGGCCAGCACCTTGGCCGGTTGCTCGTGGTCCCTGTCGGCCAGGTTAGATTCAGCAAGACCCGCTGGCCTTGCTGTTGCGCCTGCGTCAGTGCCGCGGCCAGTTGTTGTTCCCCATCCGCGCGCGCGTCGTAGATTTCCGGTTTGCCTGCTCCCGCAGGTGGCCTCTCCGGGGCGCGTGCTGGTCTTGTCGCACAGCCAACCAGAAGTCCGGCGGCCAGCCCTCCCGCCAGGAGGCCGGAGTTCCAGGGCGTCTTCAGGCTCATGTCGCCAGCCTGGCAAGTCAGGGTCCGAACGCAAGCCGGCAGCCAGCCGGCAGCCGGCCGGCTCACCGTGTCGAGCGGCACTCCTTCCCCGCAACAATGGCAATCTCGGACTTGAGCTTTCGGGTTCGTCGATTACCTTCCGGCCATGCCGATCTATGAGTTTCATTGTGCGAGCTGCGGGAATGACAGCGAAATCCTGGTGCGCTCGTCGCGTTGGAAGGGGACGAAGTGCCCGCGATGCGGTTCCACGAAACTGACGAAGGAGCTCTCGTCCTTCGCTTCCCGCAGTGGTGGTCCCTCCCCATCGGCTCCGCCTTGCGAAGGTGGCGCCGGGGCCTGCGGTTGCCAATGCACCGGACGCGGCCACCGGCACTGAACCGGAGAAGCGAAACTCCGCTAACGACAAACCTCTGCCGCGCTCACGCGTTGCAGGTCTTCGACCACCCAATCGGGTCGGTGCGCCTTCAGATACTCGAGCGTCGCACCCCCGGTGGCAACGGCCAGCACCTTGGCGCCGATGGCCCGGCCGCATGCGATGTCGCGCGGGGTGTCGCCGACCACCACGATTTGATCGCCGCTCAATTCCGTGCGCAGCAACCGGTCCCCGCGCGCCTTGGCAATCGCGGCGATCCGGTTCCGATCCTCGTGATCGTCCCCGAACGCGCCGGTGTCAAAGACCTCCCACAGGCCGTAGCGACGCAGTTTGATCTCCGCCCCCAGCCGGATGTTCCCGGTCAGCAGGCCGAGCGCAGGCGGCTCCGGCAACGCCCGGAGATCCTCGAGCAATCGCCATACGCCCGCGCACGCGCCCCCACTCGCGTTGTTGGCCAACAGGTGTTCGAGCCAGAACACATAGGCGGCAAAGAAACGGTCGAAGTTCTCCGGAGAGGCTGGGATGCCACAGTTGCCAAACGCTTCGCGGACGAGCGAGGGATCGGTGCGCCCGCCGAACTTGATGCCTTCCGTGCCGTTGGGTTGGCCAAACTCACTGGCCAGCGTGCGGGCAAAGGCCTTCACGCCAGCGCCGCCGGTGTGAATCAGGGTGCCATCCACGTCGAACAGGACCAGTCGAACCACGCGCGGAGCGTAAACGGCGCGGCCCGCCGGGCGCAACCTTAGAACCTCTTTGACCTCGGTAGGGCGAACCGTTCTCCGTGAGCCGTCTTGGGCAAGCCCGTCCCGGGATCGGCTGGGCAAAAGCGGCCTCGAAACGGGGTGGGTTCGTTGCCTTTTTGTGACTGCAGGGGTAACGCCTGACACCAGCCTGAGATGCTCAGCCCGTGGAGCCGGAAGCGGCGCCCACCCGAATCCACTGCCACTTTGTTGAAGGATCGGCCTCCGCTCGTCCGTATAAGCTTATGTTCGGAGCCGCGTAGATGAGGCGCATCCGGGTGTCTGCGGTGGACGCCGGTGCTCGCAGCGCGGAACGAAAACATGGCAGCAAAGGGAGACGAGGTGGCCGGGGTCGGAGCCCGACGCGCCGGCGAGGCCAGGGATTCGGTGGCGCTCTCCACGGCTCGGTCTGGCCGGGAAGCGAACGCCGAACTTCAGAAGGGCTTCGTCTCTTCAGGTTGATTGAGGTCGGGAATATGGGCAGTCACCTGGACCCAACGCAATTCCCGGGCACGCCGGCGGATCGTCACCGATCGCCAGATGACAACTGTGGTGTCATCCGTACCCTTATCGGCGGCGACGTGCCCGCATTCCGAGTGTCCATCGTCACGACCGATCCTGGCGTGGAATTCTCCGTCAACTCCGCGCTCGCCGGTCTTCCTCGAATCCAGGCGCTGGGGTGTTTCTCGTGTGCGCGTGAGGCTCGGATGGCGTACTCACAAGCCAAGCCCGATTTGACTCTGGTAGACGTGGACGGCCTCGGCACTGGCGGGATCGAGTTCATCCAGGAACTGAAATCCTCGAACCCGGGGGTTCGGGTCATCGTCATCTCAGCTTTGGCCGACGCGGAATCCATCAGGCAAGCGGTCGGGTCCGGGTGCGATTCGTACCTGATCAAGCCGTTCTCTGTGTCCCAGTGCCAGGCCAGTGTGCAATGGGTTCTGGAGAGGATGCGCGGCTGGCTCTTCGCCGACACGATGCCAGTCCGACCCGAGGGTCCCTGTGCTCGACAGAGGATGGGATGCTGCCCCAGGTTGTCTGAGCGGGAGCGCCTGGTCCAACAATGCTTGAGCCAAGGGCTTCTGTATAAGGAGATCGCCTTCCAACTCGAGCTGAGCGTGGCGTTGGTCGAAAAGCTTGTCCATCGGATCCTGATGCGCTTTGGGGCCCGCAATCGCACCGAGGCTGGCCTTCAATGGCTGAGGTGCCTGTGGTGTGCTCAAAGGCAGTTTGCCCGGCCCGAACGCGGAGCACGAGTCTTGCCAAATGCGGTCATCGCAGTCTCGCCGCGGGGGTAATTCTTATTACCCTAGTCGTGAGTGATCTATTGGTGGAAGCTGGATAACGCGGGACTTAAGGACGCATGAACGACAGGACCCACCGTTTTGGGGAGCAGGGCAAGGAGCCCAGTGAAGAGAACTACCCAACACCCTCGCCGGCAATCCCTGTTCATTGCCCACAGGCCAGCCTGTCCGGCGTCCTGTGCGACAGCACCGCCCTTCCCGCGAATCGCGACGCAACGGGTTTTTCGCTTGAGGCGTCGGGAAACGCTGAACCAGACAAAAACGGAGGACAATCATGAGAACCAGAAGTAATATGTCGCTCGTCAATCGAGCAACCACCAGTGTCTTTGGGCAGCCATCAGATGTCGAGTCGGGATACCCGACATCGAGGTGGGAAACCATGACGAAGCTGGCTAAAAGAACGATACTCGTTATCGTCTGCACGCTGCTCTCGGTGGCGCAGCTCCAGGCGCAAACGAGTCTGTACCGTGAAGACCGGATCTTGGTGAAGCCATCGGGGAACATCGATAGCCTGCACACCCGCCTGGGCACCCGCATCCTGCGGAGCTACCCGCAGATTGGGAATATTCAGGTGATTGAACTGCCCGCAGGCCTGACTGTTGCTCGCGCGATCGCGGAGTTTGAAAGGAGCGGCCTGGTGCAATACGCCGAGCCGGACTATCTCTACCACGCGACGGTCACGTATCCGAACGACCCAGCGTTCACGAACGGAACACTCTGGGGACTCCACAACACCGGCCAGAACGGCGGCGTGAACGATGCCGACATCGACGCCCCGGAAGGGTGGGATAGACGAACCAACGCCAGCAGCGTGATCGTGGCTGTGACCGACACGGGTGTCCGTTATACCCATGAGGACCTCGCTGGGAATATGTGGACAAACCCCGGAGAAACGGCTGGAAACGGGATCGATGACGATGGCAACGGCTACGTTGATGATGTTCACGGCATCAATGCCATCACGAATTCAGCACCTCCGATCGACGATAACCACCACGGAACCCATGTCGCCGGGACCATCGGCGCTGTCGGCAACAACAGCACCGGAGTTGTCGGGGTAGCCTGGAGTGTCAGAATCATGGCTTTGAAATTCCTGAACTCGTCGGGATCCGGCAGCGCCAGCGACGCCATCGAGTGCATCGACTATGCAACCAAGATGCGCGCTCACATCATCAATGCCAGTTGGGGGGGCACGGGCTTCAGTCAGGCCTTGCGGGAAGCGATAGCGCGGGCGCGCAATCAGGGAATCCTCTTCGTTGCCGCCGCCGGGAACACCTTGTATGGCGGCAGCGACAACGACAGCTATCCATTGTATCCGGCAGGTTATGATTTGGATAACGTCATCGCCGTAGCGGCTTCCACGCGAACCGATGCACGAGCATCGTACTCCCACTGGGGACTTGTCTCCGTCCACTTGGCTGGTCCGGGCGGCGAAGTCCCGAACCCATACAATACCAACTACCCAACTTGGACCAACGGCATCTACTCAACGTGGAACTCGTCCGACTCGGCTTATCAGTATCTCGCCGGGACCTCCATGGCGGCACCGCACGTTTCTGGCGCCCTGGCTCTCCTGTGGGCCTATGAGGCGGTTGAGTCCTATGTCCAACTGAAGAATCGGCTCCTCTCGTCCACCGATCCGCTCGCGGGTTTCTCCGGACGGTGCCAGACCGGCGGCCGATTGAACCTCAACGGTGCCCTCAGCACGACATTCTGGCGGCCTCGCAACAACAACTTCGCCAATTCCTTCACGATCGCGAGGCCGTCTTCCGTCAGTTCGATCACCTTCGTCGCAAACAACGTTGATGCCACGAAAGAGGCCGGTGAACCGAACCACGCGGGCAACGCCGGGGGCAAGTCCGTCTGGTGGAACTGGCAGGCTCCGTCCACCGCAAGCGCAACCTTCGCCACGAAAGGGAGCGGCTTCGACACGCTCCTGGCGGTCTATACGGGGTCCTCGGTGTCGAATCTCACACTCGTGACCTCGGATGACGAGGGCGGCCAATGCGGCACGAGCCAGGTGACTTTCACGCCGGCTTCCGGCACCACCTATCGGATCGCCGTGGACGGAAACGATGGGGCACAGGGCACAATCAAACTCACGTTGCAGACCAGTTCTGCGGCTCAACCGGCCAGTCTCAGGTTTGTCCTGGGAACCGTGGATCGAACCAGCGGCCAATTCGCTGTCACCATCAACGGCCCAGCTTCAGCCACGGAGGTGACAGAGATCTCCTCGGATCTGTCCGTTTGGACACCTTACGCGACCAACACGTTGAGCGGCGGGGGGGCCTACAACTACACGGACACCAACGCGTCCTCATCGATACGGTTCTATCGGGCTCGGATCCCCAGCACTTCTCAGGAGTCCTGCAATGTCGTGGGTTACGCTGATCTGGGGGTGACCGCCGAGGTGTTCAGGATGATTGCCAACCCATTCAACGCGGTTGACAACAGGGTCACCGCGCTGCTGCCCTCGCCGCCAGAGGGCACGACCATCTACAAGTACGACCCGGGCAGCGGCGGCTACATCGAGATTGCCTACGTGGACGGCGCATGGGAGGGCGATGATCTCGACATGACTCTCGCGCCTGGGGAGGGCGTGTTCATCTACACCGGCGTCAACTGGACCGCCACATTCGCAGGCGAGGTCGCGCAAGGCCACGGCGTGAACCCGGTGGACAACGGCCTGACCATCCGCAGTTCGATCGTGCCGCAGGCAGGACGCGTGGTCACCGACCTGCACCTGCCGGTAGTCAATGGGGATACGGTCACCCGGGTGATCAACGGGACCAATGCCACCTACACGTTCAGCAGCGGCGCGTGGTCGCCGTCGGAGCCGAGCGTGTCCATCGGAGAATCGTTCTGGAACAACAAGAGTATCGGGTTCTGGTGGCACCGGAACTTCCTCATTTGGCCTTGACGGTTTGGAGCGGGCGGCTAACGTAAATTGCCGGTGAAAATCGGCCCACCATTGACAATGGTGGGCCGACGCTTCGGCAGATCGGGATTAAGCACACCGATGGGGCTTGATTTATGAAGATCATGGATGGCGCCAAACGCCTTGTTTTGCTGGTGATCGCGGCAGCGGGGTCGGCGCAGGCGGTGGCTGGGGAAACCATCTACTTTTTGGTCGCGGAGCCTGCGTTTCGCCCGGCGGAAGTGCGAGCCAACGACTCGTACGTCCTCCCATTGTCAGAGGAAGGGGACGTGGAGTATGCCCGCTACCTGATCGAACGGAATCGGCTGGGCTTCTTGGATGGGGACGAGACGATCGTGGTCGCCCGAGTGTTGGCTGGAAAGGACGGTGTCAATCGGAATCACTTGGATCCGAGGTTCCCTGAATGGTCGTGGCATGTGGAGGCGTTCCATGATTTCGGTGCGTACACCGCGGAGATTCTCGATGGCTGGCCGACTGGTCTGGAGGGGATGACGGGCGGATTCGAGATTGGATTCTGGGATTACACTGTCGTCCGAGAACTCGGCCCGATCCCGCTTTATCTATCCATCCTCCCCGAGGTGGAGGACCTCGAATTCTACTGGAGCGGGGTCGGCACGAACCATGTCTATACGCTGGAAAGGAATGAGTCTCTGACCGGCACGAATTGGTTCTCGCTGCCCGGCGCTGATTGGCCGCTGAAGACCAACCACTGGACGCTGCCGCGGACGAATGCCACCGCTGGCTTCTATCGAGTGAGGGCGGAGGCGTCCAACCCGGGATTGAACGTGTCAATCCGCGTTGATTTATGAGGATCGTGCATGCCACCAAACACCTCGTCTTGCCGGTGATCGCGGCGACCGGGTTGACGCAGGTCGTGGCTGGCCAGACCATCTACTTCCTGGTCGCGGAACCCGCGTTTCGCCCGGAGGAGGTGAGGAGGAAAGACTCCTATGTCCTGCCGTTGTCACGGGAGGAGGACCTCGAGTATGCCCGCTACCTGATCGAACGAAATCGGCTGGGCTTCTTGGACGGGGATGAGACGATCGTGGTCGCCCGGGTTTTGGCCGGGAAGGACGGTGTGAATCGGAATTTCGTCGATCCGATATTTCCGGAATGGTCGTGGCATGTGGAGGAGTTTCTTGGTTTCGCTGCGTACACCGCGGAGATCCTCGATGGCTGGCCGACTGGTCTGGAGGGGATGACGGGCGGAGCCGAGATTGGATTCTGGGCTTACACTGTGGTCCGAGAACTCGGCCCAGTCCCGCTTTACCTGTCCGTGCTCCCTCAGGATCAGGACCTCCAGTTTTTCTGGAGCGGTGTCGGCACGAACCATGTCTATACACTGGAAGGGAAGCAGTCACCGGCCGGCACGAACTGGTTTCCGCTCCCCGGGGCCGATTGGCCGCTCAGGACCAACCACTGGACCCTGGCGCGGACGAATGCGACTCCCGGCTTCTATCGAGTGAGGGCGGAGGCGGCCAACCCTGGATTGACCGTGCCGATGGGCGTTGGTCTATGAGGATCGTGGATGCCACCAAACGCCTCGTTTTGCCGGTGATCGCGGCGGCCGGGTTGGCGCAGGTCGTGGCCGGCGAGACTATCTACTTCCTGGTCGCGGAACCCGCGATCCGCCCGGCAGAAGTGCGAGCCAACGACTCGTACGTCCTGCCATTGTCACAGGAAGGGGACGTGGAGTATGCCCGCTACCTGATCGAACGGAATCGGCTGGGCTTCTTGGATGGGGACGAGATGATCGTAGGCGCCCGAGTGTTGGCTGGGAAGGACGGTGTCAATCGGAATCACTTGGATCCGAGGTTCCCTGAATGGTCGTGGCATGTGGAGGAGTTCCTTCGTTTCGCCGCGTACAGCGCGGAGATTCTCGATGGCTGGC
>Ga0315286_10006232_pt1 | contig 11596 bp, 9 predicted proteins | sample YL17G10_0_MG_FD_205038 | JGI IMG/M metagenome (GOLD analysis project Ga0315286, IMG submission 205038) | Sediment microbial communities from Yellowstone Lake, YNP, Wyoming, USA - YL17G10_0 | ecosystem: Environmental > Aquatic > Freshwater > Lake > Sediment | place: USA: Wyoming | collected... | reverse complement strand
AAACTGAAAAAAAGCCCGGCAAAGTAGGTAGGAGGTAAGATAATGGCAAAAGTGAAAAATGTGGGAGAGGTTTACAAGTGCAGTGTCTGCGGCAATGTCGTAGAAGTAAAAAAAGTCGGTGGAGGAGAGTTAGTTTGCTGCGGAAAACCAATGGATAGAATAGAAGGAGGCAAATAAGATGGCTAAATCTATCAAAGGTACTAAAACAGAGCAGAATCTTTTAAAGGCATTTGCCGGAGAATCGCAGGCCAGAAATAGATACACTTATTTTGCCAGCGCAGCCAGAAAAGAAGGATTTGAGCAGATTGCCAATATTTTTATCGAGACGGCAGAGAACGAAAAAGAGCACGCTAAATTATTTTTTAAAGCCTTAGAAGGCGGGGATCTGGAGATAACCGCCACTTATCCGGCGGGAGCAATTAAGGATACCAAGACTAATTTAGGGGAAGCAGCTGCCGGAGAAAATATGGAGTGGACGACTATTTACGCTGATTTTTCTAAAACCGCTAAAGACGAAGGTTTCCCGGAAGTGGCGCGCACTTTTGAGCAGGTTGCCAAAGTTGAAAAATTCCATGAGTCAAGATACAGGAGGCTGATCAACAATATCGTAAACGGCGAAGTATTTAAGAAGAAGCAATCAGCAAAATGGCACTGCATTAATTGCGGCTATGTTTTTGAAGGCGCAGAGGCTCCCAAAGAATGCCCCGCCTGTAAACACCCTCAGGCGTTTTACGAGGTATTGGCAGAAAATTTTTAAAAGAAATAGGTATATTAGGTGAAAAAATGAAGGAAAAAATTTTTGTATCGGTTGTATTGTTAATAATTCTCTTGGCTTGTTTTAACAGAAACAGCAAAGCCGGGTTTGGAGATAACAACGAGAATATTAATACGGCAGGATGGAGATCGTGCTACATAGAAGAATTAGGCCTTCGTTTTAAAGTTCCCAGTGCTTGGTCAGAAGGATCTTTAGATGGATATCGGGGGGCTCTTTTTACGATTTCTAAGGAGTTCTTAGGTACTGTCACAAAAGAATTTTTTATACTTGTATCTAAGGATAAATTAAACCCATTTGCTTTGCCGCTTCTTCGCAGCAGCATTACGGATTTAGAAAAATATGAGATAAAGAGCGCTCAGGTTGTCGTTGACGCAACAGATGTATTAATAAAATATTGTGTTCCCAAGGAAGATATTAATCAATCCGCTGCCGGCGTTCATGTCGGTAAGAAAGACAGGGTAACTCTGGAGGTAGTCGAACTACCCAAAAATAATAAATATTATTATATTGCATGGTATAACATTAAGCCAAACGCATTTAAAATGGAGGATACAGAAAACGATGCGCTATTCAAAAAAATACTGGTTAACCTTAAAATAGAGTCTGAGGGCTTGAATTTTAGTACTCAAGAAGAAAAGGAGAATAAGCAAATTCAGAAATTTAAAAAAGCAGTAACTTTAGGATCTCATGTTTATCGGAATGAGGAAGGCGGATTTGAAATGAATGTGCTTACCGATAGACTTCCGCTTATACGCGGTTGTCTCAAAGATTCTTGCCACAAGGCCAGTCGCTCTTATTGGGAGGATTGGGAAGCGATATTTTATGATTATGATTTTGCAGACTTTCGCAGCCAGGCAAAAGGAATTCCTGCTATCCGAATTACTGTTAAAAAATGTGGTCCCGACGACAATTTGAATTCATGTTTCGCAAATACCAGCTCTACTTGTGGGGGTATTCCTTACGATGATGTAGTAGGATCCTATGGAGTAGCCAGTTTAGAAACTTCACCTGCCAATTTTTTAGGATTTCCGGCAAAAAGGTTTAAGGTTTCTTGTCTTGAGGGTAGAGTGGAAGAGGGGATAGCCTTTTTGCGCAAAGATCCATTGCAGCCTGCGCTATATAATCCTTACTTATATACCATATTGTTTTTAACTACTCCCCAGATAGAAACTTCTTTTTCCAGAGAAGTTGCTGAATCAATGCTTTCTACTTTTAAATTTATTAATAAAGCAGAAATTAAACTACGGGCTTCCCTGAAAGATGAAAAAGCCCTTGAAGGATTTTTACCGGACTTAATGATAAAAGATATTTATTATAGTGGCCCTGCCCCCTATATTTATTTTACTTATTGCAATAACGGTAAAGGTGCTTCTGTGGAAGAGTTTAATATTAAACTCCAAACTGCGGATGGAATGTTTCCCGGTACTTTTTCAGTTCCTATGCCTGGATGTTGTCTGACTACCGGCGGTATAACTATCGGGTTGATAGGAGCTAAAGAGGGTGATATAAAAGAGGTCACTGCTTATATTGATTGGGAAAATAAAGTAAAAGAGTCTAACGAAGAAAACAATACCATGGAAAAAACAATAAATTTTTGTCCGGTGGAAAATATATGTGAAGATACTGACGGAGGGAAAAATTATTCAGAATTTGGAGGAGTTCGGGTGAACCGAGGTTCAGATATTTCGGTTTTGGGTGATTGTTGTAAGAAGTATAAAAGTGGAGGGCCGTGCGTAGATGAGTCTCCTTATTTATTTGAAGCTTATTGTGATGGTAATACTCCAGCCCATATTTTATATGAGTGCCCGCAAGGCTGCCGCCGGGGAGCATGTATACAACCCCAAAGCAAATCCCCTCCCAGTGTTCCCAGTCCTACCTTTGAGATTAAACCAAAGGCTGTACAAACGAAATGGAACTTAGAAAGATAGAAATGGAAAATAATGAAGGCTCTTTATGCTTAAAGTAATAGATTATAAAAAAGAGTTAAACTCGGCCCAGCTTCAAGCTGTGCAGTCAACAGAAGGGCAGTTTCTGGTGATTGCCGGAGCCGGCAGCGGCAAGACCCGCGTGCTGGTGTATCGCGTGGCTTATCTGGTGGAAAAAGGAATCAAGCCGGACGAAATACTTTTGCTTACCTTTACCCGTAAGGCAGCAGAAGAAATGCTTCGGCGCGCATCGCTGCTTTTAGACGACAGATGCCAGAAGGTTTCAGGTGGCACATTTCATTCCTTTGCTAACAGCGTCTTAAGGAAGTATGCCAAGGTTTTAGGGTTATCCAATAATTTTACCATTCTAGACCGTGCGGATTCCGAGGACGCCGTAAACTTGATCCGCACCCAATTAGGATTTAATAAAACCGACAGGCGCTTTCCCCGCAAAAGAGCGATCATGGAGGTAATCTCCATCAGCGTGAATAAATCAGAGAAAATCGAAGACGTGCTTTACGATGAGTATCCGCAATTTATTGAGTGGACGGATGAAATTGATAAAATAAACCAGGAATACAAGAAATACAAACATTCTAAGTCGCTGGTGGACTATGATGACCTGCTGGTTTTTCTTAAAGATTTACTGGAAAAACATGAAAATGTGCGCTTTACCCTGGCTAACAAGTATAAATACATTATGGTGGATGAATATCAGGATACCAATAAACTGCAGGCTTATATTGTCTGCCTTTTAGCCTGTGAGCATAAAAATATCATGGTGGTGGGGGATGATTCCCAAAGCATTTATTCCTTCCGCGGGGCGAATTTTAAGAACATCATGGATTTTCCTAAGATTTTTAAGGATGCCAAGATCATTACCTTGGAAGAGAATTACCGTTCCACACAGCCGATTCTAAATATGACCAATGAGGTAATTCGCTTTGCCGAAGAAAAATTTGAAAAAAATCTTTTTACCAGAAAGCCGGGGAAGAAGCTACCGGTTTTTGTGGATGCCAGGGATGAAAACAGCCAATCCAAATTTATTGTGGATAAAATATTAGAATTAAGAGAAGAGGCTATTGAGTTGGGAGATATGGCAGTGCTTTTCCGCTCCGGCTGGCATTCCAACGATCTGGAAGTGGAACTGGCAAATCGCAATATTCCTTTTGTAAAATATGGCGGCCAGAAATTTGTCGAGTCAGCGCATATTAAGGATGTAATCGCTTATCTGCGCATCGTACATAATCGAGCTGACCAGATCAGCTGGTACAGGGCGCTTTTATTGCTTAAAGGAGTGGGCCCGAAAACCGCGGAACGTATAATTATGGAGGTGGTAGCAAACAGGGAGAGCTTGGTTATAGATAAAAAGTTCCTCGATAAAATTGACGGCCTGGAAGCGCTTTTAGAATTGTTAAAGAAAATTGATATTACCCAACACCTGCCCGTTTATATGATTCAAGTTTTTTTAAAATATTACCAGCCGCTGCTTAAAGAAAAATATGATGATTTCAATAAACGCCTGAATGATTTGGATTCACTGGAGCGCATTGCTTCAAGGTATAAGTCCCTGGAGCAGTTCCTCACCGATATGGCGCTTGAGCCTCCCGAGAGAAGCATGGTTGAGGCAGGGAGTAAAGATAAAGACGATTCAACGCTCACCTTATCCACAATTCATTCGGCAAAGGGCCTGGAGTGGCACAGCGTATTTGTGATTTATGTGGCAGAGGGGCACTTGCCGTCGTATTTTTCTTTGGAAGATAAAGATGCCATTGAAGAAGAGCGCCGGCTATTTTATGTGGCGGTGACGCGGGCCAAGGAGAACCTCTTTCTATTAAAGCCCCACATTGACCGCTCGCCCAGAAGTTATTTTGACGGCGCAGGTTCGGTGTTTACCACGGTCTCGCGCTTTTTAGATGAAGGAAACATCATGAGTAAATTCGTGGAGACCGAAAGCGCCGGTGCTGAAGATTTCGAGGATATTTCCTTAGAGGAAATTATCGGGAAGCGTCCAAAGCCTGACCAGGATTTATTGGATACGATGAAAGACTACTTTCGTCCATAAGTTCTTAAGGAGCCGGGAATACTCCTGTTGGCATTACTTTATTGGTAATTTCAGGATTTATGATAGAATATGAAATAGGGCAGACCTATTAAGATAAAACAAATAACAGGAGGAGGGAAAATGGAACAGGATTTTGATGTTAAATTAGCAATAGGTTGGGCAATTAAAGCTGCAATTGCCGTTATAGCTTTAATGATTTTATTTGCAAGTTTTTATGTGATAGGAGTGGGTCAGGTAGGCGTAATCTTTAATCAGGCTACAGGAAGGACTAAATCGGTTCAATCAGGATTTAGCTTAAAAATACCGATTGTTGAACAGCTTAGTGTATTTGATATTAGAACACAGAGAATTGATATAGTAGAAGATTGCGCTTCTAAGGATTTACAGCTTGTTAAAATGAAAACAGTGATAAACTATCACCTTGATTATACTAAAGTAAATGAAATATTTACCAAAGTAGGTAGAGATTATACTGATAAGATTATAATCCCTATAACCAATGAAATCGCTAAATCTTTAGTCTCGCAATACACTGTAGAAAATATTATTGTAAAACGAGCGGAATTAAAAGATGCCATTGAAGAAGCTTTACGTTTAAAATTAAAAGAGTATTTTGTAGTCATTGAAAGTGTCAATTTGGTAAATGTAGATTTTACTCCGGAATTCAATAGGGTAGTTGAAGCGAAACAGATCGAAGAACAGAAAATCAAAACAGCTGAATATAAGAAGATGCAGGCAGCGCAAAATAAAGAAGCAGTTATTTTGGAAGCTGAAGGAGAATCAAGAAGGCAGGAATTAATAAAAGCAACCGTTAATCCCCAAATTGTTTCTTTAGAGTGGATTAAAAAGTGGGATGGTACTCTTCCGCGTACAATGTTAGGGGACAAAACAGTGATGATGTTTAATCAAGACGAGAAATAAGGATGTGGATATAGCTACTCCTCTTAAGGGCTGGACTTAACCGTTCAGCCCTTTTTGTTTATAAAGTAGTTAGTTGAATTTCCCTACCTTAACAGCTTAATAACTGATTATAATTGACTTAATTTTATATTTAAGTTAAAATACTATCCGCTATTGAAAATAGGTAAGTAAGTCAGGGCCATTAGCTCATCTGGTAGAGCAGGACACTCTTAATGTCAAGGTGGCAGGTCCGAGTCCTGCATGGCCCACTTTTTATTTCCAAAACTTGTGAAAAGCTACGAAATTATCGAACACACCGCAGATATCGGCATCAAGGTGAAGGGTAAAGATTTAAAGGAATTATTTAAAAATGCGGCTGCAGCGATGTTTGACCTCATTGCCGAAAGAAAAGACTCAGGAGCCGTTAGCCGGAAAAAAATAAAAGTAGAAGAGCATGCAGATGATTTAGAAGAACTTTTTGTTAATTGGCTCAATGAATTACTCTCCCTATCTGCAACAAAAGAATTAATATTTCCTGCCTTCGAAATCAAAAAATTAGATAAAAAAAACTTGAAAGCAATCGCTATGGGAGAAAACATAAATAAATATAAAGTAAATAGAGAGATAAAAGCCGCCACTTATCATGCGCTGGAAATCAAGGAGGCCGAAAGCGGCTGGCAGGCACAGGTTATATTTGACGTATAGGCTATGAGATTATGAATATGGCAGAATCAAGCGGAGTGCCGTTAGAGAAGATTGATGATTACCGTTGGCGCATACCTAAATCTTACAAGGAAGGGATGCGCGTACCCGGCATTATTTATGCTGACGAAAAATTATTAAAGGATATTCGACAGGATAAGGCACTTGAACAGGTGGCAAATGTGGCTTTTTTGCCGGGAATAGTCAATGCTTCTTTAGCTATGCCGGATTTACACTGGGGATACGGATTTCCTATCGGCGGCGTGGCAGCAACTGATGTTGATGCCGGTGGGGTGATTTCTCCCGGCGGAGTGGGTTTTGACATAAATTGCCTCTGCGGAAATGCTTATATCCTTAATGAACTAGGATATAGAATCAGAATAAAAGATTACGAGAAAGATTTCTCCAAGAGCAAATTAGTTTGTATGGATTTTAATAAAGATAGAGCTGAAGGTACTGAAATAGTAAGATTTTTTAAACAAAAACCTAAAGTCGCAGTGTTCAACCTTATTACCGAGACACAAAGATTTATAGAGGCGACTGGCGACCATCCATTCTATACAAGAAATGGCATGAGGCGGTTAAGCAAGCTTGCGCCCGGAGATAAATTAGCAATCTATCCATTTGAAGGCGTTGATTACCAAGACCCTGCTTCAGATATACTCGTGGATAAAGAAGATATTATAGAGCTAATCCATAAATTAGGCAAAACTCAAGACGGAGGAGCCATTGAGCAGTTGATTGCTTACCTTAAGAATTTAGATATATTGCCATTAAGATATAATTCTTGGCAATTGCCTTATTTACTTAAGATTATGGGATATTGTTTTGGAGATGGCTCGGTATATTTTACAGGGGAAAGAAAACGCGGCACAGCTTGTTTTTATGGAAGCAAAGAAAATTTAGAGCAAATAAAAGAGGATTTATTAAAAATTGGTTTTAAATCTTCTATTTACTCTAGGCACAGGCACCATAAAATAAAGACCATGTATGCGGTTACTGAATTCCAGAGAGAAGAGTTTTGGCTTAAAGTTGGATCGCGCGGCTTTGCGTTACTTTTGGCAGCTCTCGGTACGCCCGTTGGTAATAAATGCCGCCAGCCTTATAATTTACCTAAGTGGCTATTCGAAATTCCGCTATGGCAGAAGAGGTTATTTCTGGCGGGCCTATTTGGGGCAGAATTATCCGCGCCTAAAACGATGACAGGGCATGGTTATAATTTTTATCCTCCAGTTTTATCTATGAATAAAACAGGGGAAAACGTTGAGTCAGGAATAGAATTCCTAAGGGGTATTTCAAGATTGCTTAAAGAGTTTGATGTTGATACTTTAAAAATTAGCCAACGAAAAGAATTCACCAATAAGGATGGATTAGTTTCTTATCGTTTAAGATTGATATTGTCAGGTAAAGCAAGAGATTTAATAAACCTCTATGGTAAAGTAGGATTTGAATATAATCACAAACGGATGTTTCTGGGGAATGTCGCTGCTGGCTATTTGAGATTGAAAGAAGCTATAATAAACGAAAAAAAGGAAATAGCGGTTTTGGCACCTAATTTATACAATTCAGGCAGTTGGAATAGGCAATGTTTATATGAATACCTGGGGAGCTCTCCATATATCAGTGAAAAGTTTATTGAGCGCTCCTTATACGAACCTAGAAAAACAGAGCCCAGGATTTGGTCCGAAACTATGACTTTTGCGGAATATCTAAAAACAGCAACGGAAGGTTTGGGTTGTTCGGGTATGGTTTGGGAGCAAATAAAGGTAATCTCAGGTATAGAATATAATGAATATGTATATGATTTTACAGTTGCCCACCCCCACCATAATTTTATTGCTAATAATTTTGTAGTTTCTAATTGCGGCGTTAGATTATTAAAGACAAACTTCCAATATGATGAGATAAAAAACAAAATCAAGGATTTAGCCGCGGTATTATTTTCCGATATTCCTTCCGGACTAGGTTCCAAGGGAGATATAAGAGTCAGCGCGAGGGAAGAAAGAGAGATTTTAGTCAAGGGTGCTAAGTGGGCAGTGGAAAATGGCTATGGCAGTGAAGATGATTTAGAGTGCACTGAAGAATACGGCGCTATACCGGGCGCGGATCCCGAAGCAGTTTCAGACAGGGCTTATGAAAGAGGCAAGGCGCAGTCCGGAACCCTTGGTTCGGGGAATCACTTTTTAGAAGTGCAAGTGATTGATCAGCTTTATAACCGCGATATCTGCGATGAATTTGGTTTGACTTTGGGGCAGATAACCATTATGATACATTCTGGTTCACGCGGCCTGGGTTTTCAGGTTTGTGATGATTACACAAAAAGTATGATCCGTTGTTTAGAGAAATATAATATAAATGTCCCTGACCGGCAGCTTGCCTGTGCTGCGGTTAATTCTACTGAAGGAAAAAGCTATCTCGGGGCGATGAAATGTGCGGCAAATTATGCTTGGGCAAACCGGCAGTGCCTGATGTATCTTACGCGTAAAGCCTTTGAAAGGTTTTTTAGTATGTCTTGGCAGAAGATGGGGATGTTCCTTATTTATGATGTAGCCCACAATATTGCCAAGATCGAAAAACATGTGGTTGATGGTAAAGAAAAAACGCTCTGCGTCCATCGTAAAGGCGCAACGCGTGCTTTTGGCCCCGGGCATCCGGCGTTGCCGGATAGATATAAAAAGACCGGTCAGCCGGTGATTATCCCCGGAGATATGGGTAGGAATTCTTATCTTTTAGTAGGGACCCAAAAGGCAATGGAAGAAACCTTTGGGAGTGCCTGCCACGGCGCTGGCCGGGTAAAATCCCGTACCGCAGCAGCTAAATCCATAAATTTAGGCACATTATTAAAAGAATTAGAATCCAAGGGGATAACGGTTATGGCTTCTGGCAGAGGAACAATTGTAGAGGAAGCGCCCCAAGCCTATAAAGATGTAAATGAGGTAGTAGATGTAGTGCATCATGCAGGAATTTCTCAACGTGTATGTCGGATGCGGCCGCTGGGAGTGATTAAAGGGTAAATAGATACGCCAAAAATATGTTAGATATAAAATTCATCCGCGAAAATTTAAGCGAAGTCAAGAAATCCATTGAAAATCGCAACTTAAAATTGGATTTGGACGATTTGATCAAACTTGATGAAACTCGACGCGCAACTTTAAAAGAACTGGAAGATTTTAAGGCGCAAAAGAATACGGCAAACGAAGAGATATCCATACTCCTTAAAGAAAAGCAGGATACCCGGCAAAGAATAGCCTCGATGAAGGATATCGCGCATAAAATAGATAAACTTGAAGATGTATTAAAAACAACGGAACAGGAATTAGATAAGCTATTGTTAGTTGTCCCAAATATAGCGCATCCGTCTATCCCTATTGGTGATGCTTCTTGCAAGCAGGTCGTACGTTCCTGGGGTAAGCCGCGGGAATTTGATTTTAAACCCGTTACTCATGTAGAAATCAGTCAGCACCTAGATATTATTGATTTTAGCCGCGGCGCAAAGATTACCGGTTCAAATTTTATCCTTTATAAAGGTTGGGGGGCAAAACTAGAGAGGGCTTTAATTAATTTTATGCTTGATTTACACACTAAAAAGCATGGCTATACCGAAATCTTTCCGCCTTTTCTGGTAAACCGTGCTTCTATGACGGCAACCGGCCAGCTGCCAAAATTAGAAGAGGATATGTATCGCCTAAAAGATGAAGATTTATTTCTCATTCCTACGGCGGAGGTTCCTGTAACCAATATATTCCGCGATGAAATTCTCAATGAAGAAGATTTGCCTATTTATTATACCGCATATACCGCCTGTTTTCGCAGGGAAGCAGGTTCCTACGGCAAGGATACAAAAGGCCTTATCCGCGTGCATCAGTTCGACAAGGTTGAGCTGGTAAAATTTGTAAAACCGGAAAATTCTTATGATGAATTAGAAAAGCTGGTCAACGACGCTTCGGAGGTCCTACAGGCCTTAGGCCTATCTTATCGGGTAGTCGTATTACCGACCGGGGATATAAGTTTTGCGGCTTCCAAATGTTATGACTTAGAAGCTTATGCCGCGGGTATAGACATGTGGCTGGAGGTTTCCAGCTGCAGCAATTTTGAAAGTTTTCAAGCCCGTAGAGCCAATATAAAATTTAGAAGGAAAGAGACAAAGAAATTAGAGTTTCTGCATACTTTAAATGGTTCTGGTGTTGCATTAGCAAGAACGGTGATTGCGATTTTGGAAAATTATCAACAGAAAGACGGCTCGGTAGTAATTCCCGAAGCCTTAAGACCATACTTGGATGGAAAAGAAAGAATTCCTTAAGGATGAATTTGAGCTAAGGCCCAGAAGAACCCCCGGATTTTCGCGGCGGGTTTTTGCTATCATTAAGTTTATTTTGGGGATATGCTTTTTACCTTTTGTTTATGCGGTATCGGCGTCCTTTTTAAGCGAATTCGGCCTGATCAGCAGATTATTGCAGAATTATTTTTGGGCAGGCGTAATCAGCTTTTTAGCGGTTTATTTATTTATTTGGGAACCGGCAAAAATCTATGTCAAAGGACAAAAATTATTAGAGTTTATTTTTAGATTTTTCGCGCCTTTGGTGAAAGTCGCTCCCTATTTGCTGCCGGTTTATTGTATTTTAATAGCTATTAGCTATTCAATTTTATCTTTGGTAATTAAATCCGCCGCATTGATGGATTATTCTATATTTCTCTTTGGTTTTACTCTAATTTTCCATCTTGTTTTTAGCGCTAAGTCCATGCGTTCCAGGCAGGAAGATTTTTTAAAGGCAAATTATATTTTTGGATTTTCATTTATTTATATTATCAACCTCGCGTTGCTTGCCCTTTTTTTGAATCTGATGTTTGAGAAATTCTCTTTTGTTAATTTTTTCAACCATTCCTTCCAAATAGCCAAAGATATTTTTGGCGCCGTCTTTAAGCAATTTTTCCTTTAATTGACAATATAACATTTTGATGTTATTATAAAAAACTAAGAGTTTAGGTCGGGTTTGCTTTACCGCTAAATTCCGTTATTTTCTTTTTCTCTTATAATAATGAGTAATGAGGTGGGGTGGCTGAGCGGCTGAAAGCGGCAGTCTTGAAAACTGTTGTGGGGAGTTCTCTCCACCGTGAGTTCAAATCTCACCCCCACCGCTTTAGGCTTAAGTCAAAAGGAGGTGAATCAAATGGGAGAAGGATTTGATATTTTTTACTTGATCAGGACGATTTTGCTGGTGATGAGCCCGA
>Ga0315286_10006231_pt1 | contig 11597 bp, 2 predicted proteins | sample YL17G10_0_MG_FD_205038 | JGI IMG/M metagenome (GOLD analysis project Ga0315286, IMG submission 205038) | Sediment microbial communities from Yellowstone Lake, YNP, Wyoming, USA - YL17G10_0 | ecosystem: Environmental > Aquatic > Freshwater > Lake > Sediment | place: USA: Wyoming | collected... | reverse complement strand
GAGCCGGACTCAAATCGCCCGTCATAGGCCTGAAGAACGATCTCAAATTCCCCCAAAATCCTCCAAAAACGCCCGCTTAGCTTGGCCGATTTTGCTTCCGATATAGGCAAAATATCGCAATCCGTGCGTTCACCCCCCCCCATCCGTACTACTACTGAATCTTCACATTACGTCCTAGTCCGCATTGCAATTCTCCCCATTTAGTATCAACTTCCCTCAGAACCCTGAATTGAATCCAATTGCAGCATTCCAATAAGAGGCAATTTAGCCTCAGTGCTACTTGGAAGCGGGAACCTGGTCTCGATGTACAGGATCACACCTTGAGTAGTGTTGTCGTGGCGGGAAAAGTGGGGCAGGGGGCAGGAGGCACAAAAAATTTGCAGTCTATCCGGCCCAACAGCAGCGGGAAGCACAAAACACGTGCAATCTTCACTGAAGGAGATCTCACCATGCTACGCACCGTTCTCTCCCTTTTCGCCGCCTTCGCTCTGTTCTCTGAAGGCTTCACCCAGCAACTCGATACCACCTTCACAGTCTACGGACCTCGAAAGTTCGAGCGGTCGACCGGAGCTCCGGTTACCGTAACGGAGAGCTTCACCGTCCCGTCAACTGCATCTTCACCGTACACCATTTACGTCAACAACGGAGATGAGGACGGTAAGAGACGGGTATCGAGTGCGACTGTAAGCGTTAATGGAACCACTGTCATCCGTCAGAGCGACCTCAACCAACAGGTTGCCACCTTGACGCGATCTGTTAGCCTTGCAACAAACAACACTATCGAGGTGAGGCTTTCAAGTCAGCCCAAGTCGTTCCTGATCATTGGAATCCGCGCGACCGGGTTGACGCGCCCGCGCCTTACGGTCACAAGTCCGCCGGACAATTTTATCACGAAGGCTGCAAATGTGACAGTGACGGGAACAGCGTATGGCCAGGCGGCCATGACCCTCACGATCAACGGGATATCCGCGTCGATCGGCTCAGATGGCTCGTTCTCTGGCCAAGTAGCACTCGCTGAAGGCATGAACACCATCACCGTGGTCGCCACCGATGCACGAAACAACTCATCGACGGTCACGAGACACGTCAGACGGGACTCCCAGGTTCCGCTTCTCACCGTGTCTGCACCAGGTGATGGATTCATCACCAGACAGGCATCGATCACCGTCAGCGGTAGCGTTCACGATTCCACACAAACAACGCTCACTGTGAACGGCACTCCGCTTACCGTGGAGTCCGATGGATTGTTCTCAGGACAGCTTACCCTGGCTGAGGGAGTCAATACTCTTACGTTTGTTGCAACCGATCAGGTTGGGAACTCAACCACAGTGGTCCGGGAAGGCAGACTGGATACGCAGGCTCCGGCAATTACTCTGACCTCACCCGTCGAAGGCCTCATCACAAATCAGCCAAGTGTGAGCATCTCGGGCTCTGTAACCGATGCAACGACGACCACGCTTGCAATCAATGAGACCAGTGTGCCCGTTGAGACCGATGGATCCTTCAGCACGTCTGCCCAGCTTACCGAAGGCGTGAATACCGTCACGTTCACGGCGACCGATGCAGCGGGAAACATTACAACTGTGAGTCGCCACGCCAGGTTAGACACTCAACCACCGATACTTGTCGTTTCTCGCCCATCAGGCCGTGTTGTCACAAATCAGGCGAGCTTCGACGTAGCAGGCACGGTATCGGATTCAACTGTCACACTTGTGACGGTCAATAGTCTCAATCAAACGATCACGGCAGGTCAATTCAGCGGACAGGTTGCTCTTGCCGAGGGATCGAACCTCGTCACGATAGTTGCAACAGATGCAGTGGGAAACACATCGACCCAGACACGGGAAATCGTTCGGGATACGTCACCCCCCACGCTCACGGTGACGCAGCCGACGGATGGTCTTGTTACCAACAACCCGCTCGTCACTCTCAGCGGCACTGTCTCAGACCTTACCACCGTTGTTGTCACAATCAACGGCACGTCCGTCGCCGTTGATGCCGCGGGTGCATTCACACGCCAACTCACGCTCGCTGAGGGAAGGAACGCGCTCACGGTCGTGGCCACCGACACGGTAGGGAATACATCCTCCCAAATCCCTTCTGTGGTTCTCGATACATACCCCCCCGTTCTGACAGTAACTCAGCCATCGGGTACCGTCACTACAAAAGAGGCGACGTACGCAATCCTCGGCAATGTTCTCGATTCTACAGCTGTGACGGTTACAGTGAACGGGACCCGTGTCTATCCGGGATCCGACGGCGGGATCACGTACAATGCATCGCTTGTCGAAGGAAACAACTCGATTTCGATCGTCGCAACGGATGCTGTCGGCAACTCATCGACTACGACCAGGCAGATCATTCGGGATACGACACCTCCAACGCTTGCACTCTCGGCGCCGATCGCCGGGACGATCATAACAGCAAATATGGTCACTGTTACTGGGACGGTGTTCGATTCTACCACTGTCGCAGTGACAGCCAACGGCACGTCATTCCCGGTCGGTGGGGATGGATCATTCACGGGACAGGTGCTGGTTGTTGAAGGGCCGAATGTGATCAGCATTGTTGCCACGGATGTCGTCGGCAACGCAACGACGGAGATTCGGTCAGTCATCCGGGATACGGCGCCGCCTGTGTTGGCAATGACAGCCCCGCTCGACAACATTGTCACGGGCGAAGTCAGCGTGACGGTGATCGGATCGGTTTCCGATTCGACGTCCATCACACTTCTTGTGAATGGTGATCGGGTCACTCCTGACCAAACCGGATCGTTTACGCACCAGGTTACGCTTGCTGAAGGGAGCAACTCGATCGCCGTGGTCGCCACCGACGCCGCCGGCAATTCTGTGACACTGAGTCGGTCGGTCTTCCGGGACACGACACCTCCAGTCCTTACGCTTGGTTCCCCGACAAGCGGTACAATCACGAATCAATCCTCCGTCACCGTCAGCGGTACAGTGACCGACGCGACATCGGTCACAGTGACGGCCAATGGTGTTTCATTAACCGTGACGGGCGGTGCATTTTCAAGTCCGGTTCCTCTCGTTGAGGGCCCGAACATCATCACGCTTGTTGCTACGGACACAGTGGGCAATAGCACAACGGTCACCCGATCGATCATTCGCGATACTTCTCCGCCCATCATCAGTGTTAGTCAGCCCGCTGCCGGCTTGATATCAAAGGATCTCGTGATCACGGTAACTGTCAAGGCCACAGATTCCACCGCGACGACCGTGACCGCAAACGGAGCACCGTTGGCCCTCGTATCTTCGGGCACATACAGTGGACAGGTTTCCCTGGTCGAGGGGCCAAACGTCATCACCGTTACGGCAACCGATACCGTCGGGAACAGCACAAGTGCAACCCGGCTGGTCATCAGAGACACGGCGCCCCCGATCGTGACGGTGGTCCAGCCGTCTGATGGACTCATCACCAAGGAACCGGCAATAAATGTGATCGTCTCGGTTGTTGACTCCACATGGACGACGGTTACAGCGAATAGCTTTCTGATGCCCCGGGATATCTCCGGTACCTACAGCGGACAGCTCTTCCTTGTAGAAGGCTTGAACGTCATAACGATTCTGGCAACCGACACGGTCGGCAACTCGACGACGGTGAGCCGGACCGTCAGGCGAGACCGTCTGCCGCCGATGCTGACGGTTCTTTCACCCACCAGCGGGCAGGCAACGTCGGAAAGCTCTATCACTGTTCAAGGGACGGTCTTTGATTCAACCACCGTCGCACTTACGCTCAACGGTAACGCTCTGGTCGTTGAAGGCGACGGCTCGTTCAGCGGACTGGCACCACTCGTTGCCGGCGAGAATGCGCTCATCGTCTCGGCTACCGACGCGGCAGGCAACGTTTCCACAATTTCGCTGACAGTGACCCGCCAGACAGTCATCGTTCCACCTGATCCCTCCCTCGTCGCCCCGCCGCTCAGCAGCACGCTGATCGCGGTGCGAACGTCCGAGGCGGTGCGATTCCTCTACGCAAATCAGCCTCCGATACAAACGGGCATCGACACGACACAGCTCACAAAAGACTGCCTGGGAATCGTGAAGGGAAGAGTAACTACTCTGAACGGAGATGCTCTCCCCGGCGTGCAAATTACTGTCGATGAACATCCGGAGTTTGGGCAGACCATAAGCCGGATGGACGGCATGTTCGATCTCATCGTCAACGGTGCGAGCCGCTATTCACTCACATACAAGAAAAATGGTTATCTGCCCGCAGCGCGCTGGGTGGAGCCGGCCTGCGGGATGTTCGCTTACGCTGACAAGGTCGCTCTCGTGGTTCCCGACACGGCGGCGACGACGATCACGTTCACGCAGCCGGTCGAAATCGCAAAATCGTCCTTCGTACAGGATGCGGATGGAATCAGACAGGTTGTCCTTGCATTCCAGCAGGGAACCCAGGCGCAGATGGTGCTTGCAAACGACAGCGTCGTCGCGCTTCCGCAAATCACGGTTCGTGCGACAGAATACTCTGTGGGCCCGAATGGTCCGAACGCCATGCCTGCGCTGTTGCCTCCAACGAGCGGCTACACGTATTGTGCAAACCTGACTGCAGACGAGGCGCTTGCAGCCGGTGCGAAGATGCTCAGGTTTGACAAACCCGTGATGTACTACGTCGACAATTTCATCGGATTCCCAGTGGGTATGCCGGTGCCGGTGGGATACTACGATTTCGCCAACCACGTATGGGTGCCAAAGGATGACGGTCGCGTGATTCAGATTGTCAGCATCGTGGACGGAGTGGCGAACCTCGCCGTAGACAATGCGGGGGTGATCTCCAACGCCGCTCGTCTGGCAGTCTTTGGTATAACGCCGGCGGAGCAGCAATACCTGGCCACGCTCTATCAGCCGGGGCAGACGGTCATGCGCACCGCGGTCAACTACTTCGGAATGTACGACAAGAACTGCGGCGTGATCGCTCCCGACGGAGCAAAGTCGCCTCTGTCCGCGGAGCCCGACGCGCAGGTCTTCGAGCCGACGTATCCCCCGGCGCAACCTTCGGGTTCGGTGCGAAGCGTGACCGGCGTGCTGAACCAGAAGATCGACAGGGACATAGCAGTAACGGGCGCGCCGTTTGCTTTGCACTACAGCAGCGAGCGCCAGCTCGGAAGGAAGGGTGAGCTGTTCATCGATGTAAGCGGAGACACACTTCCGCAAGGAGTCAAGAGAATTCTCGCCGAGGTGAACGTCGCGGGTCAGCTCACGAAAGCCACGCTCCCTGCACAGGCCAACCAGACGTATCACTTCGTCTGGGACGGCAAAGACGGATACGGGAGGACGATCACAGGCGAGCAGGACGCGAAGGTGAAAATCGGATATGTGTACAACGGAGCCTACCAGCTTCCGACGTACATCAGAAACAATTTCGCGTTGATGTCCGGCACACGCATACCACAGATTAGAGCACGGCAGGATGTGACGCTCTGGCAAAACCTGCCGAACCAGACCATCGAGTCCATCGACGGCCGCAAGCTGGGTGCAGGTGGATGGACGGTCGCTGACAAGAACGAGTTTAATCCTCAAACCGGCACGGTATACTATGGCAACGGCCAGAAGAAACGGATCTCCGAGCTAAGCAGCGGCGTGATGGTCACACCGGTACCGGTGGGCGGGGAATGGTTGTATATGAACGTCTACATCTGGTTCCACAAGCTCGATGCCGCGCCCGATGGATCGATCTACATCTTCAAGACCGTAGGTCTGAATTATGGACCAGAGATCATCAAGGTGAGGCCCGGGATTGATGCGAACAGGATAGCTGGCGGCGGCACGGTGGTCGGCGACAGCATACCGGCATCGCAGGCCAAGATTGATCTCACATCTTCGCTCGATGTCGACGGGCAAGGGAACGTCTACCTTTCGATGGGGTACCTGTCCAACGCCGACCATCGGATACGTAAGATCGACCAGAATGGCATCATCACGACTGTGGCCGGTGCCGGCGCTCCAGGATTCGCCGGTGACGGCGGACCCGCCCGACTGGCGAACCTGCGCAGCCCAAGCGGCGTTGCAGTCTCATCGTGCGGCGAAATCTATGTCGCCGATGGGGGCAACCGTCGAATTCGCAGAGTCGGACAGGATGGAAACATTACAACCGTCGCAGGTGGAGGTACCCAGGGCACACTTACCGACGGAATGGTAGCCACCACATACTCCGCGGGGTCTCTCGCGTCCATCACTGTAGGGCTTGACGGCAGCGTCTATTTCGTTGAGAACGGCTATCGAATCATTCGACTTGGTACAGACGGGCGTCTCTACCACTACGCAGGGAAGGAGCGCGCAGGGCGCAGCTACGCTCCGCTCCCGGATGGAACCCAGGCGAAACAAGCCGAGCTGGGAGGTGCAATCTCGATAAGACTCGGCCCTGGCGGGTTGCTGTACGTAGCATCTGTCGACCGTAACAAAATCTTCGTGATCGATGGCGACGGAACGGTTCGTACCTTGGTTGGCACCGGCAACGGGTCAACGCTGGCCTTCAACCTGGGCAAGCCGCCGCTGGCCACAGACGGAACGTCAGCCGCCGACGTTACATTCGGTCCGTACGGAACGATGTATTTCCTTGCGGGCCAGACGTACCACACTGCCCTCTTCCAGGTTGCTCCCGTATCGCTCACAATGGCGAACGGGCAGTATGAAATCCCATCCAACGACGGAAGCGAGATCTACGTCTTCGACAACTCCGGGCGCCACATGCGGACACGGAATGCGCTCACCGGCCGTATGATCTTCAGCTTTGCCTACGATGCCTCCGGCAGACTCTCAGACGTGATGGACAGGGACAGTCTCGTTTCCCACATTGAGCGGGACGGCAGCGGCAACATCACGGCTGTTGTTTCTCCCAAAGGTGAGCGGACGCAGCTTGCGCTGGGCGCAGACGGCATGCTCTCCGGCGTCACGAATCCCAACAACGAGCAGGTTCGGTTCCGGTATTCTGAGTCGGGACTGATGACCTCCGTCATCGCCCCTTCAGGTGCGGAGCAGACGATGGCGTACGATTCGACGGGGCGTTTGACTTCAGCTGCCACGGCAGAGACTCCGGCTGCGCGGCTCGAGAAGAGCCAGACGGCAAACGGGTTCAGCGTTACGAGCATTTCCCCTACGGGCATCCGCGCCTCAACTCTGATGAACCAATTCGCTAACGGTGCTCAACAAATCAGTGGTATAGATCCGCTCGGCCGAACGACAACAGCGGCGATCAATCCCAATGGTGTAGACAGCGTGAAGACGCCGGACGGGACGACAATTGTTGAGGAACGAGCGTACGATCCGCGTTTTGGTTTGCAGGTGCCAATCGCGGCCAAGACAACGGTTCGCACACCAAGTGGCCTCATCTCGGTCCAGACACAGACCCGCACCGTGACTCAGATGGTGGGAAACGAAGTCCGGGGACTTACGGACAGGACGAACATCAACGGCCGGGAGTATGTGAAGGTGTGGGATGGGAATGCGAGAACTCAAACGCAGACGTCGCCGGAAGGTCGAAAGAGCATATCGTATCTAGACGCCAAGGACCAGGTGGTGAAGGACAGCATACCGGGACTTGCGGCGACGTACTATGAGTACGATGCCGAGGGGAGAGTGACTACGATGCGGCAGGCTGGTCGAATTACTCGCTACAGCTACGACAGCAGGGGCCGGCTGCTCAGCACTACTGATCCGATAGGACGAAAGGATAGTACTCTCTACGACGAAGCTGGCAGAGTCTTGAGACAGGTATTCCCAGATGGCAGTGAAGTGCGCTATAGGTACGATCAAGACGGAAACATGACAAGCTTGATGACTCCGGGCAGACCAACTCATACATTTGCTTACGACAGAGATAATAGGCCGACCTCATACTTGCCCCCGTTGTTGAACGCTGATAGCACGGCAACGAGGTATGAGTATGATCAAGAGGGAAGGTTGAGACGAACGGTATTTGCCGATAGCACAGCAATAGAGCTTTCCTACGATTCCCCCTCGTGTGGCTGTCCGCTGAACCCTGAACCGAGCCGCATCACTACTGACCAGGGCAATATCTATTTCACGTACGATCCGGCCTCGGGGGAACTCGCTTACCTGGTTTCACCTGGTAATATTCAAGTCTCCTACTCTTACGATGGCTCTATGCCCCTTTCCGAGCGTTGGAGCGGTGAAGTCAACGGAGCGGTCGGTGTCCGATATGACAACAATTTTCGCGTCGCACGTCAAATCGTAAACAACATAGATACCGTAAGCTACAGATATGACCGAGATGGCAAACTGACTGGCGTGGGAGCGTTCAGCGTGGCGTTTGAGCAAGCGAACGGTTTGCTCAAGGCTGATACAGTCGCGAACATCATCACAACGTATACCTACGGCAATCTGGGGCAACTTCTGAGCCGTTCGACCTTTCGGCTTGCCGATACCCTCTTTCGAGCAGACTACACGCGAGATTCACTTGGTCGGATCGAGCAGATGGTAGAACGCATACAGGGCACCGTAACCACCTATGCATACAGGTATCACCTTGCTGGTCGGCTGGTGGAGACAAGGAAGAATGGTTCCGTTGTTACAACATATACGTATGATTTGAATGGCAACCGTGCCAGCGCGGTGAGTGGCTGGGGGACGTTCCATGGTACTGTAGATGCGCAGGATCGTTTGATAAGTTATGGAAATAATAGGTATCAGTACAACAAACGAGGTCAGTTAACTCTCAAGATCAATGGCATAGACACCACACGGTACACGTACGATGTCTTCGGGAATCTGAGAAAAGTAGAGTTGCCTGACGGGCGGCACATTGAGTACGTGATTGATGGAAATGACCGTCGCATTGGCAAGAAAGTGGACGGTCGGTGGATTTACAAGTTGCTGTATGAAAACGATCTGCGGCCTGTTGCGGAATTGGACTCTGCAGATCATGTCGTATCGCGATTTGTCTACGGGTTGCAAGTGAATGTTCCTGAATATGTTGTCAAAGATGGTACGATGTATCGGATCATTGCCAACCATCTCGGCAGTGTGAAGATGGTTGTCAACGTTGCCAGCGGTGACATTGTGCAGAAAATTGAGTATGATGAGTTTGGCAATGTGCTCTCAGATACGAATCCTGGTTTTCATCCATTCGGCTATACGGGAGGAGTGTATGACGACGATACTCGGCTGCTGCGCTTGGGAGCGAGGGACTATGATCCGTGGACAGGAAGATGGTTGTCAAAAGATCCCAGTGGATTCTCTGTAGGGGACATCAACCTTTACAGCTACGTTTCGAATGATCCTGTCAATGCCACAGATCCGGAAGGACGAGGTTCTCAGTTGCCTTGCGATGAATTCTTCGTGGAAATCTTGAGGCTCGCTAATGAATTGAAAATCAAGATGGACAAGTATGACCCATTTGAAGACTTCTGGGGCGGCCATCCATACTTTGGTGGTAGGAAAGTCTCAAAGCCTGGGGGGCATTACACGCAGATAACAGGACGACAACGAGGGCTTGCAAGACAAATCCAGGAGTATCTTGATAGGTGCAGTGACAAAGGTCCAAGAATCCCAGAGTGGATCCAGAATCAACTAGGAATCTATGTACAGAAGCCACTGCCGTGGCGTCCCATTCTTTTTGAGGGTGTGAACATAACAACAGAAACCCTTCAACGGTTTGTTGAGAACGCCGCGTTGGCTACAGCAGTATTTGCAACGGCAGCCTTCGCTTACACTGCGATCCAGACATTTATGCTGAGGTGACGTATGGACAAATCAACTGTGGTCAGAGCTTTCGAAAACGCGTTTCACTCTAACATATCAGTCGATGACCAGAATCTGACTCAAAATGACTTTAGAGAATTGGAAGATAGCGTGCCGCTGATGAAATCAGGCGATCTACTGCATTATCTCCCTCTCATACTGGTCAATCTACTGGAAGACCTCGATAGTGATCGAGATGCGTCGCATAGACTGGAGCGCTTGATGGACTATCTAGATGTTACCATTAATACATACTACGAGAAGATGGAACAAGAAAAGACGCTTGCAGTTCTCGATCAAGCGCAGTCGTGCGCGATGGCAACGTGGTTTGCATATATTGAACAGAGCAGTTCAACCGAGAAATTACTCGCGAGCAGTTTGAGACTGATTAATGAGAACAAAAAATATTGGGAGGAGCGTTGCAAGGGAATTCGAACTCCGCGAAGTCTTCCACGACGCGTCGATGATGATTAACCTCGCGACCCAGTGAATCGAATCCTTTGAATGAAGTGTACAACCGAAGACTTCGTCCGACTGTTGTTGAGTGTTTCCTTCGGTGTCAGGACTCTCGTCCTGACACTAACTTGCACCGGTCAGTCAATTGGGTGTCGAGAGGAAATGCCGTTGTGTAGCATCTCCCGCTTCTCAGCATCCCGCCACAGAGCGGGATCCCAATGAGCGGGACCGCACAGCGGGACTCCCGATACCGGCAAGGAAACGAGACTAATGGTGTGAATCACAATTGAGAATACACAGAAGGAGGTATCTTATGAATGCCAGACGATTTCTTTTTGGTCTCACTATCTTATTGACACTGGAAGTCTGCGCCCGGCAAGCCGACTCTCTCCAGCAACGACCGCTTGTCTTGCCAAAGGGAGCCAGGGACAGTACCACCCTCAGCTTCAAGGATACGGATCTGCGAGACGTATTCCGGGCATTGGCAGTTCAGCATAACCTCAACGTCTTCGTCGACAACTCCATCAACAAGCGAACAACAATTTCGCTGAACAACGTCAGAGTCTACGACGCCATCAAGTTCATCTGTGAACAAAACAAGCTGAATCTGCAGGTCGACGGAGGAATCATGAAGGTGACTCCAATCAAACTGGAGCCATTGCCTGCCAAGATTCCTTCGGTCCTGTTCGAAAAAGACTTGCTCAGTGTCTGGCTGAAAAACGATGACCTCGAACAAGTAGTCCTCCAGATCCAGAAGAAGTCAGGGAAGAATATCCTCATCACTGCCGGCACGACCGGGACCGTCAGCGGAACGCTCGACGATGTTGATTTTGACATCGGCTTCACGCAACTCATGAACAACAACGGCTATGCCGTACAGAAGAAGAACGGGATCTATCTCGTGAATCGCCTCGACTATTTTGTCGGCCAACAAGCCGGTCAGCAGGGGACGAAGTCCGGTCCCTACTGGATCAGCGTCAAGGACTCGTTTGTCACCGTCGATGTGACGAACGCACCCCTCGATCGAGTTCTGAACGATATGATTCGCCAACTGAATACCGATGTCGTCTTCTACAATGCGATCACGGGAACAGTTACAGCGAGAGCAACGAATGTCTCGCTCACGAGAGCCATGGACCTGCTCTTGCGAAACACCAATTATGACTACAGGGAAACGGGCGGCATTTTCTTCATCGGAGAGAAAACGAACAAAGCCCTGGTCTCCACCAAATTGCTGAAACTGAAATATCTGAGGGCAGAGAAGACACTGGATATGATTCCTCAATCAATCACGAGCCAGGCCACCGTGAAGGTCATGAAAGAACAGAATGGAATTGTGCTTATCGCTCCACACGACGTCATTGCGCAGGCTGAGGAATTCTTCAAGGAAATTGACAAACCGGTCGCCCAGGTTCTTATCGA